>Ga0210059_1010800_pt1 | contig 14063 bp, 5 predicted proteins | sample Ectturendosymbi2_FD_188042 | JGI IMG/M metagenome (GOLD analysis project Ga0210059, IMG submission 188042) | Ecteinascidia turbinata endosymbiont from Florida, USA - Sample 2 (SPAdes) (version 2) | ecosystem: Host-associated > Tunicates > Ascidians > Unclassified | place: Key West, Florida... | reverse complement strand
TAGAACTAACTGCTTCCCAACACTCCCTCTGCCTTCACTTCTAACAAGAACGAATTTATTGGAATCTGACACCATCCATCTTCATCATGACATATAGCAAGTGAGATTAAATCTGAAGAGGCTTTTTAAGATCGAGCCATCGAGCGTTCAACTTATCAAGATTATCTCCGATTTTTCAGGTCGAAACTTTAAATTAGACTGTCTTAACACAGTCTGCACATACATATATATAATAAACTGACACAACAGCCTTCCTTCGTTTCAACTATACATAACCTGTCGTAAGCAGCTTTCACGAAAACGTTTTTAACGTTGAACTAGAAACCTAGTCTCTCTATCTGTATACATCTACAAAGCGATTGCACAACACTCTGCAGCACATTCATTATGACGTAAATTTCCCCGAGAATTTCAACGCACAAGGGCGAAGCCAGCCATCGAAGTTAAGGGGGGGAAGGTCGGTATCAAGACTTCGAAGTTAAGGGGGGGAAGGTCGGTATCAAGACTTTATTAATTAACAATTGGCCTTGTTCTGACGTAACCACAATTTTACAAAAACTGCTCTAGTGTCCGAACGTCCGCAATTATTTTTCGAAATCTACCGGCTCTGCATTGAGGTCAAAAACCAGAAGAGTAAAAGTCAAGGGTAGAGAGACGGCTTTAACTTACCAATACAATATATATTGTGGGGCCCGTACGAATGGTTGGGCCCCCCCCAACCGGGGGTACGGGGCTTCCTGCATCAACCTCCTATGGACAGCACGGGCTGACGGTTCTGGATGATGAAATCTAGCGCGGCCAAGCAGTGGATAGAAGAACTCGCTCAAAAGAAGAAAAGAAGAGTTTGGTGAGAAGCAGTAAACACACAATTTAATTTCTTATTCCACTTTTTCCTACTCATGTTTTCTCTGGCTCATCATCTTTATTGCAGTCGACTTCAGCATTCGATTCAGTCGTCGATCAAAGTATATTCGTAGTGAAGTTAATATATTCGTAGCAAAATTTTCAGCAGTCTTTTCTCAAAAGTTATATATTCGTAGTATCTGTCGACTGCTTCTGCTTTTGGCAGGTTTGGATTTAAGAGATTTGTCTATTGATTGCTCTGTACGCTAGGAATTCTCCCTACAGTTGCATCTTTTTGTTTTTAGTTTTAAATTTAGCTTTTGATGAAAAAAATCTAACGGATTCTAGCGGATTTTTGCAATTTTTCTACCTTGACAGTTCTGTTAAGACTTGGCAATCCTGACGTTGCCATGTAAGCGTGGAGAAAGAAGCCCTGGCCATCGCAGAAGCTGTCAAGAAATGGGCGCACCTTTTGACCGGTTCAAAATTGTAACTGATCAAAGGTCAGTGGTTTTTATGTACAGCAACGCGAATCATGGCAAAATAAAGAATGACAAAGTACTGCGTTGGCGGATGGAGCTTAGCGAGTTCGATTTTGACGTTGCGTATCGTACTCCGTCGACGGAGTATTCCATCGACGACGTTCGTAAAGTAGTATAGGATTGCAGGGTATGCGCAGAAGTAAAGCCGAACTTTAATAAACCGCCAGATGCTCAACTGGTCAAAGCCACTCAACCTTTTGAGCGATTGAGCTTAGAATTTGAAAGCCCCTTGTCGTCCTCGACCAACAAATATTGTATGTTGACTGTTGTTGATGAGTATTCGCGCTGCCGAAGTACTGATGCTGAGACCGTGAATTGAATCAATTGAAATCTCGATTTGAATTGATTCTAATCTTGATCTTGAAATCAAATCAAATCTTGATTGAATCAATTGTTTACATTGTTCGGAATGCCTGTTTATATACACTCTGACCGGAGCTCAGATTTCATGTCACATGACCTCATTTCGTACTTGCATCTTCGAGGTACTGGCTGCAGCAATACTTCTATCTACAATCCTAGAGGCAATGGTAAATGTGAGCGATACACCGGGATTTTCTAGACGTCTGTGAAACTTGCTCTTAAAACTCGCAGTGGGAGATAGTGTTGCCCGATGCTGCATTCAGTTCGCTCGTTGCTTTGCACAACTACCAATTTATGAAACGCCTCACGAACGGTTCAGAAACAGAAGCGTCGATCATCGTTTGTTGTATCCGTTCCGATCTGGTTGAGCTCACCAGGTCGTTTGTACTTGCGACGCCACGCAACTCCGACTAAGTATGACCTCGTGGTTGAAGAAGTTGACCTTGTACATGCAACGCCGTCTTACGCTAGTGTGCGTTTTCCTACTGGTAGGGAAGCTACTGTGTCATTGCGTGACATTGCACCTTCGCGACAAGCAATCACATTCTCACCTGATGGGTCTGGAAATCTCGTAAAGCGTGAAGCAAACACCGAAGCTAGTGATTTGCCTGATGCAAGTTACGCGTGCAATGGTGTGTGTGATAACGGTGAAAACCCAGACGACAGCGATTTCACTAACGCTGGCGAGACTCCCCTTGCAGAAGTGCTCTCGCCTGAGATGTCGGATAATGTCTCGGGTGGCGTGCGAAGATCAACTCGTCAAAGAAAACCGGTTGATAGACACGGTGCTGTGCCCTATATCTAGCTGTTTTTGTTTGATACGTGCAGGGCTGCGGCCATCGTAAAAATGACACAGGTCCGGTTCCGGAGCTCTTCTATTCATGAACATGGCTCCGGCTCCAGATACGGAGCTCTTGGGTTTCGTGAGTTTGGCTCCGACTCCAGCTCCGGCTTCTGTTGGTTTTCACAAGTTAATATTTTAAAATGTCTTGTTGCGTCTCAAGTTGAATGGAAACTGAATTAAAGCAAGTACACAAAACTAAGAGAATATACCAAAGCATTTTGAGTAACTTAATCTGGTAGTTTTTTACAAGGAGCGCTCTTACCATGAAGAAATCGGCGAAAAAACAACCATCACAGGTTCAGACGATTCAGAGAACAGTTACTAGCAGAAACGTAACTCAAGATAATGATAAAATAAACAAATTTTGGAAAGGCAGTCGCTTGTTTTGCCGTCATTGCCTGAGGACATGGGCGTCCGCAGAAATTTGTCCAGGGGGCAACATCGAAATTTTGCTTATCCTTTTCAGGTTGCTGACGATGCAATGCAAATGGACGTTCACAAAACGCTTCACCCTTTCTACCCCATTAGTCTGTACAGGCTGAACCTCAATTCTCAATCTCTTGTTTGAAATGTTTTTTACACTTCGGCTATCATAAATGCTTTTTCCTTTCATAAACTGCCTAAAATCCATTTTTTCGAGCACTTTCTACAAATAAGTCATAAGAATAATCAACGGTCAGAACAATATGAGCGGTGAAAGAACAAGAAAGTTAGACACTCTCGCAAAACTGTTTCAAGCAGTGAGAAGTAGTATTGTATATTGACAAGACTATCGGACAACTTACTGGAGTTAGAACACCACGCAGGCTTTAAAAAAACGAGCATATGAATTACGAAAATTCGCCACAGCAAATATAGCTTTGCACTTAGTGCTAACTAAGAAGTCAGAACTAAACCTGAATGATAAAGACATATCCCCACAAGTCCGCATAGACGTATTCTAACAAGCCACGTATTTTATACTTTGTGAAAAGAATCCTGCATAAGAGTCGCTGTTCACTCGGGCACGTTGATCACAGTCTCACACTCGCAATGGATTTTTCAAACTTGTGGAAGCACTGCTACAGATTTACTCATGTTTCCCTTCACACAGTATAAAACTACACGTGGCTTGCCGCTATCAGCAGTGTTACTGTCTTGTTGTATTAACTGCCAAGATGTCTGTGTTCGACAGTCACATGCAGGACTTCCATTCAGTGGTTTCAAACAAACCCAGATTGCACACCAAAAAAATATTCGTACAATAAAAAACCAGAAAGCTTGTGTTACAAAACAAAAACGAATTGAAACGACAATCGTATACTGATTTAATTATAATTCCTCTTCCAAATTTTTTTCTGCACCCCAAACATCAACGTTTGGACACAATTGGACGACCTTTCTGTTGCTCAAGACGTTTTCATAGCGCTGGTAACATACTCCGTTGATGATATCTCTCACTAATTGCAGGAGCACATTCGTAATTACGCTAGGAAACTTTGTCCGAACTTGCAATGTGTATGGATCTAAAATCCCACAAAGGTATAATCCCAATGCCTTCCTCTGATTGAAATTTGTTTATTAATTTGTATGTATACGGTAACATCGAAATTTAAACAATCAGTCCTAAATCTTTTTTTCACAGCTTCCTCAATTGGCATTAGAGACAATAACATTATATATACAACCCCGACAATGATCTTATATGAGGATATGAAACGCGTACTTTCTCGCCTGATGTGCACATGTAAACACTGTAATGTAAAGTTATCTTTATATTATTGAACACATTGAAGTTGCTGATGAATTTGTCACTTCAAAAAACAGATTGAACGCAATTTTTTATAAGTAAACCTAGACACCCAAGTCGACTAAAAAAAGCATATCTGGGCAGCGCCGGATTTAAGGGGGGGCCCGGGTCCAGGCCCCCCCACCAAAGAGGGCCCCCCACCATGTTCGTGTGTTTAGCCATATGTGCGACATGTGCGTGCCACTTATTCATTTTTAGCGAGATAAATGTGTTTGTAGACACTATTAATTGTTGGCCAAACAGCAATATTTCACTTGAAGAACCTTTGATACTGTGACGAAACAACTATTACACTTATTGGTTTCCTGAAAGCCGGTCAGGTATCTGAATCGAGTGAATGCAAGGCCAATCCACGTACAATACGTTAGCTTACTTCTCTGCTCGCTACTGGAAGATTTTGCGTCTGCTTTACTCAGATTTGCACAAGTCGCATACGAGTAGCATTGCTAGGTATGGCTACCATACGCCCTCTTTTTGAAGTACATGTCCACGTTTTTCATGAGAAATGAAATATTCTCTGAGGACATTCGATAATATCCTCCTTTTTGCATTCTTATTTTACATAGCTATAATCAGTGGCATAACTAGAGCTTTGGGTCAGGGTGGAAAACTTAGCTAAAAGGGCCCCACTGGCCGCTGTACAGGGCCCACTACCACTAGCCAACGCTCGGAAAAAAAAACTTGAGAAACGATGGTAAATCCGGGTGTGGATAGCTATGCTAAAACCCTAAATCACCGGAAAATAATCTGAAAAACGCAAAAAACAACAACCTACTGAAAACCAAAGGAATACATATAGCTTGCCAGGGGGGCATTTCGCCCCTCTGCCTCCCGTCAGATACGTCACTGGCTATGATATATTGGTTTTGCATGCAGTAAGCTGTTCCTACTCTACTGCAACAAGATACGAGATTGTGGCGTAGCTTAGTTTGTGGGAGGGCCTGAGAGTTTTGTAATTAATCTATGTTTTGGTTGAGTTAATTCTCGGCTGAAATAGCGGGAAGGCTTTCACATTAATCGTTACATAACAGTGGTAGATCTTTTTTCAGTATCTCAATGACCTTGGCATTAGAGTGCGGACTGCTGACGTCAATATACTGTAGTGTACTAGATTTGCTGATGAACCGTGATACGGTGATCAGTGTGTTGTACAAAACTTAGTGTAGTAGCTTCTAGTAATTACAGCGAATCCAGGGGTGCAAAAATGCGGTCGCACACTCGCGCCGCGCGATCAAAAACTAAATTATTTTGAAGCTGAGTGAAATACGTGTGGTTGCATTTGCACAATTCGCAAAGAAGAGTAAAAAGACTATTGTGACCTTGTGCACATTGAGTTCCAAAAAGTTGTTTCTTGTAGCTTAACCAGATGGCCATCACTTTATCGCGGCTTGCCACAGATGCTTCAATTGTACCCAGCTTCAAATTCAAACTTCATGTCAATCGACAAGCCAACTGTTGTTCTGAAATGTTTTTTTGGAATTATTTGAGCGAATTCTGTTCACATTAAGACATTTGCAATCATTTGTGGTTGCTTTTATTGAGCAAGTTCATAATATTGAGAAGTCAACAGCATCAGTTGTTGAGGTTGTATCGTGTTTCGCCACTGTAAAGGCAAGGATTCAAGAGAGACAATCAGATGTCAGTACATATCAAGCGAAGTTAAATCAAGTTAAACCAGCACTAAGAAAATTCAGCGAAGGCAAGGATCATGAATCTGATTCATCTGGTAAAATTGACCACTTCATTTGCTGAATTTAAATGCTTTGACTAGATTCCTCCATTTGCAAACAACTAATTGGGAAAAGGATGAAACATGTGAGTAATATCAGTTTGATAGGAACGTTTCTACTGATGAAGCTGAAGTAAACTATTAGACCAATACCGAGTTCGTGCAAAAAGAGCATCAACCAAATGCAATTTATTGTAAAATGATGGAACATGATAGATGGGCAAAATATTTTGCAACTTGCAATACCATTAAAAGCTACAAGAACTGATAAAGATTGCGCAATTTTACTTTAACGTTATGGCTGTTTGTGCTAATATGGAACAATTTTTTCCTTGATGCAGCCACAGACCACAAAGAAAGAGAAACCTTTCTGGTTGAACCAGTTTCTAGTCTAAAGCTGGTGTGCAATTTAAACCATCTGTCATCCAAGCAGTTTATAAAATTGTAAAAGGCGGTTCTACATTTATAAGAAATTTAAGAAATCTGCAAAATATTCATGAGCTAAATAGGTTAAGTAAACAAGGAATTTGTTTTGTGTGTTTTGAATGAAAAATTGTCTACGCTGGACGTTTTACGTTTTACTTCAATGCTTAAAACTAATCAACAGGCCTACTTGTTATTTGACTTGTTAAGTGCAGATAATACACTAAGTAGGTGACAGTCGTAAATTGTCCTCCCTTTTTGCGTTGAAAATATGGCAGCCCTATTGAGTTCATTAATAAATAAACATGGACAGAAGAAAGGGGATCATCACCTTTACAAGTGTAGAGCTTATACAAGTGGTTCTAAAAAACATTATAACGCAAAACAGGCAAAAAGGAGAGACAAAGAAGTTGCAGCTAAGTCAAGAAACATTCAGGTTACTATTTTACAGTGGCAGTGAAGTTCAGCGGAGACATTTCTGCGGAGCCTGCAAGGGGACAGAAAATCGAATAACATGTTGTGACAGACTTAGATCTACGTAACGATGACAATAGATCTAGTTTAACCAGCGGTGCGGCAGAAGAACGTCAAGATGCATCATCGATAAACACGATAGATGAATTGTCTGACGCTATCACTGGAGGCAAAAATATCGGTCTCTGGTCATCTAATACTGTATACCAGAAAAAATGCGGGGATATTGGTTGAAAAACGAAAAGTTAATTTTTAACGTGATGTTCCACAACACAGAAAAGAGAGAAACTTGTCGCGAAAATGCACTACAAATCTTATTCGTCGCCAGAACAACAACGCCGAAGTCGTTGAAAGAAGTCGGCTTTGTTTTTCTTCTTCACAAACTTGCGTTTACTGTTTCACATGTAGACTGATGTGCGCGGATACTAAATTGTGCATTTCCTTATGAGAAAAGGAATCTGTGACTGGAAGCACGCTGAGGAGCCATGAGCAATAGAAAATAAAGATGCCACGATTACGTTTATTCGCAGATGGAATTAATCACTATGAAGAATTGATACAGAGCTAGCTAGTCAGGTCAATCAATGCCAACAATATTGGAAGTCGCTTCTGCAACGTATGGTTTATGTCGTAAAATTTATTGCTGAGCGAGGACTGACGTTTAGAGATGATGAAAACGTTGGGTTGCCCAGAAACTTTTTTCAAGCAAAATTTCAAAAAAAGAAATGCGATGCTTCTGGTGAACGGTTTTGCAACAGTTCCACAAATCACTAAACATTGTCAATTATCATGTTGCATCACAAAGTTTTGTTACACTTGAGTTAACAAATGTGACGTTACAAGATTACGTCATCAATATTAATGATCCGTGGAAATACTAGTGACTTCATCGGCCATCCCCTACCAAAAGATTATATATCCGATCCACACATGGGGCCTCCCACCAGGCCTGGGCCCCGGCCCCCCCACCATCTAAATCCGACGCTGTATCTGGGTGAAAAAAAAACGCAGTAGGAGTCCGGCTCACATGCGAAAAAACGCCTAGTGCCATAACCTGAAGTAAAGGTTTGAAGATTCATTGCCATGTACTGTTACGCAATAAAGACCAACAGTAAAATAATTCGCTAGCAAGTTCCGCAACTTGCCTCTGCAGGCGAAGGAGCGGACATGAGCGAACTGCAATCTCATTATTGCATGACACCAGAACAGTAAACCTGGCTCTTGTGCAGTGGCAGTGTCATATCGGCAAATAAACTGTCATTGCAAAAATTAAATGAACTTAGCGGAACTAAGCTGCTAAGTTCCGATAAATTTTGGTGCTTAGTCTCAATTTCCAAGGGGAGTGATGCCCGTTTTACCCCTCCCTGCGGACGCCCATGCCTGAGGGCCTTTTGTTATTTCTTACCACCAGCATTAAGACGATGGCTGTTTGGAAAACTACATTTGTGTTCGAGAATTTAAACACAGACCAGCCCCAACTAACCAAGTGTTATGCACTCGTTGCATGCTTTGTCTGTTGCAGTCTTCACGATTCCAGCTAACAGCGCTGCCCGCGCAAACCATGCAAAGAGCGCAAAACACATAGTCGATTAACTCTTTTATGTGTTCTTTCAAAAATGCACACATTTACATCAACACAAATGCCAAGATGTGTTTAAAAGCCCTTTGTTCAAAAATAAACATTTTTATTTCTAGCAAGAAATTCACTTTTGACTTTTTCAAAATAGCTGAAAACTTGCGGTTTCTTATCTTTTGCACTCATAAGAAGCAGTGATGAATCGCAGAGCAAAGCACAATGTAACCTGCAAAGCTTAGGAGAAAATAAGACTTGTTACCGTGTAGAAAACATAGGCTATACTTTTTTCCACAGATGAACACTTCAAGAAAAGTCCACATTTGTTTACACTGCATTTTTATACCCTCCTGGTAATGTACTGCTATGCAAAGCTATGCTAGTTCGCTGCCAATTAGTTATAACTTTCATGTTACGCTACTGCTAGTAAACGTAATGTTTCCTGGTGAACTTTGCCATTAATCTAGTAAACCTTGCTAGTAAAGCTAATGGTTTCTAATAAAAATTCGTGCTTTACGATGGCATGCCGCACATTTCACGCTTAAATCTGCAATGGGTGTCATATCATAATCATATTCGCTGCTAACAGCATGATTACACAGCTACAAGAGATATGGACATTGTATACCAGGGGTGGCCAAACTGCGACTCGCGAGCTGCATGCGGCTCTTCGAACGATTTCATGCGGCTCTTTGAGCTTCCCGAAAATTTATATGTTTGTTTTTTATTTTTTATTTCTATTGCAAAGTGTAGAAATATTGTAAAATAGTACAGTGGTAGCTAGGGTACCGTACATTCAGAGCTGGGCAGTAACAAGCTAATTTTCCAGTAGCGTTAGCGGGAGCGCCGCTCTTTTTAGAAAAAAATAACGGATGGGGTAGCGAGCTATCACCATTTTACCACTACTGCTATTTGCTACTTTGGCGCGAGTGGTGGCCAAAGGAAAAAGTTCGCAAGAGCTCTTCCGTCAGTACACATTGATAGTAACTGCTCTTCCCACTGTTCTGCGCTGATTTTGGATGATTTGTTTGCAGTAAGATAGCAGCATTAGGTAAGATTTAGTTCAGGTTGCTTTCGACCTGATCGATAGGTGTCACGTTGGTTCGGTAACAACTCAACATCAGCGACAAACTTAAAGCAGTTGGGGCTTCGAAGCAGTGGCTAATGCTACCGGTAAAAGTTGCGTATGACTGAATTGAATGCTTGGAAAAACATATGGCACTGGGTTCAACATTTCGTTGCTTGTGCAACTACGGTTTTTGTTTTGAAGTATATGTCAATACAACAGTTTTTGTATCTTGGTTCTACATCAATATATTTGGCTGTGTGCATAACTTGAAGCAAACTTATGATTCTGTGTTGAAGACAGTGGCGTAGCCAGAGGGGGAAGGGGAGACATCTGCCCCGGGCGCAGCATTTTGAGGACGTAAATTGAGGTTGAAATGTCACGTAACATATACGAAATGTCAGCGGATGCTAGTAAATACGATTCACTAAATGTCGAATGCCAGTCGCTGATAACTATTTACATAACTTAATCAAGATCACCAAGGTTCGCAAAGAGAGAAATTACGAACATTAGTGACATTTTCAGACGTCGCTTGTGTCTCCAGCAACTAGCGCCAGCATGTGGTTTGACTCAGAGTTGCCACTAGAGATGGCATGGACAGAAAATTTGTGCCCCTTGTCTGCACCGCATTAGCAACTTCTGTCCGCTGTCTGCACCACATCCGCACTTGTACATTACTCTGTCCGCGCTGCACCGCAATCCCAAAATTTCACCCCTAACAGCAATGGCGATTTGCACCTCCTCACCTGAAGCACTGTACTTCTCATAACATTTTTCTCTAGGTGTAAGATTTGCCAATAAATTTGGCAGTGTCTATTTTACCGCATAGCATCTATTTTGCCTCATTAACAGCACTGCTGGAGCTATTTTGCCTTTAGTTGATCTTGATCAGTTGAAGTGGTCACGTTTCATGACAAGTTCGAAACATGAGGCGAATAAAATTTTAGCAAAATCGTGATGATAAAAGAAATCAGTCACTTGAAGTTGTGTGGCTGTGTCAAGCAAGAATGTTAATCAAATAAAATTTTTTCAACAGCAACTTTGATTGTTTAGTCCAGGCGATGGCCACTTGCAAAGAAATGGCATCATGTAATTTTTACCTAAGCACATGGAGGCAAATAAAATTTTGGCGAAATTGCAATGATAAAAAAAGCCCAACTACCTGATGTTTGGTGGGGCTATGTCAGGTTTAAACGTAGATGAAACAAAACTTTCGTCAATGTTAGCTTTGCGTGTAGAATTAAAGGAACGAAAATGCGAGATTTGTTGATTTAAATTATGTTCAAGCAAACTCGCCATAATAAGTTTAACGCGAAGTGATTTGTCCGTCATCTCAAAGTGAACACGTTCCTGTAGTTCCCCCAGAACGTTGGGTTTTCAAAATGGGCGGTAGGAGATTGAGTGGACGCCCTGTAGCATGCTCGGAAACCTAAACCCTCAAGTGACCGGGAATTGTGGTTTGGCAACGTACACAGATTATGCGAGCTTCTTCAGCAGTTATCACTGATGTTGAAAACTAAAAAATTATTCTAATAAACATAGCGATTTTAGGCACAACACGAGTTTTACAGTAGAAAAAGCTTTTGATGTTTGGCAAAGCAGCCTTATCTGATTTTGCTGAACAGCAGAACTTTGAATAAGTAGCAGAAAACAAAAATAATGCGCTTCCGGTGTCTCGTTTAGTGAAAGTGCAAAATTCTTCAACGAAAAAGGTTTCACGCAGGAGACAGATTCTTTTAGTGAGTAGGGAAAATTACTGATGTGCGATTGGAATACTTGGGAATGTCACAAATTAAGTCCGATGTCCAGCAGTGTACCTTTTACAACGCAAAGTAACGCAGATGCTTCGAAATGTTTCAAGTGAAGAAAGTGGCCACTAAGTGGCCCGTGCCGGACAGAACGGTTGAAGCGAAGAAAGAGGGGAGCAAACAAAATATATTGATGAGTGATTTCAGGATAATGTTTGCAAGATAAATATCAAAAGTACAACTTCATCGGCGAAGATTGCAAAGCAAAGTGCGAAAAAACTTGAAAGTTGGTGCACAACGTTAAAAGCATGACAAGTTCAACATTTGAATGCAAGTTTGTTCTGCGCATTGGATTCATTGTAAAAGCTTACTGCTCGATGTCCAGTGTTGGTTTGATACACTATAATTAACATGACGAGATGTTTCGGTATAAAAAATAACCGCAACCATTTAGTAGGTTTGGTTACAAGCCGTGCAACCCTTGGAATACAAAGCTTTGCTTTCTATGCGCGTTAATGCTAAGCCGTAAAAATGTTTGCATTTCGATTTGGGCAAAACACGTAGCACAACAACTGATTATGTTACTTGAACAGCAACAGTGGATGCCTATAATCGCATAGATTATGTTGCTCACGATTGACATCCCTTAGACCGGGGGTTCCCAACCTGTGGTACGCGTACCACTAATGGTACGTGAAAGTCTTCCGAGTGGTAAGCGAGTAACTTCCATTTTTTTCACAAAAACCTGGATTTAACAGCTTTCTAGTTTCCGGATTGGGCTTTGTATCTAAATGAATAAATTTTCCTGTAGCCTTCTTTCCTACTGCATCGCATCATTATGACTTTCGATGCGCTGTTAGCAAATTTACGCCAACCCGCATCGACCAATTGGTGGAAGATAAACAAAAACACAAATCTCATTGAATTTAATTGTGGTCTTTTATTGTTATTTTAATGTAAGTATATTATTCTGTTAAATGAACTAAGATTCGATCAAATTAGTTGTTCTGGAAGAAGTGGCACGCGTTGACATACGGGATGCCCAAGTGGTACGAGATCATAAAAAGGTTGGGAACCCCTGTCTTAGACCAACGGTGCACAACCTGCGGCCGCATGTGGCCTTCCATAATGAAATCTGCGGCCGTCCTCATGTAATTTAAAATTATAAGATTTGGTGGCCGTGCTGGCGTATATTGAAGCAAAACAAACGCAAGGCAAGAAAATCAGTCGACACGATGCGTAACAATCTGGATGGTGATGTCACAAAGTGTTATAGAATGAATACTCAATTATGTTAGAATGTGTTCTGTGCTGGTTGGCTCTTGGCAGTATCTCATAAATATAACTCGAACCCATTGGTGGCCGTACTTCATATAAATAAAAGTAATGAGGCCGGAAATAGTAAAAGGTTGTACACCCCTTCCTTGGACAATCTGGCGATTTTTATTCAACGTTGCTGTGCATTTTTTTGTTCAGCGAAAAATTTAGTTTTCACGGGTGCAAAATTTTTGTTTCTGGGCTTGTGAACGTTGTCAGCATCTAAGAAAATGCAAATGGAAATGAAAACAGACAATGTTATTACTAAGGTGGAGTAATGTCATTCACAGTTCTCGAAAACGATATTTTTTTCATAAGACTAAAGTCGTCAGAGTAGAAAAAAGGGAACCATGTAGTTGTTTTGAGTTTAGTTAGCACAATTCCAGGCACGAAGCTCAAAGTGAAGACCCCTGCGACCACGCTTAATTACAAAAATGGCTTTTCCCCAAATTAACTGGAGTTTGAAAGAAATGCTGTGACGCCTGTAAGAAAAAGAACGTGCGATGTAACAGAAAAGCGGCATTTCATTATAAAGGTAAGTTACATGAGTTTTTCGTGCTTGTTTGAACGAAATTAAATACGAGTACGTAGATTCCAAACAGCATTTTTATCTACAATATCATGTTGCAACAACAAACATGAAAGCACTTCGCAAAAAGCAAACGACTCTTCAAGCAGTGGCGTACCTCGCTTTCCCGCACCTGGGGACAAACTCAGTTTACTCAGGCACTCCCCGCAGGCACTCCCACCCAGCCCGTTACTCAGGCACTCCCACCCAGCCCGTTCGTGGCAACATGAAATAAAAGAAACACTGCAATCTGATGCTTTACTTTCAATTATCTAATTCTAAGGACAAAGTTTTCTTGCTTTTGCTGCTGAAAATTTATCAATTATTTTGTCAAAAAGCTGATATGATTTAAATGTTTCACATATTTCGACCTAAAAAATATATAACGCCAGTGACTCTGTAAGAAGATTTGCTAGCAATTTTGTGATCTGAATTTCGATAATCATGTCTGTGGAGATGCTCTGTTTATAGGTGAAATCACATCAAACACAGGTAGCAGCCGAAGCAGCTGTAGGGCAGGGGTCAGTAAAAGCATGGAGGGAAATGCAAACTTATGAAAAACAAAAAATTCTTCACCAATGTGCTTGTTTCTGTTCAGCAACAATGTTGACCTCAAAAATAATAACATAGAGTGTAGAAAGCCATTCTGAATGCTGTGGGTGCGTGAATAGCTGCAATAAATTTGTTTCAACTAGATCTTGTTAACCATGAAATTCCCTATGATACTGTGATGAAAAGTTAGCTCCGCCCCCGTTGCCTCCCTTTTGAAAGAACAGAGGGA
>Ga0210059_1010799_pt1 | contig 14063 bp, 6 predicted proteins | sample Ectturendosymbi2_FD_188042 | JGI IMG/M metagenome (GOLD analysis project Ga0210059, IMG submission 188042) | Ecteinascidia turbinata endosymbiont from Florida, USA - Sample 2 (SPAdes) (version 2) | ecosystem: Host-associated > Tunicates > Ascidians > Unclassified | place: Key West, Florida... | reverse complement strand
ACCTGCTGCAAAGCTTGGAATTGAACTTTTGATTTCTAAAAAGCAGCCACATCCGTCCCACTGATGAAAGTTAATTGCCAATAAATTGTTCTTACGTTCAATGTTTGTTGATTTTGTATTAGGGTGGGGCGCGAATTTTGTTGGCATCGTCAAAGGGGGGCGCGTCCCAAAAAGTTTAAGAACCTCTGGTTCTAACGGTTTTGACAGTGCATGCTGCAAATGTTTGCATTTTCCATCATCTACAAACTTTTCTCAAGATATCTTATTGGATTTGTGAAATTTTTGTGGTTGAAAATTTTAGTGGTTGTGGTTTTCTAGCCAAGTGGTTTAGCTTTCGCAAAACCGTGAGAAGATGAAAGAAGTCTGGAAAGTGACAAAAGTTTTGAGTGGATTGCTGGGATGCTTGGTCGTTGGATTCTTTGTTGGCTTTAATTGTTTGTTGTGTGCAGCCCGAGTATGATGTCACAGACGTAACCTTGAGCCAAGGCCAAATTTTTTGCAGCATAAGTTGATGTGGCAGTAGTGTTGTTCCAGACCTGTATCAAAGTTTCGTGGTCCCGTTAGCAAAAATCAAAAAAATATATTTTGTTATGTGCTTTGCATTTACTTGCAGAAAGGCAGAGTTTCGCTTTGAAATCTCCAAACGAAATTAAGCTATGATTCACGCTTTGCAGCAAAACATTCTAATCGTTTAAATATCAAAGCAAAACGCTTTGAACAAAAACATTTATTTTAGAATATCGTTTTTGTCACTATTTTGATTAAGAACATTCAGTGGCAGACAAACTTTGAAAATGTGACCTCATGTGTCGGAAGAATGGTCAAAAAGCAGTTTCCTTTGAGTTAAAGGATGAAAGTAAAGGGGCCAACGTCTTGTTTGACAGACACGCTGCCGCTTGACTACCATGCCTCCTGCACGTTGCGGTTGGGTTTTTACCGTAAATCTAAAAAGATGCGAAAATATATGCGATGCTATAGGCCCTTTTTCGGTTTACCTTCATAATCAATTTTTCCATCACCGTCTTTGTCAGCTTCTGTCATCATGCATGACACCTCCTCATCTGTCAAAGGTTCCCCGCAGTTTTGCATGATGTACTTCAACTCCTCCCACTCTAGAAAACCACTTCCGTCCTGGAAGCAGCATTTTTTAAATTAGCACGACTAAAGAGTCGGGCTTAGGCAATATCTAAGCACCAAAAACCAACTTCTTGCCACTGATGCGAAGTCAGACAAGTTTTTCAAAGATCGCACCTGTTCAAGATTTCCTTCTCAGCTAGACCTGTGCACAGGCCCGTAACCGGCTTGAAACACCAAGAGTTTTCTAAGGGGGTCCAAGAGTTTTCTAAGGGGGTCCAATTTTTTTCAGCTATCTCCAATAGTTGTAAACTATGTTCAACATATTTTTCCAGGGAGCAAAAAAAATTTTAGGGGGTTTTGCCCTTTTGCGCCCCCCTGGTTACGGCCCTGCATATGAATATCCGTAACACAAACACTCAGATGGGTTTAGACAAAAATGTTTGTTGACTACCCCATCGCAAAGTTGATTTGTTTTGTATTAAATGGGTTTCCAGCTCCTTTTGTTCCCTGCTCAAAAGTTTGTTCTGAATTGGCACCTCCCCTGACTTGGCACCCCCCCATACAGTTTATAATAAAAAACTAACTGTCAAACGATTAAGAAGAGTTTAAAGTTTTTAATATATAAAGAAAATCAAACACACGGACAAGAAAATTTGACACCGATTAACATTTGAATATACTCTACAAAAAATAATCACTTGCTTGAAATGCGCGCAAAATAGTTAAATCAAAAGGGTGATTTCAAGAAGTTTGCTAATGTCCAGTTCATTCAAGCATAAAGTACTACAAGCTCATAAATAAGAATATTGCTGTTAAATGTTTACACAATGATTAACATCGTGACACACAGATTTGAAGGAACCCCGTGTGCTGTCTACAAATCCATTGCAAAAGAAGACAAAAAGGCGCAGGAGAGTTACAAATAGATTTAATTTCTGGTCGTTACAACGGACGCTTTTCACACACCCTGGAATGATGCTTCGCAACCCCAGGTGGTACCTGTCCTCTCGGAAACCACTGACCACTGTTCAAACTCGTTGCATTTTATCTCATCTGGCTTTCCAGAGACAAAAGCGGTGGGTAACTTTTTGCATTTTGTCTATTGATATTTTACCCAAAATCTTTAATCTTTGCATAATTTTAAGATTTTCTCCTAGGATTAGTGATATTCAGAATGATGAAGGTGATGTTTTCAACTTGAGCCGCACTTAACCCAGATTACTGGAAGAAAAGCCAAGGTTCATGAATCTACAAGCTTTTGTGCAACTCTTTTGCAATAAGGTTTTCAAATCGTCGAAAAAGAGTTTCACATTATAAGGTTGAAGGCCACAACTCGTACTAAGCATGTTGATTCTTCCTTTCTGAGACTGAATACCCCACATTGCTTTCTAAATTCTCTCAGCCAATCCTCTCTTGCTATCTGTTTCAGCTCCTATGATTTTGGAATCTTCTTAGCCTCAACTTAAGCATGTTGAAATTCCAACTGACGTGATTCCTTTTTATTCGATCCATGCATTAATTTTGATAACGAAAGCACATGTTTTTTTGGAGCTCTTCTCGGGTAAACACCTGCATTAGTTGATGCCAACCTTGCGTTAATGCTAAAGCGTTCATAAACGAAAATTAACAACCCTAGTTGTGATCACTGGCTTCTTTGAAATCTTCCCTCCATAACTCTATGTAAAGTTGTAGATCAGTTGTAACTGTACAGTGTTCAGTGGAATGTTTTGCTGCTTGTCTCAGGTTCAATATTTTGCTTCTGACATCACAAAGTGCTTTATTTAGGATGTTCGTAGTGAAAAAAACTCTATTGGCCTTTCTTTTCCTAAAAGATGGCACCATTTGCAAAAACACAAGTAGCCCAATATGAGGTATAGCAATTACAAGCTGAGGGACCAATGGAACAAACCCGATCCATGGATTCCATCAACAGCCATGTATGAAAAAATGCATGATTCTACACTGCATATCAATCTATCATCTTAATTTTCTCATAAATATTTCCTTGGCTGGTAATCTTTCCTATGAAGCGCTTGGAAACTTCTGTATTGCAGTTATGATAGTTAAAAAATTGCTAAACGATTACAAAATATTTTACTTTGATACCTCAAAAATGAAAAAAAATTCATAAGTTTTTTCAGGTCCGCTCAGCTTTTTCTTGTTCACAAACAACACTGTTGACCACAAATAAAATTTCCATACTCGGATAGTGAAATGATATGGCAACTAGCTGGAGGGTAATCTGCTTCCAAGTGTTTCTTCGGACCCCGTGTTCCATGGGTCCGCACTTCCATTGCAATCGCCCATGGGCGGTCTGGCGAGCTCTTGTCCAATGGTAGGCCACACTAGATCTCGGGGCAGATGTTGAGCAGCCTTTTGATTGTTTCATCGTCTAATACCGTCAGACCATGCACTCTGAAGGGAGGTTGATGGATTGGACATTGGAGAACAACATGGTTCTGCCATGCGTCCAGAATTCCCCACGAAAGACTGGCGAGGCACGTACTGCTGGCCTAACCCATGTAAAAGCAGCCCACAGATCTTCAAGGACCAGTTTGAGTAACTATATAACCAACCTTGCTAGGTTCTGGCTTGGTGTGGAGCCAGCAGAATTATGGAGCATTTGGGGCATTTGCAATTTCAAAACATTGCAATTTGGACATTCGCAGTCACTTTCAAAGAACAAAGATGAAATTTTATATTCTAATCATTTTTAAGAAGTCTTATTGGAATTTTTCTTTGTTCTACTGGTTAATTATCTCCTTACAAGAACTATCTTGAGGCTGGTTATCTGATCAAAAATTCGTAAATGATTAGTGTTTAACCACAAATATGCTGGAATTGTCAAAACAGGGAAGAATATTTAAAATGTTGATATTTCCAGGGGCGCAACCAGCTCTTCATTTCGGGGTGGGACGATTTTCAGGAAATTTCATTCGATGACGTCATCGTGCTTATTCAACCGTGGTACAAATTTTTCACAAATGGTCACATGTTATAATATTGTATTTTTGCCCGCAGACACGAAGTCCATACTACAAACACACACATTCTGCACGACGGTGGTTAATAAAAACAGACAAAACAAAACGTTTTGCAACAGCGCTGGAGGCTGAATCACCAGTGTCAAGCGAAACTTCTGACTTCACGCCATATGCGCATGCGCATAGCAACATTGTACATATAAAATATGCTGAGAAAACTGATGATTAGGGCTTAGGATTTGGTGTACAGGTAAGTGTGTCGGGCTAGGGTTTATGTTACAGTTAGAAAAAGAAAATATTTGAAGTCTAAGATTAAGTCCAATATTTTTCACTGGTTTTACTTATTCCCGTACTGTAGCTTGTTGTGGGTATCTGACATCTAACCAAAAGTATTAATTTACACAACACACATCAAAAAATTAATCGCCAAACTTTATTCCGTTACTCTGAGAAGCAAAATAACTGACAAAAAATAATAGATCAGAAATTTCGCAGAGGTCAGAAATATCGTTTGACACCGGGCTACAGAAACGTACTTAACAGAACGTTTTGTAACGGCGTTGGAGGCCGAGCCTCAGGTTTACAGACTGATGCTTAACACTATTCGTTCACTTGGTGCAACACTACTGCAGAGTGGGACGATAATTCCTAAACTGGTCAAGCCCAGGTAAAGTACGAATGCATTTTGACATGCACACCCTCAAACGAACAAACACTGCAATGTCCGAGCACTCAGTCACAAAGTAAAATGCGGTTGCAGTGTTCAAAGAAAAAGGAGGAATATTAACAATCTGACTGCGTCAAAGCAGGCAACCATTACGTTAGTAGACCTTCTGCGTCTTTCCAGAAACAAGTACATATTTTTTCTTATCACAGCCTCAAATGTAGGCATGTAACATTGAACCTGATGAGTCAAGAGTACGAACACTCGCTCTCCAGGATAGGTTGTATAGAGCTCTGCATCCAAAATTATAGGCCACACGCAATCCTTGCATGCACTGACTTTCCGAAATTCCACCATAATTGTAATGCATCCACGGGCGTAAAAAAGGAACGAAAAAGTACATTTTTAACCGCATTTAAACATCGGGAGAAGAGGCTCGCAGCTTGTTTGCTGCACAATATTTTTATTGCAGTTGTCTCTGAATATCTTTGTCATCTGAGAGCTCAGTGTTCAGTACTGAGTACAGCTCCCACACATTTGTGGTGGTTAACGGGTGTTAGATTTTTACCACCCATGTGTCAGTAATGTGTTGACTGTGCTTTTTGCACTCTTAGCCTTAAACGTCATACAAACAGTTGTGCTGTAGTTGAAAATAACTTCATGTGATTCTGCATAAGCCTGACACACAGATAAAAGTTCTCTTCGCAACATTTTCGGATATGGGAACTTGTCAGTTTTAATCAAGATGCAGACCGAACGATCAGGACAGAGCAAAAATTAGTATTCTCATAAAAACACCTGGTTCCGTACTCAACTAGTGTAGTCATGGCTTTAGTGTGACAGATGTATAAGCTACTACAGTAGTAAACCTGCCTAATTTTCGTCTTGTTTTAGCAAATTCGTTCTAGCCCTATTCTTCTAGTATGTCCTTGATTTTCTATCACAAATGAAGATCCCAAACTTGAGGGATAGCCTATGTCAAGGATGAGGGGATCTTTGAATGCTGCCATTTCGGGCAAGACGGATCAGGTGTCTTGTGCCTATGGCGCATAACGGATCAGGTGTGTTTGTGGCAAAACGCCTTTTTCTGGCATCCATGAATTGTGTTTTTAGAAGCACGTTTAGGGCTATGAGCTTTCAAGACTTGCACTGGTTGCAAAAGCTAGGATCTTGTAAAGCGTCATTTGGAGCCAAAGTGGTCCAGTAGGTAGGTGCGTTCAACACTTGACTAGCACTCATATGACACTTTACTAAACCTTTTTCCCATACCGTGATACTGGGATCAACCCAGAAAGACACTAGAAAGTGAAACAGTCCTCAACCTAAATTTAGTTGAAAACTATCAGGTTTCGAAGAGAAAATGCAGCTAACAACGCTTTTTTGAGAAATGTACTACGTTAGTAAAGGTGATCCGCTTTGCCCCTAACAAAAATAATAATCAAAAGGTCGTAGAAGAACGAGCGGTTTGACGAGGCACTAACTGCTATGTCAAGATTTCTCTTATCAATTTGAAAGTTTCAGCAATTTGCACGGTTCAACAGTACCCTAATGTTATAAAGTTTCATGAGGGCAAATTGAGGCCTGTCTAAGACAAAATAGTACACGAACAAATAGACAAAAAATGCTTTAAAAATACGAATATTTTAAACTATCTCCCAAGTTGACACTTCCAGCATATTTGTGGTTGAATACCAATCATTTACGAAATTTTCGTTCAGGTAAGTCTCAAGATAAATCTTGTATGGAGATAATTAACGAGCAAGACAAAGAAAAATTGAAATAAGATTTTTTCAAAAAATGATTAGCATATGAAGTTTCATCTTTATTCTTTGAAAGTTTCTACAAATGTCAGAATTTCTATGCAATGTTTTGAAAATTTCGGGGGGGACAAATGCCCCAAATGCCTCAATCTGGCCTCATGAAACTTTGTAACATTAGGGTACTGTTGAACCGTCCTAACTGCTGAGGCTGTTAAAAGTGGTAAGAGAAAACTTTACATGTCGGTTGTTATTAAAAAAGTTTGTGGCCACCTCAAACCGCTTGTTCTTCTACGACCTTTGATTATTTTTGTTAGAGGCAAAATGGATCACTATTAGTGACGTAGTACATTACGAAAACGTTGTTTAGTTGGATTTTTTGTTCGAAACCTGATAGTTTTTAACAAATTTAGCGTGAGGATTCTGTCACATTTTAGTGTCTTCCTGGGTTGGTCCAGCAGTGGGTTATCTAGGGTATGGCAGGCATGGCTCGTGCCATTGGCGCCACTTTGACGGGGACGCAAACTTGCTTGGCAAAAGAAAGTTTGTGATTTACAATTACTGGAATCTAGATTTTGAGCCCCGTACTACCATTAACTGCAAATCTGCATCAACGCAGCTTCTTTATGTCATGCATTAAGTCGAACCTTTTGCGCCAGCACCACCAAGCATTATGAAAAAACTGCGATATTGTGAAACAACACGAGGACATTGTGATAGAACAAGAAGACTCACTTACAATAGCTACAAGACCTCGTCCCTGTGCTGCAAGAAAATTAAGTTGGCCTGTGCTGCTGCGTTTCAGACAAGAGGATGAATTTAAGTCCGTGGCTGTGAGAATCTGACTGTTACGCAAATACAATAATTGCTATTAGACTCCCACAGATTTACAAACTGTTCAAACTGCTGCAGCCCACCCCGATTTTACGAAACTTCTTCGATGGCCACAAGTGCACGATAAATAGGCTAAACCCAATGCCCCAGTCCAGTGACTAAGGAAGAGAACCTTAGTGAATAGTTAATCCTCCAAACATCAGCAGTTACTGTAGTATCTTTACAATAACAGTTGAGCAAAAAATGTTAACTCATCAAAGAAAAGATACGTTAATATTATTTAGAATTAACTCCTTCTATCCAAATTCGGCTTTCTGTTTGATGTCCAAGGTATTTGTTATGGTCCTAACTGTGAAAAACTTCAATCTACACGTGAGAATTTAGAACCGCGTACAATTCTAGTCGCGCAACTTAAAACTATCCCGTCCTGAAGACCTCCTGACATTCATATCATATTTGAATATGGTGATGAAAGCGTCTTTCCGAACATTCGAATCGCTTTGCATATACTGCAATGCTGACGATGGTAGAGTAGGCTATCTGTTGCAAGCTGCGAGCGATCTTTCAGTAAGCTGAAAGTGATCTTTTCATACCTCCAAGCCTCAATGAATCGGGAGAGATTGTGTGATTAACTGTAGCTTTGATGAGTATAGAAAGGGACAAAACAGAGAAAACTGTCTTTGTCGAAAGCATAGACGAATGTGCTTCGAAAAACGCACGGAGATGATATGTTGATCAGCACGTTGTGTTCTTCAAACACAAAAAGGCTGGATACATTGAAGATTCGTTGGAATTGCGTCTTGGGAACACAACTAATATATGACTAGCATTTATTAACTTATGGCACCATCCAAGTTGAATGTGTTTCATTTTAAAAGAAATTGTTGTTTTCAGTTGCAGAGTGTTACGTGATTTTTTTGTAAGATTTACGATTTGGTTTGCCAATATGTGTAATTTATGGCAACCTTATAATTTGAATGTTTTGATATTCTTTATAATAAAAATAAATGAGAATAAAAGTATGTTATAGTCCTTATGGATAATTTATTTGCTGAAAAGTTTCGAGCAAAAGTAAAAACACATTTTCTGTTTTGAAACGTTTATTTTCCTAATGGTTTGTCTTTCGTAAAACGTGTGCTTATTTCTAATATTTAAATTATTGTAAAGGGCGCACATTTTAACTTTGCCGCGGGTGCCAATTTGCACAGATACGCCACTGGGTACCAGTGCAGCGCCACGGCCTGGGAAAAGGGCGGCATATAAGTGCTTAAGTGTTGAACGCACCTACCTGCTGCACCACTTTGGCTCCGAATGACGCTTTACCAGACCCCAACTTTTGCAACCAGTGCACGACCTGAAAGCTCAAAGTCGCTTCCAAAAACTTTCACAAAACTCGTGGATGTCAGAAAAAGCCGTTTTTCCCCGTTATGCACCAAAGACACATGATCCGTATTGCCTCAAATGGTAGCATTCAAAGGTCACCTCACCCTTGACTTTGGCAGCTTGACTATCCCTCAAGTTTGGGATCTTCATTTGTGATAGAAATTCAAATAAATGGTGTGCTAAAACAATCGGACTAGAACGAATTTCCTAAAACAAGACGAAACGTTAGGCAGGTTTACTAGGAGCCTATACATCTGCCATACTAAAGCTATAACTGCACTAGATGAGTACGGAACCAGGTGTTTGTATTAGGCTACTGTTGCAACCTCTTCGGTGGCGTTGCGTTGAATATGTGATTCACCACGAACGGGATGTGCGCGAAGAACAACAATATATATTCGTGGCGCGAACAAGCAATAATAGAGTGATCCCGATGGAGTGATCTTGGTGAGTGACCTCTGACAGTACTTGTGGATCTGGTGAACAGTTGATTGTACGCGCTAACAGTGACGACGAGAGTGATCTCGTCGGGTGAAGTCTATTGTTGCTTGCTGCCACGATGCGAAGCTTTGCTCACATGCCGTTCGGGATTTCCGATCGCAACACTACTAATTTCTGCTGTCCTGATCGTTCGGTCTACATCTTTATTAAAACTGATAAGTTCTCATTTTCGGAAATATTGCGAAGATAACTTTATCTGTGACCGTTTGCGAAGAAGTTGTACCACGGTTGAACAAAAGCATGATGACGTCATCGAATGAATTTCATGAAAATTGCCCCCCCCGAAATGAAGAGCTGTTTGCGCCCCTGTTGTTGACTGTGAGGTATTCCGAGTGCTCCTTGGATTGTTGCCCCCGTGACCCTCCCCAAAGGATAAGCAGCCATGAAAATAAACAAATGGATGAGTTTACAGAGCCGGACCCAGGCAGTCTTGCTGGAATCAGATAAGCTCGCCCTTGTGTGACACGACTTCAATAATTTTCCTCAATCCTTTGCATAAAATGACATGATACTCTTTTTGCAAAATGAGTTAAATAACTTTTAAACTCTCATACTCCGAGATAAATGCCCATTTGCGAATGCTTCATTGTTTCTTTGACCTCTAACAACTAACAATAAAAAGCAGTTCAAGCTTTTTGATGAGACAAAGAAACTTCTTACCGTGTCTAAAATTTTGAAAGCTCCCCGTAAAGCTTCTTCACTGTATTTAGCTTTATCGGCATCAGTCCACAATGTCATTATGTGCATGTACTTCTTCAAATCCATTGAGTCCTTTTCTGATAAAAACAAATATTCTTTCCGTGTCAGGACGTTGATATTTGAAATTATCATTTTGAAAGTATTTTGAAAAATAATGAAACTATAAAAAATTCCGAAAGTCTTAATGGGTTGCAAACACAGTTCTTGAAAACCAACTAAGAATATTTTTTATGAGTAATAATTACAGTTAATGATAACACTAATCAAATCAATAACTTCGATGCTGTGTTTAAAGCAGTATTTTCTATTGCATCTTCAGAAAAAATAGTAAGACAAAAATTCGCGATAGTAGCTACGCAAACTTGTTTCAGTCAAACCAAAATCTGAAAAAAGAGAAACCGTTGAAGACATTGAGACTATCACACATCGCCAACTAATTTAGAGAAACAATTTCAATGTTGAATTAACATTTAAATTTTAGGAAATCAATATTTATTTGCAAAATATTCCAGAGAAGCCCAGCTGTGACACCTTGATCATTTAATTATCTGAAAAGGTGCCAATTTTCTGTTTTTTGCGGCAACAATCATGTCCTTTTGCAGAACCAACTTACACTTATGAAAGAAAGGGCCATGCAGAACCGTCGCCAGAAAGTTATCAGTAGGGGGCTTTATTTTTGTTCAAGGGGCTTGACATTCGGAAATTTGACAAAATCTCCACCGATTTATAGTGCTTCATAGTTCAATTTTGGGGGGGCTTGGAGCTTTGTTTCGGGAGGCTAAACTCTCAACCCTCGTGGCGACGGGACTGGGGCCCATACCCAATTTGTGTAAGCAGGCTTAGGCTAATAGGCACGGTGTCCTCAAATATCAACCTTGGCCAGAATTTTTGACGTTTAAAAGTTATTGATGTTTAATCTGAACTTTCTTCTGAGCCGCGTAAGTGTGTTTTGTGCAATGCTTCACCCAACCTGCAGTTCCGTCTACAGGTGTTTGCGTCATTTATTTGTTTCCCAGAACCAACATACGTAATTTCATCTTAACCATGGCAAGGTTTGGGGAGTAGCAGGGACAGATCCAGGATATTTTGGGGGATTAAGACCGTTAATTCTTCACTTTGTCACGTAACATAATTTAAATGTGCAGCATAAGGCTCAGTGCCAAGGGCTTAATGGGGCATCCCCACTTCTCAAACGTTGTCCCTAAAATTTTTTTTGGTGCTGACCCCGGTGAGAAGAATGTGAGATCGTATTCCGTAATGCAGGCTTCAGCAAATATTACCAACATAGAAAACAAACAAATTAACGGATTTGATTACACATACAAATAAATTAACGGATTTTATTATACATCGTATGAATGACGTTATAAATAAACTGTATAAAAGTTTGTAACGTTGTAAATAAACAACGTTATAAATAAGCTGTACAAGAAACATCCTTGAAATCTGCACCACTCAATTTAATCTACAATCTCTCAATAAAGCTTTCAATATTTGAATTTACTGCAAAACTCAAATATTTTCATACATCTTCATCACATCGCACTGCTATATGTCTGTCAATACTGTTGCATAACGTGCTTATTTTCTACGCTGGTTGTTTTCTAAATCATTTGTTATAATCGCAAATCGTTGAAATAAGATTTCAATAATCATTCGTCTCTATACCTCCCTAACCAAGAATAATGAAACAGAAAACCTACAGTAGACTAAAATTATACCTCTGGTTCACTTCACATTACAGTATTCTGAATCTTGTTGAACTGGGAAAACCTATCCTCTTCATACCGCAGAAGTAGATAGGCAGCCAGTACGGCGATTTCTTTGTCAACCTTGTGCAACACACTAGAAGGATATGACTTGGGTTTTTGTTTGTAGGAAAAAATCAAGGTAAACCATGCGAATGAATCAGACTTGTTAACACATCAACCCTTCTTCATCGTTTGAGCCAGTTCTTTGTATCCACTGCCTGGCCGCACAAGGTCTCGGGGCAGATGTTGAGCATCCATTCGGTTGTCTTATCGTTTAAAACCGACAAGCCGTGCAGTTCATGAGGAGGTCGATGGATTGGGCATTGGATGACAACATGGTCGACGATTTGTTCGTCTGCACCACTCTCACAGGCCGCAGACAAGGCCATACCCCATTTGTACAAGCAGGTGCGGAAACGTCCGACACCGGTGCGGAGGCGGTTAAGCCGGACCCAGGCTCTTCTTGGGAGGGTCATTCCGGGAAGGTGGGTGCCGGTGTCAGGGATGAAAATTCGGAGTCTTGTGGGGTTTTCCGCCCACTCCCCGTTACATCGTTGATCTGACCACTGCTCCTCACTTTTTGTTGTTGTCTTCAGATGATTATGTTGCTGTTTTCAGATGGACTGATGAGTTGTTGTGCGGCGAGTAGAAATGGTTGTCTCGATTTGAGGCGCCGTGCATTCGCACACGGTGGACAGGTGAGCGCTGAGTGGAGCAGATGTCCAGGCTCTAGAGATGGCATGGCGAAAGCTGCCTACGAATTTGCAATTGCAACAAAAGGATCAAAAGCACATGGTCATCAATCAATGTTGCCAGGTGCGTAACCAAGGGGTGGCGAAAAGCGCCGTAACCTCTTGAAATTTTGCACTGCAAATAATGACCCGTTCCATTGAGCAAAAATTGTCATGACCGCCTAAAACAAATTCCTTGTCATGGTTCTTCAGGAGACCCACTGCACAACTGCAGATAAGCTAGTGATTCCCAACTTCTCACTAGCTGGGTCAATCCTGAGCAGGAACCACGGCCTTTCCACGTTTGTTCACGAGCGATTGGAATGGTCACTGGTCGATCATTCTCCAGAACAATCAGAGACTGAGTCGTTGTGCGTAGACGTTGCAGGTTACAAGATCATTAACATCTATAAATCTCCATGCTCGCGATTCACACCAATGGCCATGTTTTGATAGACTTGTAGATTTATTTGACATAGACTTGTAGATTAAAACTAAAGACCTCTTTGTTGTAAGAATCATTGTTTACTTGAAACAAAGATGAATTGGCGTGAACATTCACAAATTGAGTTCGTAATTGCAAATGTGTGCTGCCTGCCTAGCCTTTCAATAGCGTTGTTCATTTTCCCTCTCGTGAAAATTTGATGAGGCAACCTGAGATTGACGAAAACATTTGATATAAACCTAGTTTTGTCAGTCAGAAGTGCCTATAATGGCCGTTGCGATCTGTGTTCGTTGAACAGTGTTGTGGCTGTGTTTAGTGGAGGAGTTACAACTGTGCTCAAATTTTGTAATCTTCAAATTTTGTAATTTTGAGTTTTAATCTTAGCAACAGTACGTAATTTTTTCTTTTTATTTCATATGTCGACTTTTGCGCAGGACTGAAGATGTGTAACACACGAAACTAGTTTCCTTACGCAATAAATTGCGATCGATTCGCTTGGTGTGGGTCACTGTTGTGGCTTTACAAATATTGCTAAACCTAGTTTTAATTATAAATTACTATTTCAGGTGCGCAAAAAATAACATTAAAAAAAATTACTAACATTTTAGCCATTTGTAAAGTAACAAAAGCAACAATTTTGTTCAAGTGAAGTGAGGCTCATGATATTCTTGTGGTGAAAATCACATCATGAAATACTACCGAAACAAGGATTATGGTATCAATCTTACACAGATCAGTGTCGTATTTTCTGAGATACAGCTTAACAAATTTAAACTTGCAAAAAATCGAAAAAGGTGGAAACTTTCGTACAAGTTTGAAGCTATACTACACCACTTGCCTGTTTTGAAAAATGAAGAAGTAGGTTTAAACGTATTGGGAGATACACAATTACGTCATATATTTTTTTAGTGTTAATAGAGAAAAGAATTTTTAACCCTCTCCGGAATATTCAAAACCTGTTCAAATAAGTGGTTTTTACTCATTTAACCAGTGCTCTGTTACTATTAAGTGTTTTTCACTGTAACCATTTTCCACGTGTGAAGTATGTAGTGATGGGCAGGTGTTTTGTTTTTGACTTTACAAGTCGAATTTGGGCTATTTATTGGAGAAAATGTGGTGCAACTACAGGCCAAAAGAGGCCCAAAGCTAAGGCAAGAACAGACCAAAGCATAAAACAAGAAAGGAGCGTTGGACGCGTATTTTAACCACTGAGGTATACCCTCAATGCCACACAACA
>Ga0210059_1010798_pt1 | contig 14063 bp, 7 predicted proteins | sample Ectturendosymbi2_FD_188042 | JGI IMG/M metagenome (GOLD analysis project Ga0210059, IMG submission 188042) | Ecteinascidia turbinata endosymbiont from Florida, USA - Sample 2 (SPAdes) (version 2) | ecosystem: Host-associated > Tunicates > Ascidians > Unclassified | place: Key West, Florida... | reverse complement strand
CATACTTTAATTTTCGTGCCCACCCAGATACCTAAAACCCATATAGACACCGGTACAGTATATGCGGCTTACATTCAAGGGCGGCTTACATTAAATTTTTAAATCTATCTCATGCGGCTTGCAATCAAGGGCGGCTAACAATCGAGTAAATACGGTATTACTGTTGTTCTTTTGCATGCTCTCAATAACTAATTTCCAATGTGAAGCACTTGCACACAAGCTGTACTGCACCAAACAGTAAATTATATATATATATATATTTCAAAGAAATATAATACAATTGAAGTAATGGATATATATTTTAAATAATTTCAAGCCACTGACTGATTCGTTAAGATTCAAGTCTAATTTCATAGAAAAAGTCTTCTTGTTTTTAGATAATGGGAGGCCTTGGTAAATGCAGTACAGCACCAGCTTTTCACAAATAATCAATATTTCAATAAATTTCACTTACTTCCAGTACTGATAAGCAGTACATCATTGTGTATTCATTTTGAGTTTTAGTGAGTATTTCTAGGCACTGCTTCCATGATCCACTTTGGTTTCCAAACTTTGTCAGTTGACCATCTAGAAAAAACAAGAAACTCATTCATAGCCATAATGAATCAGGTATGTACCACAACAGTTCCAAGTTTGCTCGCCAAAACAGTAAAATAAGTTCCAAAGAGAACAAAAATGAAAATGCCAGTATTCTATTGAACGAAAGAACTTAGATACACCATGTGCATGCTACCATCAAACTTAAATTTATTTGCCAAGAAACACCTCTGTATATCACCTAAACACTTTGTCGACTATGGAGTGCATTTCACAATGCTGTTACTCCAACATGCATCCAACTGTTGGAAAAACAGGCATCAAAAACAAGTCATAATCAGTTTAGCATGATGTTTATTTAGTAGGAGGTATTTTCACTGATGGTTCACTGAAAAAAACATGCTGTTGAACAATACATTATGATGAGTAGTCAAGTCCACACTTTAATCTTTGTCAAGAGACCTATTTTCTATGATCTCCCACTCCAATTATAAAATTCTTAACACCTTGAGAGCCGGTCTATGAATATATCGTACCTGGATTTCAGCTTAAAACCAGCAGTTTTCAGTTGCCTTGCCAATGCCACGGCTCCTCTGCCGATTGCGCTAGAGAGCTGTTTAAACCCTCAAAGGATTCGGCAAGTCTTCTAGTCTGCACTCGAAAAACATTTTTTGATTGGGGGTTACGGATTTTTTGTGAGTGACGTCATAAGTGAAGTGGTTTTTGGGCCATTTTGGCTCATGTTACCTGACCTAGGCCCCAACCGCTAGGCCAAAGTATTTCACTAAAGTTCTCATTGGAAACTAGGCGCGAATCTTGAGTCTTTTAGCCTTTGATCGACTTTCTAGCATTTCTGGTTCAAAAGTTATGATCTAAAATAAACAAATTAATAATGTAATTAACCAATTAATCAAATATTTTGTTTGCTTTAGATCATAACTTTTGAACCTGAAACCCCAGCAGGTCATACAAAGTATCAAATGACTCGGATTGTAGCCTAATTTCCAATAAAAGCATCAGCGAAATACTACCATCTAACGGTTTGGGCCCAGGGCCAGGTGAAGTGGTCCAAGGTGGCCTAAAAGTCCTCCAATTATGACGTCACTCAAAAAAATCCGCACCCCCCATCCAAAAAAAATATTTTCATTTCAGATTAGTAGACTTGCCGAGTCTTTTGAGCCTTTGAAAAGCTCTCTACTGCTTTCGGCACCAGAGTTACGCTCGTGCAAAGCCACATGTGATCCATTTTTTTTGGCGTGAAATCCTCGAACATTACTGGACACGAAAAAGTTAATTAGTTCTGAAGCAAGTCATTTCCCAGCTGGCATGTAGACTTGAATGGGAGTCCCACTGCAATGGCATAGTTAAGCTTGCAAAACTGAATGAAGTTGGCTTTTAAACTCAAATATACTCTGTTACGAAAGGACTGCTTCTTTGTTAATTTTCAAACTTGCATGATCTTGTGGGAGGGTCACAGGGGTAGTAGCCTTTGGAGGACCTGAAACAAATCTTGGTTTTCAGCAACCTTTGCTCGTTCTGCAGGCTTCACACTAAGGGGTGACCAAGCCAGGTTGGAGATGTAATCATGCCACCTTACCCTTAGCCGACCTCTGGGTCACTTTTCTAGGAAGGGGAGCCAAAAACTTGTTTTGCCAAGCTTCCTTGGGGCATTCTGTTCATGTGGTCAAACGATCACAGCACTTGACATTCAAGGCTTTATGAATTTCACATCTGCGCACTTTACCACATAGTGTTCCATGAACTCTTCATGTGAATCATATCTCTGTCACTGCACTAGTGAATGCGATACCAGTCTTTTATACATTACCCAAGATTCATGACCATAGGTGGAAATCAGAACTAAGACAGATTTAAAAGCTGAAAGCATAGCAGTATTTGAAGGATCCTGTTTTGTGACCACAGATTGTTGAAGCTGACACAATAATTGTGTTTGCTTCACCAATTAGGAACCAACAAAAAAGTTGTACTAGACTGCTGAGCAGCCCAAGGTTCAATGTCCAAGGAAGTTCAGTGTAATGCAGGCATGGCAGGTCAAAAAACAGCTGAATCTTAGTATGAGACATTGTTTTCTGAGTACTAGCACTACAGGATAAAATACAGCAAGCACGAGCTAACATGACAGAACAGCAGAATTAAACAAACAAATAAACCACACTGTTTGCTACTGTTACAAACCTATTTCATGCTTGCGTTGGTTTGATGTTGATGGATGAAAAAACTCTGTTAACACCCTTTCCAAACCAATCAATACTGAATCATCCATTAATGATGTGCTGTTTTCCACACAAACTAACAACCAGGGACAAAATACAGGTTGGTTAACAACTCACAATTATAAAACATATCTTTCCTTGAGAAAAAAGATTTATTAACAAACTGCAACTACTTCACTAAGAAGTGTTTCTTACTAGAACAAAAAACCTACAAACAAATCAAGTCTCTCTTCTGGTGATTACTTTTATTTTGTTTATTAGCTGATGTTTTTCTCCCTGTTCAGGTAGACTTCCTCAAGGCAATGTTTTTCATCACCTTTAATGTAATTTACCAATAACAAAAACAAGGGGCAACATGATGTACAAAAACAAGGGGACAAAAAGTCAATATGTGAAGGAAATGAGTAGCAGTTGACTAAAACCAACAGGGAAGCCAAAGATGTCATGAAGACACAGTGAACCCTCAAGTAAAAGTAAAGCGGCGCAAAATTCTCAAAAATACAGAGCATCCAAATCACCAAAGGGCAGTGCAAAATGCTCAGGAAAAAGCAATTCAGTAGTGTGAAATGCGCAATAATCAGGAAAATCCTTACAAATAAACAAGCCCTTTGGCGATTTCATCACTTTTCATTTTTTGAGAATTTTGCACTGCCTTACTTTCACTTGAGGATTGACTGTGTCTTCACCTGACACCTGTGGCTTCCCAGTAAGTTTTAGTCAACTGCCACCGATTTTCTTTATATTCTGAGTTTTTGCCTTCTTGTCATTGCATAGAACATTGTCAGTTGATTTTTGTTACTGGTAAATAATACATAAGGTGGTTGGAAAAACCGCCCTGATGATGCTTACTTGAATAAGTGGGCAAAACATTGGCAAATAAAGGAAGTAAAGCTAACCATCAGGTTAAACATGGGCCCTATTAGGATTGCCACTTACTGTATTATATTTTTGTGCATACTCCTATAAGAAACAGTTAGAAATTATTTTGTCTATATTTTTCAAAACTGCAGTCAACATTGTTGTTGGAATATTGAAATCTTTTTTAAGTTCTGCAACTTTCATACCATTTTCGCTAATGAGCAAAACAACAATGTCGTACTTTCTCTACGATGATATACTGCTTCTTTTGTTTGATAAATTGAAACACTGCTTCACACCAAGATTATCATCAAACTGACTACAGTCACAACAATCCCTAGTACTGTACAGTAAAACACATGTAACAATTTGCCTCCATTGTAACCATGAGCACAATTTTGTTGTAAAATGTGAGGGGGATAGCTTGGTGTGAAACCAATATATTACGAAACCTAAAGAGAAAAATGTGGGGAAACATGGCACATTATATACCCACTGTCTGAAAAAAGAGGGGAATGCATCCCCCGTGTCCGCCACCTAATTGCGCCCATGATTGTAATTGATTGGTGCAATCCTTAATGCCATTCTCACGTCACACCTGTCACGGCTCAACCACTAGTGGAAAAATATAATTGCGCTCCTATTCAGTCATAAAAGATTTGGTAGTGGCTTCACATAGCTGAGCTTACACTTCAAACTGTAAAGAAAACTTGCTACATTGTTTGAGCGTTTGAACAGCTCTCTAGGGGACGAGTTATGGAGTTGCAAAGTGGCAGTAAGCAATTGGCTCACATGGGCATTCAAGGTAAAAACAACCTAGAGACGAAGATGTTAACTGACAAACAAACAGAAAAAATTGTGTGTTTTGGCTTTTTGTGTGTTTTTTCATTTTGGCTGGGTTTACACTTTCTTTGTCCAGCCCAGTTCCTTGCGAAACTGGTTCACCCCAATGAGTGAAACCAGTTTCAACTCAGCACCTCCAGCGCAGCTGTATGTATCATCCCACAAATACCCTTTTTGACAGTGTTGCTTGTTATCCTTTTTAACATAGCCTTTTCATTAACTGCAATGTGTTTGATTGTTAGCTATTCTATGGACATCTCACATGTTAAACATTCTGTTTTTTTTGGTGTCTTGGCAGACTGTTTAATTTCAAAATGTAAATATATTATCCCCTTACCGCCAATAAACTACTACTACTATGGCAGTGGTTCCCAAAGATCCATACAAGGGTCACGAAAGATTGAAAAATGGGTCGCGTCAAGGCGATCTACTCTTGTTTCTGAACATGTATCTATGTGAGCAAGGATTTTTGGCATGCGTGATTGCCCTCAGCAAGATCAAATCCTACATCAGGGGTGTCAAGTCATTTGATGCTGTGGGCCATATTTATGCACTTAGATCTTACGTGGGCTGGACAATTTTGCACATAATCATACAGTTGATATTTTCATTGCTATTTATTCATAGCACTGCGACTCAAAGAATTATACATTGCAAGCACTGATATTAATTGGAAAATTTCATGGCTTTTAGTGTTGCGTTGAATAATTTATTTATTTTTGTGTTTGATTCAGACTCATAATCCATATCACAAAGGTACTCAAATAACACAAAAATGGTTAGTCAAGCGCAATCAGAAAGTAGGTGTGTGTTGATAAACACAGTCAACACTGAGAGAGGAGGAAAACACTGAAACAGTGCACCAGCTATAACTGCATTCACTCGTCATCATATAGTAGGGTTGGCCAAACCTGTTCTTTGTATGAGCTGCACGTAGTAAAACCCACGTTGCAAAGAGCCACAACATCAAAATCTAAAAACACAAATTTATTTGCAATCTATGCTTGTGTGACATCATACTACTTTTTAAAACGACTTCCGAAAGTAATACTGTACATCAGGCTTGCTACTACAGTACCACTTTACAATATTCCTACATTTTGCAATATAAATAAAAAATAAAAACAAATATACAATTTTTTGGAAAGCTTAAAGAGCCGCATGCTAAAGTTTGAAGAGCTGCAGTTTGGCCACCCCTGCCATATTAGAATCAGGCAGTGGTAGAGAAACGAACACTTCTAAGATCAGGTTCTGAAATAAACAGCTGAAAAATGTCAGATGGGTGCTCAGTGGTGCACAAGAGCATGTAATTTGTTTTGATCAAGGTTTCAAATGTTTTTGCAAGATATTTAGCTTGAAGCTGACAACCGGGCCGTACCAATTTCAGGCAAATGTCTCAGATCTCTACGTAAGTTGGTCAAAAGTTGCATGTTGTCTCATCATTCACAAAAATGACAAAAAAAGTTGTATCAATTATTGTTTGACGCCTCCTCTATCAGCATTTCCATAGAAATAATCTAAAAAATAAAAAAATTTAAAATGTCAACAAACGACAAAGCTAGAACAAAAACTTTGTGCTCTTGCTTTGCAAGAGTTTGCTGGTTCGAATCGCATCTTGGTCGTATTGATTGTTTTTGATAGTGCACAAGATTGGAGATCAACTGATATATTGGCCTGGTCAATATATTAGCCAATATTTGGGTTTTACCGATATATCAGTATCAGCCCAAATAATTGGCCTCAGTTGGTATTGTCAAAAGGCTGTGATATTCCTCATGCATCTAGACAACTTGTCCAAGAAAGCACAATGAAGCAAGTCAAAACAGATATCTTGCAGCAATGCTAGCAGGTGCGTTTTCATAAACAAACAGACAAGATTAACCATCGAGCAAGTATCGGCCGTTGCAGCCGTTCGCAACGCTTGAAGCTTATTGTCTAGACCGTGCTACCATGCGCAGGTATTGTGTACAAATGAACTCGGGTTGCATTCCTAAAGAAGTTTTTGCAGCATGAAAAGTTTGACTGTAACTTAAGATGCAGAAGTCCAATCAATGCCTAGTTTAGCACAGATTAATTTTAAAAAAAGCTTGCACAAAAAATGAATTGCATTATGTTACACAACATTTGTGGTGCTATGAATATGATACTCACTAATGACGCCAACTGTCGCTGTGAAACAGTTGCACGTAACATCTTGAAAGGATTCTGCTTCTGTTAACTTGATGTGTTAGGCTATAAGCGTGCTGGTTTATACTGCATGCAGGCTAGAATGTCTTGTTCATGGGTTAAGTTAATCGACATTTTCCATGAGGCACGTTTACTGATATTTGTGATCTCACAATCCAAGCTGCTGCAATGTGCTGGTTTGTGGATGTGGCACACAAGTTACGGAAGCGCTACTCCAGCATTTCACAAACACGTTGAAGCAGTGATTTGGCAATTAGTCTGATAGCAGCATGGTACTTAGGATTCATTGTTGCATCACAATTGCTGTTGTCTATTTGTTAAACACGATCAGCAAAAGCAATGTTTGTGACAACGCAGCTTACGCAAGCTAAAAGCGCAGTGTTTGTGATCAGATTAGAACTACTGTGGCATTATTGCACAATCATCAAATACGTAATTCGCACATGTGCACATCAGCTATTGTCATGGCAACTTGTTCTTATGGAATTTACTTCTGGCGGATAGGCGGTGATCAGTTATAGCCTAGTGTTGCTTGATATAAATAATTTTGTTTAGGCTAGGTTGTAGATGACCGGCTACTGTACTGAAAATGCAGAAAAACTGTGCATTCTGCATAACATCTTAAAATGTTGGGATGAAACTAATGAGTATTGCCAAATCAGTTGAGCAGTTTCATTTCATATACCAATGCCAGTACTTCAGTTGCAGTAACTAATGCAACTAGTTGGGCAGTTTGCTTTTTCAGGGACATTCAGTTATTTAATGTTACATTACTACATAATTCCAAATCGATTCTTCAAGACTTTAATTGACTTTTCAAACTGAAAACCCACAAGTTGCAGAAGAGTCTGAAAGGCTGATTTGTGCAATATATGCCAAAACAAAATTTTACAAGAGTTACCGTATTTTCCGGCTAATAAGCCAACCCGGCGAATAAGACAAGGCTAGTTTTTAGCTCTGAAAATGAGAGTTTTTCCCTAGTACCGCCTAATAAGCCGAATCAGAAAATTTCGTTACCTAACTATCGGTACCTTTTTTTCTTTTTGCAACAAAGTTTGTCAGGTATGCGTTACATTCATTACGCACCAACGCATGTTCTTTATAATGGTGGAGATGATTTCAATGGTGGAGATGCAGGCACGACGTGGTAGGGAGTTCGAAACTGCGTCGTGCGCAAAAGCTTACGGTCCTCGTACGAGGCTTCGCCTGTGAGAGCACTCGGAGCGCGACTCCGAGCACTCGGAGCGCGAGAGCACTCGGAGCACGGCTCCCGCTTAAAGAGAGAAGGGGAGTGATGCAGCAGCGCGGTGGCTGCTACATGCGACGTGCTAAGTATAACATCCCTAGTAGCACGAAAGCTACAGGGAGCTTCCTTTAGCCTAGTGCGTAAGTGCGCAGGCAAGCTGCTTGTGGTTGGATGACGAGGAGGAAGACAGCGATGTGTCCACTGAACTACGGGTAATAACAGCAGAAAATGACCCGTATGATGACCAAGTGTCTGGTCAAGAATGGAATTTGTTATTCGGCGATTCCACTGATGAAGATGATGAATTTCATGGCTTTTAATAAAGTTGTGTTGCTGACATTGTTTTGTTGTTTTTTTACTGTATGTACTTTTAGTTACCGTTATTACAGGTTTTCGTGACCAATTTTGACCACTGTTTTTTTTGGTCCAAAGCTATATCCGCCCAATAAGTCGACTCCAGAAAATTAGGTCGCAGAAGTAGGTCCAGAAAATCGGCTTATTAGCCGGAAAATACGGTATGTAGTACAGTAACTGTAAATAAGCCTACTATCATAGACCAAAAAAGTTACCTTTTTTTCAAGAAAATTTTTCTTTTTTCGCAATGGTCAATTGAATATAATATTGTAATAACTTAAGATAACCTCCTCAACTTCATGCTGTGTTTTGTACATACTTCTTCCTTTTCATTGTTCACTATCTTTCAACCACTGTTTTTGCTATTTTGTTGTAAGTACTGTAAGCAGTTCTTTTTTATTCAGTGTTCTGTTCTTATCGTTTTGTTATTTATAACATTCTGCTTTTATCCATGGCACTGTGTTTATTCATTGCAGACAGTGTGTATTATACTAACAACTTAAGCAGATCAATTAAAAATTATAGCAAAATATTGAAATTGCTGCAATTTGAAAAATTTTAGCTATAAATCTTGATTTTTTAAGTTTTTGAAAAAAAGGTATTGCATAGAATACATTACATTTTTGATAATGAAACAGAAAACAAGATTTAAAAATTTTGGAAATATTGGTTATCAGTATCGGCTATTGGCCCATGAATGGCCGATCAGCATCAGCCCCAAAAAAGCCATATCAGTCGATCTCTACACAAGATACTGTTGATGTTTTCACACAAGCTTGTATGTTGAAAGTTTTGGAATCAGTATTGCTGTACAATGTACATTCTTAAAAACTTTCGAAAAACAGACATGGGTTTAGATTTAGGGTTTTGAATTCTACAGGGTTATTGTTTAGTGTTTATGGCAAGGGTAAGGACCCTTTACCACGGACCAAATTCAGCCCGCATCAGAATTTATCACACAATTTAAAGGACAAAATCGGGTCAAAATGAAACTCCATGACCAGCAGATACTTAGATAGATCATAATTAGATAAAGGCTAAATTTCTTGATTAAATCATTTATTTTTACAGCCCACCAGCAATATTTATGCAGCCCGTGCTAGTAAATAGTAGAGATCGACCCATGGCTTTTTTGGGACTGATACCGATATATCGGCCATTCATGGACCAATAGCCAATGTTACCAAAATTTTTAAATTTTGATTTCTACTTCATTATCAAAAATATAATGTATTCTATGCCTCACCTTTTTTTCAAAAACTTTAAAAATCAGGACTTATGAGCTGAAATTTTTCATATTGCAGCAATTTCAATATTTTGCTATGATTTTTAATCAATCTCATTAATGATGATGCTTTTGTTTCGGCTGCGACAGCTGGCACATGATTCATGATTAATCTTGTCACTTGTTTACACATCTGCTAGCGTTGCTGCAAAATAACTATCTTGGCTTGATTTGTTTTGCTTTCTTGTGCAAGTTGTCTGCATTCGTAAGGAATATAACAGCATTTTGTCAACACCTACTGAGGCCGATAAAATCTGCCTTGTAAATGGGTTAGCATTAATTGTAAATGTTAAGGTTTAGGCTTAGGGTTGCAAAAATTAATAGCCACTTTAATCCTTTACTCTGAGAAGCAACTGATATGATACAAGAAGTGGTCATAATGGTTTTGCAAAGTTCAAACGCAATTTTGCTTGATAAGTTTAGTCTTTCCAAGGAGAAAACCAGATATGGTCGTTTAGACATGACATTTCTAAATTTTTTTCATAATCTCTTCTACAAAACCCAACGTGTCCTATCCTAATGTAGAGACGGCGGTCTGGAACCAATTTGCAGCGTTGTGGATTCAAGAAGGAGAAGATTATAGGCTCAAAGAATCTAGTCTTGTTGTCCTTGTACACTCTAAGAACAGACATCGCACAATTCATGATCTTTACTTTTCATCGACTTGCATAAGCTCAAATGGAAAACAGAAAGGCTTGAGACGTCTCAAAAAATGAAGAAATAATGATGCTGGCTCTTACATATACATCGTTGACTCTCATTGCACAATTCTCACCCATCTGCGCAAGTCGAAGTTTGTGTCTTAAAAGTCGCATCACGCCACCACACAAGGTGCATTCAATTAGGCTAAGGACCGAAACAAGGTTCGCTACACTAATATTCAGAAGACATCATATAAAAGTGTTACCCGTAATCTTTGCAAACAAAATCTGTGAGAACAGACAAAGAATATGATTTAAAACTCAATGCTATACGTTTCCCAAAAAGTTGGTTAATATTTGATAAATCGTCTGGTTCTTTTGGTTTTTTAACTTTTTTGTGATGTTTTTGTTGGTTAATTTTGCTGCATTTTTGCCCAACTATGCTATGGGTTAGATTGGTCATTAATTCTGCCTGTCCATTTTTTTGCTCTGAAAACTTTTTGTATACAGTTTTTTTTTGTGTATAGAAAATTTTACTTTCCTCGTATCTATAAAAAAATTTGGGCTAACTTTACGTTTGTCTGTAAAAATAGCTGAAATATAATTGTGTTCATTTTGTGTCTGTTGCTTCTCACGTGTTTCTTTTGTCTTTTTGTTTTATGTAAGTTTTGAGATATATTCTTGTGGGTTACTGGTACTACTGTACTTGTAATGTTCAACCATATATCATTTTTTTCTGTCATGATGTAAATAAAAAGCAAGAATCAACAAAATACAATGAAACCAGCCAGAAGTATACCAAAGTGGTAACAAACAAAAACCATCGAACTGAATAATAATGGGAAAAAACAAACACAAGGTTCACGCAAAAACAGAGTATGCAGGACAAACATGGTGACAAAAGTGTTTACAGAAACAATATAGTAAATGGAAGGCCTGCAGGCCGGAGGGCCATTTTTCCAATTGAAAAACATGAATTTTCGGCAGACCAGCAGACTGCACAACAGGGTGGGCTAGCGGGCTACAAAAAAGGGAAAGCCGATGGGTTTCAGAAGGGTGGGCCGGTGGGCTGCAGAAAGGGCCCGGGTTAATATGCAGCCCGCCAGAATGCCTTTTTCTATAGCCCACTGGCCTGCCTTTTTCTGTAGCCCACTGGCCTGCCATTTCTGCAGCCCACCATGTTGTACAGACCACTGGCCTGTCCTGTTGTGTAGGCCGTCGTGTCGGCCCACCCTTTTCTACAGCCTGCCGAAAGTTCATGTTTTTCAATTGGAAACATTGCCCTCCAGCCTGCCGGTCCTCCGTTTGGCATTTAGTGTTATCTGGGAGCAATGCATTTAGAACATAACATTTCATTACAAAAACAAGTAGCAAGGGCATAAAACGATGTCCACGCATACAAATCATGAAGAAATGTCACAATTACCCACAGAACATAATGGGGTGAGTTCCATGGATGAAAGTGTATCTAACCAGACACAAGGGTGTCATCAAATGATGTTGAAGAGACAACCATACCAATGGCATGGACAGATTACAGAAATATTAGCAGCAAACAACAATCCAATAATTGTTGGGTACATGAAAAACAAAATGTTAAGCAAATGAGAGAAATGTTTAGTTCTAAAAATGGTAAAGTTTCACTCAAAATATCATGACTTATGTGATCTAGACACTTGTATTCACAAATTCAAATATAACTAGTGTCATGTCATTTGCACCATACTTCAGCTTTACATGATCAATTATCTGCTAGAATTCAGGAGGACTGGTCGGCAGCGTCAGTACCACCAGCGTAGGGTTGATTTAGATGGTTACTGTTTGTATCTCCAGCGTAGTGAGTATTTACAAAGCAACTGTTTGTACCTTAAGCGTAGGGATGCCTTCAGAAATCAACTGTTTCTACCTCCAGCATAGGGATGCCTTTAGAAAGCAACTGTTTGTACCTCCAATGTAGGGGTTGATTTAGAAAGCAACTCTTTGTACACTGCTTGTGCTTGTACCTCCAGCATAGGGATGGCTTTAGAAAGCAACAGATTGTACCAGGAGCGTAGGGGTGGCTTTAGATAGCAAGTGTTTGTACCTCCAGCATAGGGATGCCTTTAGAAAGCAACTGTTTGTACCTCCAATGTAGGGGTTGATTTAGAAAGCAACTCATTGTACACTGCTTGTGCTTGTACCTCCAGCGTATGGATGGCTTTAGAAAGCAACTGTTTGTGCCTTTAGCGTAGGGATGCCTTTAGAAAGCAACTGTTTGTACCTCCAATGTAGGGGTTGATTTAGAAAGCAACTCTTTGTACACTGCTTGTGCTTGTACCTCCAGCGTAGGGATGCCTTTAGAAAGCAACTGTTCGTACCAGGAGCGTAGGGGTGGCTTTAGACAGCAACTGTTTGTACCTCCAGCGTATGGGTTGATTTAGAAAGCAACTCTTTGTACTTCCAGCGTTGGGAGTTGATTTGAAAGCAACTGTTTGTACCAGGAGCGTTGGGGTGGTTTTAGAAAGCAACTGTTTATACCAGGAACATAGCAGTGTTGAACATGATCCGGTTTCCGGATCGCAAACATGATCCGGTTTCCGGATTTTTTCAGATATAAACCAGATTGGATTAAATATTTCGATAGGTCTACCGGATTAGGATCAGACCGGATTACTGAAAGAAAAGTTTAGACTGGATTAGGATTACAAAAATCTCCGATTTGTTCAACACTAAACCATAGGGGTGGCTTTAGATAGCAGCTGTTTGTACCTCCAGCGTAGGGGTTGATTTATAAAGAAACTGCTGGAGGTACAAGTATTGGTTTTATAAATCAATTCCCTATGCTGGAGGTATAAACAGTTGCTTTATAAATCAACCCCTACGCTGGAGGTACAAACAGTTGCTTTTTAAAGGCATCCCTATGCTGGAGGTACAAACAGTTGCTTTCTAAAGGCATCCCTACGCTGGAGGCACAAACAGTTGCTTTCTAAAGGCATCCCTACGCTAGAGGTGGTAGGCTAGTGGTACAAACAGTACAGTTGCTTTCTAAAAGCATCCCTATGCTGGAGGCACAAACAGTTGCTTTCTAAAGGCATCCCTACGCTAGAGGCGGTAGGCTAGTGGTACAAACAGTTGCTTTCTGAATCAACCCCTACGCTGGAAGTACAACCCTACGCTCGTGGGACATCCCTACGCTCGTGGCACCGACGCCGCTGACCCTCACCCTTACTCGAATTCAGTGGATTTTGGTCTCCAAACAAATTATTTTGCAGCTAGACAGGATTAAAATCCGCTAGATCTAGCGGAAAATCTGCCAAATTAGCAACCCTGGTTTGAAAGGTTATCAAGGGAAACAGCGAATAAATACGGACTCACATTAACAAATACGGACTCAAAATACCCCTTACCCAGACTGGCTGGAAAGCGTGGCAGTGGTCGACGAGATATCGTGCGTGATAACCATTTTCAGGCCTGAGCCTGACACGCGTGAAATTGTAAGGCGCATCTGGGTAATGCATGAGTGTTTTTTACAATGAACAGGATGGCGCGTGATATCCGCTTCCCCTGATTCTCTTAGGACTAAAAAATATTACATCATTTTGATAGAGCTTGCATTTCTATAGATGTTTTATTTGTTTAATGATGATCAACATCACATTTCTACACAAAAAATATTTGCTTTCTGAATCAACCGCTACGCTGGAGGTACAACCCGACGCTCGTGGTACATCCCTACGCTGGTGGTACATCCCTACGCTCGTGGTACATCCCTACGCTGGTGGCACCGACGCCGCTGACCCTTGTGACGGTTTCGTTTCGATGCCTCCACTGATTAGTCTGATTACGTGCCGCGCAGAATTGCATTGCTTGATTACGTGCCGCGTGGAATTGCATTGCTT
>Ga0210059_1010797_pt1 | contig 14065 bp, 10 predicted proteins | sample Ectturendosymbi2_FD_188042 | JGI IMG/M metagenome (GOLD analysis project Ga0210059, IMG submission 188042) | Ecteinascidia turbinata endosymbiont from Florida, USA - Sample 2 (SPAdes) (version 2) | ecosystem: Host-associated > Tunicates > Ascidians > Unclassified | place: Key West, Florida... | reverse complement strand
TACATAACGGGAGCTTTCGAACACCGCAAAGCTGTCAGATTTTAAATTGGTCTTAGTTCCGACCCTCACGTATGGCCATGAATCTTTAGGAATGTTTAGTAATGACCTAATGGGGGTTACCTGAAATACAAGCGGCAGAGATGGGATATTTGCGAAGAGTTCGCGGCGTGATACTTCGTGACAAAGTGCGCAAATTGTGAAATTCGTAAAGCCCTGAATGTCGAATCACTTCTCTGAATAGAGAGAACTCTGATACAATATTTCGGCCAAATGACCAGAATATCCCAGAAAAAATTGGCCAGGCATGCTAGCTACACCCACGGGAATGCGGTTTAGTGGTCAACCAAGGACGAGGTGGTGTGATTATATCTCCAACCCAACAGAGCTATAATAGCTTGCTGAAAACCCTGAGGTATTTAGAGTCCTCCTAGGGCCGCTACTCCCACGGCCCTCTCCAGAGGAAATCGGGTTTAAAAATGATTGAATGAATTTTTGAAACGTTAGTCAAATGCATTTTATGTGCCCAGTTAAAAAGGTTTTCGGAATTTGGCACTTCGGTGAATAATTCCTTTATCAAGGTAATTTTAGGATGTAACACACCGATGTAAGTTTTACATGTTGCTGTTAAGTGATATTTTTAAAGTTTTCTTAGATTTTTATGTTACAATCGATGCGCATCATACTTCAATGGCAACCTGTGTATGTGTACGTCACTTGCAGTATTTATATCATATTGATGTTAGTAGAGCTAAGACGGCTTTGACCATAACGCTACTTATAAAATTGTTGCACAAAACTTTATCCTTGTGACTGCATGGAAAAAATAAACTGTCCAAATGAGTGGTCCATTTGTGTTTTTCTACTTCACAGATAAAAACAAAAATTGACAATTAGTAATGTCATAAAATTGGTTAAACAGTCCATATTCAGGCATTGAAAGTTATCTCTGCTAACAATCTCTAAATATCAAAGAATAAGAATTGCTTAATGGAATCTAGCTTCGATCAAGGTCTTAAATCACACCTATAGAAATGAATGAAACAGATTATGCACGCAGGGGTCTTAGATATTGCACATAAACATACCAGAAACAATAATAGCGGAATAGGTTCAGAATTCTAAATATTTTCATTACGACGTGGCTCAGAAAACTCATCTTTGGTTGCAACTCTATGGCACAATCAAGTATAAAGAAAAGACAAGTAGATTGTAACATATGCTAATCGAAGATATCAATGTAGTTGAACGACCAGCAAACCTTTTGCAATTAATAAATTGTGCCATTATACATTTCTGCGAACCACGATAGTATGAAAAATTATAACACTGGCTAAAAATGCGATAGAAAAACGAGAAAGCAACATGCAACCAGCTACTTTTTGCCTCTTTTTTAATGTAATTCTGATATAATTATTTTTCACTTCAGCAAAGCAGCATGCTGTATCAATAATATCAGCAATAATTGAATATATCTGATCAACGTAACGAATGTTGATTTAGTGAAGATTCATCGAGAATGACAAGTTGGAGGCAATGCACGGAGAGCAGCTCTTATTTTTAATTTTTTCTGTCCACGAACAGACAACTTACCAGATCATTTAAATTTCCGTCATGTTTGTTGATCCGTTCAGTAGTTTTCAAAAGAGCTCTTTGGCTTGGCTTGGTTGAGTAGCCCCATTCATCATGCTAACATACAAAAAAGCAATCACATGTTTGTCAGGCTAAAAAGCACCAACTGTTGCCACAGTAGATGTTCATCTCAAACTCGTTTCTCTCAAATTTTATAGCCTCGTTGTGCTTTCATGTTACTGAGAGAAGTTGGCACTTTTTTAAGCAACTATTATAAGAAAAAACATGACTGTAGCAGTATTTTTTCTTCAAACGAAAAACAAATTCTCAGCAAATGAAGATATTGAAATTTTAATGTAATTTTTAAGGTTGGAAAAAACATTTCATCACAATACACTACAGTACAAAGCCACACGTACTCATCAGTGTTTTCCAGCAACAAGCAAATGTTGCGAGTATACGTAGGTTACACTTTTCAACTGGTTTCCAAGCAAATATAATGGACGTTTACATTTAGTTACATTTTTACTCTCACATTTGATTGAAGTAATGTAAACCAAGCTGATTCATTCGAAAAAGTACATGCAATTTAATGTGGATTCACTTTTTTTCTCTATTTCTTATTGCACTGGGATCCTCCTATAAAACAGCCTGGATTTAGACGAATATGCAGCAATCTAGTCATGCCTAGATAAGTTTATACTTTTCCACATCTTGCAGTGTTCATTCCGCATGAAAAGTTGTCTCTTCTGTTCAACATATTGAAAAATAGTTTAGTATTTAATGAATTGCATTTCAGTTTTGTTTGTGGCTTTGCTTACATAACGTTTTTCTCTTTCATGAAAAAATAAAAAGTGTTACCGAATCCCGGAAAAATGTTAAACTATAGCTGAATTAGAGTTTAGGTTACACAGGTATTTGTGAAAATTGGGACAAACAAGGGATTTCCTGCGGTTTTGTCAAATTTTTCAAAATGCATATTTCCTGAAGGTTTATTGATTTTGCACCAAAATCAATTTCTTCGAAGATTATTAATTGCAAGTAATTTACACATGATTTTAACGAAACGCCGCCCATCGCGAAGGTTTTGTGTGAGTCAAGTGGGCCTGAGGTATTAGTGTTTTGATCAGAGATATGTTACAATTGTAAATAAAACAATTACTGCAACATCAAACATCTCACTGCAACAGCGATTGCATCTAGGTAGTAAGGTTCAAATCCGACTGCACTCGAACTAAATTTTGATGCTTCCATTCTTGCAACAGTCTGTTGAGTGCCAGGGATGGTGACTTGCGGAGGGGGAATTCTTTCTTGTCAATCGGTTAAAAAGGTTTAGAGTTTGGGGTTTTAATTTCCCTACGAGGTTTTGCTTTTGCTAAACACATTTTCACCGGTTACTCCTTAGTTTCTGCTTGTGATATTCCTCATTGGCGTCCGAATATGATTAACTGCAACATCCATCAAACAAACAAAGAAGCATAAACGTGTCTGGACTAAATGATCTTTAACCTCATTACTGATAAGTAGGCGTAATTTCAAAACGCGGAGAGAAAATGCTTTGAATATTCTCACCAAATTTTAACCCTTTTTGATTTTTTCATATTTTTGTTGAAAATATTAGATCACACCTTGCAACAAAAACATTCTCGAAAATTTATCACTGAGAGTCAGAACTTTTTAAGGTTTACTTACCGCAAATGCTTCATCGGCGAATTTCGAGAATGGGTAATCATCAATGCTGTCTGGAAGTGACTTCGTCTCAGGCCAAGTGGTAACTCTCTGAGAAACTTGCGTGACATTTCTTGATGTTGAATGCACTGGTTGGTGCTCTGCAATATAAACAGTCGTTTCATTGGCTCAATGATAGTGATTCTTATTGGTTAAAAATTTAGTGGCTCAGTGTATGTTGGTCATCGACCTTTGACCACTGGCGTTTTTGACGGCCAAAATTTCCCTTGGATTTTTTTCACAGTTTAGAGGATCATTCGTACTTCACACCTTCATTTCTCAAATTTTAGAAATCCTGAAATAAACGTTGATTGCTCATGAACTGAATGCAGTGAAATTTTATGGCAAACTTAGTAAATGATGTTCAACCAACTTGTGTAAAACTACATTATATTTACGTAAAATCCCTTTTCTCAGGTTTCCCGGCTCACGGACAACTTACCACATGTTGAGTATTTCACACATACCGCAAAGAAATTTTACATCTCTCTTACAAAGCAAATCATGTTAAGGACATATGGACCAAACTAATTATATTTTTGTGTCTTTTTCGGCAAGTGGCTTCAACGCGAACAAATAAAACAACTGATAAAGCGATCGCAGATCACCTAAGAACTGCTAACTCCCTGCTACAATCGGTAATAACGTCAATTTAAAAAATGGAGTTGACCTCTTTGACCACTAACTCGTTTTCTCGTGGCCTGCAAATGAATTGTTACCGTAAACGGGATACGCCACAGACATGTAATGATGATGCAATCGTTTGGTGCTTAGATATTGGTAAAATCATCTCAAATATTTAATTATTCTTATTTCCTTATGCAACATAAATTTTAAAATCTACCTAGGTGAAAAAATAGAAATCGTTTCATTTCATCAAACAACCATTGGTTCTTGCTCTACGCAAAATTATTTTCTCCTAATAATTAGAAGTTCTCCTTGTGATGTGTTTGATTCTCCATACGCATGCATTGATAGTTTATGTTGAAAATCGAAGGCCATATTATGAAGAGTATAACTAAAAGATTTCAAAAATCGCTGTTTCCAGATATTTGAGAACAAAATCTTTGTTTAAGAAGCTGTAAACATTATTAGAAGCACATATTTCGCTTTTTAACCACACGTCATCAGCTCTCGTTCGTAACATCGCTTAATTTGCTAATTATTTTTAAAGATAACGGCAAGTGAAAAAATCATTTTTCAAGCATCGACTTGATAAACGCTTGTACAATTAGACCCGATGATCATCAGTCAAATAATCATTAGTTTCACAACACGTTGCGACAAGAACATAAGCGCAATTGGATGGAATTTTTTCAATCGCCCCTCGAGCTGACACGTTAAAATAAGTGAGGAATAAAACCACGAACAAAACTAAAGCATGATTTTGTGTCCATTTGTGTACACAAGCATTAAAATCTAAAGACTTGGTACAAACCATTGAACCAAGCTAAGGCAGAACGTTATGACTACCATAAACAGTATTAAATATTTATCTTATGCTAGGAATGACTCGTAAAAAGTGATTACGTCATGGTTCCAGATGTTGATCATGAGATCTTCAAAATGATGTTCGCTATTATCAAATTTAGACATTGCATTGCAGGCAAACATTCTTTTCATCATCAGATGTTCATTCAAAACGTCTTCTGCTGCACTAACAGAAAAACTCTTTGTTGAATCGCCCAACATTTGGAGACCGATCTGATGTAACTAACTCTTCACTGAAAATGCTTATTGCATGACCAAATAAATACTGCTAATCTACAGCAACTATTTCGCAAACTGAAATGCATTGTTTCTGTACAAACGTTTTGATAAACAACATTTGAAGGGATTTTGAGCATGAATGGAAAAAATCCGAAGGTACTAATTTATGAAACTTACACAAACAGTTATTAATGAGACTTGCATCAACCATCGCTGTACACACGAACGTTCACCAGTAGGACGTAATTGCGTAAAAAAAGAAAGTCAAAGCAGGCCTTACCAGTTATTTCTTCCAGCAAGTCAGCTAGAGCTGTAGGTAGGGCAACCCTCTCCATGCCCGTTCGTGGATGTCACAGCAAAAGTAGATGCATCTGACCGGCAACGTCACAAAAACTCCTCTTACGCACAACGAGAACGAGGTATGCGCCAAGGGTGCAAAACGTTATTGGTAAACTCAGCAAAGTTAACGTTTAATCACAAAGCAAATAGGTGCGTCAGATGTTGAACAAATATTGTGTATCACATAGCTGTGAGAAAACAGGTATGGATAGCCTCATTGTTCCAATATACTTCAAAAAGCGTATTTTCTTTCATCCCACAATGGGCTTTCTGTGTTTCGCAAGATACACTGTGTCTTTGGTTGAACATTCAAAATGTAAAAACAAACTTTATTAAAAGTTTCGGTGGTAATACCAGCAAATGACTGTATGACTGATAAACCAATTATTTGCAAGAGTCGTTGTTTGTTTGCAGGCACAAGTTCGAGCATTGTCAAGATGGTCCAGGAACCAGGCAATCAGAGCTTATAACGATTAGACGAAAATCAACGTCAATTCATTTGACTTCCGGAATGAGAACCAGTGGCGTAAAAAGAGGTTTGAGTCAGGAGGGAAACGTAGCTGAAAGAGATCCATTGGCCACTGTTGGGTATCCACTACTAGCAAACACTCAGAAAAACTTGAAAATGGTGGTGAATCCCGACCGATGTGAATGGCTCAAAAACAATAAATCACCTGAAAGTACTCCGAAAAACGCAAAAAAACTACAACTTACTGAAAACCAAAAGAATACTTAAGTGGAGGCCCGGCTTTTACATCTAATTTGCCAGGCGTGAAGGGGCGAATCACCCCTTTTCCCCCGTCACTTACGCCACTGATGAGAACTAGTAAAAACTTATTAAAAACAGCAACGCCGCGTATCATGAATCTATGATGTGAATGCATGAAATCGTGATATGAATGCAGCCGTGATATAAATGCAGTCGTGATGTGAATGCACGAAAAGTCGTGTCCAAGCCGCCACAGAGTACAGCTATGCGTTTTTGGCTCAAAAGAGGATTCTTAATTTTGAGAATTGGTAGATAAAAGTACGCTTTGAATAAACGCAGCTTAATTTTTTCAAAACCGCAATAGTCTGAAAACGGTCTGGTCCATACATAGCAATTTGCATAGAATATTATTGACATGGAAAGGAAGGGCAGAGTAAAACACTCATTTCGACGTCTGTCTTATCAATCTGCTGGTTTTCTCACATTTCTATCCACTGCAGTTTCTATTTACTGACCCTTTCTTTATTATAATATGTTGGAATTATTGCTATGGTGAAATTAAGGGTAAATTGCAATAAAACAAGGAAGAGATGTCCGTGCACGGGCGTAACAAGGGGGGCACGATTCCCCGGGCGCCGATTCACTGTGTGGTCGCGGAATGATTGCAGGGGGCGCCGAATAGTCCCAACAATGTCACAATACTTTCTTCACTACAGTGAAGATTACTTCCAAAATACCTCAGGGTCGAACATGGGGGCGCCAAACTTGCTTTTTGCCCCGGGCGCCATCCAACCTCGTTATGCCCTGCGTCCGGGAACCAAAATTAACGTAATTCCGCCCAATACACACGTGCCCAGCACAAAGTGAGAGCCCACTGTTCAGATAATTCTACTTGACATCACCTTTCGAGAAGTCCCCATAGATGGAGGAACCTTTTCCAAAGTGGTGCGGGCTAGGGCCTGGCTTGCAAAGCCAGTCATAACCAAGCATGGCCTTATTTTAATGTACCGAAACCAGTGGCGTCATGGATTTAATAACGTCCGGGAATGGGAGGTATTGCACCCACTTACGCGTACTAAGCGTGAGCCATCGTGGAACATACCACGATAGTATTGGTACAGAACGCTACTATGATTTAAAATTAATACTTTTTAAAATTTTGCGACAATTTGACCACGCTAAGCAGCTACTAAAGGTTGCGTACCAATTTCTTCAGGGCATGCTGTGCTTTGTGACGATAGACCTATTAAGCGATGGGGGAATATTGCACGTAAATAGTGTTTCCAGGCGACTGAAATTAATAGTGTTTCCAGGTGACTGAAAGCGAAAATACACTCATCGGCTGATTGGTACAGTTGGTTGAGCACGCGCTACCAAAGCCATTAAGCTGGACTCTAGAACCGTCGCCAGAAAGCCGTCAATAGGGGGGTTTTACGTTTGTGCCGGGTGGGAGTTGGGCATTCGAATTTGACAAAAATTCCACTAGTTTATAGTGTTTCATATTTCAATTTGCGGGTCTTAGAGCTTTGTTTGTGGGGCTAAGCCCAGAAAAGTCCCCCTTTGGCGACGGGACTGCTGGGCTCGATCCCCGGTCAGGTCAAATCGAAGAAAGGTACTTGCGCCCTGTCCCGCCTCGTGCTCGGCGTAGTTGGGTAGATGCAAAAAAAAGCAGTTCACGCGCAGCGCTACATGCCATCGGCTCGCCACCAGTGCAGCATTCACTGCGAATGGGTGTCTGCAGAGATCAACACTCTTGATAATGAGTGGATCATAAAACCGAGCATGAGCTGCACTGAACGGGCACTGAGGTGTGAATACAGGCAGAGTTTGATGCCGAACACTCGATTAGTTGATCGGCGAATCATGATTACGTAACAGTCCGTGCCGCTAATGCTATGATCCACCATAGTTCATAACACCAGGAAACCTTTGTGTGCCTCTACTTCACGAATCTGGTGTGTTTGTCACGGAATGGTTGCAAAGATTGAACCCATATGACATCAAAACACAACAGGTTTTTATCGGACGTTTTAAACAAATATATGACAAGATTGACATGGTGAAAAAGCATGTTCCTGTCGTAGGACTTTTGGGTAAAGAAAAATTCAAATCAGAACAAATTTAAGAGGTGTTTTCGACACATTTGTTTTTCAAGAAGTGGAGGGCTCAGATCCCCCCCAAAAAATAGGTCGGTCTAGGCCCACATCCACCTGTTCCTCCATCTACGGGAGTCACTCGAAGACAGTTATTGCGAAGTATCATTTCAAAACTGCTGACCAACAGCACATTTTGTATCAATTATATCTGTTATCTTATATAATGCTGGAATATGCTGTAACTTTCTCCAAGTTGAGCCTTTTCACAAAGGAGCTGGTGAGTCAATATTCCCCTTTACCAAATGGTTCCTAAATCTCTTTGATCATTCATTCATTTTCACATCCGCTTTTCCTCTGGAGAGAGTTGAGGGGCAGTGGCCTTGCGAGGACGAGAAATACCTCAGGGTTTTCAGCAATTTCTAATAGTTCTGCTGGGCCCAGGTAGTTAAGGTAATCATGCCACCTGGTCGACCTCTGGACCGCTTTCTCGTGGTTGTAGCCAGCATAAATCGTCTCGCCAAATTTGCTGGGCGTTTTGATCACGTGGCCGAACCATCCTAGTTGAGACCATTCTATTCGGAGAAGTGGTTCGACATTCAGGGATTTACGAATTTTGCATTTGCGCACTTTGTCGGGAAATGTCACACCGTGAACTCTTCACAAAAATCCCAACTCTGCCTCTTGTACCTGATATCAGGGCGGATCCAGTGGGGGCGATTGGGGCGGTTGCCCCTCTTAAAACTTAAGAAAGTAACTTTTTCACCATAATTTTTTTACAGTTCGGGAAACAGAATTTGCGATATAAGGCCATTTTTTTCGTCCATTGTTTTGTCAAGGAAGTGTGAGGTATACCTCATTTCTCTTATAGTAGGGAAGACGTTATGAGACTTGACTACCAAATATTACTGAAATCAACGTTCCTAACCTTACTGGATGGATCCGCCACTGCCTGAGAGAGCACTCTTTCAGTCATTAACCAAAATTTATTACCACGGCATAGGTGAGGGTGGACTGAAAACAAAGACTGGTATTAAATAACTGACAGCTTTGCAGTATTTGAAAGCTTGCGCTATGTGACCACAAAAGCAATGAAATTTATGCAAAACTGCTTTTGCTTTATCAATCCATGTATCACTCGTAAATGCCACACAAAGATACATCTTTTCCTGTTGCACCGTATTTCCGCTTCCTTGCAGCGATCACTGGCTGGGGCTTTGGAGAGACATATTACCTCTGACTTTTTATGGCTAATTTTCCTTCTGGATTGCTAATGGCAGGGCCGGCCCTAGCATGTGCCGGGCCCAATGCAAGACCTAGGCGCGGGGCCCCTCTGAGCAATGGTGTTATGACGTTATCATGCTCAGTCAACCGTGCTACGACCTTTTTGATGAAAATGTTTTAGCAAAATAACTATATGAATATCAAAACAGACAGCAAGTTATTGGAGTTAATATGTACTATCAGAAGTTTCTTTTTTGGATGGGCGTGGCTCATGTGTCCACTAGCTACGTCCATGTTTATGACTATAGCCTGCTACTGTGGTGAACATTTAGAGTCTAGACAGTGTACCGCTACCAGTCATAATCAAGCCGAAAGTTGTGTAAAGGAAGCTCTGCAATGGAGATTGGAGCGGCGAGTGCAAGTGCAAAGTTATGTCAATCAAAACGAAATGGCAAGCGAATTGTGGAATTGGACTTACAATGCAATAACTTCACTTGCGTTGAACGGCACTTTCGTTCGAAGAACAACTGACTTGGAGAAAACTCTTAACATGAACTGATTACCTTTCTCGCTTTCGGTAAACACAATCGCAGACGAGTTCTTGTTTGAAGGAAACGTTTGGGCGCACGTCAGCTATTCGCGTTATGACGCAATACAAGAAAAAGCCAGACTTTACAAGAGAGCAACGCGTGCATCCACCCAAAGTTCCCCAAAAGCCCAATTTCATAGTTATTGGGCTTGGACGTGGAACACAAAGAGTTCTGAGTTTTCTATGAATTAGAAATGTGATGTACAAAGACTTTACAACTATGCCACGTCACAGATGTAGAAACACTTTTCAAACGCAGTACAATGCGCATGGTTGATTAATGAAATAGAAGTATATAGCCGCCCAATGTAATTGTGAACAGGAACGAGTGTGCTGGATGACATTCACAGTTTTTACCTTTCCAAAGTAAGCCGTGCGTTTATGAACCAACTCGAATTTTGAAGTGGTGCTTTTTCTACCGATTTCCGCCCCCATATGCAAAACACAATGAAAGTTTGATGTGGCGGCAAATGATAAAAGTATACTTGCTCGACCGGAACAATTTTGTTGACAAAGAAAAGCAGGCAAATTTAAGTGTGAACACTTCACAAAATTTTGCGCTGGTTAGCATGAGATTTTTGGCTCACCCGAGTTCAACCTCTCATCGTTTGTCATTTGTTTCAATGTCGTAGAGTTAATTTTATTTTGACAAAATGTTTAAACGTTTAAGCTAATCTATGAAATCTAAAATCTAATCTAATCTGATTGTGCCATGAACAAGGTGAACCACTACACAACTTGTTGGCAATAGCTGTAGGTCTACTGAATTCACTGGCTCTAGTAACAACCAAGTTCCATTCACAAAGAGTGGGACATAGTGGAGCGCAGATATAACGCCGTTGCATGAGAATTGAGCACGCTTGCTCGACAATCAGAGGAAATTCATCGTTGGTTCAAGCGAGATTAATTGTTTTCTAAAAATGATATTTATCAGCCGTTTTCACTGAATTCGCGAGCGCAAGGAGTATCTGGAAAAAATGAATAACCTGCCTAAACGCCATGGCGCAGGCCCCCCAGAGGCGCGGGGCTCAATGCAGCTGCATCGGTTTAAGACCGATCCTGGCTATAGGTGACTGGATGTCTGCGTCCTAAACCAGCGAACAACCTTCCTATCCTCGCAGGCATCCAACTTACTGAGCTTCGTTGCAAAGGAGCCACACTGCCTCGAGCGCGCCGTGCCATGGAGCCTGGACATCTGCTCCACTCAGCGCTCGCCTGTCCACCGAGTGGGAATGCACGGCATCTCAAATCGAGACGCCCATTTGTACCCGCCGCACAACAAGTCATTAGTTAAACTAACAATATCAACAGAAGTGCAGCGCTCTGGGCGGATCACCAATGGAATGCGGGGTGGTTGGACAACACCACATGATTCCGTACTTTCATCCCCGACACCGGCACCCACCCTCCTGGTATGGCCCTCCCAAGAACAGCGTGGGTCCGGCTTAACCGCCTCTGCACCGGTGTCGGACGTTTGCGCTCCTGCTTGTACAAATGGAGTATGGCCCCTTCTGCGGCCTGTGAATGTGGCGCAGAAGAACAAACCGTCGATCATATTGTCATCGAATGTCCAATCCATCAACTTCCCTATGGACTGCACGGGCTGACCGTTCTGGACGATGAGACAATCGAATAGCTGCTCAACACCTGCCCCGCAATCTAGTGTGGCCAAGCAGTGGCTCAAACCACGAAGAAGATTCCGGCTTGGTCGTACGCAGCTCGAATCCCATTTAAGGGCATTTTGAAGATCATGTTGAGAAGATGCAAGGATGGCAAGCAGCATAATATCGTCAGCAGAAATCAAACGGTTGACCCTACAATTTGCTACAGTAACAACCTCATCGACTCGGCTGCGACTCTCCATTCAATTCTTAGTACAAGAAAAGTAGACAATAGAAATACTAAACCAAATGCGACGAAAAGTCAAAGTATTATGCTATTTCTATTAAAAAGCTGCATTTAAATTCATGGAAAACTTTAAAAAAGAAGCTACAATTTTAGCAAAGCACAGTTTGACCATCTATATTTGAGTTTAAAGAGATCTTATTTCATATTTCAAACGTGAATCTGGCGGGCTGGATTGAAAAAGGCAAGTCCCGTTGACTACATGCACTGGAAAGCGACCAAGAGAAAGAACCAGGTGGTGTGATTATATCTCCGACCTGGCTTAGTCGCGCCTTGGTGTGGAGCCAGCGGAACTATCAGAGTTTGTTGAAAACCTTGAGGTTTCTCGACCTGCTGGCACTTCTGTTCCCGCGACCCGAAAATGAGTGACTATTGCTATGAGTATTTATCTGGGATATTACTTATACTGAGTTTATACTTATGATTGATTTTTTAAAATATGTGTTTTAGATATGGATACGTTTTCCAGTCAAAGCAAAGTATTTAGACATTCTAAACATTGTAGGTTATCTGAAGCGGATGCATTATTTGTCTGAGAGATTCAGTTTTCGTACGTCATTTCAGCAGCAGTATTTCCATAACGATTGTGCGTTTATATTTTTATTCTATTTAAATTAACCTGAAACAATAAGACGAGTTCTGTGAGAGGTCTATGTTAAATTTTGTTAAAATTTCCCTCGATTTGGATAACGCTAAAAATGTTGTTGCATGGTAGGGTGAACGAAGTTTGCAAAGCTGTCATCTAGCGCCTCTCCATAAAGAGATTAAAATAATGTTTCCGGGCCAATAGTCCAGGCTATGAATTCTTTTCTGCTTAGTTCAGTGTTGTCCAAAGCGTTGATTCTGCTGTATTTCATATTTTCAGGTATTTCAAAAAACTGCGGTTCAACCTCTTGTGAATATAAAAACCAAAGCTGTGAAATTTCTGAAAACATCCCATAAAGCCACTTTGGATAAAACGAGCATAGAAAAATCACATACTACCAATCAACAATCTACTTCAACCAACCAACCAACAGCCGAAGGATGACAGGTGCCTTCACGTGGCCCTCCTGTACGACATTCGCTACAAATGTCAACTAAACCTGTCAATACGAGAGCAACCACTGCTGCCCGCGCTGGATGTGGTCAGCGTGAGATGAGTCATAAAACGCCCTTCTCAGGGCGCGGCAGCAGAAATCCTGCCGAAGACCCACGACACAACATACTCCAGCTGAACACCGAGGGGCTTACTGCAGACAAGATCTCTGTTATTGAGCAGCTAGCCTATCAGAACAAGGCATCCTACAGGAGACCCACTGCATCCTACAGGAGAACCACATCATCCTACAGGAGACCCACTGCACAACTGCAGACAAGCTAGTGATTCCCAACTTTTCACGAGCTGGGTCAGTCCTGAGCGGGAACCACGGCCTTGCCACGTTTGTTCACGAGCGGTTGGAATGGTCACTGGTCGATCAGTCTACAGAACAATCAGAGACAGAGTGGTTGTGCGCAGACGTCACAGGATATAAGATCATTAGCGTCCACAAACCTCCACGCTCTCGATTCACACCAACGGCCATACCGACGTTCCCACACCCCAGTCTCTACGTTGGCGACTTCAACTTCCAACATGTCAACTGGGGTTACAACACAACATCTCCTGACGATGAGAGCCTGGACTCCTGGGCAACATCCAACAACCTTAGACTGTTGTGCAATCCAAAGGAAACACCCAGCTTCTTCTCTCACCAATGGAACGTCGACACCAACCCAGAGCTGACCTTCGCGAGTTTCGGCCAGGACAGCCGACTGCCGGACAGACGTGTTCTAGGAAAGTTCCCGAAGTCACAACATCGGCCTTCCCTTATAACGCCACCGAAGCTCAAGGCTCCTGCCCACAGCGATCCGGTGAAGCGTTGGAACTTTCGCAAGGCTGATTCGAAGCGCTTTTGCCTTCTCACAGATGAATTCGTTGAGAGATTGCCACCTTCGGACACATCAAACATTGAGAGGGCATACCAGGATTTTTGCGAGAGCCTTCTATCTGCGGCCACACAATGTATCCCACGTGGCCGTCGGAAGAACTATGTGCCATGCTGGGACAAAGAGTGCGAGACCCTCTATCGGTCCTTTATTCGAGCCCCAGTGGGGACTGACTCAGATAGAGCCGCTTCGTTCCTACTATCTTGGCTCGGGCAGACGAAGCAGGAGATG
>Ga0210059_1010795_pt1 | contig 14066 bp, 8 predicted proteins | sample Ectturendosymbi2_FD_188042 | JGI IMG/M metagenome (GOLD analysis project Ga0210059, IMG submission 188042) | Ecteinascidia turbinata endosymbiont from Florida, USA - Sample 2 (SPAdes) (version 2) | ecosystem: Host-associated > Tunicates > Ascidians > Unclassified | place: Key West, Florida... | reverse complement strand
CGTACTTAATGGGGCACCTGACTAGATAACCTCTGTGTTTTTTCGGTGCCCCGGCGTTTTTTCTGTTTTATCGAGTATATCTAGCGCAATTAATTCAGTACCGCCAAATAAATCTATCTATCTATCAAACGTGGGTCATTTTCTTTGTGGTGTAGCAAGGGTAAAGCGTTATGTGAACATCTATTTGCATTTGTATCGTCAGCAGGACGAAATGGACAACCAAAATGTCTACTTTGCCTACGCGTGGAAATATTTTTGCGGACGCCCATGCCTGGGTATTTGCGTTTACAATCTAACATCTGCTTTGTACTTCGCTATAAATAACCATTTTTGTGTTATTCGAGTACCCTTTGTTCCATTCTCTTGGTTAGCGTGTCATTGAATGTACGATTCACCACGAACGGGGTGTGCTCGAAGACTTATAACCACATATATGTGGCGCGAACAAACGAAGACTTAAGCCCATATATATGTAACGTAAGTGAGTTTTTAGGAACTAATTATTGCATGCCCACACGATAGCTAAAGGGCCCCCTTCGGGCAAAGTTTGCCCCCCCTGGCTCAAACCTCTAGTTACGCCACTGACTGTGGGGGTGCGGCACTTTTCGACTCGCCCCGGGGTGGCACTTCCCATGTCTACGGTTGTTACGTCCAGGTCGACCGATATAATTGTCTTCCAACCAGTTCAGGATGGGCGTGAGTTCGTTCGCCAGTTGGTTGGATAAAGCATCGAAAGCGTCGTCCAAATTGTCAATTGGTACAAACGCGAGCGCAACTATCATTTTGGCATGGAGGGCAAACCGTGGTTCAGCATTGGAGCGTTACAGAAGACCGTTCTCGGAAAGCTGGCGCCTCATACTTTTCGTCAGGTGGAATAGACATCCATGAAGTTCTGCGTGTGGAAATGCTTGTCGAACAGAGTTCATCACTGCCATCTCAAAGTCGAGGGAGATCGACGTTGGATTGAAAAGTGGCCATATCGTTTTGATACGTCCGAATTGTCCATCGTATGTTTCTTGGCGTTTGTTGGGTAGCAGAGCGTACATCACAGGAAACACGTATTCTGGACGCTTGGCAATAATCACAAACACCTGGCTAAACAGCTGGGGAGCGATGGTAAACGTACCGTCTATGAAAACGCGATCCATATCTTGGACCCAGTTGCGATGGTTGTCCCGACCAAAAATCATCACGCGTTTGGGATCGGCTTGTCCACTACCTCCGAGTAAGTATAGTTCGTCGACGTCGGGTGAAGGATGGTAGAATTTGTACTGGTCTGGTACAACGAGAGATGTGAGATCTGCAGGTGTTGGCAGGGGTGCTTCATTCTGAGCCCGTGCACGTTGAATCCACTTTTTTGTTGCTGATATGCTTGGCATTTGTCCTTGAATGGACTGACCAGTGAATCTGACGGCTTCATTGCGAATCTGCGACGGCAATCACATTGTATCCATGGCTCGACGTTTCGTGTTTGCTTTAATTTTGGCAACTTCCACAACGGCTGCGTCGCTTCCGTGGGTGTGGTGCCCGAGTCGGTTTACGATGACGTCGTTTACATCCGTATGGAGTCGGCACTGACAACTGCGTATCACACATCTCCAAAACCTCTTCGTACTATCAGCAGAAAAAGCGTGAAAAGTGAACATGAATCCAGCATCTATGAGTTTCCTCTTGCCTCGGGAAGTTTCTGTGCTCTTCATGGCTCAAATCTGGCGAACTGGCATGAGGATGTGCTGTTCAGACTTATATACAGAGTGTCGCAACATCAAAAGAAGTTGAAAGGTAGTTGGTATAACACCTGTAGCGTGACATTTCACCTGTCAGACTGTTTTGTCACTTCGCTGCAATATTACAGGGATTTGGTATAACACCAGCTAGCGTGACATTTCGCCTGCAGTTGTATAGTGAAGGGGTGGCCAACTTGACTTCGACTGGACTCGACTATAAATTTCGTGATAACTTGCGATCGATCAGTCGGTAATAAAGTCACAAGTACAAAATGTTATAAAATGCAACGTTTTTCATTTTGATTTACTTTCTGAAATATTGTTTGAAAAATGTTCTTTTTAGGTATCTTGTCACTTCATTGCAAAATCAGGCGTGATCGACCAACTTAGACTCGGCGATCGAACGGTCGATCGCGATCGACATGTTGGCCAACCCTGGTATGGCGTATTGTGTAACGTCTTCATTCCCACACACAACGCGCAAGACTTTAAACATGCATCGCAGTAACAAGGAACACACGAATACATGAAAAAATTCGAGCGTATATACGTGGCGACAGTAAAGAGTATACGTCTCATGGCGCTAATACATTTACTTTGAAGAAACACAAGCGTATAAGACACATGCATGAATGACGCCATCATGATTGTTATAATGTAGTACTGCGATGACTTCCAAGTACATCGATTTTAAAAACGCATGAGGGAGTTAGAGGCTGCGAAGAACCAGGGGTCATTTAGGCTGCAGACCTCCCAAGGACGAAGCTACTTTAGTGTAAAGGGAACAGTGTAATACAGCAAGTAAAAGTCTTTTGCTCTGGGTATAAAATTTAATATGTGCAATGCAGTTATATGTTTTATTGAAGCAAAATGCGTTGCAGGCAAAGGTCAAGCCACCAGAAGATGATTATCCTACCTAGATATTCATTTACATTTAACAAATTTGATCAGTTTCTTCTGTACAGCAATGTCGCGACCGAAATGTCCTGTGACCGAAACGGCAGGACCGAAACGGCCAGACCGAATCGGCCAGACCGAAACGGGTCAGACCGAAATGGCTCAGACTGAAACGGCTCAAACCGAAACGGCCAGACCGAAAAGTCGTGTACCCGTTTGTGGCATCCTTCAGGAAATCATGAGATTTAGGCTTTTTACGATGTTACATTGCGATTACACGGTAAGATCTTCATTAGTGCTTGTTTTGGCAAACTTTTTTTTGGTTGGTTATGAAACGCTTTCTTATCTTAAGAGTGGCAGCACACAGGAATAATACCTTGATTACAACAGTGGTTCTAGTAGTTGTTACCAGGCCTGTAGCCAGGTTTTAAGGTTTCGGGGGGAAATACATTTTAGGGGGGAATGATTTTTGTTTTTAGTATATATTTGAAACAAATGTTTGTGAGCACAACACGATTTGGGGGGCACAAAAAACATTTGCGGGGGGGACGGCCCCCGAATGCCGCCCCGTGGCTACGGCCGGGTTGTTACACCTTTAGAATGCTTGTGCATTGTACCTTGATGGGTGTGAATGGCTAGGACTTGCCTTAAGCCGATGCAGCCAATGCAACTGCATTGGGCCCCGCGACATGGTGTTTGGGCAGGTTGTTCATTTTTGCCTAATGCTCCTTGCGCTTGAGAATTCAGTAGAAGCGGCTTGTCGCCTTATAAATCTCGTTGTTAGCAAACAATGCTATCGTTTGAACGAACGATGGATCTCCTCTAAATTATGGAACGTCATCAAATGAGTTTGATTCTCATGTTAGGGCGCTCTGTCTGCGCTCCACCATGTCCAACCCTTTGTGGATGGAACTAGGTTGTTAGTAGTGCCAGTTAAAACTGCAGTAGGCCCACAGGCTACAGCTATTGCAAACATGGTGTGTAGTGATTCAACTCGCAATGAACAAGTCGATACATGTCTGTCGCAGGCCCGTAACCAGCTTAGGACACCAGGGAGGCGAAGAGTTTTCTGCGAGGGGCCCAAATTTTTTAAACTATGCCCAATAATTTTAACATAGCTCCAACACATTTTTCCAAGGGTGGAGAAAAAGTAGCAGGGGGCATTGGCCCCCCTTGCGCCCCCCCTGGTTACGGGCCTGGTCTGTCGTATTAATTTTGATGGCAGCTCTGCTATGTAACGTTGTTCAGTTCCCGAAAGATCTTTCTGTTTCTCATGCAAACCAACGCAAAGTTTTGTTAAGTGTGCGCACTCAAATTTGCTTCCTTTCCTTTGTCCACAAAATAAGGTAGAAAAACCACTACTTCAAACCTTTGTCCACAACAATAGGTAGAAAAACCACTACTTCAAACTCCAAGTATATAAACGTAAAAATGAAAGGCACTGAAAGCCGCACTGCAGCTTAACTAGGCAAGGCAAAAATTGTGGATGTCATTCAGGACACGTTCCTATTTATCATTGTATTGGGCGGCTATATGCAGGGACGCTGGGGCAACGGTAGGGCAGGGGGGTCAGTAAAAAGGTTGAGGGCCGTGGAAACATAAAAATCAAAAACATCGTTACCAATATACTTGTTTCTGTTCAGTAACAATGTTGACGTCAAAAATAATAACAGATATTATAAAAAAACTATTCTGAATTATCTGGGTGTATAGCTGCAATAAATTTGTTGCAAGTCGACCTTGATAAACCATGAAATTACCTATGATACTGTTACGAAAAAAGCACTTCCGTCGCCGTTGACCCCCTTTTGAAAGGTCAGGGGGGCAATGCCACCGTCATGCCCCCGCTCTCCGGCATCCCTGGCTATATGGTTCTATTTTATCAATCAACCACGTGCATAATATATTGCTTTTGGTAAGTTGTTGTTTGTACTGACTACATCTGTGACGTGGTAGTTGTAAAATCGTTTGTTTGTACATTACATTTCTACTGTAGTGTAGTTCATAAAGTAGAGCTTGCATTGGTATCCAAGTCTATGCATTAAAATTAACTATAAATTTGGGGTTTCAGGGATCTTTGGATGGATGCATGGGTTGCCCTCTTGCGAAATATAATTTTTTTCGTGTACTGCGTCATAAAGCGGATAGCTGACAGAGATGAGCGGATATTGATTTTGTAACTCCTGATCCATATCCCAAAAAAATTTGCCTATCCATATCCAATCCTTATCCGAAAATTTCAGAAATTTAGTATCCGATATCCATCCATATCCGATTGCGACACTAGCTAAATACGCAACAAAGAGGCAGTGGTTCTAGGTCCGCCAGTGGACCTTCATTTTTGAAAACTTATTCATCCGTCGCCTGTAACATGACACTAATCCATTACAAGTGTGCAGTAGACTAAACTACGCTTGGTAGAAACGTAGTAAACCCTAAACCTAAAATTTAAACCTAAACCGCAAATCTGAACACAAAAGTTTGGAAACTTTTGAAAAAACAAATAAAAATGGTTCCATGAAAAGTGCAACCACTCCTATTAAAACGAAAGGTGCCCGATCAATATCATGGCCAGAGCCAACGCGAAAACCACTTGCACAGTAAGACACGTCTACATGACTGCCATGACAGTGCTGCTGATGTTGCAAACTCAGCGTTTTATTCTAACCGTATCACCGCCAGCAGACCTATAGCCACTTTAAAACAAAAACATCCTGCCATTTTGTGACCCAATCCATGAAAATAACATCGCATGTTGTGCACTTTCAATCGGAAAAAAAGAAAAATAGTGTGTATTTTGCTGCCAGAGGTATAGCCCTTCTGTGGTCATTTTTCCATTTGAACTGTAGTGTATCTGGCTTTGTCCACTTATAACACAGAGTTCGTGGCGCTAATATTGGGTACAATTAACCTGCTGGTCGAGTGTGAATTCCTGCTTGCGAGTGGTCGTCGTTGGGGCTCTCCGCATTGTTGTTTTGGCTCGGCTAATAGAGACGACTCTTTTCATGAGAGAATTTTTGATGTAAGCTACAGTACTTTTTTAAAAAGTTTTGGAAATCAGACACCGGTTTGCCATTTGGGTTAGGGTTTTAGGTTTTATGGCAAAGATGATCCACTAATCCAAGGATATAGTCCTTGTCATGTGACCAATTCAACCAATCTGGTTCAGGTAATTGCAAAAGAGCTCCAGCATTCAATCAACTGGGAAAATAAAGAAAATAAATTTTCTAACTCTGAGAGGAGATCACAGAATGATATATAATAAAAGTATGTAGCTTACAAAAACTACAAACTCAAACTGTCTTTTAGCAAAGGTTGACTGTATAAAACTTTAGGTAGAATGTTCAAAATTCTAACCAATAAATGTAGCTTTAAACGCTGAAATAGACGAGGGGTGGCCAATTGGTCGATCGCATCGACCGATTGATCGCCGAGTGTCACTTGGTCGATCGCCCCTGATTTTGCATTGGACTGACAAGATACCTAAAAAGAACAATTTTCAATCCATATTACAGAAAGTACATAAAAATTGTCCATCAGTTGGTTGGTCACGAATATTCTTTGGTGCCTATTGCAGTGGCTGACCATAGGCTAGCTCACAGATTGTTGCGTGACAATCATGATTTGGGCAGACACTTTGCCTTCTGTCTGTGCATCAAAGGCGATGGTGCACTGTATCTGCACATTTGATACTTTACTTTGGCATATGATATCGTACAGTATCTGTGACTTTATTACCGATCGGTCGATCGCGAGTTATCAAGACGTTTTCTCATCGATCCCAGTGGAAGACAAGTTAGCCACGCATGAAATAGACTATTAGCCTACACAACACGCACATATGCCATTCAGCACAACAAAGCAGCATATCAGCGATATATGAGCAGCTTACTACTTCAATTTGGCCGGAAAAATTTAACGGTGAAGTAACACGAATTACCATTGATTGTGATGAGTGCAGCACATACTGATCATACAAAAACCATAGCAAACAAAACACTGCAACCACCATTTGTGACATCTTGAATCATTTTCAGGAAAATTTTGTTATAGAAATCCAACTAATATCCTGATCCAATTTTTTTCAAAAATGAATATCCAAATCCAATCCTGATCCGAAAAAATCGCAAGTATCCTGCAGGGTATCCAATCCTGATCCTGTCAACGCTCACCTCTGATAGCTGATTGTGAGTGCACCCAGACGTTACTTGTATACATGAACGCATCTGCGCTTGTACTGTAGAAAACGAGAAAGGTAATCAGTTCATGTTAGCTGTTTTCTCCAAGTTAGTCCTTCTTCGAACGAAAGTGTAGTTCAAACAGGGTGAAGTCGGATTCTCAAATTTGAAAAAAATTTAGACCTGGATCTTGATGCATGGTAAGTTCAATTCGCTTCTCAGTTCGGTTTGATTGACGTAACTTTGCACTTGCGCTAGCCGCTGGGATCTCCATTGCAGAGCTTCCTTTACAACTTTCGGCTTAATTACGAGTGGTAGCGATAGAGGCCTACTGTCTAATTTCCACCACAGCAGCATGTTGTTAATCATAAACATGGGCGTAGCTAGCGGATTCATGAACTATGCCCACGCCCCTCCAAATAAAAGAAACTGTCAAACTGTTTATCATGCACGTACAGATCAACCCCAATATGCTAATTTGCCGTCGTTTTTTGTATTCATCATAGTCCATTTTGCTGAAACATCTTCAATAAAAAGGTCGCAGCACGGTTGACTGAGCACGTTGACGTCATAACACCCTTGCTCAGAACGGCCCCTAGGTCTTGCACTGGGCCTCACACCTGCCAGCAGTGACAGATTTACGCATAGGCCAAATAAGTCATGGTCTAGGGCCCCGTGCAACTCCTTCCTATGACGACCCATTACTAACTCATAATTTACGAAACTGCGCCGAGGCATAAATTCACAATTTACTTTGAAACGTGTGAAAATACGACCCAATAATTAAGACCTGCGTAGGGCCCCAAACACTAAGATGACCTAAGGCCCCGCGCTCCCTAAATCCGTCCCTGACTGCCAGGGTCGGCCCTGGAAATGGCAGCAATTTATCAAAGTATCGAAAATTGGTAACGATCCTGACGTTTTTGGAGAAAAATAGAGACTGTGAAAAAGTAAGTTTTTGGCAAGATATTGTTGAATCGCATTATTTTGAAAGCGCAAAAAGAAAAATGATACATCAATCAATGCCTGCAATCTGCTTCTATTAATTGCGACGAATCAGTTTGCTCAAACTGTTTTTCCATTGATTCAAGTATGCAGTTATTGTCGCCATGCAATGTCTTGAGCAAACTAAAAATGTGAGATGTAAGCAAAAGGCTAAGTTAAGTGAGATTCTTTAATGGACCTCTGAGATCGAGATGGCGTTGCCAGGAAGAAAATTGTACTAAATATTGCATTTGCTCCGTTTCCTCTCCGAACAACAAATCACTTTTGGTTTCTACAGCTACAGTAGACATCGGTAAATAAATTGTTTTGCGTTTGCTCTACGACGCCAGGAACACTAAAAAACTCCACAAATTCAAATGCTTTTTCCAAACAATTGAAGCAGTTATCATGTTTTTCGCCCAAATGGTGTGGTATATTTTACAAAATGGAGCGGTTAACTTCTTATAGAATTAAAATTAAAAGAAGCCATTTTTGTAAGCAAATTACCTTCAAAACTCAAATGCCAGCACAGTGTTGAAGCGACATTAATACTCCCTTTGCAGTGTCACGAGTGGTCTGTGGGTGCTCATACCCGCCTGCCTGTGCCAGGAGTCAAGCGTTTATTTTCGTAGTGAATGCTGCACTGGCGGCAAGTCAATGGCAGAACCGCGCACGACGCTTACCCATGCAGTCATCCATTAAAAAAGGTTACGAAGCTGGACAGGCAGTGGCGCAACTGACGGGGGACAAGCTAAATGCGAAAACTGGGCCCCCTAATCTGACATTTTGATATTTAGTATTCTTTTGGTTTTCAGCAGGTTGTTTTTTTGCGTTTTTCAGGGTGTTTTCACTTTTTAGCTAGTAAAAACATCCACGACATCCAGATTTACTATAAAGTCTAACTTTTTTCTGAGTATTGGCTAGTGGCCCTCCTACGGTGGCCAGTGGGTCCCCTTCAGGTAAATTTTTCCATCCCTGGCTCAAACCTCTGGTGAGGCCACTGGTCGCAGGTGCCATTTTACAAGTCTTTGGTACGACATGACTAGCGATCGAATCCAGCCTACATGTTGCTTTAGTGACGCATATTTCAACCACTACGTCACTCAGCCATTTATTTGGACTTTTTGACATGATTAAACAAAATTAGGAAAATCTGTTGGACTTTTGCAAAAAATGACCATACTTTTGCATCGTTTGCCAGTTTGTGACGTGAGTCGTTATGCAAATCGGTTGCAAAAATATTTTATCAGTGTAACATAAGTTAAAATAACGACATTCACCCGTAGATCTACACTACTTAAAGAAAGATATGCCAGCTTTAAAAAAGTACAGCAGTCCATTATCACGTGCCAGTCAAGATGCAACGGAGGGACCATCGTGGCCTGAAGCCATGTGCGCGAGCATACAGTCTAGGCTTAAAATCAGGGTACGTGAAGCGTGTGCGGTCCGGTTGTGCTCGCACACCTTCAGTGTGGGCTTGAACCCAGAAACTTCGATGGCGCTTTTGTTTTGTTGGTGACGTCAGGGCACCAGCCGATTCGGCCAAAGACAGCTCTCACTTCCATATACATGGAAGTCACTTTTAAGGGTCGCTTGCTTGGTCTTTTTCCTTGCTTCGGCCATTCTTGCTTACATGTAGCGGTCGCACTAGCGTGACTGCTACATACATGTGAGATATGAGTCGAATCACGATTGTTGGTGATTCGAAGCCAGTCGCGCTTTGCAACAATGATGAAATGACTCGAGTCGCAATTTTTGCATATGGATTCGAATCGAGTCACAAGTAAGGCTTTGACTCGAGTCACAAGGTTTTGACTAGCTTTTTTTTATAAAGTCTCTAACGTCTTCTTTACACCAGCAATTGATCTAAACTAAAAACAAAAAAAACTGACAAACATCTAATTTTGTTTCACTCAACACTGACTCGAGCTTGTATAGCTACCAGAGGTTTGCTGACTATGTTGGTTTGAGACCGGTGTCAAGCGAAATTTCTGACCTCTCATTGTTTATCAGTTATTTTGCTTCTCAGAGTAAAGGAATAAAGTTTGGCAATTACTTTTTTGATGTGTGTTGTGTAAATCAAAACTTTTTGGTAAGATGTGTGATTCACATGACAAGCTACAGTACCGGGAATAACTAACCACTGAAAAATATTGGACTTATTCTTAGACCTCAATCAATTTTCTTTTTTTAACTCTCACCCAAACTTAACCCGACACACTTACCTAAACACCAAACCCTAAGCCGGGGGTGTACAACCTTTTTTCTATTGCCGGCTGCATTGCTTTTATTTATATGAAGTACGGCCGCCAATGAGTTCGAGTTATATTTATAAGATACTACCTAGTGCCAACCAGTGTTGCCAACTGTTCTTACAACGAATATACCAAATCTAGTCTAAAAATATACCAAATTCATATCTGTAACAAAAAATTAACAATTTGTTGTTATTTTTTCAATACCTTTTGATTGTTTCACGTGGATGATTAACAGTTGCTGCTGAGAAGTGCCATCATAGAGATGCTGCAAGCTCAATTTCTACTTTCTTAACTTTAGCAATGACAGATTTAGTAACCACTGAAAAATTCAACTTTCTAACACCTCCAACTACATTCTCATTTCCTTTGTAGTCTAGGACATTATTATGCTCTATAATAGCTGGCAATTTTCTTTTTCTTTTTGCACTATTAGCAGAAGGGATACACAGCACAGGCAGAATGCTGCTTCACAAGCCAAGCAGTCACTGTCAGTCACTCTTTGCTAAATCTTCTGGCACTCTCGTACGCAGCTTTCCCACATTTGGATGCATTGGCTGACTAAAAGCCCGTACTTAGAGGTAAGTTCAGTTTTTTCAGAACTTCTCAGCTGTCCTCCAATCTCGCTTTCCGCTCACCCAAAGTGCATGCTCACTCCCATAAGCGCAATGTTGTTGTAAAATGCAAGGGGGACAGCTTGGTGTGAAATCAATATATTACGAAACCTGAAGAGAAAAATGTGGGGGAGATGGCATATTATATCCTCAGTGTCTGAAAAAATGTGGGGACGCGTCCACCTGTCCCCCACCTAATTGCGCCCGTGCTCACTCCCATGTTAAGCAAAATCACTAAACTTTTTTATATAGCTTCAACACCACTATCGGTTTATCTGTTTCCGCTTTGTAATAAACCAAATAAATTGGTTTAAAATTTCACCTAACACATCCGACAAACATATACCAAATATATACTAAATTTTTCATGTAAACCAAATCAAAAATGTACATACCAAGCTCTTTGAAAATATAAATATATATATACCAGTTGGCAACACTGGTGCCAACCAACACAGAACACATTCAAACATACATTGCGTATTCATTCTATAACTCTTTGTGACATCACCATCCAGATTGTTACGCACCGTGTCGACTGATTTTCTTTGTTTTGCTTCAATATACGCCAGCAGGGCCGCCAAATCTTCTATTTTAAATTAGATGTGGACGGCCACAAATTCCATTATCTAAGGCCGCATGAGGCTGTACGGCCGCAGGTTGTGCACCGTTGCCCTAAGCCTTAATCATCAGTTTTCTCATCGTATTTCATATGTAGAATACTACTCTGTGCATGTGCACATGGCGTGAAGTCAGAAATTTCGCTTGACACCGGATCCAATCCTGTTTTGCAAATCTGAATCCGCTCCGGCTCCGTTACCAACTAGACACAAGCTGTCAGACTCCTGTTTGACTTCGGATAAATAAAAGTCAAACAAAAAACAGTAGGCCAATTCCAAATCCTATCCGGCTGCAGCAAACAAAACCTCAATCCTGATCCTGTTGGAAGCAGCAGGAGGCCGGATCCAAAAAATCCTAAACCCAGTCCATGCACACTTCTGATAGCTACCAGTGGATCGAAATGGTTTGACTATTTTCTACTCGACTCCTACACAACCAAGTCATGACTCGACATATAGAAACTTCCGGTCGCTAGGCTGCGTCAGTTTATTAAGAGGACCTTCACGTTAGAGATGGCACGGTCCAAGATTTTTTAGGCCCGGACCGCCCCCATAGCCTGCAACATCCAGCCCATTAACCACCCGTGGACTGAGGACATTTATTCTTTTTCAAACCGGCCCGCCCATGGCCCGCTAAACAATTGGCAATTCTGCTGGACCCATTTTGCTTTCCGATGCAAAATATCTGCTGAAACTATTTTGCTTTTGTGGAACATGATTGTTTGAAGTACTCTGGTCATCTCATGTGACAAGTACAATATACAAAGTTACATGCTTGGATTAGTGTGTAAGGCTAAAACCCTAAGCTTAACACCCGAAATCTAAACTAAAACATTTAAACCAAAAACCTAAGCTTAAAACCCTAAACCTAATAATAAAACCCTCAACCAGTCCCGTCGCCACAGGGTAGCTTTGTTGGGCTTATCCCCACAACAAAGCTCCAAGCCCCCAAACTGAAATATGAAACACTAATGTATAAATCAGTGGAGTTTTTTTTCAATTTTAGAATGTCAAGACCCCTCACAAACATAAAAGCACCGTATTGAAGACTCTGGCGATGGTTATCTCAACCTGAAACGTTAAACCTAAATCCCTAAACCTAAAACCCCAAACCTGAAACTCAACGTAAAACCTTCAACCTTACTTATGAATCGATTGTGATTTGGTAACCTACACATATATAAAAAACACATGCAGCACCCCAGCAAATCGTTGCATAACACGTTCCCTGCAAGTAGTCACTTCAGCATCAAAATCGCTGACCGCAACGTTCATGCAAGACGTTATCACCTTACACCAGGGGTCTCCAAATTACGGCTTCACTGGCCAAATGCGGCCCGTGAAGCCATTTCATCTGGCCCGTAAAGCCGTCTTCGCAATGGTGAAAAAATATAATTACGAAAAACTGTTGATTTGGTAGAATACTTCGTATCCCGAAACAGTCACATTACATAAGACGTCCAGCCCTCGACATGTTCTGTATTAGCTTACGTGGCCCTTGGACAAAAAAGTTTGGAGATCCCTGCCATAAACGAATAGTTTCTTTTAAGTGTACCTGCCAGGCGCGCCTGACGGAGTGTTCGCAAATAGGAAAAGTAAATTTGCCTGAAAATGCAGTATCGGCAAAGCAATGCCTAGCACATGCCAAGTGGTTTCTCTCACTTTTGTTGTCACTGAATAGTTCCTTTAACTCAAAAAAATTTGAAGGTTTTTTCAACATTAGCGGGCGGCTCGCAGCGGCTCGGTTAAATCTAACCGCTAAAAATATCGTCAGCGGCCCGCTCGTTCAACCTCAGCGGTCCGCCCAAAAACTGGATCATTAGCGGCCCGTGCCATCTCTACTTCACGTGATTGATTGACTGATTTAATGTTTCATGTGACTCAGGTTGCTGCCGCTCTGAGTGGCACTGCTATATTGCAATAACCTTCATCAAACATGTCAAAGTTTTTCGTTATGGCACAAAGAGCTATTGCAAGTTCTTCTGAGAACTACGGTGCCTAACAAATTTGAGAAACAAGACTATGTTCAATGTAGTTTTGAAACTACAAAATGAAGACTAACATGATTTAAGAACTAAAAAGAAGTGCCCAACGGATTTAGAGAACCGAAACATGAGCCCTTCATTATTTGAAAACAAAGTAATAGCGCCCAGCGTGGTTTGAGAACAACATACGAAAGCAAATATTCTTTTTACAACTAAATATTAGCAAACAACATAGTTTGGCAATTGAAAAATGGCTTCCGGAATGAATTTCAGTTTTAGTGTGGGATATTTTTTCGAAGTGTAGCAATCCATCAGCGGTTATTATCAAGTTTAGTTGAAACATTTTTTTCTGTTTGAATTGAAAATGACTCACGTAAGCAGTAAAGAAATGAATCGAAGAACTTTTTGACTTGGAACAATTAAGTTGATGACTAGACAAATTTTTGATGAATCTTTTTCGACATTGACTTTAGAAATAATGAAATAATGCATCAACTGTAGAAATAATGACTTTAGAAATAATGAAATAATGCATCAACAAATAATGAAATAATGCATCAACGGGTTTAGAAATAATGCATCAACTGAATTAGCTGTATCTGCCATTTATGAAAGTTTTTTGGAAAACATGGATAAGGGTAAAAGCACATGTGCTGTTTTTCTCGATCTAAGTAAAGCATTTGATACTGTTGACCACAAAATATTGCTACGTAAATTGATGTATTATGGTATTAGAGGTAAACAAAACTCTTTTTTTGAATCTTACTTAACTAATCGTAAGCAGTGTACTAAAGTAAATAATTATT
>Ga0210059_1010794_pt1 | contig 14066 bp, 5 predicted proteins | sample Ectturendosymbi2_FD_188042 | JGI IMG/M metagenome (GOLD analysis project Ga0210059, IMG submission 188042) | Ecteinascidia turbinata endosymbiont from Florida, USA - Sample 2 (SPAdes) (version 2) | ecosystem: Host-associated > Tunicates > Ascidians > Unclassified | place: Key West, Florida... | reverse complement strand
TGTTTGTCAACAAAGCAGCTAATCGTGTTTGCAGTGGCCGTCAATCTGCAAATTGTTTAAATCACTGACCCGGTCTTTTCGTTTCGTGGCATGGCAGACTGCTTAACCGAAAGCAACAACAACAACCACCACAAGGAGGCATTTAGACTTTGGGTTCCCGTAGTTGGCAAAAACGCACGCAACGACTGTCTGTCAGTAAAGAACGTCTGAAAAATTTGTGGAATAAACGATTTCCCGTAAAGCAAGCACGAAAAAGTCCTTGCAGTGGCACAAGCGCTCGCTCCCCCAAATGTTTTGATTGAGTGAAAATTGGCAAAATTTGTGAAAACCTTCGAAAAATCTGGACAAACTCCATAAAAACACGAGCAAAAATGGCACCCAACTTGCTTTGAGTTAATAAAAATGGCGCCCAAAATCACATGAAAATCGCATATTAAGTGGCCCAAAAATTTTTCGGGCCATTTTTGGGAAATTCGGGCAAAAATCTTTCGCACCCCTAATTTTTTCCCTGCTACACCTATGCTTCATTCAACTTTTTATCTGCTCACTTCGAGTGTCAGATGCTTATGGAAATGTTGATTTTCTCCCAATATGTAATGCTTCTGTATGACGATGACTGAATGCAGTAGTTGCTCTTGATTTGTTTCAGATTTCGTTCATCTTGGGTAATGACAACGCGTACCAACCAGGGTAATTCCCTACCCTTGTGTTCTTTGCACTAATGCGATGTGGATCTTGTGTGAAATAAACACGTAAATAAAAACTTTAAACTACAGCAAGTCAGCAATTATGTCCACATCAAATGCGTCCTGGCATTTTTCGGTTGCATGCCTCAAGCAATCATAGCAAGTCTATCATTTCAAATCGTTTTGGTACCATTTACAAATTGTAACGAATTTTTCTAATAGCAATCCTTAACGGTAAAGAATTTTCGTAGGAGCATCCTCTCAGCAACAATTCGCCGTCAGTCCGTCGATTCTGTCTTTGCTTTTAAGCTGTGGAAATACAATTGTGTGATGATGTGGTTGATGTTGTTCACTTGGCTTTCATAGCCAAACGTAGTCCGCTTTCTTTGTAAAGCAATCCCTACGCTGGTACAAAACTGCCCTTTTAAGCTCATTCCCTACGCTGGTGGTGCAAACTACCGTTGTCTGAATCAAACCCCTATGCTGGTGGTACGACCAGCTGCATTTCAAATCAATCTGCACGTTGGTGGTACAAACGCCGCTTTTAAGCTTAATCCTTGCGCTGGTGGTACAAAAAGCCACGTATAAACTCAACCCATACGCTGTTGGTACAGAAACAACCGCTTTCTAAATCAACCCCTATGCTGGTGAGCAAACTGCCAGTTTTAAACACATTTCTTACGTTAGTGGGACAAACAGCTGCTTTTTAAATTAATTCCCCAGGCTGGTGGTACCGTACAAACTGCCGTTTTTAAGCTTAATCCTTGTGCTGGTGGTACAAACCACTTAATCTCAACCCATATGCTGGTGGTACAGAAACAACCGCTTTCTAAATCAACCCCCTCGCTGGTGGTGCAAACGTGCAGTTTTAAACACATTTCTTACGTTAGTGGTACAAACAACCGCTTTTAAACTCAACCCCTGCCCTGGCAGTACAAACTGCCGCTTTCTAAATCAACTACCTAGCGGTAGTGGTACAAACTGCCGTTTTTAAACTAAACCCCTATGCTGGTGGTTCATACTGCCGCTTTCAAACTCAACCCATACGCTCGTGGTACAAAATGCGGAAATTCTTGCGATCCAGTCCAATATTTTCATTGTGTAACCCAGTCCGATCCTAAAATCTAATAGTACTGTCCAAATATTTGATCCTATCCAGTGTCACGCGAAATTTTTAACTTGCTAAATTTCTGACTTCACGCCATGTGCACATGCACAGAGTAACATTCCTTATATCGAATAAGCTGAGAAAACTCATGATTAGGGCTTAGTGTTTGGTGTTGAGGTAAGTGTGTTATGTCAGGTCCAAAACTTAATACAGCATTTTGCTGTGGTTATAGTAATGCCTGTACTGTAGTTTGTTGTGGGTATCTAACATCTATCCAAAAAGTTTAGTTTACAAAACACACATCAAGAAAGTAATCGCCAAACTGTATTCGTCCACTCTGAAATGCAAAATGACTAACAACCAATAATATGTCAGAAATTGCGCTCGACACCTGTTTATATCCAAAAAACACCTCTGCTTCAACATAAGACTGCAGTGATCAGTTTAGTGTGGATATCCATATCTGATCCGGCAGAGTTTTTCGAAATCCAATCCGATATGGATCTGAATTGCAGAATCCTCAAAACACGTATAATATCAGTATCATCATAAATGAAAAGAAAACCTTAATTTGCTGCAAGTATAACCCCATCAAAACCTTAGCAAAAACACAAGAGACAGCATAAGCGCCGTCAACGCTAAATATTAATAACAATATTGTGTAAAATCCCTGTAGTGGGCAACTAAATGGCGTTCTTGCTGTATCGGAAGTGACGCAATTCGACAATATTGCGAACTGCGAATGTCAGCGTGACGTTTCAGTTGCAGGACGATGCGCTCGAACAGTGCCGGAACTCCGATCGCAAAAATTTGGGTCCCGGTGCCGGAACTCTAGCCACTGCCTATGTTAATTCCTGTACTGCAGCTTGTTGTGGGTATCTCACATCTAACACAAAAGTTTCAATTTACACCACAAACATCAATAAAGTAATCACCAAACTTTATTCCTTTATACTCTGAGAAGCAAAATAACTGACAAACAGTAAAAGCTAGGTCAGAAATTTTGCAGAGGTCAGAAATTTCGCTTGATGCTGGCTGCAGCCAACCAAAATCGCTTGAGCTCCACAGCCCTGGCCTGGTTCAACGGGTCTCTGTTGAATGTAGAAATTTTTTTTTTCTGCGAATGAAATTTTATAGAACTGTTGTTTCTGAATCTTCCAATGTTTTTAAAGTTTGCAAGCATCAAGCTTGGTCGTTCTGTAGCCTGTTTTGGTCTAATTAAAAATGTCATCAACTGAAACTAAAATGATCAGTGCTGAACGCCAAAAAACTTCTTTCAGTGTTGAAGAATTGACTCACTTGTATGATGGTGACAAACAAGAGACAATGCATCGTCGCATAGTTGGTGAGTAATTTATTTATTTTATTATACATTTATTTAGCCTAGTGTTTATCTCAGACACAAGGTCCATGATGTTAGTAAAAATAAAAGAACATTAGTGACAGAAATGCTTACACACCACAATACTTCACAGGATAAGAGTTGGTTGGTACACATATGGTATAGTCAATACTGAAAAGGAACTAACTTAACTGAACCAAGACACTCGTATCAACATACTGCATTCAGTCATTCGTTGTCATATAAAAGTATCAAGAGAAACAGTCTTGTAAAAATCATTAGGCAGTGTCTAAATGACCGTATCTGGCGTCTGCTTCGGTAGAACCAAAAAAATGTATCAAGAGAAATTGCTGACCTCTGTGAAATATATCTTTGGCCAATTCTTGTATGTCAGTTGCTTAAATTTTGTCTAAATCACTGGCTGTTGGTTCAATAAAATTTAGTCTAAGCCACAACAACCAGTGGTTTAGACAAAATTGTATTGAATACTTTGAAAAAAAACAAATGTTTTAAAAAAAACAATTTTTTTGTTGTATGTAGAATTTGCTGACAATATCTGACCATGCAAGTTTCATGGGGCTAAATCAATGGTTCTCAAAGTGGTGGATATCGATCCCCAGGGGTTAATTGGACCATCCAAGGTGTCAATAAATAGTCATCGTCATGGGGTCGAATGGAGGTCACTGAATGGTCAGGGGGTCAATGAATAACTGCTGAGGTCTACTGTAGCAATGAAGCCTCCAATACGAAATTATTGTTAATTGGGCAAGGAATGCAAACAGCATTTTTCAACAAATCAAACACAATTAAGAGGGCCGATCAAATCTCAGCTACAGTAGTTTAAAAGTACATTCCATTCGAATAGTTTTTTATTAAATCATCCCATTGTGATGACATTATGAAAACTATTCTGTTTGTTACGTCACAAACAATAATGTAGTGCATGTGTTGCAGTTTGGCAGTTGTTAGGCTGGTACGCAGCAGGACGGTGAACAATTCCTTCTATTAGTAACTGTTGGGCTAGGCCACGGGGTCTACAGAAAATTGTATACTTTAATTGGGGGTCAACGTGCAGAACAGTTTGCGAAACAATGGGCTAAATTATCAAACCTGATATATTGCAGTGCATGAAAAATTCATGTAAAAAATGAAAAAAGAATTCTTTTCCGAATGATTTGAGTTTAAGGATGACAATCTGGCACTGAACTACCATGCTATTAAACTCATGAAATATATTTCTTTGCAACTATATTTTGGTGAAGGCTGTTTTTCTTTTTGCAGAGAATATCATCATGGGAGATCCGCAACTGCAAGGAACACATCCAGCCAATGTGACAAGGAATGAGATATTTGCTGAAGCAGTGCGTAAAACCATTTATGTTTTCAAAAAATTAATTCCAAAGCAAGGCTGGACACAAGATTCTGCAGAGCTAAAGCACTTAGAAAGGTATTGTTTTGTAGCGTACTAGTCACAGTTGAGTTTACATAAAATTCAGATCATGTTGGGACTGGCAGTGTGGAGAATTTTTATTCAAGTCTGGCCACTATCAAACTGCACATTATTTTATTAATTTATTTTACTGGCATGTAGCATGTTCAGGCTGCTTCACAAATCATTGAAGTCATCAGCACAATGATATATGTCATGATGATTACTCCAAGCAAAGCAATTTTTTGCACAAACATCAAGTTTGGAGAGAAATATCTTTGCAAAGGATTTACTTTCGTGAAAACATAGACTTATGAACTTGTTCAATTGCTAGAATTGTTCAATGAATTGTAATAGATTCACAAGCACATTATTGAAAAAAGTGGTAGCACCATCTTGCTGCAGCAATTGGTCTTATCTACTGTAGAAGATAGACACTTGATGGAAGAAAGGTGATATTCAGCACCAAAAAACTCTTAAGTATGCTAGTGAAATTTGTGAATTAGCTTACAACCAGTTAAAGCTAGAATGACTGCTATGCGAAAACAATTAGATACTTACAAAAATCCATTGCAATGTCAAGTTTGTGTGCCAGAGCTCGTCAGTGCTACCCCAATCTTATCAAATGGGTGTTTTCAAGTTTTTAAAAAAGTTTGCATTTTGATGAAGCTTGTGATGTGGACTGAGATATTCACGAACTCCATTCAGTCATCAAAAAATAAAACTTGATTTTATTGTTATCTTATTGTTTTGGGAGATAGTATTGCCTATTTCTCAAAGTGATTGTAAACCTGGCAGCACATGTGGCTGTAGATATTAAATTCCCTTGGCAATCCCCATAAAGAAAACCTGGAACTTATACTATAAGTTCTCACCCACTGCACTGTGCTTTTGCAATCTATAGAGAAAGGATTACAAATATTGTGTGGTAATGTTTTCACACTGGTCTGGCATCTTTCTGAAAAAAGTTTTTACATGTCAGGTTTCATTTTGTTGTAGTAACTCCTTTTGTTTCTATAGGGCGTCATGCTTTCAAACTGGACTGTTTATACATCTTGGTGTATTTACATCATGCATTAAAAATTTTGGATCTGATAAACAAGTTGCAAAATGGCTGCCTCTTGCTACAAATCTCAACATCATTGGCACATATGCTCAAACTGAGCTTGCACATGGTAAGTTCCACAGAGTATATTAGTTTATTGAAACATTAAGACTTCTGCCTTCAGGGAAGTTTTGTTTCTTTCATCAGACGTTTGGAAAACTTGATGATAAGAATATGGAATTTTGTATAACAAGGAAAGGTAATGCTTCTCTCATGATATTACTAAAGCCCTTAGCATGAGCTGACTTTTTATTAAAAGACCAATTTTTCTGTTGAATGCTGAACCACAAGATAGTGACGCTGACCAAGACAGTGTTAATGCTACTATCTAATAAAGAGCAGTGGCTGCTGGCAAAGCACACAGATCACTGCTGATTGGTTTGCGAAACTTCTGTTGAGAGAAAGCCTTGCACATTTTCCAACAAGTTTCCTGAGCTTTAATGTTTTTGTTTCAACTGTTTGAATTGCCACACCCTAAAAGTGGGTTTTTCATGGGCGAACACTGGTGTCTGTGAGGAAGACAAGGAAAAAAGAGGCGAAAATGTATTGGGAATTCCTGATAAAGTAACCAGGTGCAATCAAACCAATTTCAAATTGTTCCTTACACTCATTCGTACCTTAAATGAGATCAGACAAACGTTTAAAGGAGCAGGTCGTGAATGCCAGATGTCCCAAAGATTCTGCAACTAGCTACTCGTGCACTAAATGAAAATGCCCTGTGTTGTTTTCTATTGGGGTCACAGATTTTTTATTAATCATTTAACGACAGTTGGCGGTAGGCCGAAGCCTAAATAATGCTTTTGTCGGGGCGGTAAAGGTGAACACTCTTGTCCAAGGAATGCTACGGCCATGGGCGTCGGAAGGGGGGGGGGCAGGGGAGGCCAAGCACCCCTGGATTTTGAAAATTTTAGCAAAAAAAGGTTGTTTTTTCAATTTCGAGGGGTAAAAATCAAATTTCACTTCCCCCCCCTGGAAAAATCCTTCCGACGCCCGTGGCTACGGAAAGTCACTCATTGAGTCAAATACCCAACCTTCCGATTGAGAGGCGGACACTCGGCCGCTGAGCTAATCGCCGCCATAGTTTCATTTTCGGGCAAGTTTAAAAGTTGTTGGTGGATAGTTTGTCCATCTTTTTTTGTTAACCAGGTTCTTTTCTTCGAGGACTGGAGACAACTGCTACGTATAATCGTGCATCGGAAGAGTTTGTTGTGAATTGTCCAAAAATCACGTCAATGAAATGGTGGCCTGGTGACTGTAAGTATCGAGTTATACTGTTTTTATTACTGCAAGTATCGAGTAATACTGTTTTTATTTTAATCGACAAGTTTTGTTTTATTGCAGGACAAACGCTGTTACACATATCGAGTTATACTGCTTTTAATACTGTTTCTTGTAGATCCTACTTTAATTAAAGCACTGGTTCTCAACCACTGTTCTGAGAGCCGCATGCGGCTCCCAAGCACCCTTTGTGTGGCCCCAGCAGGATTTCAATAAAATCTCTTATATTTTGTGTAACAGCCTTTGTCCTGCAATAAAACAAAACCTGTCGATTGACTGGAGTTAAAAAGTTTTAGTGCAGCTCTCTAATAAAGTCGCAAGCTTGCATTTGGCACCCTTCATCGAAAAGGTTGAGAACCACTGAATTAAAGGTTCAGGTATACAGTGCTCACCCTTAACTTTGGATGAAAATTTATTTGAAACACTTTATTGTTGAGTATCGGTAAGAGGATGTCGACGCCAGCTGTCGATTTCTCGTGGTTTATGTTAGAAACAAGTCGAGTTCCCAGTTTCTCCTGATAACTTTGCCATCGTGCGATCCTTGCAAAGCTACAGATTAACTACGCGCTGAAAAATGTGCTTGTGCTTCCTTTCTGAACTGTCACGGCTTTTACCCGATGCGTTTTGAACTTTAACCAGTCAATGGAAGTAATAATTAACTACACACTGAAACATGTGGCACAGTTATAAATGCAAATGGCTGATGTCAGCCCCTCGTTCCTTAGCGTTGCGCCAGTTTCTGCGCCTCACGTAACTTTTTGAAGATGATAACGATTATTATGCCTGTTTTGCCTGAGTGGATTTCTTGCTGTTTTTCCATCTTAACCGTTTGCTTATGTCTGGATTTTGGTAGACTTTCGTACCTCTAAAATATCTACTCTAATTAAACAATAACGTTGTTTTACCAATTTATTTAATCCAATTACGTAAGTCGTTAAAAAGTTGTTTCCTTGGCAGCTGTTGAATTACGTTAAATTATTCTCAACGTTTTTATGTCTTCAAAAACATGTCAAGGATGCCAAACCTGCCATTCATTATATTCATCCGCGATGCTGAATACACAACGGATTTAGCGAACTTTGTCTCGTTTCTACTATGAAGTCTTCCGTTCATACGCAACTGAAGCAGTTTTACGTATTGTATTGAGTATCATTTTTATAGTTGAGTGCTGCTTTTGACCGTACAATTACATGCAATTTAACGTTTTCAAAATGAATTTTGAGATACCTGTATTTCAGAAGGCTGTAAATTTGTTTTCACTTATGTGTTGTATTACACTACACCATGCTGGACCACTATTAATGTAGATATTATTCGTCATAATATAAGGCAATTGTCAGATGCCTTCTATTTGCTTCAGTGGGCAAGTCTGCCAATCACGTTCTCCTTATGGCCAACCTGGTTATCGACGGGAAAAAATACGGAATGCATCCTTTCATTGTGCAAGTAAGAGATCTCAGTACGCATCGTCCGCTGCCTGGTGAGTCCGAATGTATGAGTGAACCGCTTGCGAAACGAGTGGTGTTTTCACGCTAGGTCTCGGCCTTCTATTGAAACAACTTACGATCATCGTAAAGTCCCAATGCAGCGAAGTGGTCGTGAAGTTTCTCTGCAGCAGCTCGCAAATAAATTTGTTGCAACCACGTGATTTGCCACACATAAATTACAAATTCACCTCTTCACGTGCAGTGACAGTTTAGGTTTGTTCGTCGTGATTTATCGCAGTAATTTTACCGGTTCTGGGATTACAGCCACATGAACAACACCTTGGGACAAGTGCCATTTTGGACATATTGAATTCTCTACGTTTATTGACATTAAAACTATTTGAACTTGACAAAGCGTTGCTTTCATGTCCAGAAATTTGAAATCACAAATGTGTACAAGAAAAGCTTCTTCGTTCGCTTACTAGAACTTTCACTTCAACTTTAATACTTTTGGACGTAGAATGTCGTATGGATGTCATTGCGTCTTCCTAAACATTCTTAAGTTAGTGTAAATGTAACCCCTAATTTATTAAACCTTTTCAAGATTTTCACAGCTCAGTTCTCTCATGCGCATTATTGTATCGTATTCATTCCTGACACTCAAAAACCCGTTTACTTCCGTGCATTTCAAGTTCTGTGCCATGGGCGTCCGCAGAAATTTTTCCAGGGGGGGCAAAGTCGACATTTTGCTTATCTTTTTCTGGTTGTTGACGATGCAACGCAAATTGATGTATACAAAAAAAGAAAATGTCCAATGTTACGCCAACAGTTGCATACAATGCTTCCTTGTAAGAATATTTTACACTGAGCAAATGTTTGTTTTAGTGAGCATGGATACTTTAAGACTGAGTTAGCAGAGTTCTAAATGAATTACAAACTTTGTGAATTTTTAGAATAGTGTAAAATCTTATGAAAATACGAACAAACTACACCTTTAATTCAAATAGCTTCTTGTTTTCGTGCTTTTCCAATGTTTTGGAATGTTGCAAGTGCGCGAGATGAGATTTTACTGCGCAAATGGTCTGGTGGTTCTGCGCATTTGTGCACCTTTAGAGGGAGCATTGGTTGCACTGTTGCAGAAAATGCGCTTTGTTGGCAGCAATGCCTCTTTTTCACTCATACTTCTTTACACATAATATAAACCAGGGATGGGCAAACTTGTTTAATGGAAGAGTCATTTGCAGAAAATCAAAAACACCAGCGAGCCGCAGAACCAGTTTGTAGTGTCAGAACAAATACGGTAAAGAATGCAAGTTTTACATTAAATGATGTACAGTAACTGTCAGTATGAAGTTTTCGTTTGATTTTGTAGTCCCTGAAAACCTGGACACTATGTTGTTAAAGCTGTGCGAATTTGCGAATTAATTCTCCCAAATGTTCATTTTTCAGGGTTGCACGGTGGTTTGATTTTACGAACTTCATTACAGGGAAAAAAACTCACAGCAATATGTTGTGCTATACACAGAATGAGTTGCACACTGGTATTTTAAATTCTTGTATTTTAAATTCTGGTATTCACTTTCTGGAACCTGTGGCCAAAAATAAAGTGTAGAGTGGCATTGACTAAAGTTTTTTTGACCCAGATTTTCTTGCATTTCGGTCAGTTTTTTTTCTACAGCAGACAAGTTTGTAACAAACGGTTAGCCAACTGAGCAGCCATCACTGATACGTTAACATTTAATGGATTTACAAGGAATGCAAAGCATGGTTTCAATTCTTAAAAATAGTCAAATCTGGCTTGGAACTCCTCCAGTAGTCTTATAATTTATTTTAGTATTCTTCCACTTTCTGGTCTACAATTGCCTCTCCGCGAAACACATTGATTCTCATTCCGACATTGGGAAATGACAGAATGCTTTTGACAATATGTGTCTTTGAAATATATTGATTTTCTTCTGGGAAAAAAAATTAGCCTAGCTTAGGGAAAGAAGAAAAAGTAGCCTAACTTTCGATTTAGGTTCACTGTCGTTGTTATCAAATCGCGCCGACTCCCTGATGACCAGCGTTCCATCTAAGGTGCGCAGGAGTCGGAGTCGGATTTTTTGTCCAACTCCGACTCCGGAAATCAAATCGAATCATTTTATGCGTCACACTCCTAAGTTGGGAATTCCTGTTGAAATCGTACATTTTCTTTTCAAACTTTTACTGAAACAGAGAATTCGTGCTGTGTACCACGATTTCCGTTGATTTCTTGTTGCTACAAAATTTTTGACAGCCAAACTTTATTCACGTTACGTCAAAGAGTCGGAGTCGGAAATTTAGGAAAGGTCGGACATTTTACCTCCGACTCCGCAAACCTGTCACCGATGTTACCATCACCCGGCTGCTAGCTCGCAACTTCCAAGCAGCTCGTGTGATTGATCCAGTAGGTCAATCGATGTTGATAGCAAGAAATTGTGCTACAAGAGTTCAAGTTTTCAGCAGTCAGGCAAACCTCCGTTTTTTATAGAATACGTAGAAACTCCCTACTCTGCTGGCGCGGAACTATTTCAAAAAGTCATTTTAAGAATGTGTTAAACAGAGTTAGATCAATGACATCAAGTCAGTTTAATCATCATTACAGTTACTCCTTCAACATTTTCAATTTCATAACAATTACAGCTACTCTGTGCTAAAAATGTCATATTACAAATATAATTACAATTATTCTTAGGCTTGTAATTAATTGCAAATCGAAATTACAAATACAGTTTAATAGAATAAGAAAGTGAAAGCAATACATGCAGATATGGTGGATGGTTCTTGACTTAAGGCCAGGTTTCACGTTAGTTATTTCTTGAACCTTTTTGCTTTTACATCAGAAAGCAAACAATTGAAGAATGCATGTAAAATGACAAATAGGAAAGAAGTGTAACCAGTGATAACACAATACAGCACAAGAGTTACACAAGACTTGAAATGCTTCAGCCATAGACGTAGCATTATCTCACGCAACTTTTGTTAGTTTTCATGTTGATTTGAACTTTTTTATAACATTGTCAGTAGACTTGACAATTGTTGGCTAAATGAGTCTGTTGCCGGGGCAAAGATGCGAAGCTTACTTTTTGTATTAATGAAGTAAACAGTGATGCCCTGAAAACTTGCTATAATTCGGTTTGTCCAGAGATCTGTTGTTAGGTAAGCATGTGTTGTGACAATCATGCAAGTTCACATTGCACAAATTGTTTCATTTGTTGAATAAATCATGCTATAAGAGCGTATCTAATTGCTTCGGAATGACAAATCTTGGTTCTGCAGTCAACACAAAGTTTCTGAATGTTCGACTGTCCATAATAGTTAGTGGCAACTGGTCACATGCAACTAATTTTAGTAGAGCTTGAAAAAAAGTGAAAAAACATTATATGCATTGCACGCAGCACGTCAAGTTCACAACACATCGCTGTCTTGTCTTAACCTTGCGTACAGCACGGTTGACACTTCTACTTTGCTGCTGTTTCAAATCTTTGGATGATGCAGCCATTTGTTAGCTTTCGTTGACTTATCCACGTTAGTGTTTTGTATAGTGGCCACGGAACACTGCGACGAACACTGTCTCACTGTTTTGTGGCTCTCTGATATCGCAAGCATTCTCGTTGACTCATGCATTAACCGTAAAATCAACGCTCCATGTAGTACGAGCATCGCACGCTGACTTTGCTCTTTATCGACCTGCCTGGATATCGTGTACGTCAGGGGTGGGGAACCTATTTACAGTACGATCATGGGCCGCGTAAGTTGTGCATTATTGCTACTGGTGGCCTATAGCCAGGTACTAAGGAATGGGAGCGGGGCGGGCAAGATTTTTGTTTTTATTATATGCTTAAAACAAATTTTTCTGGGCACAACAAAACATTAGGGGGCACAAAAAATTTTGGAGGATGTCCCCCGTGGCTATGAGCCTGACTGGCGGGCCGCATAATCAATTAATTTTATCCTAAAATTCTACATTTATCTTAAACTATGAGGAAGAGTGACTACTCTTAACGTGCTATCTAAGTACTTGCTTATCATGGAGCTTCGTTTTGACACGATGTTGTACTCTAACATTGGTAATGAAAATGCTGATGCGGGCCATATCAAATGTTCACGCGGGCCGCAGGTTCTCCAACCCTGGTGTATGTGATTGTCCTGCGCACTTCACAAGCTCTGTGCAGGATGCATCTGTCTTGCGATAAAATCTGCAGCAGGTCACATGCCAAGTGTAACAGTGATTTTGTTCCTGCGCTTTTTCGAACTCTGTGAAATTGGTGAAAGTGCGTGTAATTATAATTTGGTCAAGATTTTTTATAAATTACAACTATTACACAAGAACAAACAATCTCAAATGCAATTGTAATTACAGTTACATGAAAATATGTAATTACATATAATTACAATTGCAATTTATCCAAATCTGGTGTTAAACATTTCAGGTGTATCTGTTGGAGACATCGGGACGAAGCTCGGTTTTCCGACAATCGACAATGGCTTCCTGTATTTGAAAAATGTCAGAATACCAAGAGAAAATCTTCTTTCTAAGAACGCAGAGGTTGGTTGCGCCTCATCGAAATAGACACTGCATGCATTTCAGTGTTTCCATGCGCTGTGATGAAGTGCCGTTGAAGATCGACCTAATTTTCCCGTTCGTTAAAGATCTTGGGAGGAAAACTTCGGCACGTATCTGACAAAAATCTTTTTCATCAATCCATTTTGCAGTTTTCACTTTTAGTTTTGCATTGTCTGAAGAAAAGTTAACAGACGACATTTATCAGGGACACTTTTACAGGTAAAACCTGACGGGACGTACCGGAAAAAGACCAGCGATAGAATGATGTATGGCTCGATGATGAATCTTCGGGTGAGTCTAGTCAAGCCGGAGGCTGTGGACAATCTCGCGATGGCTGCGACGATAGCCGTTCGGTACTCAACTGTCAGACGACAAGGCTCCATAAAACCGGAGTAAGAACTGACTTTTGTTTCTTTGCATGCGTCCAGTCGTTCGTTTTCAGATAGAAAAAAGGCTAAACTTTTGCAGCTTGGATTTTCAAGACTTTGCAAGATTGTTGTGATTTCGAATACCGAAGAAAGCTTGTCTACATTCTTGCATTGCTTTTGCGTTGTTTCGATAACTCAGTATGTCATTTTGAAAAAACTGTTTATTGTTACTAAAACAAAATTACTCAATGATGCGACACCTCCAGTCATTTCAACTGCGAGAGATACCACGTACGTTTGATAAAATTTTCCTTTAACAAAATCTTTGAACGACGTCTGAATCCCACCTCAACTTTTGGTAGAGATACTGTTTCTAGTGTGTCGGCTCAATTGCTTTGTTTTTTTGATCAGTGGCGAAGAAGTTCCAGTCATGGAATACATGAACCAGCAGCACAAACTATTACCTCAAGTAGCCACCGCCTATGTGCTGAACACGGCTGTTCAGTATCTGACAAAAAAACACCAGCGGTTTCTGAAGCACGCCAGCGCAGGCGACTTGTCGGAACTGCCAGAGGTTGGTGATTGGTGTGGGAGGTACTAGAACTTTCCAACTATATGCAAATTACTCAGTGTAAATTGCTATTGTCTGTTCACAGCTTCACGCTCTGTCTGCCTGTTTCAAAGCTGGAGCAACCGAGCAGTGTGCAGCTGGTGTGGAGATTTGCCGGAGAGCTTGTG
>Ga0210059_1010793_pt1 | contig 14067 bp, 11 predicted proteins | sample Ectturendosymbi2_FD_188042 | JGI IMG/M metagenome (GOLD analysis project Ga0210059, IMG submission 188042) | Ecteinascidia turbinata endosymbiont from Florida, USA - Sample 2 (SPAdes) (version 2) | ecosystem: Host-associated > Tunicates > Ascidians > Unclassified | place: Key West, Florida... | reverse complement strand
ATCTGTAATGCTACGGGGGGAACAAAAACCGCGCTGGGCATCATTCCGGTTTGGTTCAATTATTTCGCGGCATCTTTTTTCAAGGCACTTGGCAACCTAGATGTTAATTATTGAAATTTCACAAAAAGCGTCGCGGCCACATGCAGCCCGCGTGTTTGAGACCCATGAGCTAGTGCGTGTGGGAGTTCAAACAAATTAAGGAAATTTATGCGGGAATTGTTGTACCTTGCAATTTGTTTATCGAATTCATACACGAGGTGCGAAGCGCGACCCGACTCCCTATTGAGAGAACGCGGAAAAGTTTATTAAAGATTTAAAAGGTGCTTGATTGAATGGAGGAGTCCAGATAGAGCAGAGGAATTAATTGTATTCAACCATAACGTCATAAACTTGTATTTTACTGCAAATAAGAGCACTATGTATGCATACGAGTTACTGTTATAAAGTATACGAGCTTCTTTGATATAATTTTCACCTGTTTGCAAATTCGTCGCTTTTTTCTAATCCCCTTGTGGTGACGAATTAGGCAATATAATCCTGCAGAAATTGCCCACCAAATCTGTTCAGTCACAAAATCTCTCCCGTTGAAAACCACTGAACTAGGATGTCAACACAACTTGACATGTGTGTGAAAAGCGGTAACGTGACAGACACATGGCGGGAATTAACTAAAGCACGGACAGATCGCTTTCAGGGAACTACGTAATGCAAAAGCACTTCATGCCACAGCTTAAACTGCAACTGACACGTCCGAACGAAACCATTTATTGCACAGTGATTTACATAAGACGAGGAGGCACGTTTGTTCAGTATTTGAGTTGTTTCAGTTCGTCGGGATCGAGCGGTTTTAAATCGAAGCCCTGTGTTGCAGCTTTGCCTTGCGCGTCCATCAGACGGTCGACTTTCTTATGAAGGCCTTGTCTTAATTTTCGAACTTCGCTGTCCAACGTTTGCTGGTCAGACTGCAGCATCTTGACACTGGCTTCCTGCACAAAACCTCACAACGTCTTCACATCACACGCTAAAAAAAGATTGCGCTTGCACAGTGACAAGTATACGCCGCAAGCAAGTGGACATCGCGACAGGCAATTTTTTGACGTAGTGCGCGGTCGATTTAAGATTTCGACCTTTTCGAAGCTTTACGTTGACGACTTGGGAATTGTTATTGGAAACGAGAACGATAAATTAAACCTATGTTGGGCCTCACGCACACAAATATTCCACTAAATGAAACAAATGATCGTTTTCGTGGAATGTTTCAACACACGTCGGCTTTGCTTCCTGCTTGCAACAAATTAGTAGGTATTTGATGTCATAGGCCATGGGCGTTGGAAGGGGGGGGGCAAGTAAAAACGGTTATCCTTCTGACGCCCATGATTTGTGCACAAAACCAAAATCCACATTTTTCGCCACACAAGGAGTGGGGATGGAGCCGCAAACATAACTATTAATTTTAACGAAGTTGAATTTTCCCTTCACTGACAAGCAGGTTTTTTTTAAGGTTTGACCTTGGTCACCGTTAAGGCATTTTAAGAGACCGCAACTATTCGATATACCGAGATGGTCGTAAAGCGAGGTTTTTAATGTATTTTAGTGGTGGTCAGTAGTGTAGAAAGGCAGGGGTGCTGGTGCACCCCCAAAAGTTTTGATTTGTTGAAAATTTGGGGGAAATCCCTGAAAATTTGGGCAAAACCTCTGAAAACCTGGGTAAAATCCCTGAAAATCAGGGCAAAAATGGCGCCCAACGTTGTTTGACTTCAAAAAATGGCGTCCAATGTTTGCAGAAAAACACAATTAGGACCTTTTTTTGGAGGTCGCACCAAAAGCAGGTCTTCATGTTCTTTGTGGGAGAAAATCAGTCCTGTCGCCACGGGGGGGGGCTTTGATGGGCGTATCCCTCCCAAACAAAGTTCCAAGCTCCCAAATTGAAATATGAAATACTATAAATCAGTGAAATTTTTGTCAAATTTGAATGTCAATCCCCCCCGCACAAACGTAAATCCCCCCTATTAACGACGTTCTGGAGAAAATGTGCTCGCAAAATTTTTTCGGGCAAGTTTGGGGAAATTCGGGCAAAAATACTTCGCACCCCTAAAAATTTGCCTGCTCCTACACCTATGGTGGTGGTTATACAGCGAGTTTGTACTGTATTTTGAGACCGTTGGAAAAATTTGAGAGACCGTTTCGGTCTCCGCAGCCAAGCACATCAGCTGATGTGCAAGTTTCTAACAGTCAATTTTGACGCCATACCAAACTGACACGTCAAAACAATTCTCGAGCGGCAGCGTGTTTTTAACTGTCAGGAACAATTGCCAAATAAAAACGATAAACTCAAAGCAAAAAATGAACTCCTACAGGAAATGCAAAACCACAGGACACCTCGTGTTTGTGAACCATTCCGTTCAAGGCTGACACCAGCACTTGTAGCTGACCTTGTAAATGCCACCAAATACCACTAAACGGATTGAAAGGCATCAAAACTTTTCGATATGAAAAAAAAATTTTTTGACACTCTTGGAGTAACACCAGTTGATCGTGATGTGAGACAACAAACTCAAACACGAGGCGACGAGCTCACCTGGGACACCTTAATGAACACTCCCCCGAAGTTTAGCCAGGTTTTGTTTGGGTTGTTGATGGGAGCAGTGACTTTGTTGTGTAATGCTGCCAGTGCCTCACGGTTGGAATTACGCTTTCGGTCCAAATCAACAATTTGTTGTTTGTCTGCCAGGACATCTTCAGCTAATAGCTCTGTTTCAACCAAGTAATCCAAAACGAACTCTGGACTGCGCGTCATTACCTATGCGTTTGAAGTAAAATTGTGAGACAGCGCTTTAAAAACTTGTAATAAGCAAATTTTTCTCGCAGTTTGTAGGGACACCTTGACAAGATAATCTTCGCGTTTTTCAGTGTCCCAGCCCACAGTTCCCACACATTTTTAAAAACTATTTTCCGTACTTTTTCAATGCTATAGTAAAAGACTTTAATACCATCACTTAGCTTCATTTTTCAAAACTTTTACTCATGGAGCACAATGCATAAAACATCTGCAGAACTGTCATCCGCGGTGAAGAACAAAATTTGAATTACAAATGGTTGGATTTGAAATTTCCATACTTTTTCAAATCTGTATGTACATTTTGGCCAAATTCAATACTTTTTCAACGCCTTCAAAACTAATTTCACAATTAAATACTTTCAATATTGCGTGGGAACCCTGTCAGCCCTACGTTCATTTTTGGTGATGTTTTTGTGTATTTATAATGTTTATACTGGCATCTAAACTTGAATACAATACAAGTCTTCACGACTCCAGCATAACCGCACACTATATAGAATCACCAAACCTGAAACCACGAAACAAACTACTGTATTTGTTACAGTAACAAAGGCATCACTTTTAGAACAGTAAATATTTCGCAGATGCTATAACCTTAAGAACATTGGAACAATTAAACTGCAATGGTTACAAAACAGTTGTGAAAATCAAGAAAAGCAACTTCCTATGCGCTTCTTGAAGCTCTTGTGAAAAGGCCTCAAAATTTTTTCACCAATTTGCACAAAACAATGAGGTCTGAAACTAAAATTCAAATAATCACCTTTCTTTGATGAGGTTGAGGTTAGCAAATTAATCGTTATAGTCTGGTATATCATCAAACGAATAGCCAGGATAGCCCATCCAAGCAAGATATGCCAGACGTACGTGGTAAAAACCAGGAAGAAAAGTCAAAATTCCCAAGATCAGAACAGGCCACGTACGATCGCTAAAAAATAAACATGAGAATTTAAGCTATGTGGCACAAACACAATCAGTTTTCCCCAAACTTGATCTCATCACAAAAGAATTGTGTCAGTACCACTGACCACTGCAGCCAACTGATATTGAACACAAAATGATTAATTTAAACCCTGATAGGGTGGCTGCACACCAAGCAGCATATAAAAGTTGATTGAAGAGCATAATAAATGCTCCAAGGATAAGTGAAATTGCTGTGCTGTGCAGCACACAAGCTCAGAGCACATTGCTCAACGCTCACCAGCGGTACAAAAAAATTATTTCATGCCTATTGCGTACCAATGTGAGCTTGCCAATAGTGGATCAAATTGACACACACAGACCAGTATGAAATGCTTACCAGTTGCCTCCAACAACACTTATCGAATTATTACTTTTGAGTGAGAACAAGCAGTTGTCAAGCTGAGTGTATCACAAAAACATTTGAAACCTTTATCAAAACAATTTACATGCTTTTGTGTGCTGCTGAGCACACCCATCCAACTTTTTTCTATTAGCCGTTTACGTCAAAACCTGATGTTAGAATGTATTCATTTCTCTCCAACTGCCTGATCCCTGTTTGATGACGAGTAATGAAGTTATAGTTGGAGGAACGCTGTTGTGTTTTGCTCCTCTCAGTGTTGACTGCATTTATCAAATAACACTTACTCTGTAAAGTGCTGTGACTAAACATTTTAGTGCTCTTGTTTTATTTGATCACCCTTGTGATATAGACCATGAGCCTGCAGCAAATACATAAATAAATAATAACATAAAAATAACCCATGTGTAAGTTATCTGAAGAAAAGAAAACAAAAACTGATGTCATATGGAAATTGATCTCTGCACTTGAATGACCACATCATCCAAAAATGTAGTACAACAGCATAAAAACTTAAATCTGAGAGTCTAACAGGCATGAAGTTTTATATTTAAAATTGCCAAGAATGCAAAGCAATTCATGAAAATACTAATGTTTCTCCAAAAAATTCTGAAACACCAGTACTGCGTTTTTACTTATAAAGTGAATATTCATTTTTGAAAAAGGCTACAAAATTTTCTGATAACATATTTCAAAGTAAAACTAGCAGTCATGTTACGAGATACATACACGTATGGCCAAGCTTGAAAAGTTAATTGCACTTGAAAAATCGCAAACCTGAGTAGGGTTTGAACAGCTTTGTTGCAAACTGAAAGTATATTTGTGATGTAGATATGAATAACATCAAAACCTTGTAAAGCAGATGGTCAAAAATTGGTATTACTACAGTGTTCAAGGATTTCTGATTAACCCTTTTTTGGCCATAAATCACCAGCCGCTAGAGCTAGAGAGCTGTTCAAACCCTCTACGGATTCAGCAAGCCTTCTAGTTGACATCGAAAACAAAACGTTTTTCGTTTTGGGTTTGAGGTTTTCTGGGGGGAACGTTACAAGTAGGGGTGTATTTGTGTTATTTTGGCCATCTTTGCCTGGCCCTGGGTGCTGTCCCAATGGGCCATTTTTTGGACTCAAAGTTTATTTGAAAACTAGGTCAAAATCCACATCTATAGAGCCCTTGATTGACTTCCTAGCATATCGGGAGTGAAAATTATAGCTCATAAACCAAAAATTGACCAAAATTTTGCTCCCTCAAAAGCCACTCTGAGGGGCATTTCTCCCCAGGCAATAATTCGCCGTCAGATTGAGCTAGAGAGCTGTTCAAACCCTCTTAAAGACTCATGAAGGTATGTAGTTTGCAAAAAAAAAAAACTTTTCAGTTTAGGATGTTTGTTTTTTTAATGCTTATATGATGATAGGATGTTTATGTTATTTTTTGCTGACATCAGCATTTTTGCCCGACCTCCCTTTAAGACCCGCAGGAGCCATTTAAATGACATTAATTTTTTTATAGTTTAGCTGTTTTTTGGGAAATCCCCCAAAAGTATTGAGAAAAGCCCTTTACCAATCAGATGTTTCTTGGCCCAACTTTTGAACCAGAAATGCTAGAAACTCAATCAAGGGCTCTAAAAATGCGTATTCTCGCCCAGAATCCTAAAATACTGCGAGCCAAAATATTGGCACGTTGGATCGGATGATGACACCATATAATTAACCAAAAAACATGCCCCTGTCATGATCCCGTTGACCCAAAACCCCTCAACCAAATTTTTAAAAAATTTTAAATCTAAACTACATGACGCCACTAGTCATTACAGGGTTTGAACAGCTCTCTAGCTCAATCTGCTGCCGAGTTATGGCTGGCCAAAGTTTGCCCTGAAAGGGAAAATTATGCCTTTTCTGAAAAGTTTTGAATTAGGCCAAAAACTAGGTTTTTGACCCATAATTTTGGCTACAGAAATGCTAGCAAGTCAATCCAGGGCTCTATAGATGCGGATTTTGACCTAGTTTACAACAAAACTTTGAGCCAATAGAATGGGGCAATGGGTTGGGGCCCAGGGATGGCCAAAGGTGACCATAACATATGTTTGCAAACTATGCAAGACAATTATCATGCTTGCCCAACACACAATCTTAAAATCAAGTAAATGTAGATTTATGGCCCTCACTGGTTAGCCTACTCTTGAAATATTCATTATGCGCTGGAAGTTCTACCACTAAAGTAGCAACTGGTCAATTAGAACGGCTAAATTTTATTTTTTATTGTGGTGCTTACTAGTTGACAGTTTCCTAAAAAATCTACAAGTTTGTGAGCAGTCACAATTGTTGCACAAGGTGTATAACAAATCTCTATCAGTGGGATGCCTGTGGTGTTACAAATCTCTATCAGTGGGATGCCTGTGGTGGAGGCTTCTCTGTGATGCCTGTGGTGGAGGCTGACATAATATCATTCCTTTGTCAATACCAGTTTCAGTGGTAGCAACTAACAGAATATTGTCCAGTGTTTTTTCTTCTGCCATTCAATTTTTGTTTATAGATTTGACTTGCTTCATAGTACAGTATAGAAAATGTAGGAGGCTACTTTCACGCACGTATGTGCTTCCAAACATCGAGTCCATTTTCAGCGTGTAATCTTTCAGTTGGGAATATCTATCTTTGCTGACTAACTTCCAGAAGCTCTCTACAGTTTGTAGGTTTGGGCAATTAATTTGGCTCGGGGCTACTTTGAGAAGGCTGTGTTTAGCAGATTGACAGATTTATTTGGTGATACTGAGTTCGTTGTGCCAGATGTACTCTTCAAGACAACAAATGCCAGGGCTCCGAAAAAACGCAGAGGTTATCCAGATAGGTACCCCAGCAGAGGGTTAGTGGCAGGGTTGAAAAAATAACATTCTTTCATGTTTTTTTTGAGAAACAAGATTTTGCTCTTTTTTTAAGGAAAGTGGAAAAAAAACATTCTGATTTGTTTTTATTGCATCATGCAATGTCATCATTTTCAGAATTGCACAATAATAACTTGTTATACCTTATTATGGCATTCAAAATTGAGGGTAAAGAAATGTACCCGATCTTTGTTTTCACAAAATGTTGTTGGTCAGTTCACTGCTAAATGGTACGGCTTGGCAAGCATGAACACAGCAAACAGAAAAACCAATATCACACAAACTCCGCAGTTTCACGTCAAGTTTAGGTGCATGCCCTGCTAGTTCAGCACCTAGAGTGTATTTTTTCAACATATGATTTGATATGGTCCAAAACCAGAAAAAGTTAAGATGCAGAGAATGTAGAAAAATTGGTTAAAATATACCAATTGTGCAGAGCTGAAGAAGATAACCAGTAGAATTTACTCAAACTGTTCGATGTATTCTTCTCTTTTTTTCAAGTCCTTCAAGTTTTGTTGCTGTTTGTCTACAGTTAACTGTGCAAATGTCCTGCTAATTTTATTTTTACTCCCTAGCAGATTTTTCAAAGGAAAAGTAAAGAGTGGGTTCTTTGGTGGGTTTTATTGATTTTGTTAAGTGGGCTTTTTAAAAAAAAGGGTTTTTTGGTTGTTTTTTGCTGCAGGCGCAGGCAAATCTAACAAAACATGATGAGACTTCTCACATCTATTGACTGTGCAGCCAGTTTTCTCAACATAGTTTTTTACCATATGTCCAGAACTTAGACACAAGTCCATTGCACACACAAAATGATATCGATCACAGCAATTTATAATGGCAAATTTTCAGCACTTAATAATATCGTGCTGGTTGGACCAGCAAGGGCACTACAAACAACGAGTTAACATGTTTTTGTGTTGCTCTTTAGGTTGAGCAACTGTCACATGTGTGGTGGTTATTACAATGTTAAATTCACCGTAACATTGTTAGATACTTCAGCATGTGCGCATAGTTGCCATGTTAGATATATGCCAAGTATTCCTTACCATTGTTGCAACCTCTCCGGTGGTGTTGCGTTGATTGTATGATTCACCACGAACGGGATGTGCTCGAAGAACAAAAATATATGTATGTGGCACGAACAAGCAATAATAGAGTGATCTTGGTGAGTGACCTCTAATAATGCTTGTGAACCTGGTGAACAGTTGATTGTGCTTGCTAACGGTGACAACGAGAGTGATCTCGTCGGGTGATCTCTATTGTTGCTTGCTGCCACGGTGCGAAGCTTTGCGCACATGCCGCTCGGGATTTCTGATCGCAACACCATCAAGTAGACTACTGTGTTCTGGATCCATTCGAACCAATCCACACTTAATTTTATCTTCATGTGAAGTAAACAGCTGAGAGTATTTCATTACACATATTGGTTGGTTCTTAAAATTCCTTTGATGCATCTAAAAATGCTGCAAGCATTGCTGAGCACTTTTGTTTACATAATATGATACAGTTTTCATGATTAATAATACACACTGATCAAATTTCTTGGTCTCAATATCAGCTAATCAATTACCTGTATTCAGCACTAATGTATCCTGTGAGTAACAAAATTCCAATCGTAATTAGCACTGATCCAACAATGAAAAGCACTGAAGCAATTCCAATTGCTCTCCACGGAACTTTTGTTTCAGGTCTTTTAAATTGCAAAGATGTGTAAGTCTCTCCCACTCCTTCAGAATCACCATAAACACGAGTAAGCTTTTGATATCGAACTACAGGGGTGTTCATCCTATGGGAAGAATCTACTGCAAATTAGACAGGTGATATTCTTCAAACAAATACTTTGTAAAAAATCACTAGATTGTAGTGAAAAACCAGAAGACCACCAAGTGTCAGACCAAAAATCAATAGACATAGCAAAAAATCATTAGATGTGACCAGGGCCAGCCCAGTAATGCCACTCTGTTGTTACAGAAAAATATTAGATTTCATAATAAAAAAACTCTAGATTCAGAAAAACAATACTAGATTACAAATACGTCACAGATTTGTCAGATTACATGAAAATTAGTGTTGTAAAATGGCCAGAAAAACACGTTGCAATGCAAACAAGGACATTGCGCAAGCACAACTCATTGTAAACGAGACCACTTTACAGTCTCATCACCACAGCATGAGGGGTTGGTAGGCTTAGCCCTGCCAAACAAAGCTCCAAGCCCCCCCAAATTGAAATATGAAGCACTGTAAATCATTGGAGTTTTAGAATGTCAAGCCCCTCCCGCACAAACATAAAGTCCCGCTGTTGAAGACTTTCTAGTGACAGTTCTGCTGCTTTACCACGGACAAAGAAAACAGCAACGATTGTGTTTGTTTATAAAGGTCACTGAAACTTTCAACAGATGACCACAGTGACTTCGTAGCAGTTGAAACTTAAAACAGATTATATGCTCTTGTGTAATTTAAGATGTAACTAAGTAGAATTTTTAGCAAATTACAATTGTACAAAATCAAAAAGTCTCAATTACAGTTACAATTGCACACAATTATGTAATTATTACATTCAGCTCATTCATAAAAAAAACACTAGATAGCTATGAAAAAACACTAGAAAACTAAATAAAATGCAAAAACATTACACCTGCTGCAAAAACGCTAGGAGTAGCACTACTCGGCCAGCCTGAGCCTCTCCACCAGGGTTGCCATATTTCTTTTTTCAAAAAAGGCTAAACCTTCAGTGAAAAAGGGTGAAAATGGCCAACTAAATTGCTGAAAAAAGCCAAACACTCAATTGAAAATGGCCGAAAACAACCATGAACCCTTCACTTGACAAAGCCAATTTTATTATACAGTTTGCTTCTCACAACTTAAATTCACATAAAAATACATCTTTTCTACTCACAGTGGCTCCACAAAAAGCAATTAAGTCAAAACTATTTTTAGAATTAGTCACTTGTGACAGAAAAATGCCAAAGTTTCGTACTTTTTTTAATTGAAGAACACCTAAGTAAATGTACCTAAAAAATCAACAGTTACTTCAGCATCATCACTCAAATTTCTTCAAAAGCAGATTTTGCAGTATACTGTAACAAGTTGAAATGCATTCAAATACAAGTTCATTTTCATTTTGCGCCAACACTGAATACAATAGCACAGGGTTGATCAACCCGTGGATTGCGCGTGTGCTGCATACGGCTCATTGCCCGGTTTCATGCGGCTCTTTTGTAATTACCATGAGTCCCACTAAACAACATGCATAACAATAAACACCTTGTGTAAAGTCCTTTCATTGTCATGTTGGTGTGTGATATTTGCAATATATCTGGCTGAGCAAAGGTGTGCCCATGTGATGCTGTGGCTCTTTACGATAACACAATAAGAAATGTGGCTCTTGGTCTCTTACTGTTTGGCCACCCCTGCAATAGCAAGACACATACTTCTAACTGAATGGCCACTTCATAAAAACAGGGGTTATGGACATGACAAATTGCTACATAGGCTAACACTTGAATGCATAGCGAGCAAGAAAAGATTTACGGCTAAGTAGAAAGTAGTTGTGCGTCGCTTCAAAATCTCACAGATAAAACTGCAAGCATAGCATGTTTGCAAGATCATTCGGAAGTGAAGAAACGCTTAATTTAGAAAGTTACCGGTAACTTAATTTGGCCAAGTGTAAGCACCACTTAGCACAGAGTTTGTTAAGACATATGGTGTCAACATAAAATAACGGTAAACACTGACAAGTAACACAGGCAGTCAGCATAGGAAGGACAACAACATCATGAAGAGTATGCTTGGTTACATGCCATATCAACCATATGGATTGTTACAAGGAGTGTCGCCAGATGGTCATCACCTAAATCTGCGTGCCATGAAAAGCTGCCAGAATATGCTAAAATCTTGTCACAATTTTTCAGCTAAAAGTAGTGAAATTAAGCCAAAAATCTGCTATTTTTGAGGTGTTTAAAATAAACTTGTAAAGCTATGCATCAATTTTTGGTCTTGCATTCACCATCAGTAGACAAGGGTAAAAAATGTTGGTCTTGGCCACCAAACCATCGGCCCACAATTTTCTTCCTGTCGACAGCTGATCGATGGTGTCATTGACATGATACCAGCCCGACTTTTCGGGCTCACTTTGTGCGGCTAGAAAAGTCGGGTTCACTTTACCTAGGTCTGAAAAGTGCGGCTGAAAAAGTCGGGCTCACTTTACCTAGGTCACCAGTGTAGGGATTGATTCAGAAAGCAAATTTTTGTACCGCCAGTGTAGGGTTGTACCTTGAGTGTAGGGATATGCCACCAGCGTAGGGAATTGATTTAGAAAGCAACTGGTTGTACCTCCAGCATAGGGATGGCACAAACAGTTGCTTTCTAAAGCCAACCCTACACTGGAGGAACAAACAGTTGCTTTATAAATTAACTCCCTACATTGGAAGTAAAAACAGTTGCTTTCTACATCAACTCCCTATGCTGGAGGTGCAAACAATTGTTTTCTAAATCAACCCGTATGCTGGTGGTACATTCCTATGCTGGAAGTACAACCCTAGGCTGGTGGTACAAGCAGGTTGCTTTCTAAATCAAATCCCTACGCTGGAGGTATAAACAGTTGCATTCTTAAGCCACCCCTATGCTGCAGGTACAAACAGTTGCTTTCTAAACCCACTCCCTACGCTGGAGGTACAAACAGTTGCTTTCTAAATCAACCCCTACGCTGGTGGTCCTAACGCCGCCGACCAGTCCTCTACAACTTTCAAAGTCTGATCTTTGTAACACAAAACTTTATGTTGTTTGCATTTGGGAGCACACAAATTTTTCTAGCCTGACTGTTTTTTGCTTCCAGCATGCCTTTTAGTTTTAACTTCACAATGTTTTGCTATGATTGTATTATTTATTGCAAACTTTGCAACAGGCTTGTATTGAATCAGCAGGATAGGGACCAAGCCCACTTATCTTGCAACCACATATTTGAAGGAAGTGGCTAGGGAACGGCCCCGCATGATGCGGTTTGAATAATAAAGCAGTCAGTTTCTCACTCAACAAGCAGGGTCGACCTGGTAGCATAACAGTTATGTTTCATCATTACCATGCCAGTGGTTGTGGGTTCACCTCTCATCTTGGCACTTTGCGTTTTCGTGACTGCTTGCACGTTTCAAATCGTTACGAATTTCTTGGGACCAGTTTTTCTCTACTTTTATCAAAACTTATGCTAACCAGTTTGGCATTTTCGGCTAATTCGAGGGTTGCCAGCTTTGCATTTTCGAGGCAAACGAAGTGATGTCAACTTCCAAGACCTCACGGACATTGACTTCAGCTTAATTCCTAGGCCCACAATCATTAAGCTGAATGATGGTGTCAATAACATGACATCAGTTAATCTGTGAAATAAGTGGTTAGTTCACATACAGTCATGACTTTTTGTGAAACTAAGGAACTAGGCCTAGCCTATACTTTAGAACTAGATTAGATACTTCTCTTACTTAGTAAATTTCATTTGGCCTTTTTTCAAAAATAAAAAAGTCAAACGAGGTTAAAGCTGAAAAAAAGCCAAAAAGTACAAGTTTGGCCTCAAAAATGCCAAACTGGCAACCTTGCAAATCATTTAGGGATAACACTAAATGGAGGGCCGATGTCAAGCGAAATTTCTGACCTCTGCAAAATTTCTGACCTATATTTATTGTTTATTGTTTGTCAGTTATTTTTCTTCTCAGAATAAAGAATTAACGTTAGGCATTTAGTTTTTTTGTGTGATGTGTAAATTAAAACTTTTTGGTTAGATGTCAGACACCTACAACAGCTACAGTAAGTACGGGAATAAGTATAACCACCGAAACATATTGGACATAGTCTAAGACCTCAATTATTTTTCTTTATCTAATCATAAGCCGACACACTTACCTAAACACTAAACCCTAAGCCCTAATCATCTGTTCTCTCTGCATATTGGATATGTGCACGTGCATACTTTATGTATGCATGATCTACCAAAGACATGAAACAGAGAAGAAGGATAAGTACAACCAAAGAGTAATTGACACTGAGAAGTTTTCATTCAAGCCCCTTGTCTTTAGAACAAGTAATGGGATGGCACCAGAATGCAACAGAGTCAACAAAAGACTGGCAGAAAAAATAGCTGAAAAACGCAGGGAGCCATATGCGTCTGTCATCACATACAAAAGGACAAAGCTCAGATTTGCCCTTTTGAGGAGCACCCTAGCTGCAATACGAGGATTTCGAGGCAAGCGAAGTGATGTCCACCTCCAGGACCTCACAGACATTGACTTCAGCCTAATTCCTAGGCCCACAATCATATAAAGCTGAATGATGGTGTCAATGACATGACACTGGTTATATCTGTGAAATAAGTGGTTAATAACTTAATTCACATAAGTTGTGACTTTTTGTGAAAATCTACCTTAGAAGAAAAAGTTCTCTAACTTACTAAACATATTTTGTTTTTCATGTATCTAACACCTATTGAAATGTTTGCTGCTAATATTACTGTAATCTGTCCATACCCTTGTCTCTTTAGCTTCGTTTGGTGACACCATGCATCTGGCTGGAAACAACTCATACATGAAACCCACCCCACTATGGTCTGTGGGTAATTTTATATTTCTTCCTGATTTTTGTGTATAAACTTTGTTTTCTGCCCTTGCTACTTGTTATTATAATGAAATGTGTAAAAATGCATTGCTCTCTGCCTCATAACCCCTATTGCTGCTTGCTTCCTTCACCTGTGTGCTTGCTTCACCTGCTCATCTGTACATGTATCGACTCTTCACCCATTGCTTGCCCACCATCATCTGTGTTATGTTGATGTCTATTGTGCTTTTTTTTTCGCTGCATTTTCACTGTTTTTTTTTGTTTTTTTTCTCTGTGCATGTGTTATTTATCCCTACATTACTCATTCGTACTCATACTGTACTCTATGCATGCGCCCATGGCGTGAAGTCAGAAATTTCGCTTGACAATGCAGACAAAAAGCCACTAACAGCTTGCCAGCACTGAAGGCATAATAAAATTCATCCATACATCTCCAAC
>Ga0210059_1010792_pt1 | contig 14067 bp, 7 predicted proteins | sample Ectturendosymbi2_FD_188042 | JGI IMG/M metagenome (GOLD analysis project Ga0210059, IMG submission 188042) | Ecteinascidia turbinata endosymbiont from Florida, USA - Sample 2 (SPAdes) (version 2) | ecosystem: Host-associated > Tunicates > Ascidians > Unclassified | place: Key West, Florida... | reverse complement strand
GGACTGAGCTTTTACAGATGTCATGGTCAACTAAGCAGGACATGCGTTCCAAACTTGTCGTGTGACTACTTCAACCAATCATGTTTAGCTAAAGGCAAAATAGCTCCAGCAGTTATTTTGCCTCATGAGGCACAATAGACAACACAAAAATGTATGTTGTGCATCGCAATACACTTTCGGATAGTTTTCAGATACGGCTAGTATGATTTCAACAAAACAGGATTAGGATCGGATACGGATATCAATTTTCAAAAACAGGATAGGATTGGATAGTGAAAAGCCACTATCCGATCATCTCTGGGCGAGCCCGCCGAGCTGCACAGAAGGGCGGGCTGGCAGGTTGCACTACAGGACGGGCCAGTGGGCTGCACATTAAGAAGGGCTGAACAGTAAGCTGGGCTGCGGAAAAGGGCGGACTGGAGGGCTTTCCTTTTTTGCAGCCCGCCACGCCCTTGTCCACAGCCCGCTGGACCGCCTTTTTGTGCAGCCCACCGGCCCGCCCTTCTGTCTTCTGTGCAGCCCGCCGAAAGTTCACGTTTTTCATTTGGAAACACGGCCCTCCAGCCCGCCCGGCCTGCCGGCCCTTCCAATTAGTGTTATCCATTGGAATTTAATATTAAGAAGTGACTACGGATACGCCTCACCTGATGCAATTCAAATAAATGGGTCTGTTTGTTGTTCAAACGCCAGTCTGGAATCCCTGGCAAGCGCACGCACAATTTTTTTTCTTGACCTTTAGTGTCACGCGGCAAGAAATAATTAAATTTACTTGTCACGCTTCTGCAAACACCGTCACGCACCATACATTTTTTCACTCGGAAAATCATATTTCTATGTAAACGTTTTTCAGTATGCTGATAGAGCCAGACTAATTGGGTAGAATTCTAATTCTTGCAGTAAATTGACAATTCCGCACCTGAGTTTTGTAACAGCCATCAGAAAAACATTTTTGTTGAATTTTGATCAAATTAAAAACGTTTTTCCAAAAAACTATGTTTCGCAGTTAGATTTTCATTAGATTTATTTTTCAAAGTCTAACAAGATTTTGAGATGTATAATCTTAGCATGCCTGGTACAAATCCGACCACAAAGACCGAAGCACACAATTCTGTTCCATTCATTGCAAAAGTTCGAGCCGATGCATAGTACTCGATGACATCGACTATAATTTGGAAATGGGCAAGTAGAACAATCATTAGAATTTCCCTATTTGTGATTGTTTTGTTTTTTTTGTACTCGGACCATTATGACAAAGTTCCGAGAAAACCGAAGTTTAGCTCCTATTCCTGCATTTTCGAGGCGACTGGACTCAAGAATTTGTCCTAACCACAACGATACATCAGAAGACTTATTTGACAAATAAAACAGCAAACATTTGTTGTTATTCAAACGATAAAATTTGAAAGTTTCAAAAGATTTTTGAATGTGTCTTTTTCACATACTTTCGTTTGTGGCAATAAATGCGTTACTAGGCTAGGATTATGCAATTTTTATAAAAATGCATGCAAACGCCTTATCCGGTTCATATGGAATTACCTAAAGTAGCCAATAATAGCTTAGGTTGTCTAAGAAATCTTGTATGTTTTAGATTGGAATCATTCTTATATATTTGGTATAGCCTACATAGATGTTTGATTTTGTAATTACGTGTAGAATATACGGTAATTCGAAACTGTTTTCCGGCAATTCGAAACTGTTTTTAGATGTTGAGGTTGTATTTCGTTGAAAAAATACCAGCACTCGACACTGAAAAACGTGTTAACAAAGCCACTTATCCACAATATCCAATCGAATGTGAAAGAGAAGCCAAAATTTCTTTACCAATGTTTTTTCAAATGATTTCGCCAGTGCGAGTCAAAACATGCGCTTGAAATAGTTTGCTTGCTGGGGAATTCATGATATTGATCCCTTCAATAACAGTTTCTCGTTTTTCTCAACCCACATATGTATTTTTAAAAGTTTTACTCTACTGCACTACTGTGGGGAGTGGGTCCAAACGACACTCGTTATTTTGACTGAAGCGTCTAGGCCAGTGGTTTTCAACTCTTTTTGTACCGCGACCCATTGTAGCAAACCACTATAACCCAACGACCCCCATATAAACTCGGATAAAGCAAATGTAATGCAGCTATGTACATAAAATATCTTCTGGCGACCCTTCCACAAATGGTGCACAACCTCTGTGGGGCCCGCCACTTCCAGGTTGAAAGTCATTGGTCTAAGCTATATCAAGAAAACAAACATTTTTTCCATAACTGAACAAAAATCTTGCATCAAAATTGCGCCTGGGATCCTGTCCTTCTTCATTAGCTATCCAGCAATTCACACATAATGTATAACAGTATGCATAACTTGGTTCCAAACCAAACTTCCATCTACCACGGTACCATTCTTCAGAAGGTCAGTGTATGGTCGCAAAAAATTTTTATTGCATAGATCAGTGGTTCTTAAATGGGGTATGCGTACCGTTTAGGGCAGTAATTTACAACCTTTTTCGTACAGCGACCCATTTTGCAACCCAATTTAACCTAACCACCCCCTTCCAAAAATTTCCAGTCATGCATATGAAATGCAGTTGTGTTTGCACAATAGAAAATCACAATGACTGAAAAATCACGTACGAAATCACTATGTTTAACAAAGACTCATTTATTAACTAATGCATATGGCAGCATCAGTGAGAAAGACCCGTGCCTTATACAAATCACTCCACAGCACAACTCATTGAAAACTAGATAACTCTCAAGTTAGCTACCGCAATCAGATATCTAATTACAAACACAGCACATTCTTATGTCACAAGGTTATTCGTGCGTTACCAAACGCAACAGTACTGTGATGGTCATAATCAAACTTAAAATAATTTTGAATGAAAAAGTAGGCTATCGTTTTTGCCAGGTAATCAGAGGTGGTGCGTTCCCACCCCACTACACCTCTGATTTAGGTTGAGGCCGAACTCTAACGCCAAATATTGCTCAGGTGCCCTCACACGCAAAAGCCTCCTTCAGTTCTCGCAATCCACTATACGTAGAAATTGAAATGAAAAATCTAAATCTTCAAGTAACGTTGCTATAGTGCAAAAAGGTGTGGGAACGCCGTTCCCACCCCACTACACCCGCTGATTCTATTATTTTGGCTACGACAAAAAGTGGTTCCATATACGAAATATAAAATCTAAAAGTAAAAAAGTCTAACAACGTATGGTTGTGCGCTTTGGTGCAGTCAGTTTGTTTATATTCGTCCTTATTCTTTGAAAACTAACATCGCATTTTACGTTGTGACTAAGTACTCGGACGTTACAGTGTTTGTTGAGGGCGTTTCATGCCGCAACGCATTCGTACTTTACCTGGCGTTAACCAGTGTTGGACTCACTCTGCAGTATTGTTATACCAAGTGTTACAGGTTAGCGAAAAATATTGTTGAGTGTCTGTAGGCCTAACCCTTTGGTTCTGCCTCCAACGCCGTTGCAAAACGTTCTGTTTTGTCTGTTTTGATCAACCTGCGTTGTCCAGACAGTGTGTGCTTGTACTCGACAACTGCAACATTTTCCGGTCTGGTTCAAACGGCGTGGGTCTCGTGGTGTAACGGTTATGCGTCACGGCTGCTATATCAATGGTTTTGGGTTCGACTCTCACCTTGCCGACTTTACTTTTTTTTCTTTACTTTTTTTTAGGTTAGGGTTAGGTTAGCAATAGTTTAGGGTTAGGTTAACATTACCTTAGAGCAAGGGTTCCCAACCTTTTTCTGACCATGTACCCCTTTGGCATTGCGACAGATAAGCATGTACCCCTAAAATTTCTCATGACGGAACGGCTGAGTAAAATAACAGAAATCCACTGAATTTTTAATCAGAACCTTAAAATTTGTAGAACTATAAAGACAGACTCTGATTTCATGTCTCAAAGTTGATTTATTGCGATTCAGTGAAGTATCAATCAAAACATGAACCTGGATAACGGACCTTTTCAGTTTTAATGGAATCCTTGAGTTTGTTTGTCATTTGAAAGTTTATCGATGCAGGGATATATTTTTGAGACAGCGCATCGTACATCATGCTCAGAAGTTTTCAGAGTTAACCTGTGCTTGGTTTTGATCCCCAACAACAATGAAAAAGTTGATTCGCAAAGCCAAGTTGACGGAAAAAGAAGCAGGATTCGGATGACAGGTTCAGCAATTATTTTATATGCTTTCAGCATTTTGACGCAAAATGTACATAAATTTTCAGCAGAATAAACATCACGAGCATCTTCATCGTGTTGAAGATCTATCAGAGCCTCTTGTTTACCCGACCCTGGCCGTAATGGCTCTGGATTGGCTGCAAACGGATTTCTGAGATACACAAGTTCATCTGCACCAAGGTTTGGGAAATAACCTTACAATTCGTTGTTTAACTTTGTCAGATGATCAGTTACCAGTGGTTTTAACAAGCTAATCTCCAACTCCACGCCTTTTTCTCTTTCTTCGACCAATTCTGTCAGAGACCTGAACATTGCAAATGTATCATTCTCAACATTTTTTTTCCAAAGACGAATCTTTGCCAAGAAAGCCTACAATTTTGATTGAAAATCACAAATTGTTGCATCTGTTCCTTGGAGACTTTGGTTCAACAAACTTATAGCTTCAAAAATATCAACGAGGTAAGCAAGTTTCAGAAGGAATTTATCATCTGCCAGTGAAGTAGCGAAATCTTTACTAATGTTAGAACATCTAAAAAATTGAAGCAATTCATTTCGTAGTTCAAATACTCGTTTAACAACATTTCCCCTTGAGAGCCAGCGCACATTAGCATGATAGAGGAAGACCGAGTCATTAGATCCCAGTTCTTCACATATTAGTTTAAAAAGCCTTGAGTTGAGACCAGATCCTTTGATATGATTGACAATTTTTATTACCTGTGATAATTCACAACGTAGTTCTTCGGGCAACACCTTGCAAGGCAGAGCAAACCGATGGATCATGCAGTGAGTAAATATTACATGGGGAGCAACTTCCAAGACACGGGCCTTGAAACCAGATTTTACACCCAACATTGCTGGTGCTCCATCTGATGTACATCCTGTTAAAGCTCCCCATTCTAATCCGTGCTGATCAAAAAAAGATTGTACCATTTTAAAAATGCCTTCACCTTTAGTTGTTGCTTCAAGTTCTGTATTCATCAATAATTCTTCCTGAATACACCCATTTCCAACATAGCGAACAAATACAAGTAATTGAGCATGATTTGCTACATCAGTTGTCTCATCTAACTGAATTGTAAACCCTACTGTAGAACTTTTCACTTCGCTAATTACTTGTTGCAGAATATCATTTGACATATCAACTATACGCCTCTGTACTGTATTGTTCGATAAAGGTATAGCATTTAACTTCTTTGAGGTGTCCTCACCTACAGTACATCGAACCATTGCTTTCGCTGCTGGCAGTATTAGATTTTCACCAATAGTATGAGGCTTCTTTTCTTTAGCAATCATGAACGAAACTTCATAAGATTCTTTCATTATTGCATTATTATGCTGGAACACCTTGCCACCAGGGTCCAATCTTTGTTTCTTCAGTGCGGCTTCTTTTCGATGAAAAAACTCAATATCTTTGGTTTCTAAATTTGAATGACTGCTTTGAAAATGTCTCTTCAGTATACTTGGTTTCATAGATTCGTTGCTCAGTGTTCAGTGCCGTGCCATTTTTTCAGTGCCATTATTAACAACGGACGTAAACGCAAACTTTAAATAGGTGTCTGTATATTTTCTTTTCTTAGTTTTTGAACTCATAATGGGTGGTTACTGCTGCTTGTAAAATATAAATATGTACAATAATTAGTAGGAAATCAACAAAAATTTAAACGTAGATTCACTTTTGCTCTCATTTTCAAAATTTGAGGGTAGAGCTATGAAAGCCAGGAGCAGGCTACCAGGGCTCCCACAGTGATTTTAAATAAACTCGAAATGTTCATCAAAAAAGCAGATTCCTGAAAAAAACTAGATGTGTTATTTTATAGAAAAATGATACAACTCTTTTGGTATTACAGCATTTGCAGTAAGTGCATCCCTTTTTAGTCGTATCTTTTTTACGCCAGTCTTTCAAAGTTCTGTCTTTTTTAGTCATTCACCTTTGAAAGATTTTGCACGCCACGTTTATAAAAGTAACAAGTAAGCTTCACATAAAAAACACGATATTTGCGATTAAAATCTGCACGAACCCCGTTTCGCAAACTAGAAACACTGCACACACCGAGGCAAGGTTACCGCTGCACTGATACTGTTGCGATCGGATATCCCGAGCGGCATGTGGCAGAACTTCGCACCGTGGCAGCAAGCAACAATAGAGATCACCCGACGAGATCACTCTATTATTGCTTGTTCACGCCACATACATATATTTTTGTTCTTCGCGCACATCCCGTTCGTGGTGAATCACACAATCAACGCAACACCACCGGAGAGGTTGCAACAATACTAGCGCTATTCCGGATGGTGAGACTGAGAGCGAGCTCCTGACTTTCAGAAATCGTGTAAGTTCTGCACTAGAACATTGCCAGTTCACAAGATATTGCGTCACACATTAAGCGCATGAACTCCCAAAACTCCCCACGCTTCTGACCACCACAAACTATGACTCACTCCCTCACGGTTTGCAAGCAACACGAGTCGTGATCATGGAATCCAAAGTTGAAAAAGGTGAGACGAGTGAAGTTCGTGTACCTAACTGGTACTCATTCGATTGACTTTTCCCCAAATATTTGACTAACAATGATTTTTGAAAACAATAATCACTGATATGTGTATAAAGGATTGAAAATAAACAATATATAAACATTTTTTTCATTATATTGCTAACCTTAAATGTGCCCCCTGAGAACGACAAATGTACCCTGGGGGTACATGTACCCCAGGTTGGGAACCCCTGCATTAGAGGGTTAGGTCAGGGATAGGTTAGCCTTAGCTTAGGTTAGGGTTACGGTTAGGGCTAAGGTTTATCTTTACATTTACTTCGTTTCTACCAAGCCTACTGCACTCCCATCATGCATTACTGTTATGTTGCAGGTGCCGGTGGCGTATCCATAAGATTTCAGATTTCAAGATCCACAGGCGTATCTGCTGTATAGCTACTGCCTTATTAATATTACCTTCTCCTTCGAACAATTTTTATGAGCTTGGTACAACATATTTGCAAGTTTTTTTTCTTTTAGATGTTACATTCAGAACTTGTTCTTTCATTTGCATGTGTTTACTGTTTCGTATCGCCTCGTTAAATAGGAAAGGCTTTTCATCTTTACGCTCGAACCTCGCATCCACTAAAAAACTGTGCGGCAGGAAAAGTCTGACTCACTTTGCCAAGGTAAGATCAGTGGACAGTGCAAGCATAATAGCACAAGTAAGTGCCTCTGTATTGTAGGTGAAGGTAGTAAGGTACCTTATATAAGGTGGGTTTGTGATTGCGTTCATCTTCACAAAATATTACTGCAGCAGAGATGATCGGATAGTGTTTTTTTGCTATCCGATCCTATCCCGTTTTTGAAAAATGATATCCGTATCCGATCCGAATCCTGGTTTGGTTGAAATCACGCTATCCGTATCCGAAAACCATCCGAAAGTGTATTATGATTCACAACATACATTTTTGTGTTGTGTATTTTGCCTTATGAATGTCTATTTTTGCCTCATGTGGCAAAATAACTGCTGAAGGTATTTTGCCTTTGGTTGAACACAATTGGCTGAAGTAGTTACATGACAAGTTTGCAATGCATGTTCTGTTTAGTTGACTGTGGCATCTGTAGACTAGCAGCTGGGTCCCATCTGCATGGACAAGGGGTTGTCATGGTTTCAGGGCTGGCAAGCAAATTTGCGGTTTCTTGTTTGCATTAAGTGAACTGTAGGCTAAACCCTATCTCTAAATCCTTAACCCCTAAACCTAGAACCTGACCCTAAATACCTTGGCCATAAGCCCTAACACTAAGCCCTAACCATAAACACTTGGACCCCAACCAATTGTCTCTTTGCATATCCTACTTGTCTCATGATCACTTCAACCAATTGTGTTCAACTAAAGGCAAAATAGTCTCAGCACAGTCTTTGCCTCATAAAGCACAATAGACACTACCAACTGTAAATAAATGCATTGGATTGTGCCACTTTGGCCTTTGTCATGGTCATGCCTATGAACAGCAAGCTTGACATATCTGGCAAGCTTGACATATTGCATAACCTAAGTACTTTTCAGAGCCAATTGCATCAAAAAGCAAGGTGAAGCTTTGCCACATAAAGCTTTATATTTGTCATTTGTTTAGTAGCAATGGTTCTATTTTATCACCATCCATGGATGATTTTACATTCATAACTTCATTTATTGATCCTACCCATTGCTGCACCTGACCACACCAAACAGGCAATGGCAGTCGTCAAACCAAAACACAAAACAGCAATTAAAATAACAAGCTAAACTATCTTACAAATTTTGAAATAACCCACTTAAAATTCAGTCTAACAAGTCAATGTCACAAAACAACAATTTTACGTATCGTGCTCAAGAAAGCAAAAACCTAACTAGTCAATAGAGGCTCACGTTACCTAGGTGTGAAGACAGCAGGGCCTAGTGCAGACTAAAGACCACATTAAACCGGCTACCCTGCTCTAGCTAGTCTAAGCTACAGATCACAGTAGGCCTACTCTTGCTAATAAAACGATCAGTATGCCATCCAATCGGCGTCAATCTGGTAGCCTTACGGATACATTCCAAATCCGCCATTTCAACTGTTGAGGGTTCGACTCTCGGCTTTGACAATCACTAGGTCCAGTGAAAAATCACCAGACGTCAGAGATGAGCATCACTAGGTCTAATGAAAAACACTAAAAAAATCAACAGGACTGGAACGGACTAGATTAGGACTGAAGCCAATTTTGGCTGGATCGGACTGTTGAAGCTCCAATTTGTTTTGAACAAGTTTTGTTCCCAACACGACTTGACCAATATTCCAATAAAAAGCGGCACAGAGCAAAAAGTCTATGATACATATGCAACAAAGGACATAAAGGAAAACGCAGTGAGCAATTCTTATGAGACAACATGCATGTTAAGCAGCAAGGCAAGGACTTTATGATAATCCCATGATGCAACGAACAGCAGAATGCACAATTGCTGCAAGACGAACTGACATGCAAAACAAGGCTATGCAAGCTGAAGGAAGCCGACCAAAGAGCATCAAGAGTAAAAGCACGAGAAGCAAAGTGGCGCGAGATACAAGAATGACAGGAACGGAGCCCTCAAGATAAGGAAGTGGGCGGCTCTAGAATGCCAAGCACCGGCGATTGCGAAAGGGGTCAGAAGAGTCCAGAACCGAAGCTATCATAAGTAAACTAAGAATGTAGGCTTCCCGCCAAGAACGCCTGGGAACCACGGACATGAAGAATAAACTGAACAATGACGTACTTCCCTGGTGAGAGCAATACAAGAAACAACCTTTTAGCATATAAATATACGGGGAAGAAATCGACAGATTACAGATCACCTCGTGGTCTCGAAGATGGATCTCAACGTTGGAACTGAAGACATGTACGCTTGGCCACCTGTGCGAAGTTCTGTTCGTTCGTTCCACAAACTGTACGAAGTTCTGTTCGTTCGTTCTACAAACTCTACGATGCTCTGTTCGCTTGCTCAACAAAAATGAACGTTTGTTTTGTACGCTTGATCTTCAAAAGAACGTGGTTATGATCAGTAAGATCAATAGTTTTCATTGGACAACTCTGATGCAGGATACACTGGATATTACAACCGCGGGTTACGAATACGATTTTATATGATTGTATACCAGTTATTCTATTCTTGTACAGTGAAAGAATACAACACGGGTCTACAACAGAGGTGTGACTGACGGGGGTACAAGGGTACCTCCCCACTGACAAGCTAAATGCAAAAACTGAGTCTCCATTTTGTTTATATTTCGGCATTCAGTACTCTTTTGGTTTTCAGTAAGTTGTTTTTAGCGTTATTTGGAAGTTTTTGGACTGTTGTTTTCCGGTGATTTCGTTTTTTTTACAAGGGCGTACGCCAGGGGTGGGGGTTGGGGTGGGGGTACCTTCGCGAAGGAGATTAATTATTTTCGCATACTTTTTGCTTGTTAATTTGTCGACTTAATGCAAATAGCACGGAATAAATTTGCATGCAAATTTCAAGGAACATTGTGAATGGGCCAAAAAGTAATGATTAGGTTTTGGTTAGAACCAGGATTATCAAATGCGTCCAGAAACCATCTCACCACTTTTTGCAGACCTTTCTTCCACTATGCATGCATAAGATCGTGTTCCGCGATAGTTCACTTTATCTGAAACAATTGTCTTGATATTGTATGCCACAGGCGTACGCAAGGGGGGGGGGAGGGTTGGGGTTAACTCCCACTTTAGTTTGATATGTTCATACTATGGACTTCGTGTCTGCTCGTGTGTTCATACTATGTGTGTTGTCTGCTTCGTGTGTTCATACTATGGACTTCGTGTCTGCTCATAAACAAATAAATTAAACAATTAAATAAAATTGATATGTTACATAAACTTTATTACCTGCGAAAAGGAGATTAATTGTTTCCGCATACTTTTTTCTTATTAATTTGTCGACTTAATGCAAAAACTGTAGTTGTAAATGCTCTGACATAGTGATGAGTGTGTTTTACTCCCCTGTTTTAACGCTAAGCCTGATATTTTTGCAGTTTTGAACTGCTGTATCGTAGCGTTGGGTGTATTTTCCTCTGATATCGTAACTTGGAGCGCTGATAGTTTATATTCAGTACAATAACACATAAGGAGAGTGCGTGTGGAAGAATGTGCATATATATGGTGTCAACAAACTTCGCCAAAACATTGGTTTGGAAACATGAATATTAAGTCAAATTGTGACGTCACAAACAGCCCATACCAAATACAAATAACCACCATACGTCACTGAATGAAACCTCCCATGAAAATTTTCTGCGTACGCCACTGGTTTAGTCAGTGCCGGATTAACAATAGTAGCAAATATAGCAATTGCTACGGGCCCCGCGCTTTTGGGGGCCCAGCGATCTTCTATAATAAATCTTATTCATTACAATACACGCAAGATTTTTTTCAGTCTAAGGAGTCAGTATTTTGCTAAATTTGCCATAAGTAGCAAGCGAAGATTTTCAATTGAACGCTGTCTGTGTCCAGAAATTCTTGGTTGATTCTTTTTGTGCAGGTACGTAACAAAAGTCATAAGATTGCGGTCAGCAGAGCTGTTATTTTTGTTGATATGCTGCTAAATCTAGCAGGATTTTCTCACTGTTAGCTGTAAAAGTTTCAATTTAGCCGTTAGTTGGTTTCTAGCAGGGTTTAACCAGCCGCTGGGCAGGTTCAACAGGTAACAAATTCCTGACGAAAACCTGTTTCAACAGTTTTTCAAGATGAAAACCTTTACACCTTCTTCTATGGGGCGCCGTTTGTAAAAATATTATATCTGACAGATTTAGCACAAAAACTGCTATCTCTGCATGCAGAGATGTTATCTCTGCCAGAGATAGCTATCTCTGCATGCAGAGATGTTATCTCTGGCAGAGATAGATATCTCTGCATGCAGAGATAGCGCTGAAGCATGTCGAAGGGCTCGCTTTCAGCGCGCTCTTTCTGTGAGAGCATTCTCTTTTTGCACCTGAAGGCGCTCAGAGGTGGTGAGCTGCGCCTCTTTTTGCAACTTCAGGTGCAATCTCTGCATGCATCTCTGCATGCGGAGATAGCTATCTCTGCCAGAGATAGCAGTTTTTGTGCTAAATCTGTCAGATATAATATTTTTACAAACGGCGCCCCATATTCTTCATCAAAAATGTACTACTACTCTGTATGACGTTTTTAATTGGGTAACACCGTGACAAAGCACAATCAGCTGCCTGCAATTATTTGGAATTTTTGTTACGATGAAAAGAAGCTGTTTAAAGCAGATAATTGTATCATAATAACAAGTAAGTTGATGGCTTGGTGAAGCCTAAATGATTTGCTTGTGTGCTTTGTGAGCGCGTTGGGACAACATTGGTAGAATATATTTTTATCCCACAGCACGGTATTTCCAAGTGGTTCAGTTACGCTAGTAAATAGTAATGTCTGGTGAAAAACTTCCTGGTAAGCCAAAGCTGCCAAAAGTTTCGACATATATGGTTGCAAGATTCAGAACTTAAAGTTTGGCTCAGTGCCTGTAGTCCTACTGCCTATCCTGCTGATTCAAGAAGTCTTTTGCAAAGTTTGCAATAATGCAATCACAGCGAAACAATGTGAGCGTAAAAGGCAGAACTGGTAGCAAAAGCACTCAGATAAGAATGACAAGTTTTTGCTTGCTCACGAATATAACACAAAGTTTTAAGTTACAAAGAGCAGACTTAGAAAGTTGTAGGGCTGAAGCCATGTTCAGATTGTTTATCGCTGAGCATTGTTCTATTGTATAAAAACATGAAACTATTTGAAAGAGATCGTCAAGAACCGTGTGTCATACAAAAAAACGAAGTAAGCTGCAGTTACGTTGCTCAAAATGTTGACTGAAAGAAAATTGTGGGCCGAAAAGTGTATTGGCCAAGACCGGCATTTCCAGCCCATGCTCACTGAGAGCGGGTGCAAGACGAAAAATCAAATTTGTATAACTTGATAGGTTTCTTTCAATCATATTCAAATAACAGATTTTAACAGAATTTCACTGCTTTTAGCAGAATTTATCTGAAAATCTGTGACAAGATTTTTAGCAAATTCTAGCAGTTTTTTTGTGACACCATTTAGCAGATTTAGGTCACAACCATCTGGCAACACTGGCGGTCAGCACGATATACAGTAGTCAAGACCGCCATGTCACGATGCAAACTGGAGAAAGCATGCAGAGAGTAAAGCTATAGTAACGCGGTTGCCTTACTTACACACTTTATGATTTAGCAGGTGTTGATACGTTTTTTGAACTTAGGGGGCTCCGTGCTCTCGAAATGCTACAGGCCCCGCGCTACCTTAATCCGGCACTGGGTTTAGTATATAGAAATCCACATCCGGTCTCACTTTCATTTCTTAACTTTATTCTGAATGTTGCGAGGGGCCCCCTACGGTGGCCAGTGGGCCTCTTTCAGCTACCTTTTTCCACCCTGGCTGAAACCTCTAGCTACGCAACTGGCCTACAACTTAATTTTCATATAAACCAGTTCGGTAGTATCTCCACTTCATTCTGACGATATCCCTTGAAGAGTGTCAGACAAAAAGCTTTGGGATGAATCTCTTACTTCACGCCAACCTAATTTTCATGAATAATTTTTTACTAGGCCATACTAAACATGCTTACACTCAACGTGGATTCAGCAAATTGTACCTGCAAACAGTCAGCTTACCAAGGCAAATGCTGACAACGCAGCTATTCACAATGCATTTCGCAGTGGTTGGCTTTAGAAAGATACGGGTCGTGTTAAGATTAATTTATTTGACATATTAGATAAATATGAATATTGAAAGAGGAAATGTGTGAAATCAGTTCTTGGTGAGTTCAGGTATGGTGTCTCTATATTCCGTGACAAAGGTAGCCTACTCAGTCAGATTTGGGGTCCCCCTTTCTGGCCGCCCCGCCCCCCACCGACGGGTACAGGGGGCCCTTCCTCCGGCTCTGATTGTTGGTCTTTATTGCGTAACAATAACACGGCAATAAATCTTCAAACCTTCGGTTCAAGTTACAGTAGTACCTGTTTTTCCGCATGTTACCACAGGGCTCTCACTGCGGTTTTTTTCACAACATATTTTTTCCAGTCGACCTGGGTGTCTAGGTCTGATTATGAAAAATCGCGTTAAATCTGTTTTTTTTTAAATGATAAATTAATCAGCAACTTCAATGTGTTCAATAATATAAAGATAACTTTATGATACACTTTTTGCATGCGCACTAGCGTCCTGCGCAGGGCGGGTTAACCCGCACGGGTTGCGGGTACCCGCATTTGCGGGGCGGGTGCGGGAACCCGTTTTATTTTACTTCGTCTCAACCCATTAGGCCAAAGGAAGCTTCCGATAGTGATTTCACTATCGAGGATGTTATGCTTTGGCCGGGTATGCGCTTCTC
>Ga0210059_1010791_pt1 | contig 14067 bp, 10 predicted proteins | sample Ectturendosymbi2_FD_188042 | JGI IMG/M metagenome (GOLD analysis project Ga0210059, IMG submission 188042) | Ecteinascidia turbinata endosymbiont from Florida, USA - Sample 2 (SPAdes) (version 2) | ecosystem: Host-associated > Tunicates > Ascidians > Unclassified | place: Key West, Florida... | reverse complement strand
AGAACCACCGATAATTTATTTAACAACTGAGGAAAAATGAAAGCCAAGCGGTAAAAAAACAGTTCCTTATCTTATGCGAAGTTGTAGCTTTCAAAGTTTGGTGTTACATTCAGGCAACGGTCACATTCAGAAATCGACATCAAGTGATTTGCGGCTTAGCACATGGAGGTGAATAAAGCTTTAGCAAGATCGTGATGATAAAAAAATTAATCACTTGTTATTTAGTATGCCTGCGTCCAGTGGCGTAACTTACTGGGGGGCAAGGGGTGTGCCGCCCCCTGCCAAGCTAAATCTAAAACCTGGGCCCCATTTAGCTGAAATTTCGGTATTAAGTATTCTTTTGATTTTCGGTAGGTTGTTGTTTTTGCGTTTTTTCAGGTGTTTTCGTTTTTTAGCTGGTATAGACATCCACGATATTCGGATTCACTATTATTTTGTAACCTTTTTTTGAGTGTGTTGGCTAGTGGGCCCCACTACGGTGGCAAGTGGGCCCCCTTCAGCTACGTTTTGCACCCCCTGGCTCAAACCTCAATTTGCGCCACTGGCTGTGTCAGGTAACAATCTTAACCAAAGAAACTTTTTTCAACACCAACTCTGCTTGCTTATCCCAGGCAATGGTCACTTGCAAAACATGGCATCATGTAGTTTTTACCTAGACACATGGAGGCAAATAAAATTTCAGCGAAATTGCAATGATAAAAAAGCCCAACTACTTGTTTGGTAGGGCTGTGTCAGGTTTAAACGTATATGAAACAAAACGTTCGTCAACGTTTTCTTTGCGTGTAGAATTAAAACAAGGAAAACTAAACAGTGAGATTTGTTGATAAAAATTATAGTCAAGCATTACTCACGACAGCAAGTTTAACGGGAAGTGATTTATCCGTCATCTCAAAGAGAACACGTTCCTGTAGTTTCCCCAGAACATTTGGTTTTCAAAACGGGGCTGTAGGAGGTTGAGGGGACGCTCTGTAGCACGCTCGGAAATCTAAACCGTCAGGTGACCTGGAATTGTGATTTGGCAACGTCCACAGATTATGTGAACTTTTTCAGCAATTATCATTGATGTTGAAAACTAAAAAAACTGTGTAGCAACAAACATAGCGATTGTACGCACAAGCTAGTTTTGCAGTAGAAAAAGCATTTCGTGTTTGGCAAAGTAGCGTTGTTTGATTTTTACTGAACAACAGAACGTTGAATGAGTGGCAGAAAACAAAAATAATACGCTATCGGTGCCTCATTTAGTGAAAGTGTAAAATTCTGCAACAAAATAGTTTCATGTCGGTTTTGCAGAGCGTTTTCCAAGGTGCTTGGTGAATAAAACTATCGAACAGCTACGTTGAAAGTAGGAGGGTAGTCCGGCAAGACCATTGAATTATAACATTGTATCAAAAACATTTCGATTTGAGCAAAACAGGTAGCGCAACAACTGATTAAAGCGATGTGATGAGCTTATTGCTAAAGCGATGAGCTAAAGCGATGTGATGAGCTAGCGATGTGATGAGCTTAAAGCGATGTGATGAGCAACAACTGATTAAAGCAAAGCGATGTGATGAGCAGGTTAAGTGCTTTATTTAAGCAGGAACCGAATTTCATTGGTCGGAGGGACACAAGACGTTTTGTCCCGCAAATATTTTGTGATAAAAAATAATGTAGTTGTGCAAATGTCGTGGTTACATTACTGGTGAACACCTCCAGCATAAAGCCGTGGAATAAATAAGCAAAATGGACGTTATCACTGAAGCAGGCGTAGAGAGTGAAGCAGGCGAATTGGGTGGGGTCTCACAGAACTTGATAGTTGTGGGAAAATATTTTTTGAAGTTGGTATAGCTTAAAGGGTTAATTATCTGAGAATATTGAGATTGAGACGGGGAGGGTTATCATTTTCATTAATAGATGCTAAGGGCTGTGTTGTAACACAAAACTAGCTGTCTGTTTTGTGCTTGCCAGACGGGAAAATTCGTTAGAATTTGCAATCAGGAAAATTGAAAGAAATGGAGAGAGAATCGGTTTTGTGTTAGAACCAGTCTTCAGCATCTACTGAAAGGCGGACACTGTAGGACCGAGCTGTTGTTGCCGTTACTAAAAACAATATTTTTGGTAATATATGGCAGTTACGCAAACCCATATTTTAATAATATAAGAAACAAGACTTTTTACCGATATATCGTTAAGATCATTACACTCGTATTTTAATCTTCCAGTCAATTTCCCAACCTTTCTGAAAATATTTTTGTGGTAAAAAATTAACTTGGTCGTTTTTCAAAATTCAAATGATTTTTGTTAAGTGTTTACTTAAATGATAATTAGAGTAATTTCCAGCTTTGTCAATGTAATGTTTCATTGCGCTTGTTGTGTTCAGCCGTGATTGAGTTTTATTCTTTATACAGGAGCTGCGAAGACTAGTGAGAGGATGTTCAGAAATATAAGACGTCATCGAAAATTGTTTCTATGTGTTTTTGGAATTGCCATTGTAGCACGTTTGTTACTTTCTGTGTATACAAGTGAGGATGTTGGTAAACACTGGTTGAAATCCACAAAACAAAACCACAACAATGAGTTCTCTAATAGCAAAAAAGCGAGTTTTTCCCTTTTTGATTGGGATTTCATTGGGATTTGGAAACAAAGGAAGAAGGCGTTAGGAAGATATAGTAATTCACCAGGAACCATCGATGGATTGGAACCCCTTTTGCCTGGAATTTCAGTCAACTTCACAGAATGGGCAGCATTTGAGGTGAGAAGATTTTTTTCTGCACAAGGCGGCCCATAACATAAGCCAGCACTTTGTCGGTACATTCGTCGTTTTGTAAGTTTGAAACTTTGAGTTTGAATAATTGTTAAGACGACACCAGGATAAGATTGAAGGTTTGGAAACGTAGGCAAAGACTGCATTTGTTGCGTTGGGATACAACCAAACTCTAACATCTTATGTTAAAAAAACTGTGACGGTTGTTACAGACTTGGTCAGGACACTGGTTGTGAAAAAAGGCAAAACACATCCACGATAGCGCAAACGATAGCAAAAAGTATAATTTCACATGCAGAAGGGCCCTGCTTTGAATATAAATCCGTGCGCCAAGTTTGTGATACAATTCATTTACACACACATATCTATTTCGGCAAACGTAACAGTCATGTACAGGTGGTTTATTTGTCATGGAACAATAGCGGCGCAGCAAGACCACGAAATCTTTGCCATTTTTACAATCTGTTTTGTTCTAATTACTGCGGTGAGATAACCCTGAGAAATTTGTTCACGGTTTAGCCGACACCTTGTTCATGGCATATCACACAAGTCACCACATAAATACCATACTTTGCGCAACGTTTTGGTTCAGCGGGAAAGTTTTATTTTTTGTCATTATTTGTGAAACACATGGTACTAACGGATTTGTTGTGTTTTCAATGGCAACCACAAAGTGCGCAGTAGTTGCAAGGCCGTGACATACCTTTGCATGCTTTCTTGTCTTGTGCTTGTAATTTGTTAGTTTTTCCCAATAGCGGTAGGTCTTTTGCAGGTAAGCATTACCTTCAGATATAATATTTTTCTCTCTTTGTTAGATTTAACAGGTGGAGAAAGATGTAGCCCAAACTGGTGGGTCATCCTTCTTGTCACATTTTATCGGGAGGGGCCTTTCTTCCCAATTTGATGCCAATGCTATTATGTCATTAGTCATGTACAAAGGAAGCTAGAACAGGTCGCTTTTTCTTTGAGTCGGTCTAAACTGCTGATGTAATCTTCTTTCCTTTGGTTGAGACGCCTCGTTCTTATTGCTTCTGCAAAAAAGATTGACTTGAATGTTGTCTTTGTTTGGTATGTTTTCCCGTTAAGGAACTCCCTTTCCTCCACTGTGGGTTTTAAGAAGTCATTGGCAACAAATCGGAAATCACCATCAGTAGCTATGCAATAAGTAAATTCCAGGAATTCAACTTCACCTGATAATTCGTGTGTGCAAGCTTGGCGGAACGTTAATTCCAAACTACTATTGGCAAATGCTTGAAATAGTGCTTGTGGAATGCGTTCGTTTGATATTTTTGATGCAGTTATCCAAATTCTGTCATCGGAAAATCCCCTGAAAGTTCTGCCACGCTTAAACACACCAGTAATAGACAATAGGATCCAACGCACAGTAATGTTTGCCAATGAGACAAAGCAGGTGTCACCTGGTAATGTTCAACTGTTTTGAAATGCAGTAGATCTTCATATTCAGTTGTGGCTAATTTCGTTCAGATCGACAATGATTTTACGGGCCTTGATGTTGAATTTGGAATGCTTCTCAATGCACATTCAAAGCTCCGTTTAAATGTTCTGTTGCCCTGTGCAATATAATTAGCGTCAGTTAGTCTGAGTTCCACTGAACGCAACTAATTGTCGCAAGTTCTGTTTTGATGTTTTCACTTTGGTGTTGAATTTGTTTGCTTTCTAAGCTGTTGTTGTAGCTTTTGAACATTTCACCTATTAGCATTTCTTGCAGGTTTCAGGACTGACGATGTGTAGTGTTACGTGAAATCGAGTTTCTAAATTTGACGATAGATTCCTAATCATGGGTAATGTTTTGTGATTTGTTTCATAGATGCGTTTTAATATGCTGAGTTTGTGAAGCTTCACTACAGCATTGAGAAGAAGATCCAAATGCTTACCACAAAATTTTCAAGCCCAGGCAACAAAAATCTTGCTTTCTAGCAATAAGATTTGCATAGCTTTAAACTTTTTCTAGTACGTCTTTTCTGTTTCGTTTCTCACTTTCTTTTCAACCGAAGCGGTAGCAATTTAAGTGCGAAATACATTGATACTGTTCTCAGGTGTGTTAACGACGCATTGTGCACACATCAATTATATTCTTTGCTTGAAGCTTTAACATGAGGTTTTTCTATGCTTGTAGAAGTGACACAACTCTACTATCCATGATGCAGTGGCGTGAAGTGAGGTTTGGGACTTGTGAGGCATTGAAAAACAGAACCCCCATTCTTATCAAATAAAGGGATGAACAAAAAGATTGCGAGTCTGTATAAACGGTAGTTCACGAACCGGATCAGATTCAATTGGGTGATCAAGAAGCAATCGTACTCGGGGAACTAGATCTGAGCATTGACTGTTATCATGAAACTTTTTACACCAATATATTTCCACAAGCCCAAAAGGCCGCATGCGCCTTGGCTGCCATGTTCCAGTCATCCTTGGTATAGCCTGCTTTCACCACTGTCTAGCATTGAGCTTGGCAAACTTTTTCAGAGGTAAACTGCATCAACAAAGTCGTTGCGACTAAATCTCTGTTCCACTAACGCGTCATACAAGCATTAACAACCGCAACACTTCCTCAAGCTCAGTTGAGTTGACTGTATTTGGCGATTATTAGTATTCCAGCAAGAAAAACAAATTAGTGCAAGGATGCCAGGGCACTGAAGGAACCGAAAGCTAATCGAATCGAAGCCCCTCAGCAGTTGAATAAGATTTGTTGCTGTCCAGTTTCAACTCGTGGTGTTGCATATACGCGGGAAAAAGCTGCCAGATGATCAACACAGTTGCGCAGGGACTGCTGGGCAACAACTGTGAGTCTTGCTTGTCACTATCTGGACTTTGCGAAGATGCAGTTTGAGGTCCTGGTTTTCAGCCTGCAAAACCTTGACTTCTTCAAATTTGGAATGTAGCCTCTGCTTTATGTCCTGATATTTTTCAAACAAGAATTGCTGACTCCTTCTAAGGTTTTCGACTTCATCAGTTAACTGAAACAGCGAGGTGCTGTCATCGACAAGAGCCTTAGATATCTTGTAAAGCTTATCCGAATTGCTGTTCACAACATTCTTTGCAGCAGGTATGGCCATCATGCTTCTCAACAGCATCATAACGCACGGTTTTCAATTTATAATAAATCTATAACAAACTGTAGTTGAGCTGAATGCAGTTGCATCTTTCGCCTAGTTTCTACTAATTTCAAACAGACTGTATTTATGTTCAAATAAGATGTACTTGTCTACACTCTACCGCAGCGTACAGACCTGTGTGAACACTTTGATTTTCTTTGTACACACCTTCAAAAATAGATATGTGGGCGCGCACACGTCCACAGCTTAGAGAAAACACGCCTTCGAAGGTTGTACCACACTGTTATCTGAAATTTGATGAAAGAGCACCTTTGAAGGTGTGTGAGATGTACTTGCTCACACTCTACGGCAGCGCACAAAAAACACCCCCTGCGTACCACCTACGCAGGAGTTGATTTTTCCTGCATGAACAAGGGTGTTTTTTTCAAAATACACCACACTTAGTGGTATTTTTCCTAAAGTACCACCCTGCTGAGTAAGTTCACCTCATGTTTGGTAGTTCCAGAAGGTCGCTTTGTGGATCACTTTTAGAATCGATCATGACTAGTGCTCATGTGTTCTAAGATTGATTTTCATCGCAATCAATCTTATAAAACACCAGCATGAACACTAGTCATGATCAGTGGACGACGTCATACAGTTACGCAAAAGGTTTAGCTCTATTTCCCTAGACCACGGCCTTATCCAGCGGAGTACTTAATTTGCTCTGTTGTATCGATACTGCATTGTTTATTCCAGTTGTATCGATGCTGAATTGTTTATTCTAATTGCTGACAAATGCGTGGTTGAGACAAATAAACTTGTATAAAGGTATGAAACCGAGCGCAAGGTTGTGAACTTACTCAATGAATATACTTATACATAATACTTGATAAGTATGCAAAGGTAGCGGAACCGGGTGGGCCGCATGGGCTAAGACCCCTCCCCTTTTTGTTCTGGGTGAGCCTGGCCCCTCACTTTGAAATTTCATATTTTGCCTCAAGAAATTTAAGTAACACAATTGTTAGTAGGTCCAATTGTTAAAATAAATCTTTCAATGAAAACAAGTAGTTTGCTGAATTTGGGCAATGTTATTTGCAATATAGTACCTGAAATTCGGCAGGATTTCGTAAATGTTTGGCAGAATACACCGTACACAATCTGGTCACCCTGCTCCGGCTTGCGTACTGCATTGAAGTTGTCAAACAGTGTAGCCAGATGTTATAATACTACACCATATTTTACGAAAATTTCAATACGAAACTTTTTCACGAAAATGGTATAGTTTCACATGCCTGTGTGTACAAAACATTTTGTGTCACACCATCAAAAATTGGTGTAGTTTCAAGCGTTTTAACACCATTCTAAATAGCGAAATATTTCCTGAATCTTATGCGCAAAATGAAATATTTGAGAGGTCAATTTCAATTGCGTTTTTGTTTTTGCAGTTTCAACACTAAATAGCTGTATTTTATTTTTGCATTGGAAGCACAATTGGTATCCTTACAGACAACTTGCTACATATGCTTTTTCTTGTCTTTGCATTCTGATATCTAATGCAGTTGTAGAATGAGAATTCAGTCATGTTACTTCTGTGTTCTAGATGTGGAAATGTTGTGATTTTGAATGTGTTTAAGACAAGTATCAATACTATGTCATTTTTCCCTGCTTGCTAAGCTGCGTTCTTGGTGTTTTTAACAGCCTAATGGCGACTCCGGCTCATAGGCTCGTCGGGCTCCGCCTCCCCGAGGTTTCGATTACGATTTATATTGGAGAAAGCGAGCTTCCTTGCTGTGTATATTTGTGCCACCAACCACGGTCCCACCTCACTACATTCTTTAATCGGGATCTTTTCATATGGCCTTCTCAACGTTCATATATTTTCGTTCCATGCCTGGCCTTTTGCGTTCATGTTGCAGGTGACATGAATAAAACAGCCTCGTTTGTAATAGGCGTTCTCTCGACTTAGCTCGCGCTTTACTCGGGCTGATCTGTTACAGCCCGATCTGTCCTGTATTTTTTGAAAATATAAGTCATATCGGACTGGATGTTTTTTGAAGCAATGGATTGGTATGGAACATTGGATTTTAATTCTAGTCCAACGAACCAACCCCATTTTGAGAAATACTTGCTGCCGACCGTTAAAGATGGCGTGCTTCCCTGAGTGATCGATTGATTCATTTCCATTATACATACAACGCGTAGCAGAAAAGGTGGAGAAGCGTCGGGATGATCGTGTTTAATGACGAGAAGGGCCACAGTAGTAGCCAAAACCATTACAAATCTTGTGCTGTATCTACTGATCAGTTAAAAAATTCCGTTCACATGCATCAATCATCTGAAAATGCATTTCCCAAACAACTGAAAATGTATTTTCCGAAATGTACGATTGCCAGCCTCATTCTCAGTTCGCTGAAATTTTTTGACGCCATTGAATCGCTGCACCTATCCATAAATGTCGTGATGCATTTCTATGTATAGCTCATTAATGTATACATCTACTGCGGTAATATAGTAACTACAAAATGTTTATGCGGAAAAATTTAACCATTTTCTTCCAGCGGTTCAAAATCGTTTGCATCGCATTTTGCTTCCATTAAACTTTTACACACATTGCGCATATTTGGTTTATACTCAGAGCAACAGACTTTCAGAACTGTTTACTTCACGGTATGAATGCTGTGGTTTGCTCTTCGGAGGTCTGCAGTCCAAATGAACACTGGCCCTTCGAAGCCTCCAAATTTCCTATGTATTTTGTGAATCGGTCTACATGGAACATATCATAGCAGTATGCAGGGGTTCTAACCTCTAGCAATCTTGTTGGCGTCATGCGTGCACGTGCTCTTTTCTAGCTCCACATCTCTATATTTGTTTTCTTGCAAAGTGAACGTGTTAGTGCTATCTACACGTATCTTTTTCTACAACCACGATATATCTATGTTCGTGTTCTTTCATGTATCTGTGTGTCACTTTTTAGCGTTATCTATGCTTAAGTCTTGTTCGTTGCGTGTGGGTGTGAAGACGCTATACAATACATCTTCTTAATAAAGCCACAAGAACTGTTTGAAGTCAACTATGTAAAATGTATTGGGTACAGAAAACTTTTTCATAAGTCTTTGTTCATGGTTTTGAAAAGTATTGTATTCGAAAAAGTCGTGATGTACATGGTGAAGACCATGAAACAGGAGTTTTAGTATGTAGTATGATTCGAAGAATGAAATCGACGATTCTGATAACAACATGATCTGCAGTAGGCTAGTTTCAAACGGTCTATGTCCATCAGCATTTGACTGTAACAAGACCCAGGAAATGATCATGATTTCTGTCAACCAGGTCATGCCCGTGGAAGACACATTTCAGCAAGTGTCTGCAACAACGTCGAAAACATTCGAAGGAATAGACGTTGCATTTGTAGTTCATTAATTTTTGCCTTCACAACATTGGATTTTTGTTTCAGTGATCGATGTTTGCTTGTAGGACAAGGGTAAAACTTTGCCTGGGCATCACGTATCAAGGCCGGCGCAACCTATTCGTCTGGTGTAGCCACGGTCGTTCCGGTTTTCTTACTCAACAATAGGTTCCAGCTTTAACTCCTGCCCGCAAAATTGCTGATGGAAATCGGAAAGCCCAAATAAATGCTCTTTGCTGTACTCCACCAATTCGCCACCCACTGAATTCATTGATCACGCGCATGGGTGAAGTGGCAATTTTATATATTCCGGAGCTCTTACAGGTTCCGGAACTCACAGGCATAGACTGCCTTTGCTTACTTATACTTGTTGGCGACGACTACTACACTGGTAGAGGTGGCGGACCGGAGCTCCGGCAGCACTACACCACTGATCATGCATCGATATTTTAATACACGGACTAGAAACAGAGTTGGAAATTCAAAAGACGATCTTTCGAAGCTTGAACTCAAAGGAGGCTACAGTTCCCACTTCTGAAACCCCTCTGTAGATGTTTGCCACAAGTTAACTACTAATTTGTCTGTTCACAATGCCATAAAAGCTTTGTCGAAACTATTAGTCTCTGAGAGTATTGCACTTTCCGGTGTCTAGAACGTTTTGTGTCAGATTTTGGTTTTAGCTGGTCAGCACACATCAGAGATTTTCTTCAGAACTTAAGCTGGTAAAAGCTTATTTGCGTACAACCAGGGTCTACAAGAGGGGATATAAGAGGTACATCGTACCCGGGCACATTAATTGCTGGGCACGGGAAGATGAAATACGCACTCGAAATTATTTTTGTAATCAAGCCAAAATTTCTGGTGTAAGCCAGTATAACAATTTTAATTGCTAAATTAAAATGGATTTGTAAATCTGTTTTATTTATATTCTGATGACTATACAAAAATCTGTACCAGTTTCGACGAAGGAAGCAGAAGCTAGGGGGCCGGTATCGGTATTCGTGCCCCCTGGAAAAAATTCTCTCAGAAGCGCTGCATACAACCATGACTTAAAGAGGATTAAATAATTTGATAATTTTACATGTTCACATAGAATGATTTGACAGACTTTCTTTGGACAAAATTGCTTAAAATTATGTTTCTGGTAAAACGGCCACACTGCGAAAGTTGGGTTGAATTTTGTGAACGATTTGAAAATTTTGTCGGCTAGTAACATTGCTTGAACGGAGTGGTAGAAACATTTCTATTTTTGTCTCTTGACCCAATGGCGAAGAGTTAGAGCAACAAATTCATAGTGTGCGTAGCAGGCAACGGCTTAATTTGCAGAATTCGAGATGTGGAAAAGCGGAGAGCAATGTTTTCTTGCATTTTTAAAACTGCGAAGAAAGGGATGGCCTTAAAAGCAGCAGATGTTTGGTATAGGGCAGTAGGCCTATTCACGTTTACAGTTCAGGCTAGATTTAGATCTGCAACTATGCTGTGGCAGAAAATGCTTTCTGGGCATCGCTTACTATGAACTGCTGAAAAAAGGTCATCCTTTTCTAGAGAGTTCAGAGTCCCAAATGAACCGTTTGATTGCGGCAATAGTTCCATGGATCCACGAATTCTGCTCACCTTTGCCGTATTACTGAAAACTGAAAAGGAGTTAGCGCCTGCGCTGCGTACAGTGCTAGCAATTGTTTTGGAGATATAAAACATGGGCTTACCTTTCGCAGCGGCACACAGCCGTATCAGTCATGACACGCGTTCCATTAAACGCATCATTGCAGCAAGTCTTGTTCCCTTTAGGATCACACCAAGCTCCGACTCTTGGCCAAACACTTTCCAAAGAGCGATGTAATAAGCTGGATGAAAGGAAACATTGGTGATGATGGTGATACGTGCACGTTATTGTTTTTTTCGGAAAAATGTTATTGCAAGTATGAATAGTGTTCTTCAATAAAACTGTACGGGCAAATTCAAAGATCAGGAACTTCACATCAAAAAGTCTGGAAATCCTTTCCAAGCATGAGGATTCCACAAAGGTTGTGGAAAGTATTCACAACGTATATCGTCAGTAGTATTTTTGCTTTGCTTACACATGAGTTTTACCTTTCGAGCTTTCGTGCATGTGAACATTCATTGCAAGGCCACTTCACAGCAGTAATAAGGAATGAGAGAGGCAGCTCATTTTCGTTAAGGTCAAATTGATTGTGCCAAAACGCCTTTGATTTCTGTCAACATTAACTCAATTGAGACACTCCTCAGTTTCTCAGTCAAGCCGACATTTACAAACACAAATAAACTTTTTGGCACAACAGAATTTCACAAAAGCAAACCATCTCTCTCATTTCCTTACTAGCAACGTCGTTTCTCATCTCCAGATTCAAAGCGAAATTCTCTCTTGACTTGAATTTTTTTTAAATCACGCACCATGGTTTTTAACACAAAGACATTTTCGAAAAATGAAACCCTGTCAAAAATTATTATCGCTGAAAACAATGTCAAAGATTATTTTCAAAAAATCTTCAAAAATTCTTTCATCAAAACTCTTTAAACTTCTTCTCAGAAAACGTTGTCAAAGCATTTGAAAATTTTCATTATTCCCAAAAATATTTGGTTTCAATGTAGTGATAACTTTGGCTTTGCATTTCGTTTGGCTTTCAGCAAGAACTATAACACTTTTGCGGTTTTACAGAGCTGGTTTTCCAGGCATTTTTCTTGAATCACAGCTTTGTCACTATGCTATGTATATCACTTTGTATTCTACACTAAATCCGTGTTTGAAAAAAGGATCCATCACGGAATCACTTTCGGTGGAATGTTTTTGTCCTGAAACCTGACTAATTTTATGAACTGCGACACTGAAATGACTGTGTACCCCCCGACACGGTTCTGTTTTCTCTTCTATCCACTTAATAATGCCAAAATGAATTTCTCCACAAATCGTTCCGCTTCAGGGTTAAAAAGCGTGCGCGAAAGTTTCACGTTTTTTCCGTTGAGTTCAAAACGACAATCGATTTTCTTGTCGTGGCAATTGAAAAATGTAATACAAACTACACAGTCTTCTGACGGTGCGACGTTTTTAAATTTCAAACTGCATGTATTTTGCGGCGTTTCAAATTCAGCGAGTATTTCCTAGTATGTGTTGACCTGTATTAAATCTGGACAAAAATTAGCGATTGCAAAACATACAGTTTTTGTTTTCCACTGATCAGAATGACTTGATTATGTGTTTAAATTTTCATGCATTCCGCAAAACATTTTCTGTTATTTTGCTAAACTTTGGATTTTTTTCATTGCACCACTTGACCTTTCCCATTGATCAAAACTAATCATATGCGTTAAAAACATTCGAGGCAATTTAAGGCACACGTTTTCGCTTCACTTCAGAACGCTGTGATGTTGTTTAGGGTCCACGTCCGTCTATAGCACGCCTGGATTATTTTTACATCACACTCCTAAGTTGGGAATGTCTGTTGAAATGGTGCTATTTGTTATGAAACTTTTGTTGAATCAGAGAATTCTGCCGTACACCACAATTTCCATTGAATGATAGTTGCTACAAAATTCTTGACAGCCAAGCTTTATTCATGTTATGCTTTGGACTCGGATTCCAAAGAACACTAAGAGTGGAAGTCGGACTTTTTTATCCAACTTCGGTTCCGGAAGTCCAATTTAATCAGGGAATCTTAACTCGTGCCTTTGAAAATGGTTCATTTTCTTTCAAAACGTTTACTGAAACAGATAATTCTTGCTGTGTACCACGATTTCCATTGAGTGTTAGTTGCTACGAAATTCTTGACAGCCAACTTCTTTCACTTTATGTTAAGGTGTCGGTGTCGGAAATTTTGGAAAGGTCGGAGTCGGAGATTTCGGAAAGGTCGGAGTCGGGAGTCGCAGTCGGAAATTTTGGAAAAGTTGAAGTGGGAGTTGGACAATTTACCTACGACTCCCCAACTCTGCATTAGATCGCAGACGAGCAAACAGTACTGATCCGGTAGTTCTCGATTAGGCCTATTTTGCCCCTCCACTCAAAATCTGATATAAAGGCGTTTCACGAAGTCACGGTAAATAGCCAAGGCTAACTTAATCCTTTTTCTTCTATCGTTCGATCTTTGGCAACGCCCAAGCGCACATTATTGCATTACCTGGCGGCTATTTTTAATGATCAGTGGGATATTTTCAATAAGTGCCTCAAGGTGTATAGCGTAGTCATTAGGTGGGCTTATCAACATTAAATTTTGGTGGTTGAAGTGAAGAACTCTGCAAAGTTGATGAAAATGACGTTCTTGATTCGAGCAAATGTAGTTGTGTTTGCGTGGGTAATTCGGAGATCAGATTGTAGGCTTGAACTGCAAGGAGAGTAGTGAATCAGTGCCAGCCGATAGGCAAAATGCGTTTCTTAGAAGGTTTGACTTTTTTGTGCAACGGTTACATTTTCAGTCATAGAAAAGTGATTTCAATAAGAAAAGCTTACAAACGATTTGCTGTCGTTTTGATGAATTAGACGGGATGAATAGCGTCACCTCCGAGGTGCGCAATTGCGCAGAGCCACCAGACAATTTGCGCACTGCTATCTCTTTCTCGCGCACGTCCAACATTCCAAATTTAATACTGTATAGGCTATATATCGCGTAGCCCTTTCAACGCTGGGAACGCTTCACTGTTTGTGTGTCTGCATGGTTGCACAGTTGCATACGCTTAGTGCGCAACAAAACAACCATTATCTGAGTGTAGAATTTTCTTAGAGCAGTGGTTCTCAAACTTTTTCTGATCGCGTACCGTTTGTGGCCCCCGAACTGACATCACGTACCACCTTGTTCCAGGAAAAGTCAATGTGCCAAATATCATTCGATCAAAAGTCTGGAAAACCAGAA
>Ga0210059_1010790_pt1 | contig 14067 bp, 6 predicted proteins | sample Ectturendosymbi2_FD_188042 | JGI IMG/M metagenome (GOLD analysis project Ga0210059, IMG submission 188042) | Ecteinascidia turbinata endosymbiont from Florida, USA - Sample 2 (SPAdes) (version 2) | ecosystem: Host-associated > Tunicates > Ascidians > Unclassified | place: Key West, Florida... | reverse complement strand
TATTCATCAAAATGATTTGGAAGCAGTTTGTTATGATAAGAGTGCATGAATTTGCCTACTGAAAAGCTATATAGTTTGGGAAGGCATAAGATGTTTAAGTGCTGGAAATGGTCTTCTAGTGATCCCTAGTGGTCTTCTAGTGATGTTCTTCTGCTATTGTACTGCTGGTTAAACTAGGTCTATTTTCATCGTTATGAAGATTTAAGTCTGTTACAACATGTTCTTCGATTTTCTGTCCTCTTACAGGTTCGGCCGAAATGTCTCCGTTGGACTTCACTGCCACTGTAAAATAGTTGCTTGAATGATTCTCGACTTGGTTGCAACTTCGTCTCTCTCATTTTTGCCTCTTATGCTTTTTTATGTATTTAGAACCACTTGGATAAGCTCTGCACATGTTGAGATGACGATCCCCTTTCTGCCCGTGCTTAGTTATTGATAAGCTCAATGGAGCTGCCATGTTTTCATCGAAAAAACAAGTCAATTAACAAACAGGCCTGTTGATAAGCTTTAAGCATTGAATTAATGTCGAGTAGCTTTCTGAAATGCAGGAAGGGAAGTTAAAATTTGGTGTTCTCGTTATTGGTACATAATAGTCCGACTCTGACTATAAAAAATTGAAAGAATCAAAAATAGAGAAATGATTGTTCCACTTTCTCATTTCCAATTTTAGTAGATACTACAAAGTACTGTAGATCGGCTCGAACCAATGAATGGGACAGAATTGTTTTCTTCCGTCGTAGTCGTCGGATTTGTATCAGACATGCTGAGATTATAAAATTGAAAATCTTTTCAGACTTTGAAAAAGTAATCTAATAAACTCTGTGAGAAATAGTTTTTTTTAATTTTTAAAAAATTTTGATCAAAATTCAACAGAATTCTGTTTGTGAGGGCTTTTACAACACTCAGTCAGGTGCGGAATTGTCAACTTGTTGTAACAATTTTGAATTCTGTCTAGTAAATCTGGCTCGGACAGTAAATTGAAATTATAATTTTGTTTGGGATAACTGTCAAAACTAATTTGTGTGCAATCGAAGAGCTGACTGAAAAACGTTTGCACAAAAATATGGTTTTCTGAGTAAAAAAGTGAATGGAGCGTGTCGGTTTTTGCCGAAGCGTGAATGGTAAATTGATTTTTTTGCCACGGAATCCAGACTGGTTGTTGTGTGCGATCGCCGATAGAATTTGATTTAAGCAGTATCTAAAAGACCGTGTCCAGTTTTCGCCTTGGAAAGATTAAAAAAATGTATCAAGCATAATTGCTGACCATTGCGAAATAAGTGGCCATTTTATATATGTAAGTTGCTTAGCAGAGTGAAGGATTAAAGTGGTTATTAACTATTTGTAACCCTAATTAAATTTAAGCCCTAAACCCTGACCGCTTAAGAGTAACACTAAATGATGACCATAAACCCTAATCCAAAAACTTAAACGTGAATCTGTGTCTGCCGTTTGAAAGTTCTTAAAAACGTACAGTGCAGCAATAGCAGGCGCAAAACTTTCAACATACAATCTTGTATGAGAACGTCAATAACTGAATAAGTGTTTTGTGCACTATTATATCATGAAAAACAACCAATACAAAACAACCATTGACCAAGGTGCGAGTCGAACTGGCAACCTCCTTCCCTTGCACAGCAGCAAAAGTCACTTCTCACATGACCATGTTAGCGGTGGTGCAAATGTTTGCAATTAATTCAGTTTTAAATCTCTCACAAAACCAGATACTGTAGCCTACGAGATATGTTTTTTCGTCCTTTGAAACTGTAAACCAGATATGGTTGTTCAGGCACTATAGTATCAGTATCAGTTTATTTTGGAACAACTATAAACAATCAAGACACTACCTTTTGCTTTGGTTAAAAGCAGAAGTGGACCCTGTACCATTAATAAAAGCTGTGCAAATTGTTCAATTAAGAAAGATGAATATGAACCTTTCAAAGGCTTCACCACCTTATGTCCGTTCATTAATACGCAATGGAAAATTAAAGCGACATCCAACCAAGTCACTTTGTCAAGGTATGCTTTTCGTAGTAGTGTAATGACTAGTATGTTAAGTTATAGTAGTGTTATCTAAATCTACAAGCATGGTTCTTGCATCCAAAAGGTATTCATATAAAAAGGGTTTGTTTTTAACTGTGTTGAAATTGATACCTGATACTATTTTTTTAGTATGTTTTGTGAAGTTTGCTATTGCTTATTGGGATAGGTTAATTATAGTAAAAGTGCCATAGGAATACCATACACAATTGGGTATGTTGCATGTTATGCATGAGGCTATAAAATAAATTTTGAGCAACTTTTAAAAGCAGTGTGGTCTATTTTGCCATCAGCGACAAAAGCACTGCTGGAGCTATTTTGTCATTGGCCGAACCTAATTAGTTGAATTAATCATATGACAAAGTTCATATGCTTAGATTAGCATATATCGTCCTTACTTAGACTTACCATAATTTCTTAGACTTAAACCAAGACAAATTCAAAAGCATGAATGAAATAACCTGACGAGTAGCCAAAGGCCTTCACTTGCCAAATTTTATACCTTATTTATTTGCTTTAAGATTGTCTGAGAACACATATAAAGTATTGTACTTAGATTAAATTTTGTTATATTGACGCAACAATATAAGCCCCCAATTTTGCAAATGGCTAGAATTATTTCATAACAATGCATCATCAGGCTGGAGTTCATTTTGAAAATTTCACTGAAGTGGAATCCCGAGACATTTTTTGCTAACCGGGACGGGACACTGGGACAGACGTTTAAACCGGGACGTATGGTAGGTCTAACCTTGCTGTTAGTGTCATGAGCTCAGCCTTATATGCGGACAAAGTTGGATATGGTTCAAACAGCAAGATGCCCCAGCAGAGCTTTAGCCAATGGCGGCAAAACAGAAACTAACAATTTTAGAATATAAGTTCTTAGTTTTAGTGTGAGATCCAAATTGCTTATCATGATGATTGATAGTAAATCTTGCAGACACATACTTTGTGGATTCCTTTGATAAATATGTTTGCTCTGTAGTCTAATCAAGTGCAAGAGAAACATCACATGAACACGTTTCATTATTTTTTTCTTGGTCAAATTCTAGTTGAACGCCAATTGAATTCTGAAATTAGTGTTAGAAAGCATGTTGTTAAACTCCTTATGATGTACTGACAATGAATATATCATATATTATTGGTCGTAGATAGAAAGTTCAATGATATTGCTGGTCGTAGACACTGATGTTACTAATATTATTAGTTGCAAAGTAATATTACTAATTTTATTTGTCGTAGACTAATACTGTTACGTTAGTTATGGACAGAAATTTAAAGGTCATTTTCAATGGATTTTTTAGCACTGAGTGTCAAATAAAAGTAGTTGTAATGCATTATTTATTTTTTTGCAACAAAGTTAATATATGCATAAAAACTGTCGTTGGTGAGTATTTGTAAAGTCAAGCATTGTATTTCAAAAACAGCTTTATTGGTATGATTACGTGATGACCCTTTTTGCTGCGCAAGAAGTCTTATGCTACATTCTTATAGTTCACTTCTACATGCAAAGTCATTAGAACAATTGAACTCAAGCATTCTTTTTGACAGTTATTTCATAAGAATATATATTTTAAACACTATTGGCGCTGGGTCAATTTACCTTTACGATCTACGTGAGCCACTTTTTTACCATCACTTTGCACCACCAGCTCTCCAGGCAATTGTGCTAGAGAGCTGTTCAAACCCTCAAAATATGTGGCAATTCTTCTAGTTTGGATTATATAATTTTTATTGGCACCTAGGGTGCCAGTACCAAAATCCAATTTTTTGACTCTAGTTTTTATTGGAAACTAGGCTTTTGTCTGAGCCTTTTGTGCCCTTGATTGGCTTTTCAGCATTTCTGGTTCAAAATTTATGTCCTAAAAACAACAAATTAATTAATCAATCCCTTAATTATGGATAATTAAATTAATTAATTTATCGATCAGTATACTGGTGCGTAGGTGCCATATTGATAAAACAGTGAGGCACTTGTTTCACAATAATGATACGCAATGATAAAAGACACGCTGTTGCTTGTGCTAAACTACCTTCTCCACACAGTTGGAAATTACAAAGGCCTGTGCTGCTAGCATTTAATTTTTGATTTGTATTAATACTGAGCATATGCACAAGAGAACTTGTCATAACAGATCATAACAGATGAACAACCCTCCTGGCTGTGCCCTTTTGCAGTACTAGTGCTAAATGTTTTCATGGAAATAAAAATAACTTTTGCCACTTATAAACTTGGTTAATGTTTTGAATTACTCAGGAAGTTAAGTTAAGTTGTTTGTAATTTTCTTTTCAGTATGTTTTTTATTAAACAAAAAAAGAGGAAATCATCAATATACTGTATTTACTCGATTGTAAGTGGCACGAAATGGTGTTCAAAAATAAATATAAGCCGCATTTACGTAAGCCTCTGAGATACTTTCGTGTATAGCATGCTTGGTGTTTGATCAGCAATGCTGGTAATTATGATTCACCATTACAACTGCCTTCTGTTCATAATAATCCCTTCTGTGATGGATGCGCACATGATGCTGAAGAGAGGAAAGATATGCAAAAAGAGGGTTTGGTCAACAAAACATAGCCAAGGAATGACTGGGCGTCATCTAGACATTTTGATAAGCTAAAGAAAAAATGTAAGCTGCCCTCGATTGTAAACCGCATGAAATTATAAAAAAAAAATATATAAGCTACGGCTTACAATCAGTAGGGTTCCCATACGGTATTGAAAGTATTGAAAAAGTATTGAATTTCAAAATCGGTTTTTAAGACCTTCAAGTATTGAAATTAGCTAAAATATGCATTAAGTACTGAAAAAGTATGGAAATTCTAAATGAAAAAGAAATTTGAAGCATCTGAGCAGAATTTTAATGAAGGCAAAGTAGTTCATTATTTATGCAATGTGCAAAATTGAGTTTCATGATTAAGAATTCCTAAAAATGAAGAGAAGTAATGGTATTGAACGTAGTAAATTTAGTATTGAAACAGTATTGAGAAAGTATGGAAAATGATCTTGAAAAATGTGTGGGAACCCTGAATCAGGTAAATACAGTACGGTTTGCATCAGCATAATATTGCCAAGGTAGAGCAGCATAACTATGTAGAAATCTAGAGATATATTTTGCCCCTGCCTGAGTAAAGAATTCACTCCTTAATATAAACAGATTGTTTGCTTTTGTATTTGTTTAGTAACGAGGTTTACAGAATTATATGTCTGTTGATATTGCTTTTGTTTATAAAAAGATTTTTTTTTTACCAGTGTACTGTATAGTTAGCATCTGGTTAATTTGCAGCATGCTACACTCCCGGATTAAAATCTTCAAATAAAATTCACTGATTTGATTTGTGCCTGGCTTGCTTTATTTTCATTAATTGACATCTATAAGTTAATATTTTATGTTAATCTGTATTTTATGGAACGATCAGAATTGTATCTAAAAATAAATGTAAGCAAGGAATAATTTTTTGGCCAGTCTCTATTTTGACTTTTGTTCACGGCAAGTGCACAATAAAAGTTTTTAATTTTGCTCAACTACAGATTACAGTGTCTTTCTCATTGGTTTGTAATTGTACCTTCAACTCAAAGGGTATATTATCCGAACCTATAACAGAGAAATATCTTATTTATAAACCTCTGAGGTAGTGAATTTGTAATTAAGAATTATTATTTGTACACAATGTTTTTTGTAAAGTTTTTCAGTGTGTTTTTGCATGCACATGTGCTACAGTCTTATGTGAGATGTGCAAGTCATCTATAAAATAAGTTTGTTTCAAACTAATATATGCAATGTAGTTCTATGGAATTACTATGCTAATGTATTATTATAAATTTAGATTGTAGTGAACCTGCTTCAATCATAACTGGATTTTATGGTTAACTCTTTGGCGTCCGGCTGGTTTCGAGGATTTTCGGAAAAAAAACGCCTAAATGCACATGGCTTTGCGCGGGAATTTCTCCGGTCCGGTATGCTTTACAGACCCGGTAAAAGTCTCAAAAGACGCGGCAAGTCTTCTAGTCTGCACTAAAAAAAATATTGTTTGCTTGAAGGTGCGGGTTTTTTTGTGAGTGATGTCATAAGTGGAGGTCTTTTAGACCACCTTGGCCCACTTTGCCTGGCCCTGGGCGCCAACCGTTAGGTGGTAGTATTTTGCTGAAGTTTTTACTAGGAACTAGGCTACAATCCAAGTCTTTTGATACTTTGGATGACCTGCTGGGGTTTTGGGTTCAAAAGCTGTGATGTAAGTTAGTAAAAATATTTGACTAATTAGCTACTTGGATAATTAATTAGTTTATTTTAGATCATAACTTTTGAACCAAAAACGTTGGAAAGTCGATCAAAGGCTCAAAAGACTCGGACTCGAGCCTAGTTTCGAATGAAAACTTCAGTGAAACACTTTGGCCTAGCAGTTGGGCCCTAGGCCAGGCAACATGAGCCAAAATGACCCCATAACTACTTCACTTATGACGTCAGTCACAAAAAATCTGCACCCCCAACCAAACAATTTTTTTAGAGTGCAATCTACTGGTCTGGCCAATCCATTTGAGCCGTTGAACAGCTCTCTAGTGCAATCGGCGGAGGAGCTAGGGCGTTGGTAAGGCAACCGAAAACTGCTGTTTTTACGCCGTTTCTCAAAGTGTTAAAAGTTGATTTGAACCATGTAATTTACATAATGATAACACAATGACTTTTTGCAGGTTTTAAGCAAGCCAACCTTGTTTTATTGCCTTCTTCACTATCACAACAGTTTAAGAAATTTGCTGAAGGAAACTCTGGAGCACTTCCTCTACTGTACACAAGCCATATTGGAGAAGTTGGTGCACCTCCTCTTTGCACTGATTCGGATATTAGGACAGATACTCCTCTGTATAATGTCATAAGTAATGGGACGTTTGAAAAAAAGGAGTGTCTCTCAGGTATGACATGATATTGTGCAGCGTTTTGCAAAGTCAGTTGAAAAATATCATGTGATAATCATTTCAAGATCATATCAGAATGATAAAACCAATGTCTTTTAATGCAATGTGTTCACAAATTTTGTTGAAATAATCAACACCCTGAGAAGACATTGAAGTAGGCACATTTTCAAAGAATAGTTTTTTCAATAAAACTAGTGCTCTGGTTGTGCTTGAAGGTGCTTTTTGTTATGTTTTATAATTTCTTGGGTGATTGATAATGTTATTTGTACAGTTTGCCCTTTCCATGCTATAAAGTCAAAACCTTAGCAATTATTTTTTTCATCAGAAAGTTGCATGTTCATATCTAGTTCAACCTGTGCTGTAATAGTTGAAAAAGGTTGAACTATAGAACATGAATTGCTTGGCAAGTCACATTTATGTTTTTAACACTTCAGCTCTCGGCATGTGTAAATCTACATAGGAACAATTTTGTGCAGCTGTTCTCGGCATACACAAATTTATGTTTTTTGCTTTTCTAAGTTCTTGGGAACGTACATGTACGTTTTTTTAATTTCATTGCTGGAAACGATAAAAAATGTGGTCCTAGACTGAGTTACAGTAACATAAGGTCTTGGAATGTGAATCATAACTCTGGTTCAAAGGCTGCTCAAGAGCCTGGTGCTTTTCAGTTGGTCCTGCAACAGTGACTATGATTTTGCGCAATGTAAGTGCTTTGGTAGGCTGCCAAATGTTAAAAAAGCAGCCAAGAATGTAGTAGAAACGTTTATATAAGTATATTTAAGCATGTTGATAAATAAAGATAAAGCTTCCAATGAAGTGAAACTTTTACAAAAATGTGGCTCCTGTAGGCCCAGGCCTGTTGCAGTGGTATATAGCCTATTCAAATCCCAGAAGGTAGATATCATTTCCAAAATGTCTTGGAAATGATTTTATATTTTGGTAATTGATTAGTGTAAAAGCAACAAAGTGTTTGCTATGCTTTCTGCTGTAGACCTAAATCTGGAAAATGCCAAGCTATCTACCTTCTGGGATTTGAATTTCATGCCAAAACCACCTGGTAACCACGGATATTGCCACGGGGGAACCACCCGATAACCAAAGTGTTAATGGTGGATGTATTCCTGGCTACTGTGAAAGCAACACTAAAAAGTTCTTGACACTTGATAAGCTTCTGGTGTCAAATCATCAAAATAGGGTTATTTTGTTTGTCTACTCAAGATGAGCACCAAGTTGTAGAGCAGGGGTGGGGAACCTATTTACTATCACGGGCTGCATAAATTGTGGGTTATTGCTGGCGGGGTGCAAATAACAATTGATTTTATCCTAAAATCATACCTTTATCTTACTACAAGGGATAAAGGCTTCTTATGACATGCTATCTTAACACGTTGGCATCTGGTGTATGATATATTCGTACCTGGAAATCGGCCTAAAACAAGCAGTTTTCAGTTGCCTTACCAACGCCATAGCTCCTCCACTGATTGCACGAAAGAGCTGATCAAACCCTCAAAAGGTTGGGCAAATTTTTTTCATTGCAAACTACAAGACTTGCCCAGTCTTTTGAGCGTTTGAACAGCTCTCTACCACTTTCAATGCCAGAGTGATGCTCGCGCAAAGCCACGTGCAATCCAGCTCTTCTGGTGCGAAAAAGCTTGAAACAGCCCAAACCGGAAAGTGGTAAGGGATAGAGGCTTCTGGCTTACAATCTAAGTACCTGCTTATCATGGAGCCTTGTTTTGACGTGATCTTGTACTCTAAATTGGGTAACAAAAATTCTGGTGCGGACCATATCAAATGTTCATGTGGACCACAGGTTCCCCACCCTTGTTGTAGAGCCTCTCTAAGTTACTGCAGTTTAATTGCAGTCTGATTTTAGCTTTACTTAATCAGAGATGTACAACAAATTAACTGTTTGTTTCAAGCCAAAACTTGAAACAACTTGTTTTTCCATAAATATGTGTCTAAAATTTTAACAATAATCATTCCACTTTCCTAGCATGCATAGATTTGCATGAAAATGTATCCCAAACATATTTTTTGTGCAGTACCCTTAGACCTATGAAAACCCTTTGACTCAGTAAATCACTCCATATTGCTGACGAAACCTTAGCACTACAGAATAAGAAACACTTATTAATGCCTTTGGCGCAAATGTACAATATATTTGTACTTTGAAAGCCAATGTTGAGCTCATATATTTGCGCCACTTTGCAACTCTGTAACCTGCCTGTTCAAACCCTCAAAAGGTGCGACAAGTCTTCTCGTTTGCATTTAAAAAATTGGAAAGTTTTGGTTTTTTTGTGGGTGACAACATAAATGGGGTAGGTTTTAGGTCATTTGGCTCAGATTACTCAGCCCTGGGTGCCAACTGCAAGAGGGAATTTTTTGGCTCAAATTTTTATTGGAAACTAGGCTTTAATCCAAGTCTTTAAAGCCCTTGATTGGCTTTCTAGCGTTTCTGGTTCAAAAGTTATGGCTAAAAACAACGAAAAGTAGATAATTAATTAATTTATTAGGGGTTAATTAATTTGTTGTTTTTATCGTAGCTGTGTCGCTAGACATGTATTCTGTGTTTTTCTACCTCTTCTGAGGTTAAGCATTCTAAGCATTGGTACATTCCTTCTACATATGCTAGTTTTCATAAATTCTTCAGAAAACCTGTCAGGTAGTTAAGTGTAAATGATGCAACATTTGCTCTTCAGCCATTTTATGTTGAGCCAAAGAGGGAGTTGCCTTGACTTTTAGGTCACAGTGGAGTTTAATGACTCTTAATTATTCCAGGAAACTTCATCTAACTCATTCTACACAGTAATCATATTATGAACTCAGTGATTGCTTTCCACTCCATTGTTTTGAATTTGTACTTGAAATACATTCATTACTTCTTGAATTGACTCACATGTTTTGAACAAACTTTCCATTCTGAACCAAACTCTTATGTTGTGCATGCAGAGTATGATTGGACAGACATGGTATCTTTTTACATTGGATGTAGCTTCTCATTCAGCAAAACTTTGTTAGACAATGGAGTAAAAGTAGAAGAGAATTCTGAAGGACAAGTCTCCATGTATGTTACAAACATTGATTGTTTTAAAAGTGAACCCTTTCAATGTAAGATGGTTGTGAGTATGCTTGCAATTCCTGAAGACAAGTTAAATGATGCTACAACTCTCACAAAAGATCTGTGTGATGTGCATGGTGCCCCTGTGCATTACGGCAATGCAAGTGAGTGTTACTTTCTGATGAATTTTGGTGATTAATTTGTAGACATTTCAAAGTTAGTTTAATTTTTATTACGAAGTTCTCACATTTCGCATTTGGTGTGATTTTTATATCCAGTGGGTATTTACTATTTAACCCTATCCGCATAATTTTATTACACTAACAGGCTCCACAGGTACAATTATACCTTGTTTGTCTTTTTTTGAAAATTTTTAATGTGGACTTGCTTTATGCATGTTATTTATTGAACTGAATATTTGAATGCACTAATCCAACGTAGGGTGTTTTGATGTCTTGCAATTAAGGTCACAGACTAATTAAAAAGTACAGCAGGACAACCACCTAAAACCAATTGCAAAAAGATGTGTGAACCCTAACACCTTCACAAAATCAAAGAAAAAGGCTGATGTCGACGATAGCAGAACGCTTCGACTCCATCAATCTCAGCTCTGTTTACTAGTTACATACTTTGTTAGTTTAAGCCTTGTAAAGTTGTAGCTATACCTCTGCCGTCAGCCTTTTCCTTTGATGACGACTGGAACATGACGTTAATTGGCACCGTCAGAGAAAACAAAAAGGTTCCTCCCAAGCAACATGCAGCCTGCCAAGGAAAGGCCTGTTTACTCGACCAATTTCTCCTACCATCGTGATGCAACGGTCTATTCATGTGTTCCAAAGAAGAACAGATCAGTAGTGCTTCTATCATCTGTGCACATGATGGGAGAAATCAATACAACAGAAACAGCCAAACAAGAGATAATAACGTATTACAACAAAACCAAAAGGGGGATCGATGTTATGGTAAAAATGTTGGGTGAGTACACCATGAAATGGCGAATATTGTGTTGGCCTCTTGCAGTTTCTACAATATGGTTGATTCCGCTGGCTTAGCATCCCACATCATCTACAAGAAACACAACCCACGATTCAGGACAAAAGATCAACCAAGAAAGTTCCTGAAAAATCTTGCCCAAGAGCTATGTATGTCTTCCACAAGAAGCAGCAGCTGCCTCTACCATGCATCGTGGCAGTCATGGATCCCACCGATTCTTGGAAGTTGTTATTTTTGCAGAGACCAGAACTGAAAACAAAGAAAAACAAGAAAAAGCTGTGTTGCTTACATGCAGCCTGTTTGCAACAAACATTCAGCATCAAAGACAACGTTATGATCTATTATTTGTGAAAATTACTAATATTTGAAAGAAAGACATCGAAAAATGTCAGGGAAAATGTAATGCTGCATTATTTCTCACTGACAATACCCCACAGTGAGAAAGTATCTTGTTTCAAATAAAAAGTGAAACTATTAGTCAAATCATTTTGATTTCAAGTGCTGTTTTCGTACACATCAGGGGAAGGCGCAGTTGTACCTATGCGGCCTTTTGTGGGTGAAAACAAAATCTGTGCCCCTCCCCCAGTAATGGGTAAAAATTATTTCTGCAATTTTGCATACACATTCTAAAGATGTCACGAAGTTTGAGCTCCCTACGATTTCTAACAAAAACTCTATCGCAATTTAAAAACGAAAAAGTTACAATTGTACCTATGCAGCCTGACGAGGGTTAATGACTTATTTCTTGTGCCTGCCTGTATTTCTACAATGTCGACCATGTTTTTGAAAAAATAGCATGTGCAACTCCACAGCATTCTGAAAAATATCTCAGCCATACTCGCATAAAATTAACTCCGTTGTCAGTCTGTGCATATATCATTTATGCTGTTATGATGTTTGGAGGTTTTAGCATATGAGAAGTTTGGTAAGAGTTTGTTTGAAGGGTCAGGCAAAAGACGGTTTGTAACAGCTTCATAACTACTTAATTCAGTAGACTTTTCTCTAATTTTGTCTGCTTCTGTTAGAGATGTGTTTTCTCGAGCTTTCCTTGTGCACGTTTGGCGCAAATGCCGCGGCGCTGATTGTTTCTGCCGGCAAATGATTTATTCCACGCCGCGCGTTGATTTGTTTTGCGCGCTCTGTACCTCGTGGTCGGTCGCTAAATACTGTCGCCTTTGCTGGTAACTCATTATATTCGATACGCGCTCTGCAGCTCTACATTACTGTACGAAAGCCGTAAGCGGAACTATCTGCCTTATTTGCCGTTATCTTCTCCGAATAAAGTACAGTGGATTTTGTGCAAGGTGCTCTGAGTTTTTAAACTCTGTCAGGGAAAAACACAACAGAGTTTTACTGGCGACGAGGATTCTCACTCTATTCTTCTGGACTGAACGAGGACGGGCGATCGTCAACGGCAGTCACTCCGAACCATGGAAAAGCTTGTCGAAATGATGCAGTTTCAACTTCAGCAACAACGGGAAGAAATGCAGCAACAACGAGACGTAATGCAGGCTCAAGAGCAGCGGTTCCGCGCCCAAGCTGAAGCTCAAGAACATCGATTCCGAGAGCAAGCAGAAAGACAACGGGCGGACATGAAGGCCATGCTTCAACTCCTTGCGAAGCCCGCTCAATCGGGGCAGGTCTGATAGCCAGCGACCACTTCAGCCACTCCAACTTTTTCGCCCTTTGACTCTACTTCGGAGCTGTGGAAGGATTATTGGTCGCGGTTTCTCACATTTACGGCAGCTCATGCTGTTCCAGATGACCGCAAAGCGCAGGTTTTTCTCACCAACCAGTCGTCGACGGTGTACAAGTTACTTTCCAACCTTGCTGCACAAGAAACGCCGCCGAGGGAAATCAACGATCTTACGATGGATCAGGTCGTGGCGTACATGAAGATGCGGTTTGATCCAACCCGTTTCGTCATCCGGGAACGTTTTCAGTTCTGGACTACCATGCAACGTCGACCCGGGTAGTCCATCCAAGAGCTGGCTGCACGCATACGTCAAGCAGCGGCCACGTGCGATTTTGCTTCCATTGCAGACCCCTTGGCCGAAGCATTACGTACGCGCTTTATTTGCTCGGTGAACAATGAAGCGGTTCTTAAGGCACTTTTTCAGATGAAGGCGGACGAGCTCGACTTAACCACTGCTATCCAGGTTGCCATCCAAACGGAAGACGCAGCCAAAGTTGCGAAGGAGACGGTCTACGGCCCAAAATCCGTTCCGGCGTTGGCGATTGCGCAGAAACCGTCTCAACAACAGCTAGTGTTTCAGCGCCCTCCCAAGAAGGAAGTGTCAGTTGGACAGCAACGATGCTACCGTTGTGGCAATTCAGGCCATATCGCAACTTCGTGCAAGTTCAAAGATGCCAAGTGCAATTTCTGCAAATTCACCGGTCACTTGGAGGCTGTGTGTCGAAAGAAAGTGCGTTCGAAACTCAAGCTCAAGGCGTCAAATGGATCGATGTCCTGGGAATGGTTAAAGCAGCGCTGTGTCTCAACTCTGAAGTCAAAGCTTCAAGTGCCTATCCACATCAACGGGTAATCGTTTACCCTGGAACTGGACACTGCCGCCGGTGGAAATTTCATTTCTACTCGCGTCTGGACAGAGTTGGGCAAGCCGGAATTTCAACAGGCTCAGTGGCGTTACCATTCGGCAAGTAAGCATCCCTTGCCGATCATTGGAGCTTTTACCGCCGAGGCCAAGTACGGTTATGTCAGCAGGTCATACCCAGTATCGTTTCTTGTGTCCGAATTCCCGATTTGAATCTGCTTGGTCGGGATGCTATTAAAGCCATGCGGATTTAGCCATGCGGACCTGCTGTTTTCTGAAGCTACGTTTGACAAGACGGATCACCGGCTGCTTGCTATTCCTCGATCTGACCGCGTGGATCGACACTTACAACAGGCATGTCGTGAATTATGTACCGACTTCAGCGAGCTTTTCAAGCCCGAGTTGGGGTGTCTCCGTGGTGTGCAACTCGAGGTTGAATTTAAACCAGACGCAAGGCCCATCTTCTGCAAACCACGCTCCGTTCCATTGGCCATGCAGGAAAAATTAGC
>Ga0210059_1010789_pt1 | contig 14068 bp, 11 predicted proteins | sample Ectturendosymbi2_FD_188042 | JGI IMG/M metagenome (GOLD analysis project Ga0210059, IMG submission 188042) | Ecteinascidia turbinata endosymbiont from Florida, USA - Sample 2 (SPAdes) (version 2) | ecosystem: Host-associated > Tunicates > Ascidians > Unclassified | place: Key West, Florida... | reverse complement strand
CATAAACTTCTCGTTGCCAAAGATAGCGGTTGCTCATCGCGAGTTGTGTTTTTGGATATTTCTAAAACTTTTGACAAAGTCATTCATTCCGCCCTTCTTTTCAAATTGCGTCAGCTTGGCGTTACGGGTTCTGTTTACAACTTACTGCAGTCGTACCTATCAGGTAGGTCGCAGTTTGTCCGTTTAGGAGATTTTCGTTGTGACCATTTGCATACAAACTTTGGCGTGCCTCAAGGATCCGTACTTGGTCCCTTACTTTTTCTAGTATGTGTTTATGACATTGGTACAAACATTAAATCTTCTATTTCTCTATTTGCTGATGACACTATACTTTTATGTTCTTCTAAAAATCCCAGCGCCTTACATACTATGTTATCTAATGACCTATGTCAGTTGGAGATGTGGTCTGATTTGTGGAGTGTTACTTTTAATGCTGCAAAAACCGAAGTTCTTACCATTACAAATAATTCATCTCTTCATCCTCCACTACGATTCTGCAACCAACTTCTCACAAGCATCTAGGACTTATTTTTCATCGGTCTCTGACTTGGCATTTACACATCTCAACCCTGCATCACAGAGCAATGTCAATACATAATGCGTTGAAAAAGATTAAAAACTTTCCTCCCAGGTATGCACTTCTTGTACTCTATCGTGCATATGTTTTGCCCATCGTTGATTATGGTGATATCATTTTTGATAATTTTACGACTACTGACTCTAATCTCCTTGAAAGCGTTCAAACTGCTGCAGCTAAAATTATCCTTGGTTGCCTTAAGACCACATCCCATGAGATTATTCTGAAAGACTTAGGTCTTACCCCACTGTTTGTCTGTCGTCAGTTTCACATTCTTAAAGCCTTCCGTGCCATCCTTTTGGACCATGCCCATCGTTCCTATCTACCCTTGCTCCAAAATTTTTTAAAAATCTTTCCGACTACTCTTCACGTTTCCATACAAACGTTCAACTGCCTTCCTGTAAAACCCATTCCTTGCATAATTCTTTTTTTCATAAAGGCTCAAAACTCTGGAATTCTCTACCCACTTATCTTCATAATTTAAGTTCACGCCAATTCTGTTCCAAAGTATTAGATTTATTCCTTACCAAAAAAACTAATGCTTGGCATTTGCATGGTTGCAATACTAACGCAACTGCCATCTTGTGTATGCTTCGTTTAGGACATAGTAAATTGATCATAGATGGCCGCTACAATCAGATCTGTCAGTGTGGTGCTAATAAGACTGAAGTTTACATGTTTCTTGAGTGTCATTCCACATGTGCGTCACGCCGAATGCTGTTTACAAATGTCTCTAAGATTCTCGCCGAGGAAAATGTATTTTCCTACTCTGAGTTTGCTGCATTGAATCCAGCTGAATTGGTCGAAATAGTTCTCTTCAGACACCCTAAACTGTCTAAAAGTCCGTCATTGCGTTTGTTTAGACAGACATGTCTGTTTTTGTCCAGAAATACACCCTTTTAATATGACCTCACCGTTTGACACGTTTTCTGTTTGTCCTGTTTTATTTGTGTGTATGTGTGTCATTTTTTTCTGTGTTAGTCTTTGTGTGCCAATGAGCTCGCCCAGCTTTTTCTTTGTATTGCGTCATGCCATGAGACCAAATGTTCAACTGGTGGCACAATAGCTCCAGCCAATATGTTGCCGCCAGCATCTTGGCGGTAAAATAGACACTACCAATTTGTTAACGCAATTAAATTTACACTTTTTTTTCAGCAGAACGAAGTGTGTTGCACAAAATATTTGACGTGTTATTAAATGACTGCTGAGGGCCACACAAAGTGTGTCTGGGAGCCGAATGTGGCCCTCAGAACTGGGGTTGAGAACCACTGGTCTACATTAGTTGGATAGGCAGTCACAGCCGAGTCGTCAATGGTGTCACAGTCGGGAGCTGCAGGATCAAACGTTTACTTTTTGCGGACGATTTGGTACTGGTAGCATCTTCTCAGCAGTCCTTAGCATGCATTCTCTCGGTTTTCTGCTGCATACGACCGATCCGGAATGAAAATCAGCACTAAAAATACCGAGGTATTAAGTCTCTACAAACCCAAGGCAGTTTATTCTACAAGTGAGCGGCAATACACTGCAACAGGTGGAGAAGTTCAAGTACCTAGGGGTGGTATTTACGAGTGACAAAAGGTGGAGCCTAACGCAGTTCTGCGTGAGCTTTATCGCTCTGTGGCCCCAAAACGGGAGCTTTCAAACACCGCAAAGCTGTCAGTTTTCAAATCGATCTTTGTTCCGATCCTTACCTATGGTCATGCATCTTGGGTAATGACCGAAAGAATATTAAGTCAGGTGCAAGCACCAAAGATGAGATTTTTGAGAAGAGTCCACCATGTGACAAAGGGGTGAACCGAGGTTAGATTGCGCCCGGGCAAGAAAAAAGTTTGGCGCCTCCATATTTGAACCTTATAAAGGCATTTTGGGAGTAAATGTACTACATTTAAGTTACAACATGGAGGGATGGCACAAGAATGCAACAGAGGCAACAAAAGACTGGCAGAAAAAATAGCTGAAAAACGCAGAGAGCCATATGCATCTGTCATAATATACATAAGGACAAAGTTAAGATTTGCTCTTTTGAGGAACACCCTTGCTGCAATACGAGGATTTCGAGGCAAACGAAGTGATGTTCACCTCCATGACCTCACGGACATTGTCTTCAGCGTAATTACCAGACCCACAGTCATATAAAGCTGAACGACGATGTCAATGACATGACACCTGTTACATTTGTCAAAAAAGTAGTTAGTACACATAGATAAGTTGTGACTTTTTGTGAAACTGTACCTTAGAACTAAATACTTCTCCAACTTACTAAACGTATTTTGTTTTTCATGTACCTAACACTTATTGGAATAAATAATGTGTCGGCCTACTGCTAATAATACTGCAACGTGTTAATACCCCTCACTCTTCAACTTCATGGTGATACCATGCATCTGGTTGGGAACAACTCATCCATGCAACCCACCCCAATATGTTCGGTGGGTATATTTACATTTCTTCACGATTTGTAGGCCTATGTATAAACATTGTTTTCTGCCCGTGCTACTTGTTTTTGTAATGAAATGTTTAATCAAAATGCCTTGCTCTCTGCCTCATAACCATTATTGCTGCTCCCTTCCTTCACCTGTATGCTTGCCTTACCTATTCATCTGTACATGCCTCAATTCTTCACCATTGCTTGCCCACCATCACCTGTGTTATGTTGATGTCTTCACCCCTTGCTTGCCCACCTTCATCTTTGTTATGTTGTTGTTTATTGTGTTTTTTTTTTGTTTTTTTCTATCGGTACTAAAATTTCACTCGTTTGTTTTGTTTTTGTCACTTACGGCCTTTCTTGTCACTATGCTATGTATACATTCTGTTGAAAACTTACGACATTGTTGGGACTTTTTGGCACCCCCCAGTTATTCAATGCCTGGGGAATTGTGCCCCCGTCATTAGGCCCCTGGTGTGACACTTTGCAACAAAGTGCGCAGCTGTGAAATTCGCAGAGCCCTGATTTAGGGTTGCCAGATCACTTGAAATTTTTTCAAGGACATTTTGTTTTTAAAAAAATTCTTGAAGGACGGGGCGTGTGACAACACAACCGTTCTTGAATAGTTTACATTTCACTACACAACTTTTCAAAGATAAAACAAATCTGCACATTGTTCTGTTCATATACATTGTTCATTTTTTATTCTTGAATGTTCAATATAGGCTAATCAATAGTTCAAAAATGAGCAATTTAAAATCTTCCTAGAATTTTCAAGGACGGCGGAAAATACTCAAGGACAACAAGGTGTTTTTCAAGAATCAAGGACAAAACGGGTTTTGATAGCAAATTCAAGGACAGCCCTTGGGGCTCAAGGACGTCTAGCAACCTTGCCCTGATTGTCGAACCACTTTTCCTGATTGAGAGAACACAACTACGTTAGTTCGGCCACGTGTCCAAAATGCCCAACGAAAGACTGGTGAGGCAAGCCCTGCTGGCTAAACCAACGGGAAAAAGACCCAGATGTCGGCCCAGGCCTAGATTAAGTACATGCATCTCCGACCTTGCTTGGTCCCGTCTTGGTGTGGAGCCAGCAGAACTATCTGAAATTGCTGTTGATCATGAGGTATTCCAAGTTTTCCTATGGATGATTGCTCCCGCAACCCTGCCTAGAGGAAAAGCGGGCATGAAAATGAATGAAGTGAATAACATTTACGTTAGTTCAGTCACCGGTGTTTAAAAGTGTGGCCCACGGAACACTTTGAGTTTGAGACCCCTGGCCTACACCATAGACAGACTTAGTGTCATGGCACAGAAAGCTGAAAAGATGCTTTCGAAGATACTAATTGAATGATTGTGCAATGTGCAACTTTTACCAAGAGTCTGAATCCTCGAAATATCGAGAAAAGCGTTTCGGATATCCTTATCCGTATCCGGTCCCGTTTGAAAACAGTTTTTGGATATTCCGTATCCGGTTGCAAACTCACTATTAGAGATGGCACAGACAGAAAACTTGTGCCCGCTGTCCGCACCGCATCAGCAGTTTCTGCCCGCTGTCTGCACCGCCTTTGTTGTACATTACCCTGTCCGTGCTGCACCACAATCCCAAAGTTTTACCCCCAAACAGCAATGGCGATTTGCTCCCCCTCACCTGAAGCACTGTGCTTCTCATAACATATTTCATTTTCTCTGGGTTCAAGATTTGCCAATAAATTTGGCAGTGTCTATTTTGCCGCATAGTGTTTATTTTGCCTCATCAATAGCACTGTTAGAGTTATTTTGCCTTTAGCTGAACTTGATCAGTTGAAGTGGTCACGTTTCATCCATGAAAAATTCGAAACATGTGACCTGCTTACTTTATTGTGACGTCAGAAAGCAGTGGACGAGTTTTTTCATGTCTTTAGTGCTGGCAAATTGTTAGCTCCTTTTTGTCTGTGTTGCATGAAATGTAGGCTAAACCTCAACCGTAAACCCTATTCCTAAAACCTGACCTGAACCTCTAAATCCTTATACAATATTCCTAAACCCGCTGTCTCTTTGCATATCCCATTTGTCATGTGGCCACATCAACCAATGGTCTTCAACTATAGGAAAACTTATAGCCCCAGCACAGGCACCATATATATAGGCCTTCATCATTTGCCTCATGAAGAAAAACAGACACTACCTATAAATCTACAAAATGTTTTTATTTCTTTGAAATTGTCTTGCCACTCTTTGTTACTGTGTGCAAAGTCATAGCAAGCTTTCTGTCACAATTTATCAAAATAAGATAGTTGCACAGCTGACACACAATCAAAAAAAACTTTAAAGCACTGTTTCCACCAACATACATCCCTGCTTGAATTGTGTCAAAGTTTCATACAGTTTTATAAACTTTATATGTGTTCCGTACCTGTTGCAATTGAGCATTGGTTATGGGATGCACTACTGTATATGTTTCACCAACTATCGCATATCGAGTCAGCATGGCAAAGTCACGGTGTGTTAACTTAAACCTCATTAACCCTAAATTTTGCATTAATTGTCAATGGAGAGAGAGACGTGCCAAACAGCAGAGGTTTTGGCATGCAAAAAAACAAAAGAGGAAGAATAGATCTAGCGCGCAGTACTAATTAGAATACACAAAACAAAAATTAATACAATAAAAATAGAAGTGTGGCAATCTAGCACACATCGGAAGCGCCAAACGGAAGAGGTTCATCTATACAAAACCGGCGAAAAGTCAAATAAGAGAGGTGGCAAACAGAAGAGGTGCCAAATAGTAGAGGTGCCAAATAGGAGACTTGCCAAATAGCAGAGGTTTTGGTATGCAACAAACCAAAAGATGACGGACGGATTTAGCGCGCAGCACTAACTACAATACACAAAAAAGATTACTTCAAGAAAAATAGAAGTATGGCAATCAAGCACACATCGGAAGTGCCAAACAGAAGAGGTTCATCTCCACAAAACCGACAAAACGCCAAATAGGAGAGGTGCAAAATAGCAAAGGTTTTGGTATGCAGCAAACCGAAAGACGACGAACTGATCTACCGTGCAGCACTAATTACAATGTACAAAACAAAAATCAAAACAAAAACAATAAAAGTGTGGCAATCGGCACACATCGGAAGTTCCAAACAGAAGAGGTTCATCCGTACAAAACCGACAAAAAGCCAATTAGGAGAGATGCCAAACAGAACAGGTGCCAAATAGCAGAGGCGCCAAATAGGAGAGGTGCCAAATAGCAGAGGTGTAAAATAGCAGAGATTTTGGTATGCAAAAAAACGAAAGAGGACGAATAGATCTGGCCTGCAGCATTAATTACAATGCAGAGTTGCCAACCTGTCTTCACCAAAACAAGCCAGACCTTGTCTCAAAAAAAGCCAGAAAAAGCCAGATAGCGGTTTTAAAGCATATACACATAAAATATGCATAACCACACACAAAATAGACATTAAAACTTGTCAGAAACATCGATAAAATACAATTCTGCTCTTTAGAAGCATTTTTCCCCATAATTACACTGTCGTACATTTGTTTATTATCAATGGCATCGTTCATTTTTAGGACAACAGTAAAATCTTTTCAATATTTTTTCATCCTGCATGGTTATAGACTCTTTAAAGAAGAGATTTGTAATGAATATGCAGCTCAGGCAATGTTTTTCCAGAGACAAACCTTTCCGACTGAAAAAAGCCAGAAAAAGCTAGATTTTTTTCTGGCTTTTTTTGATTTCCGAAAAAAGCCAAAGGTGTTCAAAAAAAGCCAGAATTTCAACATTTGGCTTCCAAAAACTCAAATTGGCAACCCTGATACAATGCACAAAAAAGATTACTACAAGAAAAATAGAAGTGTGGCAATCAAGCACACATCGAAAGTGCTAAACAGAAGAGGTTCATCTATACAAAATCGACGAAAAGCCAAATAAGAGAGGTGCCAAACAGAAGACTGCTTGAAAAAGAGTGTGTTTTAGGAAAACAATGGCAACGGCAATAACAAACATGAACAGGTTGCTACATTAGCGATTGCTACATAGCTACGATTGCCCTCGTCAACGTTTGGTTAGCCTGTTTGTATAGTAATCAAATTATAAATATAACAGCTATATTGTTAGATTGTTACACTGCCAACTTGCTTAAGTAGACCAGTTACACATTGCAAATTATTATCTTCTTCTGTTTCAATAAGCTCGTACTCAGCCAAGTATCTTTACAGTATACAGTAACCATTATACATTTATACTCTATATCAGTGGTTCTCAAACTTTTCTGCGTGTTGACTCCCATCAAAGTATACAATTTTCTGTAGACTCCGTGGCCTAGCCCAACAGTTACTAATGAAAGGAAAGCATGTGTCAAAATAAATTTGAGTACTTTTTACTTGAAATGCATGATGAAATTATCAATAATTTTGCCCGATTACCAATAATTTTAAATTGCAAGCTTCATGGTCCAGTAGACCCCAGCAGTTATTCTTTGACCCCCTGGCCATTCAGTGCCCCCATCTGACCCCGTGACTATCTATCGACCCCTTGGATGGTGCAATTGACCCCTGGGGTCGATATCAACCACTTTGAGAACCACTGCTCTATATAATATGTTGTTTAAAAAATGTTTCTTGTCCGAATTTTTTAAAAAAGAAGCTGGTTTTTGCTTTTCAAGATGGTCGCCATTCATCAGTTTTACCAAAATCTTATCTTATTCATGCGGCAGACTTCCTTTTTCACACTTCCATTACTGAGTGAGGTGATTTAACATCAGTGATGGAGTCTCGAGACCCGTTTTTTGGAGTATCGGTCTCGGTCTCGAAGGTCTCAGATCTCGTCTCGGTCTCGAAGGATTTCGGTCTCGGTCTCGAGCTCTTAGTCGTGAGATTTTGCATCGGTTATTTTTCATGAAGTTTTGCAAGGAGCTCCTTAAAAAACGGTTTTGAAAAATGATTGTTCAAAATTCAGCCGTTCAAAGCGGTCAGTGGCTAAGCTTTCTTTGTTGTGATGTTATTTGCGAGATGGAGAAAACAACTTGCCCTCTACCAATTTAAAATTTGTACCAATTTATACTAAACTCATAGTAGCCTTTTCACTATATTAAATTTTGCCGCGACCTTTCTCAAGGTATAAGCTAAATCAGAAAAGATGCTTCGCATTTATGCCTGGAATATAAAATGCTTTAGAATCGCACGAAGGAATATAAAATGCTTTAGAATCGCCTGGAATATAAAATGCTTTAGAATCGCACAAATATTTGCAAAAAGAAGCAATCTTATATTTTGTGAGCTTTTACTTCCATTATTTTCCAAATGTATATATTTTTCATAATGCTCGTGAACTTTGCGTGACGAGTGGGCGAAGACAGCAATCTTGTCGATAGGCTACTTCTTACAGATGCTTGTATACTAGAAAAAGTTGAAAAAAACTAGTTGGTTGAGAGCAAATCAGTCTACTTCGTGATTTTTCTCACTGATCCTGATGCTTGTCTCACTGATGCTGATGCTTGTTGTTTTGTATATTGTAGTTAGTGCTGCACGCTAGATCAGTTCGTCGTCTTTCGGTTTGCTGCATACCAAAACCTTTGATATTTGGCACGTCTCATATTTGGCTTTTCGTCGGTTTTGTGGAAATGAACCTCTTCTGTTTGGCACTTCCGATGTGTGCTTGATTGCCACACTTCTATTTTTCTTGTAGTAATCTTTATTTGTGTATTGTAGTTAGTGCTGCGCGCTAAATCCGTCCGTCATCTTTTGGTTTGTTGCATACCAAAACCTCTGCTATTTGGCACGTCTCCTATTTGGCACCTCTGCTATTTGGCACCTCTTCTGTTTGCCACCTCTCTTATTTGACTTTTCGTCGGTTTTGTATAGATGAACCTCTTCCGTTTGGCGCTTCCGATGTGTGTTAGATTGCCACACTTCTATTTTTATTGTATTAATTTTTGTTTTGTGTATTCTAATTAGTACTGCGCGCTAGATCTGTTCTTCCTCTTTCGTTTTTTTTGCACACCAAAACCTCTGCTGTTTGGCACCTCTCCTATTTGGCGCCTCTGCTAGTTGGCATCTCTTCTGTTTGGCATCTCTGCTAATTGGCTTTTCGTCGGTTTTGTGTAGATGAACTTCTGTTTGGCACTTCCGATGTGTGCTTGATTGCCACACTTTTATTGTTCTTGTTTTGATTTTTGTTTTGTATATTGTAATTAGTGCTGCACACTGGATCAGTTAGTCGTCTTTTGGTTTGTTGCATACCAAAACCTTTGCTATTTTGCACCTCTCCTATTTGGCGTTTTGTCGGTTTTGTGGAGATGAATCTCTTCTGTTTCGCACTTCCGATGTGTGCTTTATTGCCACACTTCAACTTTTCTTGTAGTAATCTTTTTTTTATATATTGTAGTTAGTGCTGCGCACCAAATCCGTTCGTCGTCTTTCGGTTTGCTGCATAATGCATACCGTTACAGGCAAGTTTGCCTGAACACGAATTTTTGTACATAAAATCAGCGCTACGGAGAAGCCAATAAATCTGACAGCAACGATGAGAAGCTGCAACCAATAAAAATTGGTTGTCAGCCCGTTGCTATGACTACGAAGACTGACAGACTGTTACCCAAGGACAATAACCTCAAGTCACCCCAATGGAACTACTGGAAAATGTCAACAGAAATCATATGACTATTAGCTAAGGCACAATCATGAACAGGAAGCGCACATGACCAGAAGCACACATGACAGGAAATGCATGTGACAGAAAATGCGTCAACGGAACACGAACTGAAGTTCAGAAGAAGGAACCCAAACACAAACAAGTCCAAGAAACTTTCAGAAGCCAATTAAGCTAACCAATCACAATAAGCTTTAACAAGAAGCAGCCAATCAGACACCTGGAACAAAGAGGTGTTAACAAAACTCAGAAAGAATGTTCAGCTATAAATACGGCTGCATTTGGACAAAAAGTCGGTCTTTTAAATAAAACTCTTTCTGTCGTGAAGGTTCGGTGAACTGCGGCAGCTTACCTCTCTGTTGTGAAGGTTCGGTGAACTGCAACAGCTTAGAAAATTTCGGCTTGTCCGGGTTAGTCCCTGCCAGACTGAATTATAAAAAGTGGCTTGTCCGGGTTAATCCCTGCCAGGCTGAACTATAAAAAGTGGCTTGTCCGGGTGAAGTTCTGTCAAACCAGTCAAGGTAAATGTTCGTGTTAAAGTAATAATTATGGCTAAATTCCTTTTGATAACATTTTGCTAAATTTTAGTCTCAGTCAATTGGTTCTCTCTTCGCCGTCGGATGTTTTTAACGTCCTTCCGCTTTCCGACTCGGGATGCCGTACAAAAATTGTTTCAAACAATTTTTGCGCCGCCGCAGTCAAACTGCACTTGGTCGAGGTCCTTCTGGTTGAATCGTCACACTTGATAAGTCCTCATCTAACTGTATCCTGCTTGGCATGTCAGTCACAACCCTTTGTGGCTCGCTTGGGTCGAACCCAGCTCTGTAGAGGTCACTTGAATACTTTGATTCCTTCTCAAATCAACCCCTTTTGACTGAGACTACTTTCGAACAAACGCAACAAGACCAAAAACTTGTTTCCGCACGAACGAATGTTATTGGTTTTTGCAGAACGAATCGCGACTGGTCAGGCACGAATTGTCAGTCAGTGAACAGTACAGAAAGTGTCAGTTTTAGTGAAATATTACAACATTGAGTTAAGCAGTATATTTGAATTGTGTACGATATACTTATCTGATGAACAATGTTAGAATTTAGTATAAGTCAGCATAATTTTATGTATGGACTATTTCATGTCGAGAAGTGCCTCATATGTTTGGAATATTGTGAATTGGTGAGTACTGTTGTTTACATATATTTTTGTATGTTTGCTTTTAATAAAATATGGAAAATAAAATAAGATTTATCAGTGATTTATTGAGCAATAGTAGAACAATATATTATGATTAGAACTCAGTGACAAAGGTTTGTCAAACAGGATTTTACCTGCGAAAACGATCCCAGATTCAGTAATGAGAACCCACTAAAAATAGACATTCTACTGAAACTAAAGCATGTCATTGCTACCCTATATGGGTCGCAATACATGTAATAATACCAAAACCTCTGCTATTTGGCACCTCTGCTGTTTGGTACAGTCGCGACGAACCCTACTGTCTTCGCCCAGATGCATCGCTAAAACGCAGTTAAAAGCTGTAAGATAAACAACAAAAACAACTGTTGTTATCTAAGACAAAAACTTCCGAAAAGTCTCTTCGTTATGCAAAGATGAGATGAACGTCCACGTGGTATGCGTCACTGGAGCGGCTTAACACTTTTAAACTAACAGGAAAGCAACCAACAGCAATAGAGCTCACCCGACGGCATCACTCTGATGATACTAGGTTGCAATATCATTATATATGGATAAGTGAATTACGATAATTCGCTTTTGGTGACTATCACAGTGACTTGTTATATAAGGGCATCATCTACTGGTGGCCATTTTTACATCTGGCACCATCTCCATACCCCCACAAAACGCACTGCTGGATAAATTTTTCCTTTAATCAAATACGATTGGTCGAAGGCAAAATAGTTCCAGCAGTGCTTTTGCTTCATGAGGCAAACTAGACATAACCTTTAGGCACTTCCAAAAATTGACAAGGCAGTGTCTATTTTGCCATCAGAGGCAAAAGCACTCCTGAAGTTATTTTGCTATGAGGAAAAGTTATTTTGCTATTGGTTGAATTGCTCAAGTGACAGTGACAATATACTTGGATGAGCATATGTTTTTTTCCCATGTGACCAGAAACCCAAACCTAACCCTAAAGCTAGACCTAAACTCAAGACCTAAACTCAAAACCTAAACCCGAAACCTAAACCCGAAACCTAAACCCGAAACCTAAACCCGAAACCTAAACCCGAAACCTAAACCCGAAACCTAAACCCGAAACCTAAACCCGAAACCTAAACCCGAAACCTAAACTCGAAACCTAAACCCGAAACTAAAACCCGAAACCTAAACTCTAAACCGAAACTTAAATCTGCATCCCAAACGTAAACCATAAACTCAAAACTTTATGGAAAAGTACATAAAAAGCGCTTCTATCGAAAGGGTCATATTTACTAGCCAGGGTTGCCAGACAACACCTTTTGAGAAAAAAGCCAAACCATGTCAAAAAAGCCAAACCGGGTAAAAAAAGCCAAATTATTAAATAACAAGACTCTGAGGGCACTTTACCCTGTTGGTGGAACTCTCTTACGTTTTTCGGATTTTTCATGATTCATAAAGTTACTGTGCCTTGGTATAATTGTAGTGTGGCATGACTTGCAATATGCATCTTCTGAAACAACACTGGCCTTCTTTAACCAAAGAAATGTATTTTCCCAGTTACTATTGTATATCCGCCCTTTATCATAACTGCTCCTCCACTTTGTGGATGCCATACTCATGAATTGAATTAGTTTATGATGTTGGCAACATGTTTGAACATGAACGACAATCACAACAACTGAACTGAATGAATATTGTGTTCGATTCGGGAGACAGTTTGCCAGATAACTTTTGATAAAATGCAACAAGTACTCTCTAAATAAGTCTAATAGCACTTTTCAGCAAGAAATTAAAAAAAAACAGGACATCAATCTGATATTATGTGCCAACTGCCTCCAGAAAAAGGCAAATATTGAAGAAAAATAGCCGAAAAGCCACACAATTTTTTTGATGCCAACTGCCTCTACAAAAAGCCAAACTTGTCAAATTTGGAGTAAAAGCCAATCTTGTAACACCCCTAGTTCTAACCAGAGGTCTACTGGATCCGGATTTCAGGACTCGAATCCGGCAGGATTCAGCACATTTTGAACAAACCGGATCGGATCCGGACTACGGTTTTATTCAAGTTTCCGGATCAGGTTCAGGATTTTCAAATATCATTGTTTTGGGACTTGACGCCAACACAATCATAAAAACATTTTTGCAAAGATTTAAAGGATGCAATGTAGTCAGTGGCAGATATTCCGGGTGTTCAAGGTGTTCAGTAAACAACTGGAATTGAAGAAAAAAAATTAAAAAATCCGTTTTAGGGCATTCGTTAGCGATCAGGGGCGGAGCTACGGGGGTGCCAAGGGGGCCACTGCCCCCCCCAAATTTTGCCTGGCCCCCAGTGGCCCCCCAAAATTAGGTCTCTTTCTGTAGGTCTCTTTCTGAAAGTCCTACACAGACCATTGACAGCTCCCCTTGTTGCAAAACTGGCCCCTCCAGTGGCCCCCCAAATGAAAATGTCTGGCTCCGCCCCTGTTAGCGATTAATGCGAAGAGCTGCCTTTATTTGTATAGTTTTCTCATGCAGCGGATATATCTCTTAACACGGGCGAACGATTTTTCTTGTCTGCTCAAGTATGACTGCAGGTTGTTCAGTGCAACCGAAGTTAAATAAATAAACAAAGAAAAGAAAAAAAACCAGTGGAGCCAAACTACATCAGCAAGGTTGTTCACCTTGCCTGGTGAACAACATGCTTACGTCATGCGTTGTTTTGCTAGCATTACCGCGGTACACTAGAAGCAAGCTGTGCAGTAGGCTGGATTTCTTGTGGTGGACTTCTACAGATGGGTTTTGCTTCAGGTTGAAATAGTCTACTTTGGCTAGGTAGGTGATGTGGTTTGTCTGTGTGATGATTACTACAACAGTTTGGACTATTTTTAAAATGAGCATGCACTAAGCTGAATATTACTGACTTCGTTAGTGGGTGAGACTAGGTTCACGTGTAAAGTAGCCTAACGCTAAAATGTGGAATGTTCATAGAAGTCATAAAAATGACAGGCCTACTTCCTAACACGTAAGCCTGTCTAACCATAACATCGTTATCAACACTCTTTGCAGAGCGCCAGTGTTGAGCTCTGACAGTCGGGGCTTCATTGTTTCCATTTGTGTTGAATTCTCTTGAACGCGCCTTGGCGGCTGGGAGGACGTGCTATTTGTTGCTTTGCTTACTTTTTGTCGTTGTTGCTCGTTGATTTAGCTAATTGTTGTCGAAATTTGTATGGGTTTGACGCAGTCTAGCTATGTCACGGAAGGTTTTGGGATAGTTTTACTTCCGCTGCTTCGGCTTCTTTAT
>Ga0210059_1010788_pt1 | contig 14069 bp, 4 predicted proteins | sample Ectturendosymbi2_FD_188042 | JGI IMG/M metagenome (GOLD analysis project Ga0210059, IMG submission 188042) | Ecteinascidia turbinata endosymbiont from Florida, USA - Sample 2 (SPAdes) (version 2) | ecosystem: Host-associated > Tunicates > Ascidians > Unclassified | place: Key West, Florida... | reverse complement strand
GGAAAAAGTCCCGAAAGTTCGAACTTTCATCTTTACGGTGTACGGAAGCTCCTAAAATAATATACGTAAGTTGGTTATAGCACTCTCTTTTCTAGCAGGAAAGAGCCTCCCATCATTATTATTCATACTGCGATTCAATCGTTGCATTAAGATAAGCATTAAGAAAAAATTTTATGTTCGCTTAAATAAAACTCTCACGATTTTGCAAACAACTTCAAACCCATGAATCATCATTGCCATGAACTCCACCATACGTACACTTCAGTAGTTTAACGGTCCCTTCCAGACTGTTTATACAGCTGTTTAACTTTTGTTTTTGATGTATGTTGGATAAATCCTTTAATGAAACAACTTTGCCAATTCCGATGATATTTGCTTTTGAAGCAGTTTCTTGTTTGCCCTTACAAGTTGGAAACTTTTACCCTTAGCTCTTTGGGTAACGTACTTTGCTGAGGAAGGTGTTGATTTAACAACTAAGCAAGATAAATTTTTTTTCAACCGCAAGCACTGCACACGGTTTCCAAAATGTTCTAGTGAAAATAAAACAAATTATTTATTACGACGGTCTATCATTTTCAATTGCAAAAAAACATCATGAGTTTACATTAGAATAAATGAAAACAGAATTGCAAATAAATGCATTCAGAATCTCTAGGTTTGCTGTCGACCAAGAATTAATTTAGCTGATGCGAGGCCCCAGCAGGGTTGCCGGTATGGGTGTGCATGACAAGGGCACTTCCCCCCTGCCATTTGAAAGGGGTAGCAACGAGTGCACTGGTGCCCTTACATAACAGTATCATAAGTAATTTCATGATTTATCATTATCACGATCGAATTGAAAAAAATTTTCTGTGGTTTCTTTTATAATTTTTGGGGTCAACATTGTTGTTTGACAAAAGCAAGCATAATTGGTAACAATTTTTTTGTTTTTTTTTGTAAGTTTCCATTGCCCTCAACTCATTTACTGCCCTCTTGCCGTACCGCTGTTCCGGCATCCTTGGGCCCCAGGCTAATCCACTTGTGAGGCTCCTTTACCACTGTTACGAGTTGGAGGAAATGGTAAAAGGCCAATAAATTTAACCAAAGCCGAAAATGACGATCTAGACTTAGAGTATAAACGCTCTCCAGGTGCGCTCAATAACAATTTATAAACCCTTAAAAGCGCCCCACGATCATAGCGTTTATTGCTGCGTACGACCCAAAAGGGTTCAATGACACGGCATGCATATAGGCCTATGCAACTCCTAAGATTCCAGACGTTTGCACCGCAATTTTACTTGAGAACATGCCACAACCTCAAGCCACGAACTACAGAACTTTGAACAAAAAATATTATATCGTGTTGTAACAAACGCTCGTTACATAAAACAGTGGGCCGCAGTTGCCGACTTTCCCCTAAGAACACATACGAACTTCTTTTTTTTTCACTTAGAAAAAGTACATACGATGTTTTTCTCACCTTTCCAGTTGCTTTGTAGTTTCTTCCACCATGAATACAGGAGAACTTCACTGCATAGAACTTATGCAGAGGATTAATACTTTGTCTAGTAGTGGTTTTCAACCTGGAGTTGTGGTCCTCTGAGGGTCGTGAACCATTTTTAGGAGGGGTTGAGAGTAGATATATTATGTACACAACTGCATTACATTTGCTTTACTGGAGTTTTAGATGCGGTTCGTTGGGTTGTAGCGGATTGCTATGATGGGTCGCGGTACAAAAAAGGTTGAAAACCACTAATCGAGTACATCCGCCACCTACTTTTCTGTTCAAATAAACTTTTCGTTTTCAAAAGACTCTTGTAACATGCAAAAGTAGTGCAAATTTAGCGTTTGCAATAGTCAAGCCTATGCTTTCTCCCTACTCTCTGTAAAAGCAATGTGTACATCTTACCTCACATATACCCCAACAACACTTACTTGCATAACTTACATAGGAACATACGTTTTAGATGCCCCATAGCACACCTATAAAGAGTATGCATATCGCATGCATTTTATGCTGCAGATTTTGTTGATACCGCAAGGCCACCAACAGCGTACAGACGCGTAGATTCTGTGTGTAATACAAACACAACGGTGCATATTTCACTTACTTTTTAAACCTTCTTATGATTTTTTTTATGACTTTTTAAACCTTCTTATGATTCTTATGCCTGCATGCCTTGCACAACTTATGCCTGGAATGGCCGTCATGCACTTTGGCTTTCTGCTCAGCGCTGCACAAAGATGCTCCTTCACCACGCTCACTCTCACTGCTCAACGACGCGCTTCAACGCAAAGATGCTCTTCACCACTCTTCACGTTGTTAACCGCGTCACACCGCTGCGCACCACCGCTTCCACCAATCACAGGGTGAGCTGATCAGAGTGCCGTGCGGCTAGCCTTAGAAGCTAGCCATACTGTGCCGTGCGGCTAGACACTGCCTTTTAAGAATGTTTGAAGCAGTTTAACTGATTACTCACTTGTGTTCATAAAATCTCCTGCGACCTGAGCCTAGGCAAAATACAGTAAGAGATTTTTCTTACTCTCTGCAAAACTGTGCAGATTTTAAAGAATTGTAGTTTAAACATTTCAAAATAAAGTAATTTATACCATGTGATTAGACTCAATGGTTTTCATGATTGCTGTAAGGGCACCATAATCCTAAACAAAAAGCATTTTGTAATTTCTCTTCAGTTTTTACCAATTATCCATTTTTGTTCATGCATGGTATTGAGTTGGGTGTGCTGTAGTCAAAACAGTTATGCACTTTAATTAAGTTGAAGGGAACATTTAATTCTCTTTTATAATTAATGCCATAAAGTACTCTGTAAGATATTTATGAAGTGGTGCTCTATGCACAGCAACAAATGTCTTTAGTTTGAAGTTGACTTAATGTTCTTAGCTGGTTTGGTATGGCTGCATTTTTTAAAAAATGAGCAAGTGTTCAGTAGTTGTAGATGTCCAGCAACTTGTCTGTGTTCCTCTAATTTTACACGTTTATAGTAATCTAAGTGTTTAAAAAACTAACCAACCTTTCTTGTGTACAAGCCAGTCTGTGCTAATTTTGTGCCCTGGAACATTTATGCTAGAGCTTGATGAGTTTCATATTTAACTGGGGAAGTGCACATTTTATTGCTATATCAACTATTCTGTGTTGAGTAATCGAGTTAATGATAAACTGTGTGAAAACAGTTTCCTATAAATAGGCGTTGGCCTAACAATTAAAGGAGATAAAGGTAATTGTCGATTGATATCCCTGAAATTTGAAAACGTCGAGGAGGTATTAAAATGTCGCCTCCACACTAGCACTCAACCAGGCGATGTATATTGAACATCGCAGCAACTTGTACGCGTTGAGAAGGGTGGTTTCCCAACAATAAACGACCATGGGCGGAAGCCATATAGAGGTTGATGCTAAAATTTACTGGTAAACGATCCATTTACACCCATGCCGTTGACTGCGCCATCGTTCAAATTTCATAAGGGGGCAACCCCACTTGTGGTGGCAATTTTGTTTCAGGCAATTATTAACTCAAGGTTCAACTCGTGTCCATTTCTTTGGTAAGTTAACGACTCCCAATCGTGCTCAACAATCAAACGTAACAGTTTCAGACAACTGCACGAGACGACGGGAAGCGCCAGCACATCTTTTTGGGTATGCTCAACAATTCTGCAGTCATCTACGAAACAACGAAGCTGTTAAGATCGGAGAAAGAAACACGCAATCCAAAAAAATGCGCAAATGCCACGAAGAAGAGACCGATAACAGAGGTAAATCCAACTGATGTAAAGACTTTAATTTTATTTCTTTCCTCTGGTGATTTGTGATCAAATGCACATAAAATCAACTCCTGTGAAAAACTTTTTTCAACCTTTTTATGTTGAATTCTCTGCACATACTAAATTTTAGGGCTTCGCAGAATCGATTGCGATGTCACGAACGCACGCTTGTAAATGAAATATGTGTTGCGATTCGCGCTTGTGTCGGCGTCTTAGCATTGGAGTTACCACTGTGTTTCCGAGATTCACGAAACTACGAAATATCAGCATTATCTCGAAAGTGACAGTAGTACTGAGAAATTGAGTTTACCATAAAAAACCTAGGACTCCGACGGAAGGCAAGCGAATGCGAGCAGATTGAATTACTACAGGCGTTCAAGGTTTGATAACTTGGGGCCGGTCAGAAAAGAGAACTCATAAGACTGCTACATTTGCGGCTCTGCATGTGATCTCTGGCGGTGAGAGATCGAATTTATTCCGCAAACTAAGTGGGTAAAAAGTAATGGTGAATTCTTCAAATATTTCATGTGTTGCTGAACTTTGTTATTTAAAACTAGACTGTTAAAAGGCTATCGTGCAGCAACTAGCCTCGCCACTAACTACAAAAATTTAGCCCTCCAAATTAAGCATAAGACACGAATAGAGAAAAATGGAATTAAAAAGTAGGGCGCTTCCATTTGCTTTTGTCCAAGTGACAGCACGGCGTAATGGACTCATCACCCATTACTCTGTGTTGGTAGGGTGGGATGGTATTCTTGGCGATGCTCGAATACTGTCTTACCAGGGCAGAAGCTTCGAAATAAACTGCGTTTGCAAAAAAGAAAAATTCAAACACGTATTTGCAGAAACGGCAGTCTGCGAATAAGGACACAGCCCAAACAACGCAATAGTGTGACTTGGGCCCGTGACAAGATTTTTATTGCATACGGTTAAATGTTCCTATAGGACAATATAACGTTTAAAATTACGGGTTTTCTACCTTTGAATTTTTCCCGAAACGCAATTTATTAAGTCCTAAAGAGAAAAATTCAACTAACTAGTCACTACTATGGTGTTACATGTGAATCAAGCTGCAATACTTGTAATAAGAAATTGATTTTATGCTAGTGAACGTGTTTTTTTTCAGTCCTCAAGTCTGCAGCGAAAACGTATGAGTGGATTGTTGAAATAGCTAATATTAGAAAGAGCAAGTAAATAATGATACGCGTTCTCAAGTAACCACCAAGAACAATGTTTTAACGGCTCATCTGTTGTGAAGTCAATTACGCAAAACAGCGATGCTGCGGTGAGGTTCTATCATGTCACTGCGATAGTTGGAGAAATGTCGAAAATCCCTTGGAAAAAAATATCTATCTGCACTCTTAACATTGCCGCTTGCCATCGCAATCCCATTTGCAAGTTCTAAATTACGAGGGTTTTTAAAATTGTTCACAAAATTATTTATGAAAACTTTTAATAATTAAATGAACCCTAATAATTGGTTAACTTTTAAAGGCTATAAACTTTTTCCACATCTGTGTGAAAATGGTGTGAAAATCTCACGTGAGAGAAGCGTGCAGCAAATTGGCACGTAACGTGAAAAGCTTTGTTTAAGTGCAGAGTTAAACAGAAATTTTATCCGAGTTTTAACCAACTACCTGAACAAAAATTAAAGCATCAACATGAAGTTGATGACCGCTCAGGGTACATATTTAAAATACTCTTGAAGCGATTACATCAAGTGTTGTCAATATGTGTTCATTATAATGTGATTCTCGTTGTAAAAAAGAAAAACGTTCCCTTTATTTATTGACAATGTGTTACTTTACTCAATTCTACTTGGTATGAAATTTTCATCCAAAACGGCGCAAACGTTTTCTATACAAATTTTTCTTTATTCAAAAGCGATGAGGGTCGGTGAACGACTTCAAACGCCACAAACTGCAAACAAGATGGCGTGTTCTTCAATGAATGGCTTCCGTGACTGAAACCTCGGTGCGTGAGACCTGATCATCATGCAAGCAGGTAAAGCTTGTCGTTTAAATATTTTTCACTGAAAATAATGGCTTTACATGCTAATACTTGTAAGCCTAATAGTGTTATTTTCACTGAGGTGTTTGTCTCATCGTCTCCTTGACCCAGGAACGCCAAACCAAGCTAAATCGATGCCGGCGACTAAGTCACCATTGATTCTCGTCCGAAAGTACTTTTTATTCGGTGAAGGCGAACTTGCACCGATGATGACGCATTGTTGCCACTATGCTCTGATTTTGATAAAACAGCTTGTTTCAATGTAATAACAAGATAATGCATGTTTACGATGTTATGCATCGGAAAAATGACCTTTTGAAGTCACCGATTTTCTTCCCTGTTACAGGAGACTGAGTTTATGTCAGCTACATGCGAATTTACGGGTTGGATCAAATAAATTAAGTAATACATCATGTGATATTGTTGATTCTATGGAACTACTGTTTGATCCTGATTTTGTTTGTTACCATTTTTCTGCATAGAGTGCCCATTTGATGAATGATTGAGTTATTCCTAAAACATTCCTGTTTGAATCAAGTTACTTGCGTTTTATTATTGATATCCCTTGAGTGTCCAATCTTCATTGAGTACAAAATCTGGTGTTCTAATCGCAATGTCACTACATTCCTAGCTGGAAACAACTCATTCCTTTGTTCGCGAGCGACAACTCGATTTGCTTTAAATCGCATGAAGTGGACGAACGCTACCGAGTGGACAACGACGGCGACCTGTTAAGCGAAAGACTGCTCTGCTCGACATTCTGCTGTTGGTCAAAACGACAGCATCCGAAGCTGAAAGATGCGGATGCCAAACCTTTCTACTTCTCGGCATCGAAGTGTTAATATAATCAGTGTTTCATTCGTGATCGTGCATATCCATTAACTATAAACAGTGAATGTTTGTTTATGTCGTCGCTGAAATAGTGCGATTTCAGCTGAACAAAGTGGAAAGTAATGTAGAATCTATCTTATATCTTCCACATGCACACATTTAAACAAGCGTTGCTAAATCCTCGGATTGCATTCACAACGAATGTACTCTGGTGTTTTGAATGTTTTGTCGTTTATCACAAATTTGCACATGTCAGGACAATTGATTTTTTTTGAAGCAATGCGTTAGTTGGTAGATTATGTTGTGCTCTTATTTCGTTGCTCCGGTTTTACAACATTTAAATTTTTTGAAAACTCTACTGACGTCAGCGTCACGGGTCATGTGACGGTCATATGATCGCCTGTCGTCAAGATAGCGTTAGCGTACTGTTCAGTGTGTTGTGAAAACAGTCACTATGGTGAGGTTGTGCTGATGCATCTGCTGTGACAGACGACAGTGGTTAATTCGGGGATATCTAACGAGTAAGGATGACAATCTGAATAATAAGGTATGTATGAAAATATTCGGAGTCTTGCGGTAGTTAAATTGCAAGTAATTGCTGTAGTGTTGGGCTAAGTAACAGTCAGTAACACCGTACTCACGGTTATGTTAGCGTACAAACGATTACCGCAACTTATTAAATGTACTGCAACATATTGCACAATCACTGTCCTACAGTAGGAAGGGACCTTCCAAAAGTTGCCAAAACTTCTGAAGCAAGCAAAATGACATGTGTAAAGTCTTGTGACATGTGATGTTTTGTTAAAAAATATTATTGTACAAAAATACTTGTGTTGATGTGGGTTGTCTTTAAATTAGTAATTACTGTACACGATGCACCTAACCTGTGTGTGCATGTGAAAAATCTGTTAAATGCTTTATTGTTTTCGTTGCTATGCGAGTGATGTGCTACAGTAGTAACTAAAAGTGACATAACATGCCTGTGAAATGAGTTTGTATTCTGTAATAAGTAATTATTGAATCCTTAATCAGAGTTAGTAATCAGCCCCCACACTCAAATAAGCAAAACTGCATGTTAAAGGCTGAATGTCAAACCACCCAGAAAACTGAATTACTGTTAACATTTAAGTCTATGGACTTGTGCATAAAAAGGTTGTCAGCATAGAGACCTTAGATTGGTTTAAAGTATTACTTGCACCACAATGATCTCTACTGTGACATTTAATGCAACGAGAATGTGTCCACCAACTAGTGTTAGTCAGTACAGTAGTGTTTGAAAATGTCAGTTGAGTTGATGTGTAAGTGTATAGCTGATAATGGCCTCACATCATTTAAGATGTATTAAATTGTTAGAGCTAACTGAGATAAAGAAATATAGTCAATGATGGCGATCAATAATATAGAAACAGTTTTTGGCAGTTCTACATGTAAACAAGAGGGGATCAGATTTCAGGTTGTAATCCAGCAAATACTAAGGCCTTTCCATACCAGGTGAACCCAAACTGTCATCCCATGCCTGGTGTGGAGAGAAAATAACAGCACATAATACAAAAAAGCTGTTACATACGCCACTGCCTTCTACTATATGCTCTCGCATTCCGTAGACTGGCACTTGACGTTGTGCATAATATAATGAATATGCAGCGTTATGTCACATCAGTAACTGGTCAAACATGCAGCTTCAGTGGTAAGGCGGCGAAGGGAGGCAGCCAATATCTCTGCCTCAATGAAAACGTTTGATTGTTAACACATAGGCAATTCTATCGTAGTGATATGGCATCACTGGCGTGACCGACAAGTCGCGTTGGGAAAACTTGCTGTGAAAATGTGTGTACTACAACAGGATTTTGTGACATGAAAAATCTACCAAGAAGCCTCAGCACTCAACAGACATGCCAGGTCAAAAAAATAACATTCAAAACCAAAGTTGCTTTAAAAACTTTTGGAAGCGCAATGATATACTTTGACTTTGAACAAACAGCCGAGACCAAATATCAGCGTTCACAATGCTAAGGTAAGGGAAAACCGAGATATTTTGAAAGACCTCATTAATATAAATTGTTTCCCAGCTAAACAACAATTAGCATTTTTTAGTAACGATGATAGTTCGATTTCCTCTAATCGTGGCAACTATGTAAACTTTTACATACTCTTGCTGCGAAAGATGAAAGATTAGCTAGACATTTAGACCCAACTACTGTGTTTTCTGGCTTCTCAAACATAATTCAGAACGATTTAATTCCAGCAATAGGTGATGTGGTTAGATGTGATATTAAGGAGATAAGTGCAGCCCCATTTGTTGCTGCAGAAGTAGACGAGTCAACGGATGTCACAAACAAAGCTCAGATCTCTGTCATTATGTGGCTAAAAGCGAGGTGGCTTGTGAAGTGAAGGAAGCGTTCTTTGGATTTGATGATGTGAGCAATGACAGACGAGCCGCTGCTATATTTTTTTAGTTGTTCTTCCTGTTTCCATTTATTCATGTTTGCTTCTTTTACATGGCGAACAGCCAGTACTAGTTTGTCAGTTTGTGAAGAAAATTGGTTAGTGTTGCTGCGCAGCAGTGCGCCGCGCTGTGTGCAGACGTGTTGACATAGTTGCTTCATTCAAGCTTCCAAGTGTGGATGTGTGTTTGGGGGCGAATGAAGCACCCGGGGATGCTGTCCGTGTGAGGCTGTCGTATTCTAGTAATAAAGGGGAGGACCTTTAAGATACGCCTACGGATGAACATAGTCGTGCAAATGCGCTCCGTGTTGCTTCTGATTGCTTGTTGTGGCCGCATCGTATCCTTGTATCGAGTCGGTCGCTTTTTGTGCTTCGTATCGAACGTGTTTTGTACTTACTTCGCCAGTGCGTTGAACCTCCGGTTCGATTTAATTTTAGGTGGGGGAGGATGAAGTGAATTGGTGCATGTTGTTGCGCACTAGTGATCTGCAGCAGTGCACGCAGTCGTTCTTTTACTTTGCATATTTCATTGAAGTTCTCTGTAGCTGCCGATCATACTGATGGTCTGCATTCTCGATTGGATCACTGCATGCATTCTAAACGTATGCATAAATTGTAAGACTGTTTCAATTTTTCAGTAAAGCCGTTAAACAAGTGGTAGACAAGTCACTTCAGTTTGGTCCTCCTATATGTTACTTTTTTTCAAATCTAGAATCGCCATTGTGCCTATATGTGTGTAACAAATTATGATATGGGTTAGAAAGCATAAGCAGAAGTCATTCTGCAAGCAGTCAGTTGAGTGGTGAATTTATGCTACTCCATTCAATTCATGCATTCGCAAATTTGGCTTTGAAAGAGACAGTGCCTCCCCAGTCACGAACCTCACCGCATGTCACTGTAAAAAATATATATTCAATACAGCGATTCCAGGGCAAGCGCAAGTTGATGAAAAATCCGGAATGTAAAAAGTTTATTGAATACAGTGAAAATTTTCAGGGCGAACTCTGTTTTTCAGCGTAAGCGCAGAGTTGCTCAAAAATCTTGAATGGCAAGAAATATATTCAACACAGTGAAAATTTTGAGGGAAAACTCTGTTTTTGAAAGCAAGCGCAAGTTGCTCAAAAATCCTGAACAGTGAAAATATTTTCAATACAGTATGTTGAGTGTATATGACTATATTCACTTGAGGTTATCTGTGTAATTTGGTGTAGTGTAGTGTGTAATCTGGACTAAAGTCGTGACTGGTTATAATGAGTTTGATCTGGACCAAGTCCTTGTTTTCTTTAATGCCAGGTTTTTCGTGCTTTTTTAAAACTCTTCTGTTATCTGTTGTAGCATTAATCTTAACATCAAATTTTAGCTGACTGGCTGAGGTAGGGAAATTTTGAAGTTAGTTTCGTGAATGCAGTGTGTAATTTGGACCAACCCTGGTGGCGGTTTGTGTAATATGGACCGGTGTTACAAATGACAATACTTGTATAAAGTACTTGGAAAGTGTTTTATAGGCTACATTTATAGGAATATCGTACAAACAGTACTGTACATGGTACAATCACAGTATACGAATACGATACAATACGTATAGGCACGCTGGCACATGCATTTTGAGTGCGTGTTTCATTTCCCGAGGGACAATCTTTAGCAGAAAGGGCCGCACGGACGTGGAGATTGCATTGCCCCTTTTAGTGCACTGTGCGCGTCTTTATAAGTTCCTCCCTCAAGCGCACAGCAGCGATAACACAGGCAGGTGCAGGGGTCAGACCCTTCGATCCGGAACCGTCGCTTTTAACCTTTGCGTTGCGCCATTGATGTCGCGTATATATTTACATCAGCAAAGGTGATTGCCGTGACCTTTCTTGTCGGGAGAACACAACATGCAAGGAACATCAACCCCGTGAGTTAACAAGCAAGGTAACTGCAGAATTTGCCAGTAAGAGCACATCTAGGCGATTGCATAAAGAACGTTATTGCCGAAATGACGTTACAAGCGAATTGAAATGCATGTAAAAGATGCCAGCGGGACGGAACAAAATGTAACGTTATAGGCGAATTGACGTTACAGACGAAGCTGTTAAAAACGAATTTAACTGTATAGAACAGATTTACAAGAGGTTTCAGGCCCCATTCGGATTAAACTAAACAAGTTACTTTCAGGGCAGTTTGTTATTTTCGTGGCAAGTTTTTCCGCCTCCCTGTAAATTTCCTTCTCGTGCGCCTATGTGACTGAACAAAGGAAGAGGAAAAGCGGTGAGACAATAAGCGTTGGTAAGGAAGAAGTAACACTTTGCCCTTTTATGAACTTCGTTGAAGGAACTGTCCTATCAACAGTGGCGATTCTAGAATTAAAAAAGTGGGGGGCCATTGCGGGGCCAAGGAAAAAGTAAGGGGGCCAACATAAATGTCTATCTTGCATGGTGATTTTCATTCTTTTGAAGATTAAGTTGCTGTGGTTAACCTTATCAAACCAAACATAGGCTTGTGGATATCATTAAATATGAACTAACGTTATTATTCACTACACCTAAACGCCACTGTAGATGCAATCACACACGTGCGCTGCTATGTCGAAAATTCTGTGCTAACCATGCAACTTCCACAGCACTGCACATGCAATTGTACACAATTGTGCCGGCGTCATATGAACGAAAGCAGCTTTAGACACGGCCGGCCTTGGCAAGTGGCAAGTGCGGGGCTCAATGCAAAACCTAGGCGCGGGGCCATCTAAGCAGTGGCGTTATGACGTCATCGTGTTCAGTCAATCATGCCACGACCTTTTTGATGGTTATGTTTTTACAAAAAAATATATAAATATGAAAAGATAGCAAATTTTTGGAGTTAATCTGTATATGTGTTCCCCAGCTGCGTCCATGTTTATGACTAATATCATGCTGCTCTGGTGGACATCAGACAGTGTACCATTACCAAGGTAATCAAGCCGAAAGTTGTAAAGGAAACTCTGCAATGGAGATCCTAACGGCTAGCGTAAGTGCAAAATTTCTTCAATCAAACCGAACTGACATGTGAATTAAACTTACAAATGCAAATATTTCACTCTTGTTTAACGGCAAGAGTGGGCACATGATCAACTATCCGCTTTATGACGCAATACACGAAAAAAACATACTTCACATAAGAGCAATCCATGCATCCCCAAAGTTCCCCAAAGCCCAATTTTATAATTATTCATGATGTATGCACTTAGAATGCAAACTGTTCTTTATCAATCAGAAATGTAATGTACAAAGATTTCGCAAGTATTTACGACGTCACAGATATACAAACACTTGTCAAACGTATTATACAACGCACATGCTGGATTGATGAAAAAAAGCATGTAGCCCAGTAATATATTGCCAAACAGAAAAGAGTGTGCTGGATAATATTCACAATTTTGCCTTGCCCAGGTTAAGCTGCTGGTTTTAAGAGTCCTTTACGTTTATGAATCTGGATCTGAAGTCGTCGTTTTTCTACCTTTTTACCCTCGCAAACAGACAAAACACAATGAAGGTTTGGTGGGACCGAAAATGATAAAAGTACTTGCACAACCAACAAATAATGCGGAACCATTTTGGACAAAGGAAGCAATTTAAGTGCAAACACTTCACAAAATTTTGCGCTGGTTTGCATGAGATTTTTGACTTTCACCGGTTCAACTTTTCATCTTTTGTCATTTGTTTCAATTTAGTAGAATTAAATTTATTTTGACAAAACATTAAAATATCTAGTCTATGTTAAAATCTCCCATGAAGCAAAACTACAGGCTTTTGTCGAAATGCAAACGACCCTCAACTAAACAAGTACAAAACCGAATGATATTTCGAGAACTGAACAGCGTTACGTTGGAAGAAATGCCAAGTTAATACGGCAGACACTCGCCTTAACCTGTTCATTGCGAGTTGAATCATTGCACACCTGGTGGCAATAACTATAGGTCTCCTGCAGTCTTTCATTGACCGCCGGTCCACGGTATATTCGTGGCTGCTGTCTGACGCTAGAACGCCGGTATAGTTTTCGTGCTGGTGCTTGAGTGGGCAAGGCGTTGTTGTAAAAAGGCTCTGGATAGAAAACCTTGCACGATAGAAACACAAATTCTTCACAGAAACGTTAGTCACATTGTGTAGTTTATGAAAATCGAAATAAAAATTTTTTTCCACTTTTTTTGGAGAGAAAAACACTCGAAAACAAGGGTGGATTGCCTTATTTTTTACTTTAAAAGTTTATTGCGCCTATTCCAACAATGGGGAAAATGTTAAAATCACAAAAACGGTTTCTGTAGCTGTTACAAAGCATCCTGCCAAGTTTGGAATTAAAAAATTGTAGAGAAGAAAAGTTATGACAGTTTTTATATCACCTGGTCCTAGACAGCATTTCTGCTTTTCGACTCCGTCTGAAAACGTACATGCTTTCAGCTGTGCTTTGCCGATCGCTAAATAACTCAGTTTGATTTCGATTAGACTGAAACGTACAGCACTATTTCGTTTCAATGCGTAAAACCTTCATAGATATTTTCGTTGCACTAACTGAACTGCGAAAAAAAAATTATTACACTCAGTGTACCACAAAAAAATACGAAAAATTTTATTTTCGCATGAAAAAGCCACACAAAATTTTCTTTGCACCAAAAAAACAACGCAAAATTTTACTTGCATGTGGCCTGAGCATTCGACAATTGCCAGCTCTTGGATGCTGAAATGTAACGCTTTTGCTGTTGTGGTTGTTGCAGAAAAAATGTGAACATCACAGAACATGTTGTGATTACCTTGTAGTGGCCACATGTCAAGATTGTAGTGCATGAAACGAGAGGAAAAAGACTCCAACATTTTCATCAGCTGGTCGTAAATATGGTTTGAGATTTTTGAAAAAGTTATGCACGCACGTTCAGGTGTTTGGCGTTGTTGCGATGGTAAAGAACGAGCGGCAAGGGTGCAGTGTGAGCTATTGTTGGCAGGATCTTTTATTGTCCTCTGTTGAACTCTAAATCTCCATTGATATGTATTGTTGGGAAGCAGCAAAAAGATCACAAG
>Ga0210059_1010787_pt1 | contig 14071 bp, 9 predicted proteins | sample Ectturendosymbi2_FD_188042 | JGI IMG/M metagenome (GOLD analysis project Ga0210059, IMG submission 188042) | Ecteinascidia turbinata endosymbiont from Florida, USA - Sample 2 (SPAdes) (version 2) | ecosystem: Host-associated > Tunicates > Ascidians > Unclassified | place: Key West, Florida... | reverse complement strand
TATTCACGTACGGTTGCCATGTCTTTACTACTAAGCACCACTTCCACTGCCTGCCAGTCTCCATCAGTATGCATGGTTGCTAGATCGTCAGTGTATGCATACTTTCTGGAGACGGTGTTTGGCAGGTCAGAGATGTAGATGTTGAAGAAGAGGGTGCCAAGACGGATCCCTGTGGGACACCGTTGGTGACGCGTCGTTTGTGGCTTACAACTATGTAAAACAGATATGTGCAAGTTCTAATCATCGCAGATGTATGAAAGCAGGCAGATTCCTCAGAAGCTTGCCTCGAGGCTAGAGTTGGTTCTGTTGTTTATCTTCCGAAGTTGGACTATTGCAACATATTCTGCAATTGAGAAAGCTCTCGCGGACTGCAAGAAAATCTCCCGCTGGCAGCAAGTGGCCCGCGCGCCGTATGTTGTGTAGGCTTTTCCTACACCAATGTTTTGTCAAACGGTCTACTTGGAACTCGTCGTAGTACTATGCAACGGTGCTAAACATTAAAGCAACCGTGTTGTTACCATCCAGGCGTGTACTCTTTACTTGTGCGACATATCTATGTTTGCCTTTCATCAAAGTAATCGTGTTAGCGCCATTAAGCGTATGATTTTCTATTACCGCCAAGTACCTAAGTTGGCGTTCATGTATCTGTGTGTTTCTTGTTACTGCCGTGATTGCTGTCTACTACGTTGCGTGTGGGAGTGAAGACGAAATACCTGAAATTATCCGCAAAAGCTAACAAGGTGACGTGTGAAGATTTATGAAGCACCATTTAATGACTGATAAGCAGTAACCAGCAGTTGCGTACGCAGAAAATTTCCGAGGGGAGGGCCAAAGCATAGGCGTAGCCAGGGGAGGGCCAATGGGGCCACGCCTTCCCCCAAATTTGTAGAAAATATAGACATTTTGTGCTTTGAGAGGCGTTTTTCTGAACAAAATAGTGCTCTTCGCCTAAAATTAAGCATTTTGGTATACACTGCCGAATACTGACAGTATATACTGCCGAAAACTGTTTACAGATTTTTTATTTTTAGGGTCTGAGGGGAGGGCCATGGCACAGTGGCCACCCCCCTCCGTCCGCTAATGGCAGTAACACGTAATTTGAAGTGTGAAGTTTCACGTCAATGCCGATTTTTTTCAAGAACAAGCAGTGAGATAGCAAAACATGTCAAAGCGAGTCATCAAGTTTAGTCATCAAGTTTTGCCACTTGCAATTAAAGCTTTGTTCGCAGAATGTTTTAGTGAGTTTCATGTTAAATGGAGGCCCCACAACCCAGTAAAAGTGTAGTGTTTTTGGATACAGCAAGCGAATATTTGTACACAGTTTTATTATGAAAATTCGAGCTCAACTGTAACGACTGCTTATACAAGGTGGCATACCGTAAAAACGTTGAATGTGTTGTATTTACAATAGACAAGATATGTCTTTTATGATAACACAAATGATGTTTATAAATGTACAGTAACAGCATCCCACGACGTAGGCAAAAGACAACATCAAGGACTCATTCGGTTTGTTGTAATGGCCTACTATACAAGACTTCTTTTTAATGTTGTGAATTAGGAGTTACCAATTATTCTGATCCGTTGGAAAGTCGCACACCTGACATTGTTTGAGGCACATCAGGTCCAGTTGGCTGTGTGCGGTATTACAATTCTCTACCGGATGCTGGTAATGATTAGGATAACAGACTGCACAGGTCTATTGAAATTGTATTGTGTAACGTCTTCACTCCCACACGCAAAAAGCTAGACTTAAAACATGCATCGCAGAAAAGAGAAAAACATAAATACACGAAAGAAGACGAGGATATATATATGCATTGCGGTAGAATAGAGTATACGCTTGATGGCGCTGATGCATTTCAATGGTCAATGGTTTATTGTTTCATATGACTCAGCCAACAAGCAGAAGCATCATAAAAGCCATCGCATGCAGTAAGCCAATCGTTAGCGAACAACATTTACTGTACTTTGATGAAATACAAGCTTTTAAAACACATGCATGAGTGGCGCCATCATAATTATTATGATAAATAACTGCAATGACGTCCAAGTACATCGATGTATAGAATGCACGAGGGCGTTGGAGGCTGCGAAGGACCAAGGGTCATCTAAACTGCAGACCTCCCAGGTGTCTAAAACTCCTGGTTTATTGCTCATAAGCCAGGAGTGTTGTCAGTGGGTGGCCTGTTGTGCCAATTCCTCCGGCTACAATTGAGTCCAGTTCACGCAGTCTTGAATTAAATATTCATTCCCAATGGAATCGACACGAGATTATTGATTCCAGATCTGCGTTGAATGGGGTGTAAAAGTCCTGAAGCTTTTTTTCAACCGCTGGAACAATCGCTGGCTTGCCCGGCCCTTGTCTGCTTTTACTGACGGACAGGCATTTGGTTTGATTGTTCAGCCTCGTACAATAAAAGCCAGTTCGCTCGTCCACGACAAAGTTTTCTGCTCCGAGTATTTGCGGCAGTCCAAGAAAGCTCTGAATGTTTTTCATTATTCCTGCAGGGTCGCGAATGAGTTGTTCGCCCGTGAGGAAAAGCATGTCCTCTCTGCTGTACTGCTGCAAAAACTCTTTGATGTAGAACGAGTACAGGCCTGCGGAAATTAAGGAATGCTCCAGGTCGCTTTCGGCGATCAGCGGCGGTTTGGGTAAGAAAGCAATCACATTCGAGCTGTTTCCATTTAAAGCTTCTAATTTTTTGCTTGTCCTTGCCATCATCGACTCAAATGTTTCCAAGGGTTGCCCGAGCGGTACTTTCTCGTGCTGTGGAAAGGAAAAAAGGTATGCGTTTTTTTGCTTGGTGTTTTGCAGAGGAACACTTTTTCCGTTATAGACTTTTTCTTTCTTCACCACAGTTCTAAATTATTAGTGATTCCGAAAACAAAATATCAGGAGATTTTGGTAATTTCAGCTTGTCACAGCCCCTTTTGACATAAACATACAGGTCGATGCTAAACTTTTTTCGCCCTAAACGTTACAATTTAAAATATATGCGATTCAAATGGAAACTGCTGACGCATGTCTATTTATTGAAAATAGTGTTATTGTCAACGCTAGTTTGAAAAGCACTACGATGCGAATTCTAACCATTAACATGTTTTTCAGTTGCTGTTTAAGGCAGTGCTTCTCAGCATTCCTTGTAACTATTATCTAATTCTAGATCAGGTGTGCACAAACGTTTCGCTTTTGCCGGCCGCGTTACGTTTATTTTTATGAAATACGGCCGCCTGTGAGTTCGCGATTTTTTTATATTTTTTTGGTTCTGTTCTGCTTCCACACACTGAGCCTAACCTGCTTCCACACATCTATTTAGCCGTCTTTCTAGTGAGCATCCTCATACTATACACAAAATGTTTTTATCAATGCACGGCCGCCGTAACATTTGTACACGGCCGCATAAAGTTTTATGGAAGACCGCATGCGACTGCACGGCCGCAGGTTGAAAAAAATTCTCCCCATTTGAAAAAATTCACTTGGGCCATAGTCTCGAGTGTAATTAAATTTGGATGTCGTTCATTTTCCACAAATTATCTTTAGTTCTTGATATTTTACCGAGGTTGGAATGTTGAATTGCCCTGTTCCACCCTTGGTTAAATAAAGTGCCGTGCGCTGATTTTCTCTGCCTGACGGTTTCAACATGTTTGAACAAGCAGGAAATTTATGGAAGGCAACATCAAGCCATTGAAGTCGCAGCAATTACTGCTGGAGTGTGCATTGTCGGACGAAATGAAGTGAAGCACCGATTTGCCATGTTGTGATGTTCCAAAGTTTAAATACAGTGCTTGGTGGTGAAGCGCGCAGCCATGCAAGTAGCCGTGTTAGAACTTCAAACAAACTATACTTTCATGGGAGAGTTGGCTCTTAACTTAACCAGGTATGCAAGAGGATCTGGCTTAGCTGCAACATGGTGATTATACACACAACGCAGGCCCGTAACCAGGGGGGAAAGATCCCCCCCAGAAAATGTTTCGCCTCCCCTGGAAAAATGTGTTGGACATACTTTAAAAATATTGGACATAGTTTAAAAAATTTGGGCCCCTCTCAAAACTCTTCGCCCCTCCTGGTGTTCCAAGCTGGTTACGGGCCTGACACAACGTGTATATATTTTGAAAGGAATTTATGTGATTTTAGTGTTTTGATGCGCAACTGATGCAGACGGATTGCTGAATCTGATATTCAAGTATTGTTATTTCCTTCAACATACAGTAGATTTGTGAGTTGGCATTTTTATTGCTTTTGCGAATTAAATTAAAATTTAGATCACGACTTAAAGCACTTGAACATGATCTTTGTTGTGGCAGTGCTAACGTTTCCTTCATAGTAATGTGCATGAAGCCAAAAAACAGACTTATCCATATTTTTAGCTTGGATTTTTGAGTTTATTACAGCACATGATTGTATTAATGTTCATTTAGCTTGGACGACATTCTTTTAAATGACTTTGTGCTTGAATTGCTGGTAATCAGACGCATATTTCATATATAAATAAAATTATTTATTTTTAAGCGAAATATTTAGAGGGGTTGTCACGGGTCATTAAGCTCTACCTGGGGAAAGTGAGTAAATTGTGCAGCAGAGCAAGTTCAGTTTAACAGCTTAAATTATGATAAAATGTTGGAGGTGTTAATGAATTTGTGAAAAGGTCCAAAGGGCCCGATGAGCAAAGGTTGTGAACAACATACTTTTCTCTAGCCGCGGGCCAAACTATGCAAGGTCTTGGCGGCCGTGCTAATTTTCCATTAACAATTCCGTTCCCTTCACAATTGATGATGTTCTTAAAGCTTGCGAGTTAATGTAATTTTAATCAGATTCGTCGGAAGGGGATAGATTTTGAATTTTGGTATTTTGTTAATAGAAAAATGCTTTCTCTTAAGTTTCGGAGTTTGTAAGATGAAATTTCACCACTGATGCCCCCCATGAAAAATACTTCTTGGCCACCCCTGGAAAAATTCACCATTGTTCCCCTGGAAAAAATCCTTCCGACGCCCATCATCAGATTGACTTCACATCTTTACAGTTCGTAACTGAAAACAAAATGCAACATACATCTATTGATAGCACAACATTAATGTGATAATTCAAGTTTCTGCAGTTTAGTTGGTAAATTGGATGAGGCAAGAAGCAAAACACTTTGCAAATGATCATCAGTAAGTTGTGTTCAACTTTCTCTTGCTAGGTAGGTTTCATTGATGAAAAGAGTTATTCACACGCATATGTTGCCAAATACTGATGCTTTTTTGGCACGATTTGAAGTGGGGATATTGCTTGCATTTAAGATACTTTTCATAGAGGTCAAGCAGTGATACACCCTCGGCTTGTAATTTTCTGACTGCAGCACAACTAGTTTCATTTGTTACTTCTTCTGCAGCGGGTCCACCTGCAGGCTGCACCAAATGGAGGACTGAGCAATCTGATGTCGTTTGAGAGAACAAACGTCACCAAAGCGGGATGAACATTCAGTTCTTAAATTTCTTATCACGGAATAAATTGAAGTACTGCTCGTCGCTTTGTTCTCTTACAATGTAGCGAAGTGAGCATAATTTGCAATTTCAGCTGGCTTGTTCTACAGTAAATCATACGTTTCTCATAAGCAGGGGTGTAGTTAGGCGGGAACACGTTCCCACATTTTTTTCATAGTAGCCTGGCATGAAGATGTTTATTTTTACGCAGATTGCCACTCATATGTGTAGCTCCACTCAGATTTCCCATGTGTAGCTCCAGACGGCGCATAAATGAATAAATAATAAGATCTCTTATTAGCAATAATGTTTAATTACTGATGTTTAGTTTTTTGGCGCGCTCCCACACTTTTTACTAGAAAATGACAAGCTTTTTGAGTTTGTTACCATATTTTTTTTTACAAGCACTTCACCCTTGCTCACAAGGTAATTTCAAAGCATGCAATGCCAGATATTGCATGGAGGGCAGAGTCACAAAATATAGTACCATAGATAAGTGGTCATACAGTTAGTACAATTTGTGAAGCGGCTTGCGGGCAGGCTGATTTTGCTTGGCTGGCTGGATCCGGCTCGCGGGACGTAGGTTGCCGAGCTTAAACAGGTATTCCCTGTATGTCAGCAACATTCTTGAAAGACAAGATTGCTCACACTTTTGATAGCAAAATACAGACCTGCCCGTCTGGGAAAGTACTTTTATTGGCTTGGCTTGAAACAAGTTGCTTGCGGGGAGTCAATGCTTTAGGAAAGGTCATCATGTATTTTCACACCTGTTTGCACTCCTATGGAGAATAACATAGTTTTGTTGCTGCCAGATTGATAGAATTCAAATGAAATTGAGACAAATTTGTTCTTCGTCGGCTTTCGCACGTCGGTCCGTTTTGCAAATGGCAGCTTTTAGCGATTTTTCGTGCAGGCCTACCCTGAGACCAGAGCACCTAATAGCAACTTAGAAGCCAAGCGTTCCTTAATTTGTCATTTTTTCTACTACTTCAAAAGAATATCGCAAATCAAAGTCAGAACTGAATTGCCAGGCCTGTCCATTGGTACTTCCATATTTCTACAGACAATTCAAATTTGGCGCAATGTGAAACCTGGAAATCCTGCAAAGTCATATTAAAAACAGCACAAAAACTACTGCTTTAAATAATATACTCTGTTGGGCACTTCGTAAAAAAACTGTTTGCATTGCTAAAACGTTTACTTAACTATTTTTGCAATCATCAGTCTTTCGATGACTGTGAAAACAGTGATTTTTTGAAAAGTCCATTACGATTACATTTGAATCATTTTTTGCCAATCTTTTTGCCAACGGTTTTGCTTATTTAAAGTTGGTTCTTGAACTTACGTCTAAAAGTTGGAGATAACTTGAAAACGAACGTTTGACTGGGTTGCAAAACAGAAAAATGAGCTTCGAAGGTTTTTCTTCTTCAAACAACTTGAAAACCTCCGGACAGAACAAGTAGTTGTTATGAGCAAAAGCCACAACTTTGTGAGGATTATCATACTTCTCTTTGAAGATCACCTCTCTGAAACGCAAAACAAATTCGTAATTTTTACTTCACAGCTAATCTATTTTCATTGACATGCGACTCTTCTACATCAAACACCGCTTGGCTGAACATCAACTACATGAATAAAGCAAACAATACACGGGTTTGATCGTCATCATCATTGCAAGAACTTTCGCTGCGTTCAAGCGTGATGCGGCAAGTTTAGTTAGCTTTAAAATATTTAGAAACGAAGTACAAACTGCAAGCAAAATAAATTAGTAAGTAGCTCTGCGCAGTACCAGATGCAGCGAGCAACAAATGAACACCTCAGCACAGTGCCGTAGCCAGACCAAAACTTTGGAGGGGGCCAAAGATTTTTTGGGGGGCAAAATGTTTCATGTTAGGCCAATAACACTATTTTGTTTAGAAAAAAACGCCTCTCAAAGCGCAAAATGACTGTATTTTCTAAAATTTTTGGGGGGGCATGGCCCCTTTGCCCCCCGTGGCTACGCCTATGCCTCAGCACATTGCAGAAGGCTTACTATCGTATAATCCCCGAAGCATGTCACTTACACGCAGGCCCGTAACCAGCTTGGGACACCAAGAGGGGCGAAGAGTTTTCTGAGAGTGGCCCAAATTTTTAAACTATGTCCGATACTTTCCAATTGTGCCCAACATATTTTTCCAGGGGCGAAAATTTTTCTAGGGGAGGCAAAGCCACCTGGTTTCGGGCCTGCTTACACGTGATAAAGAACGGCGTTCGGCGTAGTGGGAAAACAATCATGACAATCAGTCGTCAGACATAGCGCAATTACCACGCGTGACTTGATTGTTACCTCAGCTTTGAATACTCCAAGCAGCCGCGTCCGATGTCATACTGCTTGTCATTTTTCAATAGTTCGATGTCGGGGTGTTGCTCCATCATAGTTTTCAAAGCGGTTGATCCACATTTCGCTGCGGTGAGCACGCCGACCTGAAACAATGTTCCCGGACGAGTTCAAACACATTTAAAATCCACATTTTAGTTACGTCTTGTTTGGTTTTAGCTCGAAACATGGGCGTCGGAAGGATTTTTTCCGTGGGGTGGAAAGTGGAAAGCGGATTTTTCAGGGGGAAGCTAAAAGGATTTTCCAGGGTGGGCCAGCAGTGGTGAAATTTCATTTTACCCACTCGAAACTAAGTGAACAATTTTTTCTGCTGAAAATTTAATAGAAAAATATATAATTACAAAATTCAGGGAAGCCAGCGCTCCCCTGACCCCCCCTTCCGACACCCACCGGTCGATTTGTATTGAAATTTTTGAGTGAATTCCTAATGGTCTCTGAGTTATTCACCGGTTACATTTTGGTTCATGAGCTCGACTCAGGGCGGGTAATTGCAGGGATGTTTGAAACTGAGAAGCAAAAATCGTTTCAACCGCTCGCTCCTTCCATCGTGGGTGACTCCAGTGTAGTCGTCTTGCAGTACAATTTGGATTCTTGAGAACACAGTTGAGTGCTCAGTCATTTTGTTGAGTGCTGAGTCATTTTGTTACGCGGTTACGCTCTGTAGTCTCACAACAGTTGTGGTTCTTATGTGTGCTCTGAACTGTGCACTGACGAAGTCGTGAGCTGAAAGTTGGTATTTTTTTACGTGTTTTCAGTTATTTTTTTCCTTGTGATTTTCGACGTTGGTTGATTTCGTTTTCTTTGTTTCCTTCATCTGTTAGAAAGAGCGCGTTAAACAAGTTGGCTGAAGGTTTCCAGTGTTACTTGCCGTAATATTTACTACAGAACACATAGTGCTTGTTTTTCAAATGGAGAAACTAGCTTGAAAATACACCGATAAACACCGGCGCTCATCGCTGTTGACTGCATATCAAGATAAAAGCGGTTGGGATTTTGATCAGAAATAGTTGTTCACACTACTCACCACTTGACCTCGTATATTTGCGCTTGGCGCCTTTGCTTGTGCATTATTCAAGAAGGTAACGCAATCGGGGAGGGTCCTTTCGTTTATGTGATCCTTCGGATTTTGCATGGATAAAAGAACGTGATTAGTCAATACAGCTCTCTTCTTTGTGTAGATGAGCAAAATCGTCAAGACAGTCATTGAGCCGAAGAGAACAATAATTTTTGAGAAGAAGTGCATGGTTGCTCTACCCATGAATGGAGTAGCAGTCAACAAGACAACAGTTTAACTTATAACCTGAAAATTTGAACAAAGTGTTGGATGTGTCTAATTATCTTGAAATCACTTTTAACAGAATACAACGGGAAGACTTTCTACAATGCGAATGATAGGGCAATACAGACCTGCGTTGTGAACTTACGTCAAATTACTTTTGGAGCATAACGTAGGGATATGAAATGAACTTTGGAGCGGTGATAACGCAGTGGTGGAGCGTCTCCTATTCGAAACGGGTGAGTGCTCGAACCGCAACCAATGCGTGAATCGCTGTTGCGCTCCTTGGTGAAAAGCGTTAAGCCTATGAAGTCTTGGCAAGATGCAAATTTTAAGTTTTCACTTGCCGCATATTGCAGTCACCCAAGTAAACAAAAGTTATTGCTATAAACGTGTTGCATCAAAACTAACATAGCCTTAAATAAAGTTTTTCGGGTTTGTTATGCAACGTTTCGGATTGTTCCTATTCCATTTTCAATCGAAAATGAAACAACGTTAAAACAATGCAGGCAGTTCAGAACCAAATGACTTTGTGACATAGAAACGCTATAATAATATCACGAAAAATTGCTGAAAACAAACCTGAGGCTGTCAGCCATTTATTTTAATAAGACTGTAGGACTGAACATCTATTTGAAAAAGACTGTACAACTGAAGATGCTTAGTGTTACGTGGCATGCTGACGCTTTGCGCTCAAATCCAATTACATTTATTACATCACGAACATACCAAAGATGATCAGGCGATATTATTCTATGTAACAGCGGCAAGTACTGCTCTGGCCATAAATTACAGGACATAACAAAATACGGATTGATAAAAATCCACTGGTTTCTAGCGTTTTATATTACATTTGTGGAGCTTGAGCTTTGTTTGGGAGGCTAAGCCTACAAAATCCCCGTCGTGGCGTCGGGACTGTCACTCAGTAATTTGTTCTAGAGGCAGAGCTGTCTGCATTGTATCAACGTTGCTTCATTTCCCAACGAAAATAGATCAAAAACAATCAGAAAAATTTCGAAATCAGCCGTGATTGAAATTTTGGATGCTTTGACATTTTTGATTCAATTCGTACAATCAAGACAATGACTTGTTTGATAATAAAAGAAAAATTTTTCTCTACTGAAAATGTTGTTTTTACGCAGTGGGAGAGCTCAATATTTTGAGCTTTTGGGTGTTTCTTTGAAGCTGGTTATAAACATATATAAAGTCCTAAGTTATTAGAAAAGTTTGCAAGACCGAAAAAAACAAAAACTTAAGCTAAGCTTGCTGAAAATATATGCATTGTTCTATGTCGTTCCAAATTGAACTTTTGCCATGAAAACTGATTTACCGATGAATAAAATATTTTTCCAAGTTAGGCCATCATGCCGCCTCTGTCACTGGGTTGAAGAAAAAGTACTGCAGCTTGCTCATTGAAATTGTGCTGAAAGGTGAATAAAGCAATGAAACATTCAGGATTTTATAATCAATTCTTTTATCACGTGGAAGTTGCTTGTGTTTTTGTAGATAGTTTATTACAACAGATCCATCTCTCAAAAATTAATTTATTTTGCTTTAATTGTTGAAGCACTAAGAGCAGTTGATTGAGCTGCCACTCGGTAAATGACCAGCGCTTAGACATCATATTTACTGAAAATGAGTTTTTTTTACGCAAAAGTAGTTGAAAAATTATTATTAACAAACAAGCTGTGGAGGATAACTGCGTTCGATGCCCACATACTCTCTTTAATCTCATACTTCAATACAACAGTATTTCGATAATGACAATCGTCACTAGGTCTCCTAAAGCTTGTCGGAGTATCCTTGCTTAACACAACATTGTTTGTAGTTGGTATTTGTTTGTTTTTGTCAGCTTTGATTAACTGAAATGTTGTTGTATTATTTATTAACTACAAGGTGTTTTCTTTTTTCAGGTAAATATTAGACTTAGAAGTTTTACTCTATACACAAATGCGATTGGGAGAAAATCGATCAAGTTGAAAATGTTTATAAATCATATTAAAAATTCTGCAAACGTCAAGTTGCTGTATTTTAACGGTTTGGTGGCCAATTGTTTCAAAAAAATTGTGATTGTCTTTATCAGGCAGTTCAGACGAAAATTGTTTGGACAAACTGCTATTTCAAAGATCAGATCGGGAACGAAAAGACAAAATTTTGAGGTGCAGTGGCGAGTAATGGAGTCTTAAAGACGAAAAACATTTGACTTCCCCTACGCTCGATAAAGGAGGGATGAGGCCATTTTGTGCAAAGTTGACAGTATTAGCGACATTTCTTTGTGAAATAAAACCTTTTTCCTACATGCATATTTTTAACTGCACAGCCTTTTGAATAAAAGTGACTGTCCAGTTATTGCATAAATCAAAAATAAGATTTTCCCCTGTAGTACGTCACAGTAATTCCGTGCATGCAAAAAGCAACATCATGAGATTTACCGTGGTATCCCTTGCAACAATGTCTACGATTTCGATGTAGCTCATCTATTTCATGAGTGATGACTAAAAAGGCGATTCAGAGCAACTTGAATGGTCTAGGGCGGGGGTGTGCAATCATTTTGTACGGAGGACCACACTGAAAACTTCATTGGTACCGGGGGCGCATGTATTACACACAGTATATTACACCTATAATCGCTTTAAAAACTTTAGCAAAACTTTTTACATTAGTTAGCACAGAATGAAGGTAACAATATTCACTTCCGGTCGAGTAAAATGCGTTTCGAATAAAACGTGTGGAAAAAATCTCGATAATTCTAATCTATTCGATAAACTTACTTTAACATAAACTCGAAACATGTACTACGTAGATGTGGCTACCCTGCGGATCGCACAAAATGCTCTCGCGGGCCGCGGTTTGCCCACCCCAGGTCTAGGGTCTTTGGTGGCGACTGAGGAACGCGTTTTTGTTTATGTTAGCAGACTATCATGTCAACTGTTAGACCATTGGTAAGCAAGAAAATTGCATTGAATCACGAATAGAATATTGCCTGACATCACGAAGTAAGAATTCGCAAAACATTAAAGCCAAATTTATAACAATATATGAAGATGCATCCCCAATTCCCGGTATAGACCCCAATGTAGGATCGTTGATGGTTGAAGAGGAACGCATTGTAGCTTACGATTCCAGTTTAGGGGTCTGCCTAGATTTTGCAGGAGCATGGGTCAGTCTCCCAACTAAGCGATCTGACGTCTTGAAATTGCCAAGCCAAAGCTAGTCGAAATTAATGCTCTCGAAGGCTCTCACTATCGTCCGTTAGTAACTATCCAGTACAGCACTCTAAACTTGATTGCCTCCTTTTGATTATATTCAGATATACAACAATCTATTCAATACATGTGAAGCCAGAACAACGTAACATTAAACGGTTCGGTACAGAATGGTGAACAGCAGCGCAATGTGTTCACATGAGAGACCGGAAACGACGACCAATTTCCGTCATGTATGCAGCAGGCTATCATGTCAGCCGTTATCAAACATAGTAATTGCATTGAATAACGGATAGATTGCATTAAATCACGCAGCAAGAATGAAAAATACATTATATCACAAATATATATTAAATATAGTGGCTTTCCCGTCGAAATCTGTTTATTTATCCTATTTTTTGTGCAAATGGATTTTTAGCTTTTTTAAAATTAGCCAGTACAGTAAATCTTGTTGGTTATTTTTGCTTTGCAAACATGCATTAATCAAACATCTTTTATCTGTTCATTTCTCATTTGTTCTTTTATCTGTTCATTTTTCATTTGTTGTTGTTATCACCAGTGGTGGACTTAGAGTTTGGGGGGCTCGAGGCAATGTTGAAAAGGGGAGCTCTGATGACGCCATTATACTCAGCCAACCGTGATAAGACCTTTTGATCAAGCTTAAGAAGGGGAAATGCCGGCAACGGTGTTATGCTCTTCTCTGTAAGCCGCATTAGGGGTTATGGGGTTGGGGGTAGAGCTAGCTATTGTGTTGAAGTTTCGCATACAAGGTTAGGTTTAGTGTCAGTTTTCCTGGCAAATTTGGCAGGAAAACTTTGGCGAGGTCTATGTAGTGTTTGCAAAAACTTACCAGTGTTCATTGACTAAAAAGTGCCGTGACAAAGAATAGCCTATTAGACTGCAATTTGAAATTGACTTAATTGAAAAGGTAAACTGAATTTCATACAGATAAATGGAGTACAAAACAGGTCTATGTTTGAACATAACAAAACTCTTGTGATTGCATATGCGCTACATATGCTCAGCAGGGACCCCTTTTCACAGTCGTCCACAGGGGCATGAGGGGAGGCAAGGAAAGTACAATTCCCCGGGCGTCGAATCACTGTGGGGTGCGCCGAAAAGTCCCAAAAATGTCGCAAATACTTTTTTCATCATCACATTTGCTTCCGAAAGACCTTAGGTTCGAACATGGGTCAAACGTATTTCTTTCCCTTGGAACTGTCTAGCCTCGCTACAACCCTTTCTTTCCCCAGGCACCATCTAACCGCGCTACGGTCGTCCATACTGTATTATGAGAAGCTTCATTCTCTGACAGTGAAAGTAATTATCATTTGGCATAAATTTTTTTCTCTTACTTGATAGTGTCTTTTCAGAACTTTATGGAAGAAATTTTATAACTCGCAGTCTATTTGAAAGGTAATGAAGTTGATTTGCAGCTTTTCCTTATTTACACATTAGACATGCTGGTGGGGGCACTATTGTATTGTATTGAGTAACGTCGTCACTCCCACACGCAAGTCGCTTGAATTTAAGTATGCATCGCAGTAGCATGAAATACGCAAATACATGAAGGAAGACGAGGATACATACATCGCGGTAGTAGAGAGTATACGTTTGATGGCGCAAATACATTTACTTTGATGAAACACAAGCTTTTGAGATATACGTATGAATGAAGTCATCCTGCTTATTACAATGTAGTACTGCGATGACTTCCAAGTACATCGATTTATAAAAATGCTTGAG
>Ga0210059_1010785_pt1 | contig 14073 bp, 12 predicted proteins | sample Ectturendosymbi2_FD_188042 | JGI IMG/M metagenome (GOLD analysis project Ga0210059, IMG submission 188042) | Ecteinascidia turbinata endosymbiont from Florida, USA - Sample 2 (SPAdes) (version 2) | ecosystem: Host-associated > Tunicates > Ascidians > Unclassified | place: Key West, Florida... | reverse complement strand
GTGCAGTGTGGTAGTGTTCGGTTGTAGTGTGTGAAGGACAGGTCATAGGCTTCCAGGAAGTTGGGTTCTCTGGAACTGAATCACTAACAGTATAATATGGACTAGTTTGCATTTGCAGTACTGTATAATTCATCATTGGGGATGAGCCTATGAAACTGCTGTCCAACCAGTATAAGTGCTACAAAACTGATAAAATCCTGATTGTTTTTTAATGTGTTTTCTTGCCAAGCAATGTCTTTACTTGTTTTTACTAGCTACAGTCATTTGTTTGGTTACACCACAAACATAACCAAATGCTCAATTTCATGAAGACTCTGTAGCAAAAATTAATAGCAAGAGTTGATAGAAAAGATAAATGTGAGGCTATTTGTCTTCATCCAGACTTTGTAAATGTCACCATAGTGTTAAAGAAAGGCAAGGATATTACACACATGTATCTATTTTTACCAAGACCTATAAATGACATTGCATGCATTGTCTTGGTGTTTGTTATTCTTCAGCATTGCCTATGCATAGCTATCTAAACCTTCTGTGTTCTTCGTGGCACCTCACAATTTTTTGCATATTCTTGTAATTCCTCTGTCATGCTCGCCATGTTGAGGATGTGCACAAGCCAAATATGTAATTAAATTCATTTTATAAAAATAGTAAATACCAACTGTCAAATCTAGTTTTACATTTAGCGAAAACAAACAGTTGTTAGCCTCAAGATAAATATCCAGTTGAGGTCAGGCAGCGGCAGCAGTACCACCAGCATGGGATGTACCACCAATGTGGGGTTCAACTTGAAAAGCTCAAGTTTGTAACATGAGCATGTGGATCACTGTGGGGATTGAGCAGAAACATCTATTTGTACCACGAGTGTGGGATTGAAATACATAGCAACATTGTTTACCACCAGAGTGGGGATTGAATTGGATAATGGCAGTTTGTTGCCTACCATGATTGTGGCGATTGAGTTGAATAGCGGCGGTTTGTACCACTAGAGTGGTTGACTAGAAAAGCCTATCTGCACCGCCAGAAAAATGTCTGTTTGTACTAACATCGTGGGGATTCAGTAGAAAAGCTTGTTTGTACAACCAGCACACTCGCAGTTTGTTCCACCAGCATGAAAAATGAGTCAAAAAGCCGATTTGCACCAACAGAAAAGTGTCTGTATGTACGACCAGTATGGGAATTGAGTAAAAAAGCCTGTTTGCACCACCAGGAAAATTTGTTTGTTCCATGAGCATGGGGTTGAGTACAGAAGTGTCTGTTTGTACCATGAAAATGGGGATTGAATTCAATAGTGGCAGTTTGCACCACCACAGTGGGGTTTGGATTAAACAGCGGCAGTTTATACCACCAGGAGTGGCGCAGCCTACCCTCGGTTTCCCGTGCTCGGGAACAAGATCAGCTTGGGCGCTCTAATCCAGCCCGTTCGTGGCAGCACAGATGCGAACAGTGGGTTGGGAATATAGGGGCGTCGAAAGCTGACTTGGGCACTGCATATAGTTTTCATAAACCTGTCTGAAAATTTCAAATGACAGTGACATCACGAAATTGATGCCAGAATCAGGTCTGGTCATAATGACTGCTGTGACGAGCTATAGGGGGTTCTGGATCATGCAATCACTGAATTTGTAGTTGTATAAGTAGAACGTCATAAGGACTGACTGAGGACAGACTCATGAACACATGAAAAAGGACAGACAGAAAAATGCACACAAAAACCTGAAGGAAAAAGATTTTATACAAAATTCTAGACATTAATTTACAAAATGCTACATCAATTTGTTGGATAAAAGCATGAAAAGTTAGCAGATAGTAAAAAATACTGTGATGGAATGCTTTACCTGCAATTAAGTAAGTAACTTGAAAAGCAAGGTTTTCTTGCCTTTTTTGCGGTAAATGTACTGTTGATAAGAATTGTTTTTATGAAACTCTACTGGGAAGTTCTTGTAGTCTAAATGGTTCACTGCATAGTTTTTTATGTAAGTTATGACATATAAACTTTCGCAGAATGCGAAATTGTTGATTTATAAAAGCAATACACAGCATTTTTCAGAAAAAAACATGTTTCACTCAAAACCACAACATGCCAAGTTGGTCCATGAGAACGAAAATTACTTCCGGCAGCACTGCGCAGAAACATCCAAAGTTTGTTTAAAAACATTGGTTAGCTTTTATTTTGAAAACTATGCAATCAGAATAATAAGAACTTGACATGTCAAAAGTAATGTGATATAACCTATGTTGATATTGAGATGATTCAGAAAAATCCATTAGGTTGGTAAATGTGGAAGCAAAAAACAAATAATTTCTGATCTTTCAATTAGCAACCTTTGTGTCACTGGCTCTTCACGTGTTGACAAACCAAGGAAAGGCTAACTAAGGTTATTAGTTTCATCTCTGCCAACTCGCGGTTTTGCTTATTCTTTTACGAAATAATGAAAAATACTTTTATTTTTTGAAAAGTACCTTTTGTCATTTGCAAAATAGTACACCTTTCTTATGCAAAAGTATTACCAACAAAACTTGGCAAATTTGTTGGTAAACAGTGACTTTTTGTAATATTTGCCCAAGTTAGAGAATCTGGCAACCTTGTTGCTGTTGAACTAAGTTAATTGCTCAAACATCAGTTGACACACTGTCTTCAATCAGCAGATTGTCATACAAAACTGTATTTTGTGAGAGCTAATCAGCACAACATTTTGTCGATGTCATCAACAGATGGAATGTGCATTTTACTGGACTTTCTGTTGTTTGGAAAGAGCGAAGTGCAAAAGCAGAGACGCCAGGACAGCACTAAGTCAGTGCAGGCAGTAAGAGAATTAAGGGCAATGTAAACTTATAAAAACCAAAAAATTGTTACCAATTATACAAGTCTGTTCCCATTCAGCAACGATGTTGACCTCAGAAATAATACTAAAAATCATAGAAAACTATTCTGAATTTCATGGGTGCACGAACAGCTGCAATAAGTTTGTTTCCATTCGATCTGGATAAACAATCGTACCATTCTAATTTTATAAAAACGGTAACTTCACCTCTGTTTCCCCTTTTATGAAAGGGTAGTGGGGAAATGCCCCCATCATGCATCCACTCTCCGGCATCCCTGTGCGAAAACACAGTAACACTCACCACCGCACATGTGCAACTGCCTCACGAATGCGAAAATTTTGTTGGCTGTGCTGAGTAGGGACATGTGTATATTAAGATATATACAGCAAGCAAAATAAGCTCAAAATGTCACAGAATAGTTATTTAGTGAAATCTTTTGTAGTGATTTTGGTCCCAAATAAGTACGTCACACCTTTTTGTAATGTGAAAATGCTTATAATTACAAAACTGCACCCTGTTTTCGTTTTGCCAACCAAGTACTTCTGGCTTTCAATACTGCAATGGCTTTTGGTACCCTTGCTTTTTGAAAGTTTTTCTCTAGTCGTCCTTGCCTCCACTACAGGTGTTACACAGTTTGTGTAGTTTAGCTAATGCATAGCCTACAGTGAAGTATTGTATGACAAATGTTTATGCAACAGTGACAGATTAAATTCTGTGTTTGTGGCCTTGTTTAATTCAACTCGCTGTTCAGGGTGGTTTGTGAACATCTCATTTACAACGAAAAAAGTTTTCTCAAAAGAAACCACTTGACAATTATGTTACATATTGAAAGTGGGTGCAGTTATAACTTCAATGATCATGCACGTTTGCATGAAGCTTTGCAGACATGGGCTCAGTCCCATTGCCACAAGGGGGCTTTAGTGGGCTTAGCACCCCCGAACAAAGCTCCAAGCCCACAAATTGAAATATGAAATATTATAAATCAGTGCAATTTTTGCTAGATTTGAATGTCAAGCCCCCCTGCACAAACAACAAGCCCCTCTGCACAAACATAAAGACCCCTTGTTGATGACTTTCTGGCAATGGTTCTGCGTGGGCTATGTGCACTTCTTACAAAACACAATAGCTCGAAAACACTTCAACACATACCAAATTGAATCTGCCATGACATTGCCAGAAAAATGTTATTCATTAACACCCTGCTTACCTTTTGCAAACGGCTCAACAATACTGTGCATACACATAACTACGGTTGAATGATAAGAACACCGGCACTTTCTTTCTTTTCACAGTTATTCACAAATGACAACAGTTAAGGCAGGTTTTTTAGGGACCTGATTCGAGCCCCTAGATTTGAAAATTGGGTCCCTACAGATCCATACCCATACCGGGTACCTAACATTTTCCTTAAAAAAAACTGGTTAAACCGTGCACTCATGCCCAATCAGCAATCACGAATCCTAGCAAAACACTGACATTTAGACAAACACAACGTTTGTCTTCGCGACAACCGTCAACAATAATATAAAGCAAAACTTCACAAACGCATTGCGTAATTACTTATGACACGAACATACAACTCTGAAAAGCACTTCTGTGAATGTCTTTTCAGCAAGGTCTCTTCGAATTCCAGTCAGTAGTTCCAGTGATTGCAGCACTCAGTGATGCCACTGGGATCAAGCGTTTCAACATCAAATTTTTCAGGATTCAACATCAAATGTCAAGCATCAACATCAAAAAGACACAAAACTGTTATCAAAGCTTGTTTTCTGCTATGGTTCCTATATTGCACATCCACCACCGCTTCGTGAAACCATCTGTTTGGCTAATTACTGCCCCTTCTAGCCAGGGTTGCCCCTTTGGGGCCAAATTTCAGAAATTTGGTCCCATATAACACTTGTTGGCCACAAAATTTTCGTTTGGCACTTTGACACTTTTTTGGCCCTTTTCCAGGATAGGCTGGCCCCTTGCAAGAATTAGATCTGACCACCCTTGTTCCTGTCTGGTAAACCATAATTTTTCACTTTTTTGACTAATTCATTGCAGATTTTCACCAAACGCTTATATTTTGAAGGTTTTTGATTACAAAATTTTGTTAGGATCCTTAGAGTTTCTGAGTTATGTGAGAGTAAGTTCATCAGAATATCTGTTACTTGCTGCAGTTGCAGAGGTTGCAGTGAGAACTGTTACGTTGCCTAACTTGCTGTTTTTCAGGTGGTGCACATGTTTGTTGGTTTTGTTCAGATTGTTGTTGCATTAGCACTTATCGAAGGATGATAAATTTCTCTCAGTTGATGGCTACACATGGAAATTATGTTGTTCTCTTACGATCTTTCATCACCTACTCGTTTTGCTGTTGCACCACAATTGTGATTGAGAAACATGCCATTTAATATGGGTTCACATGACTTTGCTACTGCTGATAAATTTGGACAAAATGGTTGACCCATTTTTGGCCCCATGTCTTAGAATTTGGCTCTTTCTGGACTAGATTTGGCCCCTTGACAAAAAGTAGATCTGGCAACCCTGCTTCTAGCTGTCAATTTCCAATTTGCTGCATTTTTTTAGTAGCAGCATTCACAGAGCTGAAAATTCGTTTGACCTCAAACCCTTTTATAAACATAGAAGTACATCGATGGACTCCACAAGATCAATTCATTAAAATTTTGAAAATGCTAGATCATGCTCAGCAACAAATCTAACTGAAAATGCTAGATCATGCTCAGCAACAAATCTATTCAACTTCAGCTCTGCAGAAGCAACTTATGAGCATAATTTTCAACCTCTTATCATCAGAACCTTTAAACCGCAGAACCTTTAAAATTTCATCGAGTATTTGAAGAGCGCATGGCTTTAATACGTGATTTGATTTCTTTGTGTCATAAACAATCACTCCTTTTGGGAGCTTTGAACGAGTTACGATGTACCCTACTGCATTAATTTACATTGCCACTGATATTTCTATTTGTCATCAGTTTTTATCAGTCAGCTTATTAGTTAATGTCTTCAAGCCACGACTTGTTAAACTTCAAGGCCAGCAAGAAGGCCTATGCTATTTTCGTCTTAGAAATTGCAACTACCTGAAAGAACCTAAAACCTGAGTTTTACAAAGCCTCAGTCAGAGGTCTGCATCTACAGCAAAAACATTTTGTCTATCGGACTTGAAATCTCTATTTCATAAGGTTAAAAAAATACAAAACTGGATTTGATCCACATAAATAAATTAAGCTCGGCATCATTCAAGCTAAAATGAGAACATTTCATGTTGACAGTAAGAATGGCCTTAACATATTGCAAACAAAGTTAAGGCAGCCAACGTTTTTGTCAACCTGCGCTAACAAAACAAAGGGTTGAGGTAGCCTGCACTTAGTTGAAGGTTAGAGAGTGCAGACCACCTCCACTTTTTCCAAATTAGGGGTGACAAGAATGTAGTCTAGGGTGCGCTTACTTAACTGTGGTCATATTGCTTTTTTTTCTACGAATATATATATATATATATTTTTTTTCGACATGGAAGAACCATATATTAAACCACACATAACCAAAAAGAAAAACACAGTAAAATTATACAGACCATGATGGAGTACCACCATTGTGTGTGTGTGTTCGACCAAACACATAGCACCCCCAAATGGGTTGGGCAGACAGAGGCAAAGACAGATTACAAAAAGGTTTTACAGTAAACCAGCGCTTTTCAAACTTTATTTAGTTACAGCACACTATAATAAATGCTAGATTTGGCCGCAGCACACCTACTTTATAAAAACCTACTCTTCACAAACTTGTAACGGAAGTGATGTAACATACAGAAGGTTTTGTCAAAACATAAAACATTCGCGGCACACTTCAGCCTCTTCAGCGGCACACAGCTTGGGAAACACTGCAGTAAACAGTAATACAGCAGTGTTGGGTACATGAAAAATGAACAAAATGAGGTTAGTCAGGGTGGCTGAAAAGGGGAGCAAAACAATACTGCACAGAGGCTTTACAAAAAGCATAAAAAGCATACTGAAGACAATGAAGCTTACAGAAAATACAGACATTCAGAAGGCGATGGCTATACATTGAAGAGAGGCAAGTGATGGGCAGGAACACTGTTAATGCACTGAGGGTGGCTAAAGTCAGATCACGTGCACACAGGCCAATATGCTGGCGGTGTTCCCTCTGACCACGGCCAGAGACAGGCGCTGGTGGAGCCACTGTCGCTCCCTGGGGTTGCCTGAAATGTCAACGAGTTTCTTTGCGCGACAGCTCAAGAAGGGGGCAGTGGACTTGCCGTACACACCAGTGGTTTCATTTGCAACTGGTTGAAAGTACTAAGTGTCAAGAAGGTCATTGTATTTCTGGCATTTGGCGGTCTCAGCATCAGTTGCTACACTGCCTGCTATAGCGACACTGACTGTGTAGTGACTTTCTGCAAAGGTGTCGACAACTGTCGCGTCCCATACAAGGCTCCTGCCTCTGTACCAAGGGTTCAGCGTCAGACCATCGGGCCTTCTTTTATCTTTCGTCAGGCAGGCGGGTTCAAGGACAGAGGGGAGACCAATGCAGGTCAATGATCATTTGAGGATGTAGTTTATGGCTGAATGTCTGGGGAAGCAGCCCGCATTCTTAATGCAGGAGAGGCCATGAAGCCCCCAGCCTGTCAACAAACTTCCTGCAGCGGCATTCCGTGATGTCGAAAATATTGGCACCAGTTCGCAGAGCAATTGCGATTCAGAGCTCATCAGGTTTCCGACGCTAGCAATTGGGAAGGCTTTTGACCAGGCAGCGGTGTGGCTTTTCTGTGCAGTGAGTAGCCAGCAGTGGTTCCAAGGGTTTGGGGTGTCGAGCAGGGCGGCGAGTGAATCTCTGCAAGCGAGGTCATCCCAAGCCGATTGTGTTTCCTTTTGTCATGGGGATGAATCATGAAGTGCGGACGACGTGTCAGTTGCGTTGATTACTTCCCCATGAGGCAATGTGAGAGACGGAATAACCTGTTGACAAGGCCCTGGCAGGCGAAGGACGACGATAGGAAACATGGCAGAGACAGGTCTGCAGCAGAACGGAGGCCAAGGCCTCCATCCATGTTGGATTAGCAGGGATGCTTGTGACCAACTGTCTTTTCCAAAAGTCACATTACTTATTTTTCCATGTTTATTCTTATTGCAGTGTCGAACTCTTCAAGTTCCTCTTCGCACTTAAACCATGGGGCACTACGCAACAGATATGTGAGTTTGGGGATTGTGAGGCAGTGTTTCAAGATGAAGAATGCTTGATGCGGTTCAATTAGCTCAAGATTTTCACTAATGCAGTCGAGCACTTTGATTTTTGCCTTTAAGTGTAATGGGGCAGATTCCTGGTGCAGGGGGGACCCTAGTAACTGCCAATGAGTAGGGTCAGGTATAGAGAGGGATGGGAATTGGTCTTGAAACAGCCCGCTTGCTTGGGGCTTGTTGATGTCTGTGTAATTGATAAGGACTCAAAAGGAGTAGCTCACATTTAGAATTATTAATCTCCAGGCCAATCGACGATAAACTATCTCTAATCATCCATGGTGACATTGTCAACAGAATAGGTGCCAAACTGAAAGTTTACCTGGAAGGAAATGCAGAACAAATGGCATGCATGGACAAGCATTACCATCAGTGTAGACAGACCCAGTGCCTGTGAAAAACTGGCTAGAATGGTTCAAGCAACTGCAAGTTATTTTTCCAAACTGTTTTGTTATAAAAAGAACTCTTACCAATGAATCATTCTACTTCTTTCTAGTACAAGTACAGGATACTTTTGCATCCTAACATTAACAAAAGCTGCACAAATAAACTTAACAATTTAATCTTCTGCCCTTAGCAAACATGATTATCTTCCTAGTGGCATTGACTAAGCGAGTTAAGCTAACGCACTGCCCTCAAAATAGACATGAACCTCTCTTCTGTAGTAGACTACGTCTCCGTTCAATCTTGCAAATACGTACAACTGTTATAATCACCATTGCTTCCCGCACAAGAAACTTTCCTATTTCGAACGGAAAACACTACAGTAGCTAACACAATCAAATGACGACCTTAGTTAATTGAGGCGGTCAGTAAACTTGCAAACTATCTTTGAAAAATGGTAAAAAATAGAAAACTATCGCTTACAATATGAAAACCATTTTCAACATCATGTTGTTGCGTAAACATCAAACATCAAAAAAAATTCTGAAAACATCAAATCCGATGTTATAACATCAAAAAGTGGCATCTCTAGCTGCAACAGCGCACTGGTAGTTCTCATTCTCACGTATTTTTGGTTTTGGATGGATGCCAGAGTCCTGCGCGGGGCGGGTTCACACGCACGGGTTGCGGGCACCCGCATTCATGGGCGCAATTTTGTTGTATAATGTGGGGGGACAGCTTGGTGTGAAACCAATACAGTCATCGGGTCGATGCAGAAGTGACGTTTTATATACACATATTCCTAATCATATTTCCAGAGGTGTTTTGAGAGCAACACTAATCACGCTTTGTCCTTGTAGATGTTACAGGCAAGTTTTGCCCGAAACAACTTATCTGTGTACAGAAAACAATCTTGTTGAAAAGCCCTCAAACTTGAGGAAGCTAGAACAATGATGAAAAACTGTAACCAATCAAAATTTATCATTAGTCAGCTGACTTGACTAGAAACTGCCATCCGAGGACACTAACCTCAAGTCACTTCAGTGAAAACGTAGTTAAACGTCAGCAGAAGTCACAAGACAATTGCCTCATGGACAAACACGGCCAGGAAATGCACATGACAGGAAATGCGCAAAAGGAACATGAACTGAAGTTCACCAGAGAGAAACCCTGACACAAACAGAGCACCGAAAGTACCAGAAACTTATCAAATTGACCAATCGCTGGAGGATTCAAGAAGAAGCACCCAATTAGAACACCTGAAATAAGGAGGTGTTGACAAAATCTGAAGCAAGCTTCAGGTATAACTATGGCCACATTTGGACAAAAACTCAGTCTTTTTTAAGACTCACTCCGCCGTTTCCCAGGGGTTGCGGTTAAGCCGTTGCGGGAGCCTAAGCGCCAGCAATGGTCAAGAAAAACTGGCTTGTCCGACTGAATCCCTGTCAGACTAGCTCAGAAAAAGTGGCTTGTCCGAACGAAGTTCTGTCAGTTTACTTTGTGAAATTCAGATTGTGAAAGTGAAGCTCTGTCAGTGTAAGTTATGAAAGCTGTATTGTAATAGTGTAGTTTTGTCAGGCAAGATGATACAGATGTTCAGGATGAAACTAGTAATTTTGGCTGAAATTTAAGTTTGTTAAATTACTGTTAAGTCCGAGTTCAGTAACGAGGTTTACTCTCTTTGCCGTTGAAGGTTTTACCTTCTTCCGCTTCCACCTCGGGATGCCGTATAGAAAGTGAGCAATGCTCCTTTCTATGCCGCCGTGGCCGAGCCACACTTGGGTGAGGTCATTTATCGTCGCATCACGCACGAATACTTTAGTGTTCGTCCATTCCTGCTTGGCATGTCAATTACATCTCTTTGTAATCCGCTTGGGTCGAACCCAGCTCGGCAGCGGTCACTGAATTACTTTCGATTCTTCTTCGAATCAACCCCCTTCTTACTGAACTCACTCTCGGCTAAAAACAGCTACACCCGAAGTTGTGATTCATGACAAATTTCCACCTGAACAAGCAGTACTTGCCTCTCAGAACGCAATGCGACTAGTCAGAAGTGAAACTGTCAGTATCACATCAGAATTTATAAAGCCAAATGCTTATACTCACAGTGAATGTAGCTATTGAAGTATTACGTTTGTGAGTGAAATATTTAATATGATATTTATTGCAATTGAGTGGTTATATAAACAAAGTGGAGATGAATGAAGTACAGAACGTTTAAGCCTTATATGTATAAGATATATGCTTGAATAGGGAAACCAATTTGAAAAGATTGTTGATCTCCTAATCGCAAACTATAAGAATGGAATTGATAGTATGAAGATCATGTGAGCATTGTAACCTAGTGTGAAATGCCTGAATATTATGGCACATCGTGATTCGGTGAGTACCATTATGTTTTATTTGCATATTGTTATTTTGACCAATAAAAGTGACAAAATGAGAATTAAACATTCTTTTGATGTGCGTACCTATTAGCGCGAGTAGTTACGAAAGGAAAAGTAGCGGGCAATTGATAGGGTTTGTTGACCAGACAAGTTTCTGCGAGAACGAACCCAGATCCAGTAATGAGAACTCACGCATTAATGATATCTACTGGGTCTAAAGCATAGCGATGCCACCCTATAGGGGTCGCATCCTGTGTAACACAGATGATTAAATTTGTTGCTGGACACGGTACTGTAGTCCAGTCTGCTTCCATTAATATTGTATTTGGATGCAAACAAGCAAGCAACATAGTAGAACACATCAATTGGGTTTTATAAGAGCTGTCTGCTTTTTATGACGGCAATTAGGGACAGGCCGAAGCCTGAAATCTGCCTCCTGCCAAGGCAAGTGAGGTGAACGCTCTTGCCCAAGGAGCGCTACGGCAATTCCTTCAGTGACCGTGGATCGAACACCCAACCTTCCAGTTCGTAGGCGGACACTTCACCACTGATCCATGTTTCTTGTTGGTGTGTGGAGGATGTATCCTTTCAATATCCGCTTGTTGCCCCTTGCATACATGCTCAAACAGAGTTGTAAAAGGGCCTCATTTTGAAGACTAAACCTGGCCCGAGCCCAAATCCGGGTCGAGTTAGACATTTATTTTTGAAACCCGAGTTCGGCCCGAAAGCCAAATTTACCGAGGAAGTTAAGATATGCGCAACTGCGGAGAAACAAAAAACTTTGTGCGCAGGTGCAGTTGCACGTACACGGTTTATCACACCGAAAATAGCAGCCACCTTGACGAAAACATTGGCATAATCTGGCATAAACGTAGCATTTTAGTCAACGATAATGCTGCGGAATAAAATGTTTCTCAAGAAAAAAAGAAACTATCATGAAACTATCTACGATGGCGCTATAGACATCACAGAAACTTTCTAGGATAGCGCTATAGGCATGAAAAGCCGATTTGTAGACTTCTTTCAACAAGCCAAAAATCGGGTGAGTGATTGATCTTTTCGACGTGCTAATTTCCTCACTGCTGTCGCCTTCTCAAAACCAGTGTGAGACTAATCCCAGATTAGAACAAAAAACGCAACTGTGTTTGCATACAGAATTAGCTGAAGAAAAATCGCAATCAGTTTATTCACAGAAGTTACCGTGGTGAGCACAGCAAATCTACGTCACGAAAGAAAAAAATCGTTACTCTCAATGTTATAAACAAGTTTTGTATGGAGGTCCGAAATCAGTCCAAAATATTTTGACAAACTTAAGCACTAGCCTGGCCCGACTTATAACTCCACATCATGTAAAAACTTTCATTCCAACAGTTCTACTTGCACAACGACACAGAAATATATTTGAGATTAAATCAAAATCCATAATGGTGAATTGGCAAAAAAGTAACGAGTTTCACCTTTAACATGTAAGGAATGTCCAACAAAACTACGTGTGATGTATCTGCAAAGCAAATGTTTCGCACTTGGATGAAAACTTTGCTGCACTGTGGTTTGGTTAAATTCAAGTATATCAGATGACTTATGAACCAATGCATTCAGCACAAGCATAAACTGTAAGAGTCGAGGAAAAAATATCTTTCGGATTTGTTCGTCACCATTGTCGCGACATTACAAGAAGTTAGGATAAATATATATTTCACCTTCATTTCCGAGTCAAGTCCCAACGCTTTAAGCAATAGGTTTATATACAGTTAGGTAAATACTGTAGGCTACTTCTCCAACGTTTTGATCGAAATCCTGTTCACTAATGGTTGATGGTTGAAAACAGTCTGTTGCGAAACTCCCCTTCCCAAAACTAAGTCACCACGTTAGAAGTTGCTTTTTGTCTTTGGCAAAAGCTTCGCAGAGATTTGCCTGAAAAATTAACTTTCTAACATTATATAAACTAACACCATTAAATTACACGCTATCTGTTTCTGAAAACGTGACAACCAACGTTACAACAAAGCCAGTTACATTTCTGTCGATTTCTGTACGGAAAAAATCATGGCTGGACTGTGATCTCTCACATGTGCAGCTGTAATGCTCTCACTGTTACAAGAAAATAACCTTTCTAACAATATACTACACGGAGTAAAATGTCGGACAGAAGCAGTCAAACGTCTTTCACGGTCTCTAGAAACTTGAAAACTACGAAAAATCATTTTATCGAAGCGAAAATTGATAAACTAACAGAATTTGTGATACCACACCAAACTATTCCGACATCAACTTGGCTATGTATGGCCTACCATCTAGCATCAACAGCTCTTCACACAATACCTAACAAACATCACTTTTACTTTTTGAAACTTTCCAAATACAAAACCTATAAAGAAGAAAGTGGGGGGACATGGCATATTATGTCCCCCCCGTCTGAAAAAGTGGAGGGGACACGTCCCCCGTGTCCCGCACCAAATTGCGCCCATGATTCCAATCTCCACGACAGCAATCATAATGTGCAAAGACCATCATGCACAGTGAACTTCTATGTGCCACAAGCATATTTTCTCGATTCTAATAACGTCTTCTCAGATAAATTCGCTTTGGTACTGCACGATCACCAATGCAACCACTCTCCCTGCATCAACAACTGATAATGGAGAACTTGTTTCACTCCTTACTGAAGCCCGGTTACCAGAAAATCATAATGTTGCTGATGACGTCACAAACACAGCAAATAAATCAAGCTTCAGCCTGAGTTATGCAGTTCTTGTTTGGTTTGGATGCAGAAACAACATGCATCGATTCGGGTTGATTGTGAGCTGCAGAACAGTGCAAAACTCTTTTAAACTATACGCTGTCTGTTTCTGAATAAGTGACAACCAACGTTACAGCAAAGCCAGTTGCATTTCTGCACGGAACAAATAATGGCTGTACTGTGGTCTCTCACATGTGCAGCTGCAACACTCTCACTGTTACAAGAAAATAACCTTTATAACAGTATACCACAGGGTAAAATGTCGGACAAAAGCAGTTAAACATCTTTCACGGTCTCTAGAAACTTGAAAAATGCTAAAAATTATTTTATCGAAGCTAAAATTCATAAACTAACAGAATCAATGGTCAATGGTTTATTGTTTCATATGACTCAGCCAACAAGCAGAAGCATCATAAAAGCCATCGCATGCAGTAAGCCAACCATTAGCGAACATTGGAGCAAATGAAAACACAATGGCACAATA
>Ga0210059_1010784_pt1 | contig 14073 bp, 8 predicted proteins | sample Ectturendosymbi2_FD_188042 | JGI IMG/M metagenome (GOLD analysis project Ga0210059, IMG submission 188042) | Ecteinascidia turbinata endosymbiont from Florida, USA - Sample 2 (SPAdes) (version 2) | ecosystem: Host-associated > Tunicates > Ascidians > Unclassified | place: Key West, Florida... | reverse complement strand
CCAACATATAAACTTAACACAATTATGTATGCATTTTGCCTCTGACAGTTTGTTATTCAAGTAGTCATGGAAGGTAATATCCCTGCGGCAGAGTTAGTTGTTAAGCACTTCGCCACAGCCCATCTATTTACAATCAACATCAATTCCGTGTTTGAGGAGATCATCAGGTGAAGTGATGGTAACCCAAAAAAACCCACAAAATGATGAAAAAACAATTTTATAAGCTGCGGCTTACAATCAAATAAATATGGTAACTGAAGTTTGACATATTTGCAAGAATTTGACAAGCTGCATAAAATAGCAAAATTGAATTGATTTCAACAAACTGTGGAGATTTATCTTATTGACGTAAAATTTATGCTGACTTTTAATTTTGGTAACAATTTTGTTAATCACATCATCATGCTAAGAAGTGTTATGGTATGTGGAACAACTTAATGAAAAATTTGTTGTTACTGTCCACTAGTCAGTGTTACTGCTGTAAGATTGCTGCCAGCTTGACATATACTAGATGTAACAAAATTGTATTGCCAACAAAGAGCAACTGTAAAATCACTATAAAACTCTATCAATAATAACTATGTTAGCTTTTAGAGGAATATTTGTCACTCACTTTCTAACTTATTTTCTTGATTCTTGTGACTGTTTGAAGAAAATTTGTAGGTTGAAATAAACAAGTCTAAACTGGTAGATATTTTGTCTTGGCTCGTAACTCAGCGTTATTTTTCTACCAGAAGTGATTTATGCTTTTGTGCTACTCAGTGTTGTTAGAAATGAACTTTTATCAGAATTTCCTCATCGTTCTTTGACATTTGGCAGTCTGGGTGGGTGTTGAAGTGATGTGCTGTTGTGTGTGAAAGCATGGGCATCGGAAGGGGGGGTCTTGGCCCCCCTGGGTTTTGAAAATTTCAGCCAGAAAGGTTGTTTTTTTATTTCAAGGCGTAAAAAAACAAATTTCACAACTTTTGGCCCCCCTGGAAAATATTGGAAAACTCCCCTGGCGCCACCCCCTGGAAAAAATCCTTCCGACACCATGTGTGAAAGCAATATGTATCTAAATCTTACACCCTCTGCGATTGTCTTTTAGCTGACACTCTGTATTTGATTTACCTGATCACACTCGCATGCTTTTTTTATTCGCACTGGGAGAAGTACATCACCGGCGTTCTTTATCTTCCCTGGAGCTACGATCTTAGTCAAGTGGTAGGTCAACACTCAATATTTTTTTCATTGTAAATTCCTTTTGCTGTGCCTGGTTTTTGGCTAATTATTAGATATATTAGTAACTGTGGTGTGAGATCACTGTCCTTTCCAAATTTAAGCAGTTAAGATGTGCAGAGATAAAAATGTTGTTTACAAACGGCAACAGACAGAATTGATGAAGCCCTTGCTGTTCCCGAACTTCATTCGAATGACGAGATTAGGAGTCCGTTAACTGTGTATAACTCTGTAGAGAAGTATTGTAATGCGACGCAGTCTAAGGCTGTACCGGAAACGATGTGATCAGTTTTAACGCGGGACGCATGTATGATTCTTTAAAAGTATATTTCGAGTTAGATCTCATCATAGTCACCCTTATATGCAAGTTAGATTCTTTTGCAAGTGCGAACATGCGCTGTACCAACAAATTTGCAGATTACGCTGGTTTGCGAATCTTAAAAATTTTGTGCTGTTGTTAAAAACATCATACTTTATCAAAGGACCAAATACTATAGTTGGCGAAAATGTCAAGGATACAGGCTTTATACCACAGCGGCTTGCATTTGTTCGTTGTTTTGAAGTTCGGAAACGTGGAGCACAAGTGCGGTGAGGGTAATGCCCTCACTGCTAAATAACGGATTGATCGAGGGCAGCAGAGCCTTTTTCATAACAGCACAGGGTTTTTCATAGTCCTATCAATACGAGTTTATTCCGGCAATATTCGTGCATCTAAAAATTCTAAATTCCTCTATCGATTAATATGCTTTAGCTGAAAATCGTGGATCATACTCATTATTTATGTATTTCTCTTCTGCATTGAATGCTTAATTAAGCATCTGTTATAATAGATCAACGGTTTTGAGCTGAAATTTATTCGTAGCAGCACAACAATGTGTGTGAATGTAGGAACGCGCGTCATAAAAATAGCCCGTGTACTTTCATCACTTGGTTCACTACAACTGGTGCCCTTGACTTTTCACACGCCCCTTACCTTCCACTGCTCCGGCTTCACTGTTTGAATAGACAGCGTGAATTCGTCGTTGAAGTGACTCTACATTTGAGCTAGTTCGGACGTTATATTGTCGAAATATGAGTAAGATGAACAACGAAGTAAACACCATATTTTCATAAAATTTGGAAAATGCGTTGCCTTAAATCAGTGCCTCCAGCCTCAGCTCGCGGCAACCCGCACAGAAGAGAGAGATATTTTGCGGCATTCATTGGCGAACCCACAGACATTTTGCTAAGATGTTTTATGACATGTTGAAAGCTATGCCTATAATAAAAATAAAGTATAAACAGCTAGCAGCACCCCTGAGAATTGCAAATAGCACCCGAGGGGCCGCGGCACTCCTGTTGGGAAACACTACCCTGAACGTTCGGTTCCATTGCATGATTTTTCCTTAGTTTTGTTCATGGACTCGGAGCCTTAACTTGATGTGGTTAGTTGTTTAAAGACAGGTGTTCAACTGTCGTAATCTCCTAATTTGTTGTTCTTTGTGAAGACACGGAGTGCCTGAAGCGAATGACCACGTAGTCCTTTCATGAAACCATCATCATTGTGTCTACCGTTGAAGTTTTTTACGTTGTCAATGCCATTGCAGGTTCTATTCTTTGTGTACATTATTACTGCCATCTACTCTGTTAAATTGTGGACGGGCTCTTTGTTTGGAATCGGTTATGCTGACATCATCAAGGGCATTACCTACGGTATGACAATGTGTTCGTTTTGCTTGCATTAAGTTTAAACAAACCAAATTACTCTGGATTGTGTTTTTCAGGTGGTGCACTTGGTCTTGCGATTCCTATGGGATCTTACAACATCTATGTGTAAGTAAATCCGTTGTGTATTTATAAGTAATGCTGTTTGAGCTCATTGCTTAAGGTACAGTTGCAGTGCATATTTCCAGTGCACGCTGTATACCAAAGTCGGCTATGGAGGTGGTGGTGTGTTACTTGCCCATCTGTGTCCATTTTGTTCCAAAAAGCTTTATTGCCACTTCGTCTTCAGACATCTTTTCACGAAAGCTGTGCTTGAAGTTGTTTGTTATATACCTTTCATACGAAATCAATCTGATTTTCTTTAACTTGTTAAGGAGCCAACGACATCACTTCGTTGTTAGGGTCGTTCGGGCTTCCACCAGGAAACTTGTTTCATTAGCGACATACGAGTTCATTTTATAAATGTGACTTACGCAAAAAACGTGCGTGACTTTCAATAGACCGCACGCTAGATGCGAATCTGAAAAAATTTGATTTCTGGTACTAGAGATTTATTTAACATAGTTCTTATGCACAGAGCGTATCGTCAAGGAACAACTAAGCAGTCATCACTTTATGAAGCATGTGTTCCTGCCTTTTCACCTGTTTTACTTACCCTGATACTGCACATTTGGGTCACGTATTCAGCATGTGACGTCTTGCACACCAATCCGAAGCTGCTGTTTTATGCTATATCCGTTGCCTTTTCCAATGTTTTGGTGAGTTTATCGGCTTGTACTTTACTCTCTATTAAAATATTAAATCGCACGTTACTTAAATCACCATTTATAACATTACAAAGTTTTGGTGTTGGTTAATATGGCTGTTTGGGTGTCGATTTTCAATTAACTTAGTGTGTATGGCAAATCCGTCACCACGCATACGTCTCGGTTCTACCGGAAAGCCTTTCCATTAAGAAAGTATAGTGTGTGTTTTCTATCCTGTACGCCAACATGGTCTCACTCAGCGTTGCCATGTCCACGTCACTGCGCGATAGCTCGGAAGCTACTAGAACTGTGAGTTATCGAGGGCGGGCTGACATATTAGTACCACTGTATCCACATAACATGCTGCAACTTAAATGTGACCTTTTTTGTGGAAAATTTTTGTGTGGTTCGTTAACCGCTATCAGGGCATCTCTCTTTGCTATCAGACATTTGAGGTCTAAGTGGTACCTAGGCAATTTGAGCCACATTTTAAGACACATCTTGACCAAGGTATACAGGCAGATTTTAAACAGGACTGAAGATAAGGGAAAAGATTTTCAAAGTTGTATGAGACCAGCAATGTTGTATGGAAGCAAAACGTGGTGTTTCAGAAAAAATAAACTGGCGGTTTTTAGAAGAACTGAGAGAAGTGTGGTGAGAGCGATATGTGGAGTCAAATTGATGGACAGGAAAAACACAAAGGAACTGATGGGGATGTTGGGTTTACAAGATACGTTGGTTAAGTTGGCAAAAGCAAATGGGGTACGTTGGTATGGACATGTTTTAGGAGGGATGACGCTGACGCACTGAGAAGGGCGTTGGACTTCAAAGTAACTGAACGACGAGGAAGAGGACAGCCAAGAAAAACATGTAGAAGGCGCGTGGAAGAGGAAATCAGGAAAATTGGTCTGTGTCAAGAGAACGCTTGGAATCGGATAAGGTGGAAAAAAGGACTGGAAGTTATGGTCGTTAGGTTAATCCGGCTATTGCATAATACCGTATTTATAACGTGTGCTGCTACTCCACTGTTATCGAAGAAGATGCCGAAGAAATCTGTTGTTTCACAACCAGACGCCAGCGATCAGCTGATCTTGGCCGCGTACTTGTTGGCAGCAGACTAGCTTCCATACGCATCCGCCGCCTTGCAGATCATCGCCGCAGTAAGTGCTGCATTCTTTGTCCACTCTCCTCAGCACAAAGATCAGATAGCGTGGAACGGTGGACACGACACAGTAGGCAAAGGGGTTGCGAAAGTTTTCCACTTTAGTTTCTCATGGGTTGCATCCATGTGGTTCACACACGAAAGTACTCTGAAACATTGCGTTTACGACATTTCGGTTTGTATGTCACGTGTTGCCCACCACACAAGATGAATGAAAATTAAATAATGAATAACAAGTGATTTAAGCGCCAAACCCTTTAACGAGGGCCGAACTCACGTTTTTGGCCATAAATCGCCAGCCGCTAGAGCTAGAGAGCTGTTCAAGACCTCTGCGGATATCGGGAAGTTTTCTAGTTTCGGTTGAAAAAAAAATTTCAGCTTTGGATTTGCGGTTCTCTGTGGGAGAGGTCCGAAATGAGGGTGTTTTCAAATTTTTGACCAACTTTATCTGGCCCTGGGCGCCAACCCAACGAGCCATTTTTTGGCTCAAGATTTTTTGGAAACTAGGGTATAATTCGCGTCTTTTGAACCCTTGATTGGCATTCTAGCATATCTGCAGCCCAAAGTATGGCTCAAAAACCCAATTTTGGACAAAAATAGAAAAGTTACGCAAAAGCTGCCATTAGCCATTTCAGACCAAACTTGGCCAGCCATAACTCGGCAGCAGATTGAGCTAGAGAGCTGTTCAAACCCTCTAAAGACTCGTGAAGTCTTGTAGTTTAGAATAAAGTTTTATTTTAAGTTTTAGGTTTGGGGCTTTTGGTCGATGACGTCATGATCGAGGTATGTTTTGTGGTTATTTTGATGACGTCATCAGCCGATCCAACAAGCCGATATTGTGGCTCAAAGTTTTTTTGGACTCTAGGCTGTAATACGAATCTTTAGAGCCCTTGATCGACTTCTTAGCATTTCTGGTTCCAAACTTACGCAAAAAAACTTCAAATATTACTGGAATTTGCTGAGCAATTTTCGGGGATTTCCTTAATTAATTTCAGGAAGTTTAGCCATAATTTTGAAATCAGAAACGCTAGAAAGTCGATCAAGGGCTCTAAAGACTCGTATTATAGCCTAGAATCCAAAAAAAAACTTTGAACCACAAAGTCGGCTCGTTTGGTCGACTCCCAGGGGATGATGACGTCATCAGCATATAAACAGGATATGCATAAACATCCGGCCATCTTGTAAACATAAACGAAAAACCCGACATCCAAATCTGAAACAGGTTTTTATTGCAAACTACAAGACTTTTCCCATCTTTAGAGGGATTTGAACAGCTCTCTAGCATAATCTGACGGCGAGTTATCGCCAGTTATGACCTGGGGTGCAACATACCCCAGGTTAGCGTTTGTGTGAGTGCAATATTTACCACTTTTTGGTTCTTGAGCCGTAACGTTGGCTACAGGTATGCTAGGAAGTCAATCAAGGGCTCTAAAGACTCGGATGATAGCCCAGATTCCAAAAAAATAGAGTCAAAAATGGCTCATTGGGTTGGCGCCCAGGGCCAGATAAAGTTGGCCTATAAAACGCAAAACACCCCCACTTATGATATCACCCACAGAGAACCCCAAACCCAACTCAAAAAAAAATTTTTTTCAATCGAAACTAGATGACTTCCCGAATCCGTAGAGGGTTTGAACACCTCTCTAGCTCAATCGACTGGCGAGTTATATCCAAAAAAGTACCGGCCATCATAGCGGCCGGCGCGGGCGTTAAAGGGTTTTAAAAGCTATAGGTTTTCTGTAAGCTTTTGAGGAATCAGCCAACTGGCCTCTGCTTTCATTTTATTGTGATGATTCAAACTTGCACATATCTATATTCAAGTAAGTTCTCTCCACAAGCGGGAATGCAAGACATCAATCAGCGAATTTTTTCATAGGAAATCGATTTCACGTAATACTACGCATCCTCACTCCTAAAAGCTGCTAGCAATGCCTTCGGCTGAAATGTTGAAAGACTAAAGTAAGAGCAGAGAAAGCAAACAACTAACATCACAGCGTTTGAAGGCGCACTCTGGAGGTTGGTTGCCATCGTTACGAATGCAAACTCACGCATTCTACCAACGTTCTTAGTCGTAACGTCGTGTTGTTTCAGGCATTATTGGGTCTGTTGCAAGGGCGTAATGAGGGCGGCAAGGGGGCACAATGCCCTGGGCGCCGAAAAGTCCGAACAATGTCGCAAGTACTTTCTTTCAATATAGTACACTTGTTCCCTTACCAACTTGTGGAGAGTACTTAAGCCATTTAAGCGCGTTTTGTTGCTTAGCGCAGGCCTCGATACAAGAACATCAAATCATGTAACTGTTGCTTGGATACTCCTCATCGGGGTGGTTGGTTGATTTTGCCTGATATATTTCAGTGTCGCCTGGTCGTGAGCCAGATGTCTGGCACGCGATGCGAGGTGCTCAATTCCTTCGTCATTCCGCTCGCACTTTGCTCGGCTACGTCATTGTACATCAACGATCCAAAGGTCGACCTCTACCTTATAGTTGGAGCCACAGCAGTGATGACGATGTGTCATATCCTTTATGGAATCGATGTGGTACGTATCAGTGTTTCTCTTTGCTGCTGTCGTCTTAAACTTTTATTTGCATGGTGAGAACGTCCTTTCTCGCTGCCCGCACACCAAGCTGTGATGCCACGAGGTGAAGTTGTGATACGTTTGGGTCAGTTTATGTGTTAAACCCCCTTTTTTTAAAGAGATTTCTACTCGATCTGCAGCTATTCAACCTCTGTCTTAAACTGTCGGGTGCCTTAAATGCGACAAACAAAAGATTGTCGACATCCACTACCCTATCTACATCAGACCAAAACAGACTTTCGCTGCAAACGTAGCGGTTGGCCTGTTTTGGTTTCAACGTTTGGCTGCCACTTGACGTAATGCAAACATTTATTTTCGTTTGCCTCATGCGAAGACATTTCGCTGCGTGAATAGCTGTGTCTATACTTCGGACAGAGGTTACCTACTGCACCGTCTGGTCTTCACTGCTCGGTTGCGCCTCTTTGCTCAATCAAAAGCACTGATTTCCGGCATTAGTTTTGCCTTACGTACGGGTGAAACTTAATTAGTCAAAGAAACTATTGCTTTTTGTCAAATTGTATCTGCGGCTGTTGCTGTATTTGGTCATTACGGGCGTTGTAATGTTTATTTGTTGAGACAACACGTTTTACATCGTGCTGTTGTTTCTCATACAGGTCAACACTCTTGCCAGTCACTTCGGGATAAAAGTATTCTCGATAAAAAAGCCCTCTGATTGACTATATGGACCTGACGTGCAAGCATAGTAGAGGAAATACCTTAAGCAATGCGTGGGCTCTCGTGTTACGCGTTATGTGGTTTAATAAGTTGTCAACTTCGTTTTCGTTTTGCACCCCGATGACCTGACATGCTATTTTGTGCTGATTCCAACCGTTTCCATGCAGTGGCTATGACCGCTTTTGATCGATTTGTGTAAAGTGCACTTCCAAGGCGTCCTTCGTTATTCAAGGCATCGATCTGCGTTCAACTGTACTTGGTTGCAGTTGCGCGATGCGAATATGGCGTCCGGGCACTTCTTTATTCCAACCTTTGTCTATTAAAGAAGTAGCCCTAAAATTCCATGTGCTCTGACTGTAGATTACAGTTTACCCTCATCCAGCCTAAATAGACTCTTGTCGTTTTTCTAAATGTAATATTTAAATAGTGGGATGAGTGGCACTACCTATTCAGATTGTCTCTTATTACTTTTTCAAATTTGTCGTTGCTCTGCAACTCTGTCTTGTTGTTCGTTTTTTCACCTATTTGTTTTGTGCTGCTCAGCTGTCGGCAAAGCCTGCTTGAAATAGCTTTGTTTTTTTTAATATAAAGTAGTTGATTTCGACCCACTGTTGAATGCTTTTGGGAAGCATTCCACAAAAACCGGCTTGCACAGGTAAATTACAGTGATTTGACTTGTCTACAGTGATTTGCAGTACAGTGATTTGACTTGTCTCTGAATATCATCATCATCCTTCAGTGATGCATTTATCCACACACCAAGGTATTTCACGTGGTCAAAAAATTGTACACGAACATCATTTAGAAAAACATTTGATGGAGCAGGTTGTTTATACTTTTTTGGGCAAAAAAGAACACCAACTGTTTTGTTGCAATTAAAAGTGATTTCGGGTTCAGCTGCAGAGTTGCCACAAATATTCAGAAGACATTGCAGCCCACTGATACTGGGGCTGAACACACGCATCATCATCAGCAAACATTAGATGATTCACAACCATATTTCCCACAGTGCATCCCACCCTGGCTGTGCCCAGCTGGTTTGAGAGTTCATCCAGGCAAACAGCAATTCGTCATTCGAATGAAGTTTGGGAACAGCCAGGGCTTTATCAATTTCTATCTGTTGCCGTTTGTTTAATGGCAACTGATCGCATTGTCAGGTCGCTGTGAATGCACGCGCGTCATGTTCATTGCATACGTCAGCGTCAACCCGCAAAGGTTATCTTCACGTGAATTTCTTGTTTTTGTAAACACCTTTAAAGGTTTGCGCTAAAATTGTTAAGGACTTCGTAAGTTTGAGGTAGATGCAAACTGAATAGTTTTTATGACTTAAGACTCCTGTTGTGTTTCGGAGCCTTGTTTTTGAATGCGCAGATCAAATCTCATTTCTGTTCTCGAAAGCGAGGGTTTCACAGGCCAAACCCCCAAACACTGGAATTCGGCTTCTTGGCGTAGTCTCGGAATATTATTTTGGTTTGCTGATAATATGGGCGCCAGAACTATTGCAGGGCTGAAGTGAAAGTTAGCAACAATCAAAGAAAGATCTTTTATGGAAGCAAATCACAAAATACGTGGTAGTAAGCGTTTTTTCATTTGCTTTTGGTTACTACACCAAGCTTTGCAAACTTCACTCCCGTGGTTGAGCTTGTGGAGAGTGATTGATTTATACTTTTGTGTGCCTGGTCCTAAGTCCCACAAACGATGTTTTTCGTTCATTTTGTGCATAATAGTTACAAATTCATTTTTTCGTTTGCTTTTTGAACTCAGCAGCTTTTTGGCTGTATGAAGCATTTAAACCCGAAGCATTCAACTCGCCGCAACCATTCTTCACATGAAACCGCTCACTTGATGTCGTGCCACTGTGTTAACAGATAAAGCGCGAAAATCTTCCTCGCGAGGTTCTGCGCAGTTCACTGATTTCATTGCTTGGTTGTCGTTCCGTCTTGTCAGACATGAACTGAGGTGCGGTTCAATCACTCAGGGTTCCTACGAAGGCTGGAAAAGTTTGGTCATTTTCCAGCCTGGAAAAGTCTGGAAAAAAATTTTTGGTTTGATAGTATGGAAAAGAAAATAATTTCCCAGACTTGTTATTTTGACATGCATTCTGATCTTATGATCTTATTTTATTATTGATACTATTGACACTTTTGGTAACTTTTGATAAGATTAGTAATAAACTTTAAGTTCACGTTAAGGAAAAGTTAAGTCTGGAAATTTGCATTGAAAATTGCGTAGGAACCCTGATCACATGTAGTGCATATTTCAGAAATGTGCACAGTATAAAATATCATCTTTACTCTGTCAAAATAACATTTACCGAAGTTCGCTGAGCAAATCCTTTTCCTTTTTTTGCTTGTTACTAGGAAAGCTTTAGGTTTGTCTGCTGTGATTGCTAATGGAAGACTATTACTGTTCCTATAAACGTTCAACATATTCTGTGCAGTGCTTTGCTCGATTCTACCTTATTGCCTCAATTAACTGTCGATGGGCGTGAATTTTTTTAAAGAATAGGAAATTTTTATTTGTCTTTAAAATTGTCGTCTCATTTCAAACTGTAGAGCAGTGGTTCTCAACCTTTTTGCCGAACGGAGCCAAATCCAGACTTACAACTCTGTTAGAAAGCCGCAAGCCCGCACTAAAGAAATTTTACTGTATGATCAAGACCTGCGACCACGTTCGGAGTGGTTGCAGTAGAGGAGTAAACATACGTTGCAAAACAATCACTGGTTTGTCCGTGTCACGGCGGGACTTTAACTGATGCGTTTTGCGATGCACGGCAGAGAAGTTTGCCGGTCCGGTCTATGATGCGTAAAGCACTTCGTTGATGCCGGGATTGTTCAGGTTTAGTAACTGTGGCACTTCAATTGTAGATTGCCTGTTGGTTCATGTGATATGCATGTATGGTAGGCAGAGTGAACCGTTTCATCCTAAAGCATTTGTCGAGCAGCAATTGTAGTTTGATTTTTTCTCCAGCTTCGTTGCTGCTTTCCGCTTTGTTGATTCCTCGTGCGTGTACCACAGTGCACACGCTTTTCTTCACTGTAGTAATTTGGTGGTGAAGATATTATTTGGGTGATGTACGCCTCGTGATTGGTGGTGTAAACAGTCACGTGGTCTTGCGTCTTCCTCTTGCACTGTGCCGGTGGGTCGTTTTGCCGCAGGTGACGAGTTTGTTTTTGCAGCGCTTGAACCGTTCGAAAGGTAATTTTGATAATTAAAACGAGATTGATTGAGCTTAACGGCGTTGCGTGTTGAGCGTTCGTCAGACTCACAGCTGCAAGAGGCAGTGAGGGTCACAGGGAAGATGCGAGCTTGCACTAAATGTTTGTTAATCGCTGTCAGCAAAACCAAGTCGTTCGTCTCAGTGCACAGCGTTACCTCCTAACGCGATGATCAGGTGATTTCACGTCGAAAGACCATGAACTACCGGGTTGTGCCGGGCACAAACTCATGACTTGTCATGCAACAAATATACAGCGGTTAACGCAGTTGACCGTGTCACGTGACTGGGCCAACGCACGTGAAACCGCTGTAGTTCCACTAGTTTTGGTAGAATTTCGTTCTTTCACGAAAGCTGACCGGCAGTTGACACAGGTTGCGTTACGAGAAACAGCTTTCCAACCCTTTTTTTAATGTAAGCAAATTTTTCATGGGCCTTTTCAAGAAATAAAAACTTTCACATTTGGATGTTGTTCCGATACACCGTTGTGCAATGCATATCGTTATATATTTCTTGATTCCTTGTATAAAGATCCGAAAATCCTATTTGATGAAAACTCTGTCAAAGCTACATTTGCGTAGGAGCCAGCTTGTGTTCCGTGAAACTATTTTGCTGTGAAAGAGGTTGATTATGACGTCAAGCCGTTGCACAGGCCATAATGATTGTTTTGCACTTACGAAATTGTTTCATTTCTGTTGTTGCCCGATTCGCAAGCGACATCTTTTCTTGCTGGGAATATATACAAGAATCAGGATTTTAATGTGCTATAAAATTCAGCTATCATTTAGGAATGTGTATGCGGCACACGGTTCTCTTTCAAAACGGACCACGTTCATAACAGACCCTGACATTTGCGGAGAAAAAAAGCTTCGGTCGCAGCAATGTAGCTAATACCATTAAATCGTCCCGTTTCTTCTCCGTAGCCACCTTAAGCTCCTGATGTTACAGTTAATCTCGTCATTTCCTTGCTATAGCAGGCTTGTCGTTCCTTACACATTGCTCTTTAGTTCTGCACATGTACGCTACGGACCACACACCAACCGTTGTTTTATACAGCTTACCGCGGTGAATCTTGTCTAGACAAGATGTTGAAATTTTGCGAAACAGCTGGTGAATTTTTCGTTTATGACCAAACAGTGGTTACTATTTACCTATTACGTATAAAATATCATCTTTACTCTGTCAAAATAACATTTACCGAAGTTCGCTGAGCAAATTTTTTTCCTTTTTTTGCTTGTTACTAGGAATTCGCTAATATATCTTGCCTGCGGGCAAGAACTTACCAATCATTTCGGTTGCAGAACAGGACCTACTTGGCCAGAATGTAGTTCAATTTTTTTAGCATTGCGCAAATTATGTGATGCACAAGTTGCTAAAGTTCCGTGATATACTCATGAAAAATAAACGATATTAGGAAAAAGTCGAAAGTAATGTCAATTTTTTCAAAGAACCAATCAGCATGAAACAACTGGTCTTCATTGCAACGGGGCTCGGGGAAATTACCGCTTTTGATCCTCGCCCTTAATTCGGCCCTGGTTATGTACGTGTCCTGTTACGAACGTTGTCTATTATAATCGGGTTTGTTTGAACGGACACCGCGCCACACATCCACACACTCTAGCAGAGACACCACAACTCGTCCAGTTGAGACTGTCAGTGTCAATAAGGTCAAAGCAAAACCTATCACAATGCCGAGCCTGTGCTATACTACCTGGATAGGAAAGGAACCAGTTCTGATTTCATAAAAGCATGGCGGCCATTACGTGATCTTTGTTGGGGTGCACTGTTTTAATTGCTGGTATCATGCAGAAATTCATCTATTTCATTCGAGTCTTCGCATTTCAAATTAAGCTTTTACAAAGCCTGTAACCTGTGAAGTGATCAAAAACTCCCAAAGTGACGATAGACTGCAAATAAGTATCATTCCTTTTTTTGTTTATTCGTTTCGATTAGACATGTGGTCCATATCCGAGGGCAATTCAAAGAATACAAAGATACAAAAATGCTTCGACACAACCAGTAGCGGAGCCAAGAATTTTGTTCGGGAGGGGCCAGTCAGTGACGGCATCAGTCACTGACGTCATCTTGAGCCCGACTATTCCTTCCGTTTATTTTCTGGCAGTTGAAAATTGATATAAAGCACCAGTAAAAATCTTCTCAAGTTTGTTTCGGAGGGGGGCATGGCCTCCTCGGCCTCATTCTGGCTGCGACATTGAACAACGCATCGCAGAGTAGTTATTGGGTGATAGAGACAACAATAAAGATGAACAGCACCAATAACTACTGCATTCGGTCATTTTCAGGCAAGCGTTACATACTGGGAGAAAAATGGAGATACGTAAAAGGCATCAGGCAATTGAAGTGAGCGGATAAAAAAGTTTGAAGATGCACATCGTTGAACAAAACCATATAAATTTATTCTTATAGGGATATCGTCAGAATGAAGTGGAGATACTACCGAACTGGATTATATACAGAAAAGAAGAGATCTCATTGGTTAAAACAGTGGCCAATAAGAAAGGGTTTAGGAGAAAGAAAGGCTAGTTGTCATTGGTTGAATATGTAATTTGGACTTCGTCGAAACGTTGGAACAGTCAACCAATGGGAAGTTTAAGAGGTTTAGGAGATCTTCAAGGAGTAAACGAATTCTTTTTGTTTGCAGAGAAGAGGATTCAGAGATTTGATGAAAGTCGCTTCCAGGGCGGAGAGATGAAATGGAGTGCGGGCTCAAGCGAGGACAGAGAATTTGTCCTTATGGTAATGGTAATGTAAGG
>Ga0210059_1010783_pt1 | contig 14073 bp, 5 predicted proteins | sample Ectturendosymbi2_FD_188042 | JGI IMG/M metagenome (GOLD analysis project Ga0210059, IMG submission 188042) | Ecteinascidia turbinata endosymbiont from Florida, USA - Sample 2 (SPAdes) (version 2) | ecosystem: Host-associated > Tunicates > Ascidians > Unclassified | place: Key West, Florida... | reverse complement strand
ACTTCAGGATATTTGGCTGTATGCATAACTTGAAGCAAACTTATGATTCTGTCTTGAAGACAGTGGCGTAACCAGGGGGGAAGTGGAGACATCTGTCCCCGGGCGCAGCATTTTGAGGGCGCAAATTGAGATTGGAATGTCACGTAACAACTACGAAATGTCAAATATCAGCTGATGCTAGTAATTACGATTTACACAATGTCGAATGCCAGTCGCTGTTACCCAGTTGCAAAATGTCATCAAGACACCGACGTTCGCAAAGGGACCAATTACGAACCTTAGTGACGTTTTAAGGCGCCGCTTGTGTCTTCAGCAACCACCTCCCTCATGTGGTTTGACTGAAGGTTGCGTCACAATGCTTCAAGATACCAGGGTTGCGAACTTTTCCACTTCGTTCTCATGCTATAATTGCGTCACAATGGTCGGGAATCCAGCATTCACAGTGCATGCAACTGCGCATGCTTTCAGAGCAGCGACAAACCTTAATAGTATGTTGTTACGACAACATATCTTATGTTTAGGAAAGTATTTGATCTTTGATGGTTTGACAAACTTCGTGTTGAAAAGGATTTGATGTGATTCTGAAGGTAATTGTGATGATTTTTATTTGTGGGATGTTTAAATTATTCCTGACTACTTTTGCAAACTTCTAATTGCAAATGGGCAGCTGCGTTGAGTATATTTATTAGTTATAAATGTGTACTTTTCAGTTACTCTCAGGGACGCGCGGAGAGCGGGGGCATTGCTTCCCCTGTTCTTTCAAAATGGAGGCAAAGGGTGCAGAGCTAACTTTTCATCACAGTATCATAGGGAATTTCATGGTTAACATGATCTAGTTGAAACAAAATTATTGGAGCTATTCACGCACCCACAGCATTCAGAATGGTTTTCTACACTCTCTGTTATTATTTTTGAGGTCAACATTGTTGCTGAACAGAAACAAACATATTGGTGAAGAATTTTGTATTTTTTATAAGTTTGCATTTCCCTCAATACATTTACTGACCCCTGCCCTACCGCTGCTTCAGCTGCTACCTGTGTTTTATGTAATTCCACCTATAAACTAAGCATCTCCACAGACATGATTATCGAAATTCAGATCACAAAATTGCAAGCAAAATTTGTTAAATTGTTACATAGAGTCACTGGCGTTAGATATTTTCTAGGTTAGATATTTTCACGCTCTTTTTCTTGCAGACATCACAGACTTTCACATTGCAGTTAATTTGGGTAAACGCTGTTTTTCTAAGTGTGGTCGCAGGGGTCTTCACTTTGAGTTTTTGAGATTCGTGCATCGGATTGTGCTAACTAAACTCAACAACTACACAATTCCATTTTTTCTGATCTGACGACTTTAGTCTCATGAAAAAAATATCGTCTTTGAGAACCGTGAATGACATTGTTATTACTCCACCTTAATAATAGCACTGTCTGTTTTCATTACCATTTGCATTTTCTTAGATGCTTACAACGTTCACAAGCCCAGCAACAAAAAATTTGCACCCGTGAAAAACCAAACTTTTCGCTGAACAAAAAATGCACATCAACGTTGAATAAAAATCGCCATTTGTCTACTAAGCGATGTCAATCGTGAGCAACATAATCTATGCGATTACAGACATCCACCGTTGCTTTTCAAGTAATATAATCAATGGTTGCGCTACGTGTTTTGCCCAAATCGAAATGTTTTTTTATACAGTGTTACAAGTCGACAGTCTCGCTGGGCTACCCTCCTACTTGCAACGAAGCTTTTATATACCTAAGCACCTCGGAAAACACTTTTCAAAACCGACCAAGTTGTAAATGTAATATTTTACGGCTTAGCATTAACGCGCATAGAAAGCAAAGCTTCTTTGTATTCCATGGATTTGACTGCTTGTAAGCAAACCTACTAAATGGTTGCGGCTATTTTTTGTGTCGAAACATCTCGTCATGTTAATTACAGTGTATTAAACCAACACTGGACATCGAGCAGTAAGCCTTTACAATGAATCCAATGCGCAGAACAAATTTACATTCAAATGTTGAAATTGTCACGCTTTAACGTTGTGCACCAACTTTCAAGTTTAGTGCACTTTGTTTTGCATTCTTAGCCGATGAAGCTGTACTTTTGATATTTGTCTTGCAAACATTGTCCTGAAATCACTCACCAATATATTTTCTTGGTTCCCCACTTTCTTCACTTGAAACATTTCGAAACATCTGTGTTACTTTGTGTTGTAAAAGGAATACTGCTAGGCATCGGACTTAATTTGAGATATTCCCTAGTACTCCAAATCAGTAATTTTCCCAATCACTAAAAAAAGCTGTCTCCTGTGTGAAACTATTTTCGTTAAAGAATTTTACACTTTCACTAAACGAGGCACCGAAAGCGCATTATTTTTGTTTTCTGCTACCCATTCAAAATTCTGCAGTTCAGCAAAAATCAAATAAGGCTACTTTGCCAAACACCAAAACTTTTTCTACTGTAGTAAAACTCGCGTTGTGGGTACAATCGCTATGTTTATTGCTTCACAATAATTTTTTGGTTTTCATCATCAGTGATAGCTGCTGAAAAGTTCGCATAATCTGTGGACGTTGCCAAATCACAATACCCGTGTCACTTGAGGGTTTCCAAGCATGCTACAGCGCGTCCGCTCAATCTTCTACCTCCCGGTTTTCGAAAATCAAACGTTCTGGGGGAATTAGAAGAAACTGTTTTCCTTTTGAGATGACGGATAAATCGCTTCGCGTTAAACTTGTTGTCGTGAGTTGGCTTGAACATAATTTGAATCAAGGAATCTCACATTTTTGTTCTTTAAACTCTACACGCAAAGTTAACATTGGCGAAAGTTTTGGTTCATCTACGTTTAAACTTGACATAGCGCTACGAAACGTTAGGTACAGGACCGGCCCTAGCAAATGCGGGGCCCAATGCAAGATCAGGGCGCGGGGCCCAATGCAAGACCTAGGTGCGGGGTCCCTCTGAGCAGTGATATTATGACGTCATCATGTTAAGTCAACAGTGTTACGATCGTGGTAGAGCACAGATATGCAGTACAGCACTAACACGAGAAGTGAGCACGTTTGCTAATGTTCGAGAGGAAATTCGCTAATTCTGACGAGAGCGTTATTTGTTAACAATGAAATTTATATGGCGTTTCTGCTGAATTCTCAAGCGCAAGGTGCATCTGGCAAAAATGAATAATCTACCCATACACCATGGAGCGGGGCCCAATGCAGCTGCATCGGCTGCATCGGCTTAAGGCCAGCCTTGGTTAGGTAGTTGGGTTTCTTTATCATTGCAATTTCGCTGAAATCGTATTTGCCTCCATGTGTTTAGGTAAAAATTAGATGATGCCATTTTTTTGCAAGTGGCCGTTGCCTGGGCTAAACAAGCAGAGTTGGTGTTGAAAAAAATTTCTTTGATTAACATTCTTACCTGACACAGCCACACAACGTCAAGTGATTGATTTCTTTTATCATCACGATCTTGCTAAAATTTTATTAACCTCCAAGTGCTAAGCCGCAAATCACATGATGTCGATTTCTGCATGTGATCGTTGTCCGAATGTAACACCAAACTTTGGATGCTACAACTTCGCATGAGAAAAAGAACTGTTTTCTGACCGCTTGGCTTTGATTCTCCTCAGTTGTTAAATAAATTATGTGTGGTTCTTAGTGTTTTTTGCATGTTTTCATGTAAAAGTTTTCCAGATATTGCGACATAGTACGTATGGGCATTGAATGCACCGATAGGCAAACTTAATTTCATAATGGACTAAAAGAAATTTATGATAGGATATTTTATATGAATAAGATTTCAGTACTGTGGATGCGTAATGGTACGTGAAATCGATGTCCAATAAAAATAATTAACTTGACTGATTCGCTTGCTTGTCACCTTTGTGGGGACCCGCAACTTGAATAGGCCTGCAGATATGTGCAAGTTTAAATCATCGCAAAAACATAAAAGCAGACCCGTCGGCAGATTCCTCGAAAGCTTTTACAGTAAATCGAGTTCGAGAGATTTGAATTGTTGATGTTAGGTTTATTTTTTAAAGCTGATGCCGGCTGTTTAATACGCATTGCACACCTTTTGAAACTAAAGCATTCAACACTTAGGCTGCACTTTCAAAAGCTGGAATGTTAAGGAAACGGTGTTTGGTCGATTCGCTCTCGAATATCTAAATAACAATTTTTGCACGCAGGCCATATAAACTACGTGCTACATAAAACTACTATCGCGAATAAATTGAACCATGCAGAAACAAGGGACCTCATTTTAAAATAGAAGTAGTCGGTAATTTGTTCAGGGTTTCACATGGAACATCAACAAAACATTTTTTTGAAAATCTAAAATAATGCATAAAAATTTCGTGGGAGGCTTTGATTGCCCGGTTTGTCCCCCACCGTGGTTACGGGCCTAATTCAATTTACACGCGCATTAAACTCTGTGACAAACAGATTTGATCTTTTATTGCTTGACCATTCTCTTCAGTACTGTGCACACAACGCGAAACTTGCATTGATAAAGGTGATTGCTAGTCTACAACAATCGACTCACAAAGCCAAATTGACTCTATATGGGCGTTTCTGCAGTAGGCCTATGTGTTTCATTTACAGTATATGTGTATACACTGTAAAATGATTTTTCCAATATCATAACTTTTCAATGACTATTTTGTTTCAGATCACGTTTTTTCTTTAACAACTTTTCACAAAAAACATTTCAGGGTTAGGTTTTTCAAAATAGATCCTACGTCTGCAAAACAAGATCAAAATTTTTTTAAGTGCAGCAAAAGGAGCGGTAGCGATAGCTCGCTTCTATTTTTATTCAGGAACGGGCGCGGTAGCGCCGCTATTAAATTTAAAACAAATAGCGGGAGTGGTAGCGACGCTATTAATGAAGCAGCGGTGCCCACTTCTGGTAATTTCTATATTCATAGGTGTCTCAAATTGTTCGGAAGGAACTATAGTTTTTGCCGAAAAAATGTGGTTTTGCCAAAGAAGCAAGTTTTTACCTTAAAACAGCAATTTCTGCCGTAAACTCAAAATTACCTGTTACAACGTTTCTTTATTTATCTTAATAAAACCTGCAACCATAAACACTATTGTAAATACATGCTTCAATTTTGACCCATTTCCTGGTTAAAAAATTTGAAATTAACTTTCCAGTTCAACGATAAGGCTAGAATTTTCTTGATCTTGTGCTCCAAATATATAAAAAAAGATAAAAAGTCATGAACTGCAATGAATTGATGATCATAATGAGTTAACCAAATGCTCAAAACCATCATTAAATTCACATATGAACGAAAGGGCAGGAACATTTGAGAACAACATTGACTCATTACAGATTCGACTGAAACACTTGCACAAATTCTACAAGATTGCAAGGGTTAAATAATTGCTACACATTTTTAACATTACAAGGTTAAAGTTACTGCAGAGTGTTATTTTATAAAGTGATGAGAAACTTCTGAAAGTAAAATCTTACCAAAAATGCAAAATACTTCTACTATAACATTATCAATATCAGTCACACAACCAAGTGCAGCAGTCTTCAGATACAGTACAACTACGAGCGCAGCAGATACCAGTGGTAACCAAAAGATTATCACTGACTGAAACATCTGTACAAAATCTACTGACTGTAAGGGCTAAATCATTACCACACTTCAAAGCAATAAAAGGTTGAAGTACCACGGTGTTACTGTAACAATGAGTGACATGAAGACCGTCCAAATAATAAAAAAGGCAAAATATTTAATGAAAACTTAATTTTTCAGTGACAAACCGAAAAAATGGCCGAAAAATGGCCAAATTTCACAAAATGGCCAAATGCGTTTTTTCATGGCCAGCCCAGTTTAAAAATGGACAACTTTTTTGAAATTGGTCATGAAATGGCCAATCTGGCAACCCTGATCACTGCTAGCCTACTGCCTTTGCATATTGCTCAGCACCAGTGTTGCCACTCTGTTATGAAGAAAAACCCCAGAACTTACCTTGAAAAAAAAACAGAAAATAATATAAAAAAAAACAGATATCACAAAATGTTAAAAATAAGTCAAAACCAAACTTGAAATGCACGCTACTGGTACTTGCACATAAAATTAAGGTAGGGGAAGTGCGGGACCCATGGAACACGGGGACCGAAAAAACATTTCAATTACTCCCCAGCTGGTGACCATATTCTCTTGCCATGTGGTTGTGAATAAATGCATTTATGGACAACAGTGTTGTCCGTTAACAGGAAGAATCTGTGTCGATCTGAAAAAATTTTAAACACTTTTTTTCGTTTTTGAGGCATCAAAGTAAAATATTTTGCAATCGTTTAGCGATTTCTTTGTCTGTCATAATTTCAATGTAGAAAGTTTCAAACGTTTCCCAGGATAGGTTGGGAGTTAAGAAAATATCTCAGAGAAAATGGGGATGGTACGATAAGGATGCAGTGTAATATCGTGCTCTTTTTCAAAAACGGGTGTTGATGGAACCTACGGAACGTGGGTATTCCATTGGTCCCTCAATTCGTAATTCCTTGATTTGCAAAAGCTTATTGCACAAAAGAAACCCCAACAGAAGTTTACTTACTGCGAACAACCTAAATAAAGTGTTTTGTGATCTCAAAAAATCCAATACATTGAACGTGAGACAAGTAGCAAACATTAGATATTACACTGGCCACTACATCTTTACAGCCGGTCAAAACCCAAAAACAGGGGATCCCAAACTTTCTCTAGCCATGTACCCCTTCAGCATTTCGATAGATGAGCATGCACCCCTAAACTTTTTACGATAAATTTGCCAATAAGCATATAATAATTTAAAAAATAATCTTCTCCATGGGCGTCTACGGAGTGTAGAAACGAACATTTGCCCCCCTGAAAATTGGGACTAAGAATAAAAAGTTTCTAGAAAATATGAAGTCAGCAGCTTAATTCCGATGAATTGATTTAATTCTTGAATTGACAGTTTTTTGCCAGTATGGCACTCACACTGAACACGATCCAGGTTCACTATTCCGGTGTCATGCAGTGATGAGCTTGCGGTTCACTAATATCCGCTCTTTTGTCTGCAGAGGCATGTTGCAAATTTGCGACGGATTGTTCTATCGTTGGTCTCTATTGTGTAACAATAACTTGGCAACAAATCTTCAAAAATTCGATTTAAGTGCTTGTAGAAGGTGTTTAGCCGCATGAAACTGTTGAATGCAGACATCTGTGGCAGCTAATGCAGCGGGACAGTGACTGCTGATAGCCGAAGGGCACGTAGTTTTACGCTGTGTGAAAAAACGCATGGGTGAATCTGTAGCAATGCTTCCACAATTTTGAAAAATCCATTGTTAGTGGGAGACGTTGAGTGTGAACCTGGGTTTGTTTTTCAGTCAAGATCGCGTTTTTTTTTAATAACCAAAAAAATTGTGTCCATTCAGTCATAAAGCCTGAAAATATAGGTTAGTGAATACTTTTACGACGAGTTTTAATACTACTATGGAACAAATGACCGAGATGTCTCAGCGAAAAAAAATAGGCGTGAACAATTTGCCTTACGTGAAAAGCTTAATCAAACTAAGCTTATGCAGGCTTCTTTTCACACAGTATGAAACTACGTGACTTGTGAGAATACGTCTATGCAGGTTTGTGGGAATATTTATTAATTGTTAAGGTTCATTTCTGCCTTCTGAGCGGTTACTGAGTGCAAAGCTGCATTTGCTGTGGCGACTCTTCATAATTCATCTGCTAAATTTTGTAAGCCTGCATTATATTCTAACTTTAGTAAGTTGTCCGATAGTCGTGTCAACATACTAGTCTGCTTGTCCGGTTTGTGTATGAGTGTTCCCCATTAAAAAATAAAAAAAAATCAATGACAATCAAGGTTTTATAAAGTGATTTATCGCTTTGGACAAGATCTCAAGACGTTTGCAGCTCTTGTTTCTAAGCGACGCTGACAAGTCTTGCAAGGTGAAAGGAAGTCGTAATTTGTGGTTTCGTTAGTCGTAATAGCAATAGGCTACTTCTGTGAAAAGAAGTGCCCTGTTTTGAAAATCTGCAGATAGTCTATGGTGAAAACAATTATCGTAATATACCTGGCTATGGCTGCCAACGAAGCGCATTTTTTTCCACTGTTGCCATAACATGGGGCATTTTCTTTGTGTTGTAAAAAGAGTAAAGTGCTTTGTGAACATCCATTTGCATTGCATCGTTAGCACCCTAAAAAGGGTAAAGAAAATGGCAACGTTGTCCCCTTTGGAAAAATTTCTGCGTGTACTCATTACATTCACTGATATAAATAATTGGGAATGAATAATGTATAAACATATTTACCCTTCAATTGCCAACTTCAAATGCACCCCTTCCGATAGGCAAATGTACCCCAGTTTGGGAACCCCTGCCCTAAAACGTTTGCACAGAGTAATGGGGAGACGATTTCAAGAAAGTCTGTGGTCGCAATTCAGATAACTAATTTTCACTTTTTAACGTTTTAGCGTTAACATAAAGAAGGCTATATTTTGTGTAAGTGTCTGTGTTACCAGAGAAGAGGAATGTGCTCCAAAGGACCATTCTTATCAAAATTGATGTACTCACTGAATAAAAAGAAAGCGTGTCTATTTGCATTGAAATGTGCTAAAGTTGAGGATAACAACATTCAAAAATAATGAGAGTGGAAACAAATAGCAGTACAGGATTAGCTGAGAGAATTTCGAAAGCAACGTGGAGGTCCCAGCCTCAGAAAAGTAGAATCAAGAAGTTTAACACGAACTATGGCTTTTAGTCCTCATAATTTAAAATTTTTTTAACAATTTGAAAATCTTGTACAATCGTCCTGAAGTTTCATTGGAAATAATCCGGAATTTAGATGAAACTGGGGCAAACACTGCAGATATTTTCTATGTGCATTAAATATATAAATGTATTATAATATAACCTAAACATTGGTTCCGGAGGCAGACAACCTAAAACTATGTAAACTTTTGTTCGGTTTTTGTGGTGTTATTACACAAGTTGTAATAGACATTGTGAGTTTATCTTAGTTTACACAAAATATGACTTGCAACTAAAAGTATAAAGTTTTTAAATGACGCGAATATAGTTTTGTTTAAACGTAGCGAAATAGCATTGACAAAGCACTAAAATTATTCACATTTCTCACATTTGTACGTTAAACTTATATATATATATATATATATATAGCAAAAAACGTTTGGCTGATACCAACTGATTTTTGCTGATAAGTTATTTTTGACAATGAAAGGACATACCCAAAAAATTTGGCAAGCATCATCAAAATAATTGTTGTTTATTATTTATTATAAGGAATTGTTCCATCGGTCCCTATGGGGTGTTCTGAAGGTCCCACCGGGGTGGGATCCGCGCAGGCGCGTAGCCAGAGGGGGGCGATGGGGGCAATTGCCCCCCCCCCAATTCCGAACGTTGCACAAAACATTTTCAGGTTAATCAAGCTTTTGATGTGTAAACCAAAGAAATACTTCAGAGCAAATCAACGAAACTGTTTAAGGAGCCTTACCTACTTCAGCCTTTAGTCAGATTTGATCAAAGCAGAGTGGTTTACCAATTTTCCGTGATTAATCAAGCGTTGTGTACATGGGTTTCAGAAGGATTTGTTCCAGGGGGGCAGTAGTGGACTTTTCCTGGGGAAACCAAAAATGGTTAAATTTCATTTTTCCCACTCGAAACTAAGAAAACAATCCTGTTTTGCTAAAAATCTAATAGGAAAATGTTAAATTTCAAAATCTAGGGAGGGGCCAAGGACCTCTTCTGCCCCCCTTCCGACGCCCATGGTTGTGCATGGTGTAAATGCTGGAGAATTTACATCAAGGCTGACATTTACCTGCGGTTTAAGCTCCGTGTGGAAGTTGGTGCTAATGAAATACAAACTTGTACCTAAGCGCTTGTAATCACTAACTGAAATTTGCCACCCTATCCTATAGTAAATTTGAAATCATTCAACTGCAACGAGAAGACTCAGCAGCAAAATCTAACGTAAAAAGATGCTTTTTATTTTGTGAGTAGGCCTACTGTACTGAGGGCATTGACACTGCCATAACTTACAGATAGATTGGAATCTGTTTCATCGACGAAACGCATGTGACTAAAAACGAAAAAAACTGAATTTTTTACCAGTCGGTGCGATTTGGTATTTAAACACTCATAGATTTAAAAAAAGACTTCAACCGCTTACGCTAGAAAACTTTTTTGAGCACGACCCAAATCTGAGTTTGGTGAAAACGCTTCAAACAACGACCCAAGCCTCAAACGACGTATGAAAACGTAATGATTGTATGAGTGATTTCGGCAATAATTTGCTTAGCTCGTTCTCAATGTCAGCAATCTACTCTTTTCTGAAGTACCTACAGTAAGCTAGACACAGACAAGCAGTGGTAACTTTGAAAACACCCAACCCCGGTTTGGATCACCTCGGCGCGACTGATTTTTTGACCTTTCGTGACCCTCGTTCGGGTTTCGACCTATACTTTGGGAACTTTGGGCTAGATAAACTAACTAACCGCTGTGTTAAGCTGCGGCGACAAGTATTTTTTAACTTCGCTGCAGAGCCGTCTTGATAATCGATTGTGGCTTCGTTTTCACAAAACCACAACCATTTTGACACTTTGTGTGGACTGAGTGGGTCAAACGTCCAACATATGCAAGTTTGTTTAGAGGACATGTGTAACTTTCGCATTTCATAGCGTTTAATGACATAAAATCCAAACAGTTTTCAAACGCGTTGAAGACCTCTAGCCTTTACGTTATCACCTGCATACGTCAACCAGTCGCTCAAGATTTGGATAAGATCCATGTCTTATATGCGCGTAGGTTTAGTAGACCAACTTTGGAAGTCGTTGTCCTAAAGCAAAGTCGCTACTCGGCTTCGACTAAACGTGTGTTGGTATACATCAGCAGGTGTGTGGATATAAAAAACGCAATCAAAATGGCGACTACAATGACTTCTTGCTCAACTGCAGTATTGGCTGCAAAAGGCATACTGCAGATGTTGTGCTTATAGTATCGAGATTTTCACATGCGCTTTCGCAAGAAAGTTTTACGAGATATTGGTGAGTTTGATCCACAGTGGAAGCTTGGAACTTTACTAAAAACAAACTTTTAAAACTTGCCAATGCAATGAAGAAAGACTCTCTATTTGCCAGCTTATATCTGAACATAATTATTCAGAAAGAAGCATCAGAAAAATGCACCCTTTATTGATGATGCTTTGAAAACAAGAGGCATTAGATATTCACATGGTGAGACTTGGTTATTGTTTGCCCCTCCAGTCAAAATTTCTGGCTACGCGCCTGGATCCACGGAACAAAATTAAAAATTTTTCAAACTTGAAAAAAACATAAAACATTAATTTATTTTTATAAAACTTGAAATGAACAATTTTGGTCTATAAACCTTCAACCGAAAAATTTCAGCAACTTTCACTGGGTAATCTAGGTTATATGACCGTATGAAAAAATCCGTTCCATGGGTCCCACACCTCCCCTAATATGCATTATTTGCATCAAATGTTTAACAAGTTCAAGTCTGTATTTAAACATACAGTACCGACAATTTACAAGCAGGCTAGCGGCAAATCAAATGTATAAACATGCGCTTCCCCCAAACATCTAATACATATGTTTGCGATGTTTAAAAGTTTTATACAGTCACAACTGTTGAAACATATTTTTTGTCCCCGAACCGTTGTGAAACTCAGATAAGCAAAAATTATCAAACTTTGGAATAGACTTCTTTTGCTGTAGTGTAATATCAACTTTTGCAATAAAATTATTTTTACTACCGTTCAGTTATCATTGCTCAACGCAAAATATCAGTTTTAGCGACTCTGGTTACGTCATCAAATCTCCGCAATCAAGCTCCGCTCTTCACGGAGCTCCGCCTTTTACAGGGTACCCAAAATTTTACATTCATACCTATCACAGTGACAATGCGCCTGTACAACAATGAACAGATTCTCAATCACAGCATCTTCAAAAACAAAAAAAGCATTCCAAAATCATGCACAACGAACCAGCTCGTGACATATCAGCGATAGGCAAGTGTACTGACCTATGCCTCATCAGTGCTTAATCTGTAAAACACTGATTTCAAACAATTTGGTTAACCCTAGCCCTACTCAACTGTACTGGCTACTGACTCTGCACATTGCCCCTGTGAAACTACTGTATTCTTGAATGGAAAACACAGTAATATAACATGCATTTCTAAAATTTGACCAGAGCGAAAAAAACCCAGATTTTCAATATAAACCCCAGAACCCCAGATGAAATAGAAAAACCCCAGATCTAGTGAAAAAAACAGCAGTGGCAACACTGCTCAGCACTACCTGGCAGAGATGAGCGGACTGAGAAATATTTCAGTCCGAGTCCAGTCCTGACCCAATAAAGTTGAATCCGATCCAGTCCTGATCTACCAATTTTTCGAAAATCATCAGTCCGATCCAATCTTGATCCCCCCATGTAAAATCGTGCTTTTTTTGCAGGGTCTATTTTGCCTCATTGGGCAAAAACACTGCTGAAACTAGTTTGCCTTTGGCTAAACTTAATTGGTTGAAGCCAAAATAGCTCCAGCAGCGCTTTTGCTTCACAAGGGAAAAAACACACTGCCGTTTTTGGCATTTCCAATTTCATCAAATCTCTAGAATCGGAAAATTTTAGCACAACTAAAATTTCGGTGTCTATTTTGCCATCCGTGACAAAAACACTGTTGGAGCTATTTTGCCATTAGGCGAACCCGATTGGTTGAATTAGTCATGTGACGTGCACAATATGCTTGGATTAACATATTGTCCTTGTCACATGACCTAAAGCCCTATATCAGCTATGTCCAACCCAAATGGCTTACTCAGCCAAAAAGTATGTCATTATCTTGACCAGGGCCGCACATTGAATGACATATTAATGAGAGCCGCACATTTAAGGGTTTATACTAAATTTAGCTTAAACTAATATACTGAAAGTGTTCGAATCCTAACTGCAAAGGTAACAGACATGATAAAGTCGCACTGAGGACCACCTGCATCAAAAATGTCAAATTCAAGATTATTAAAATAAGGACAGGTTATCAGTATGCAGGAAACTTTTACTACAGCGAAAACTAAACTGGGCTGCACAGTGCACAAAACCCTCAACTGGGCCGCATGCGGCCCTCTAGCCGCGGGCTGGACATAGCTGCCGTAAATTGAAAAATGACCCCGCATCCAGTGTCAAGCAAAATTTCTTACCTCAGCGAAATTTCTGACCAGTTATTGTTTGTCAGTTATTTTGCTTCTCAGAATAAAGAAATATAGTTTGGTAAATACTTTTTTGAGGTTTGTTGTGTAAATTAAAACATTTCGGAAAGATGTCAGGTAGTCTACCCACAGCAAGCTATAGTAGGCTACTGGAAATACTTCAACCACACAAAATTTTTGGAGTTAGTCCAGGGATATCTAGAAACTCCTTTTCTAGAAACTCCCTTTCTAGATATCCCTGGTTAGTCTTAGACCCATAAGTGACGTATTTACTTCTGGGGGGCCTGGCCCCTCCACTTTTCAATGACGAATTTTGCCTAAATGAGTTTAATGGGTCCATTGTTAAAGTAAATCGTTTATAGAAAAACATGTTGCAGAATTTTGATAGTAGGCCTATTTTGTCAGTATTATTTGTAAAATAATATCTGTAACTTGGCAGTGAATTTGGCAGGATTTCGTATTTGTCTGTCAAAAGACACCGTGCACAGTTTGTTATCCTGTTATGGCTTGCTTACAGCATTGGTGTTGCTCAACTTTTACAAAAACGGTGTAACTTTACATGTTTTTGTCCATGGGTATCGGAAAGATTTTTTCCAGGGGGGCCACTAGTGGATTTTTCCAAAAGTTTTTCTAGAATGGGGAGCCAACAGTGGTGAAATTTGTTTTTACCGCTCCAAACTAAAAAAACAACCTTTTTGCTGAAATTATCAAGTTCGAGCCCCCCTTCCCACACCCATTCTTCTGTGTAGGAAACAGTTCGTGCCACACCAATGAAAACTGGTGTAATTTCAAGCGTTTTGATACCATCTTAATATTGAAATTTTGCTGAATGTG
>Ga0210059_1010782_pt1 | contig 14073 bp, 10 predicted proteins | sample Ectturendosymbi2_FD_188042 | JGI IMG/M metagenome (GOLD analysis project Ga0210059, IMG submission 188042) | Ecteinascidia turbinata endosymbiont from Florida, USA - Sample 2 (SPAdes) (version 2) | ecosystem: Host-associated > Tunicates > Ascidians > Unclassified | place: Key West, Florida... | reverse complement strand
TGTATATGATCTAATTTCATAATATTGCATGTTGTTCGATTATCCGAACAATTCACTTATCCGAACCACCCCTGGTTTTAATTAGTTCGGATAATCGGAGTTCTACTGTATGTCCAATAATTTCAAGCTATGTCCAACACATTTTTCCAGGAGGGGCGACAAAGATGTTAGGGAGGCTTCGTCCCCCCTGCGTCCCTCCTGGTTACGGGCCTGTGCTTATAAAGAATCTTCTTCTTCTTCTGGTATTAGCAGGTAGGCTAAAAATTCGTTCAGAAACTCGTCAGAGGTTAGTTCGTCGTGCTTTTCTCCTTGCTCTTACCGTTACTTTCCAATGCTCGTGGTTGGTCAGTTCTCATTAAAGGCTTTCGTCAATTGCTGTCCTGGTCAGATTTTCGTAGAAAGTGGTGGGTCTCCAACGATGTGTTGGTTGATCAGGATTGTAAGGTGCTTCATGTATGTACTCAATTCCCACACCTCTTACTTGCCACTTTGTACCGACGTAATAGGTTTTGTTCTTTTGTTTTCGGTTCTTTCGTATTCCATTCCTTTGGCTGTCTTTATTTGACACAACCAGTAGATTGGCGTCCTTGTCATGTCTTCAGGTTCTCGTTGACTCAACGGTTGTTGCCACAGTATTGTGTGATCAACTTCAAGTTGATCTGTGACTCTTCATAAGTTTATACCCTATGTTATACGACTCAATTAACAGTTCTATGATATCTATCATTCTGCGATTCAAGCTTTCTTTTTCCTTTCACTCCATTTCATGCATTAGCTTTGTGTGCGTTGGTCAACCAAACGTTTGATGCGTGTTATCCAACTGGGTCGCGCAGTTACAATTCGCGTTTATGCAATAGTCACTTGTGCATCATGTAATTATTTTCTGAGCATATACAACTCAGGTTTCGATCGCCTCCATCGTCACGACCCATGTTTTAATCCTTCTCCACCTTGGTTTGGATTCCACACAGCATAATTTGGGAACCAATGTGTTAGATCAACTAACCAACCGTTGTGTTAAGCTGCGGCGGCAAGTGTTTATTAACTTTAGTGCAGAGCCGTGGTGATAAATCAATTGTTGCTGGCCTCGTTTTCGCAAAAACACAACCATTTTTGCACGTGTAGATTGAGCGGATCAAACATAAGCAAGTTTGTTCAGAGGACTTCCCCAATTTACAATATTATTTTTATTACAATTGCGAACTGTATTGTTATAGCTCTCAATATAACTAGCTAAATACCTAACTGTTTTTAGGATGCAAGCTTAGTGTAAGAAGCGTATAAAAATGCTACAGCAGTCTCATTTCATAGCGTTTACAGACATAAATTTCATACATTTTTTTTAAACGCGTTCAGGAACGTAGCCTTTACGGTATTAACTACATACGTCAAGCAGTCATTCAAGATTTGGACAAGATCCACGTCTTATAGGCGCACAAATTTTGTAGAAGGTCTTCTTCTGAACGGAAGTCGGCTTCTCAGAGCAAAGTTGCTAGCCTACTCGGCTTCGATTGAACGTGTGTTGGTGCACATTAGAAGTGTGTAATATAAAACGCGCAACCATTATGGGGCCCACTATGACTTCTTCTTCAACTGCAAAATTGGCTGCAAAATGCATGCTGCAGATTAGAGGTGTGCTTACCTAAACACTAAACCCTAAGCCCTAATCATCAGTTTTCCCAGCGTATTTAATATGCATAATATCACTCTGTACATGCTCACGTGGCGTGAAGTCAGAAATTCCGTAAGTCAGAAATTTCGCTTGATATTGGACTCCTGCTGCATCCAACAGGATCAGGAGTGAGGTTTTCTTCGCTGTAGCCGGAGCCGGATTAGATATTGTGTTCGCTGAAAAAACGTTAGTCTACTGGTTCTTTGTTCGACTTATATTCTTCCGGAGTCAAACAGGAGTCGGATTGCTTGTGTCTAGTTCAGTGGTTCTCAAAGTGGGCGAAATCCCCCCCTTGGGAGCGATTTTGAAGGGCAAGGGGGTTGAAAGGACAAAAGGGCGATAGGGGGGAAAACTTTATTTCAAGAAATAATATTATTTTAAGAAAGTAACAGAGAGCTGAACTAAGCCATTTAAAGAGCTGAACTAAGCAACTGTATTATGACGCTTATGTTAGTAGGCCTATGTTCAGAATTCTTGTGAAAATAGTCCACACTGTGGTCGGGCACATAGACGATCCAGAATAAAAATTTAGCGGATAAATTGCTTCAGGCTACTAAAGATAACTCAGTGATAGATTAGTGGTTGAGCATTTTTGCCCCCATTTTGTTGTTTTCCTCCTTATCAACCCCTTACTCCTTAAAATTGTCACCCAGGTAGTGATTCCGCCCACTTTGAAAACCACTGATCTAAACTAAACAGAGGATATATTTCGCCTACTGAGCACGCATTTTTATTCCCATGAACAAACCTTGTCTCAGACAAACTAAGACAATGTCTTAGTTGTCAAACTTAAGAAATTTAAAAGTATGGAAAAAATATGAATTGCAAAAAAATATGAATTGCATTGCCATGCACTGATGATGATAACAGGAATTATCGAAACGTTTGCAATATGTCATTTGTATCGTTTGCTTTGGCCGTGATATTCATTATAAGGCTATTCAGCACTTCCACTTTTCGTGTACCAAAATGAATTGCAAAAATCTATGAAATCAGTATATAGGCCTATTGCCAAAAAATGCCATTTTGTAATGAAAAATCCATATTGCCGAAAATAGTGCCATTTTCAAAATTTTTGTGCCAAAAATTTGCCATAAATTAGACAAACACTTGCCATATTTTCTGTCAAGCATCTGGCAACCTTGACGCCAGTGCCAAGGCCAACTGCCAGCTCGAGAGCAGAGATGAGCACAGACAGGCTGGGTCGGACTGAAAAGTTTTTGCTGTTTCAATATGATTATTCTAACCACATGAAAAAATTTAGTGGTAATGTGACTTTATGGATTTGTTAAATGTTTGAGTGTATTTTTCCATCAACGGCAAAAACTTTGCTGGACTATATTGCCATTCAAGGTGTAGCCTTTCCACCTTTGTCCACATATAACATTGAGTTCATGCATCAAGGTGAACATAGTGAAGAGGTCACTGGTTGTTAGTGTCAATGCTTGCTGTGCAAGTGGTCCTTGTTTCTTCTCTCACCATTTATGTTTGGCTTAGCTAGTAGAGATTACACCTACGATGGGAGTAGCCTACTTTTTGTATGCACTTAAAAAAATCTTTGGTTTAGGATTTACATTTAGGTTTGGGTTTTGAGTTTCGGTGTTGGGTTTGATTTTCAGGTTTAGGTTTTGCATTTAGGTTCTGGATTTCGGTTTTGGGTTTAGGTTTTGGGTTTTGGTTTCGGTTTAGATTTTGGGTTCAGGTTTTGGGTTCAGGTTTCGGGTTTAGGATGGTATGCAGGCTTTGGGTTTAGGTTTGTGTTTTGGGTTTAGATTTTGTGTTTAGGTTTCGAGTTTAGGATTTTAGGTCATTTGACAAAGACCATATGCTAATCCAAATGTGTTGTCCTTGTCACACGACCAACCAACCAGGTTCGCCTAATGGCAAAACAGCTCCAGCAATGCTATGGTTACATGAGACAAAACAGACACTTCCTTGTTAAATTTGGGATATGCCAAAAGGCTGTGTTTATTTTTCCCCACAAGGGAAAAGCTCCGCTGGAACTCTTTTGCCTTCAACCAACCATGTTTGTCTGAAGGCAAAATAGCTCCAGTGGTGTTTTTGTATGATAAGGCAAAATAAAAATTCATGGTTTTACAGGGGCGGATCAGGACTGGATCGGACCGATGATTTTCAAAAATTTTGCGGATCAGGACTGGATCGGATTCAATTCTTGCGGATCAAGATTGGACTCGGACTGAAAAATTTCGCAGTCTGCTCATCTCTGCTCCAGAGCTCGTTGTTGTTGCTTATTTGACACGTGATGTGGCCAGTGGCGGTTACTCGAAAATGTGTTTGGTTTTCCCATTAAACTCGCACGGGTTCGCAATTCTGTTTCAAGTGCGCAGAACTGAAAGTTGCTGGATGAAAGGTGGTTTGGAGCTAGCTGGCAAACGCGAACACAACGAGTTGCGTTTTCCGGTGATTGCGCAGTGTTCGGTTGACTGTGTTAGTGTTTCTACAGAGTGTACTCATTTCAAGTCATTATTTAATATTTCCCTGCCACTGCGTGGCTGTTTGAGTTTCTCATCTCACTGCAAGTGACAGAAATGCTCCAAATTTTATTCAGAAGCTTTAAGTAACGGCTTATTTAGGTTATTTTAAAATACGTGTTTGACGTGTTTTTTGCCGAACCCACATCATCACTTTCATGAACCATTGCCATACTACTGTTGGCGTGTTCGGAAAAGCATTACAAACAAAAATGCTAACAATGTAGCATTTATTTCAATTTAATGTTGTGCAGTGATCAGTACTTGCGTTTTTGTTTCTGATATAACTATTTCTAAGATTTTCATTCCAAAGGCTAGAATAGAAGCGATTGATGCTGGTGAAAGGGTGCAAGGCCTTTTGAGTTGCATGCAAGAAAAGAAGTGGTCTGCAGCGCCATGGTGTAGCGAAGTCTATTAAAACAGCAGTACCTTGGTTACCAGCACAGCAAGCAAGATTTGACACAAGTTGCTAGTGTATTTTTTCTCTAATTAATGTAGCATTTCAAACATTTCTTTTTGTTTGTATTGTTTTCAGATAAAATGATAAAAGTAATTTGTGATTTTCACAAGGTTTTGTTTTTGCAAATGTTCACTTCTTTAGGTTTCCTATTTAAGTATAGAAAACAAGAATTAAAAAGCATCCTCTCATAAGTCAAATTTCAGTAAATGTATTATGATGGTGCTAAATAATATACGTATTTAATTTCTTCATCAGTTACTGTAAATTGTTCCTATTTTCATTAGCTGTGTTTAACCAACATGTTCATTGATTAGCATTATTGCCTTGTTTAGTAACTTGAGTAAAAATACATTTCTGACATTTATTGGCAATATCATGGCTGCGTGCTGGATTTTAATGATTGAAAGGTTTTAACTCTAAAAGGTAACTGTCAATAAAGTTCAGGTGTGTTGTTGCTGACGTAGTTAATGGAGCCTATGTAATGTTTGTGTTTAACTATATACTGTATCACTGCAAGATAATTCAGCTAAAGGGATTGTTATTTATTTATTAAACTGTTTCTCTAGTGGAACCTATGTTTGTGTTTATCTATAATATATCATTGCAAAATAATTCAGCTAAAAGGATTATCATTTATTTATTAAAACGTTTGTCTTAGACCAGCTATGTCCAGCCCATGGGCTGCTTACAGCCCAGTCAAATTTTAGTTTGCAGTCAAAGTTTTTTTGTGGCTCAGTAAGCTTTTCATTATTGTGTATGTACAATACAATGAAAGCTTGTGTTTTATTTTAGAATCAAAATTTGACACTTTCAATGTGGTGGTCTTTATTAGTGCCTATTTATCATGTACAACACACTAGTATATTTCCACATGTCTGCTGACACCTTGGTGGAAAACTGATTTCTAGTTTATGATTTCTACTCATGTGTTCCTTTGCACCAAACTTATTTCTAACTATACCTTCGTTGTTCCATTAGAACTAAATTTGCTTATGGCATCACAGTTTGGCAGTGATTAAAAATACCACAGTCATTGCCATTGCAGATGTGTATTTAAACGGTATGAGTAGCTTTTAACTAAATTTTAGTTTGCTAAAATGAAAGTAAGTCATTCAGTGCGCAGCCCTCACGAAGATAGTGACATAACTTTTGCCCGGTAGAGCATTTTGGTTGGACATAGCTCTCTTAGTCTCATGGTCCATATGATAAGAAAAGTTGGTCATAGATTGCAAGAACACATGGTTTGACCCTGAACCCTTGGTACAGGGCAGAGGTGGGTGGAGTCACTTTTCAGACTCCGACTCCGTTCTTGTTTCAAAATTTTTGAATCCGGGTCCAGGTTCGGCAGTTTTTACAATTTGAGAATCCGACTCCTGTTAAGACCCTGGCTACAATCATCGATCCAACTGTAATTTACCCGTATTTGTGCCTAAGAAATGACCGTACAGACTCTTGCTACTGCCAAAATGGAAAAGTGACTCTGGATCCGAGTCCGGTTTTTCACAAATGTTTGACTCCGGGTCCGAAAGAAAAACGCAGAATCCTCCCGGAGTCGACTCCGGTAATCCAGATCTGGTCCCACCTCTGGTACAGGGGCAGGAGCCTTGTTTGGGAAGTGACAGTTGTGGATACCTATGCTGAAAGCCACTACATAGTCAGTGCCGCTATACCAGGCAGTGCAGCAACTGACGCTGAGACCGACAAATGCCGGAAATATAATGACCTCCTTGACAATTACCACTTTCAACCAGTTGCAATCGAAACCACTGGTGTGTATAGCAAGTCCACTGCCCCTTTTTTGAGCTGTGTTGCAAAGAAACTTGTTGACATGTCAGGTGACCCCAGGGAGCAACAGTGGCTCCACCAGCGCCTGTCCCTGGCTGTAGTCAGTGGGAACGCTGCCAGCATATTGGCCTGTCTACAAGTTTGATCTGATTTTAGCCATCTTTAGTGCATTAACCAGTGTTCCTGCCTGTCACTTGCCTCTCTTCCATGAATAGCTGTTGCCTTCCGACTGTTTGCACTTTCTGTGAGCTTTATTGTCTTCAGTATGTTTTTTATGCTTTCTGTAAGGCCTCTGTGCAGTATTGTTATGCTCCCCTTTTTAGTTATCCTGACTACCTTTATTTTGTTTTCATGTATCCAACACATACTGGTTTACTGTTACACCTTTTTATAATCTGTCTTTACCTCTGTCTATTCAACCTCATTCGGTGGTGCTATGTGCCTGTTGGAACATATACGCAATGGTGGTACTCCATCAGGGTCCATAGGTAATTGTATTATATCTTCACAATTTTTGTGGTTTTCTGTGTTTGTCATGTTTTACTGCATTCTTGTTGTGTTAGGTGCCAAACAAGAAAAGGGTTACAAATTCACTTAATTCAAAATGCAATAGTATTAACTCCCAAATTTTGGAACAGACTTAACCTAGAAAGCAACTTTGTTTAAATCCAACTGTTGTTTCAAGTTTTTCTCACCTTCATGGGGCAATATGTATACTGCAGGTTGCAATCAAAGTTTCTGGCATAGGTTATATCATTAATACTTATTTTTTATTTCTTTTAGTGCATATTGATTATATTGTAAGTCTTGTTCTGAGTATCTTGTTACTGTCTGTGATAGTGACTGAAGGTAACTATTATGTATGCTATTGTTTTAGATCTCAGACTTTAATCACTTCTTATTGTTGCCTACAAACTTCTTGCATACTTTTTTGTTTCAGGGGTACAGGATATTTAGCCCGAAGTATTGAGTGTTTGCTAAAGCTGTTATTATGGGTGATTCACATGATTTTACTCACTCAGCTGGTGAAGGTGATGACTTTTTACTATCCAGTCAAGAAAGTAACTGCAGTGCTCACTTCATGCACGATGAAAGTTTACTGGATCAAAATGAAATAGACACAAAAGTAAGAAGATTGGATACTTTGCTTGTCAGACTTGATATAGGCTTACTTGTGCCTAAGTTCTTTAAAGAAATACACATAAGAACAGTCAGTAAAAATGTGATTTGTTGAGTTTTCAGCATTGTAGCTTTGTGGTGCAGTAATTGTCATTAGTCTTTCATGATTAGTTTTAATTAACGTACAAAGATATTTCGCTGTTTTATGAAATTAAGTGCAAACTAACTATGAAAGGTTTGTTGTTCAGAGTTTTTTTCTTCAGGAACAACACTTACAGCCCATCCAAAAAGGCTGCAAAGTGTGTTTCTATTCAGTAGTAGCACTTTAAAGCACTCTTCATGAAACATGTCCACTTATTAAAAAGGAAAGTGGATGCAAATCGGAAGCTAGGCAGCTTTATCCTATAAGAACACAAAGCTGAAATCAATATATGAGTCTTGATCTGTATCCAAAGGTGCAGGTGTTGTTTGACCTTATGATCTTTGCCTGTTTCCTTGCTCATAACTTCATGAACCAACTATTGCAGGCAGCGTTTAATTTGTTGGGTGAATCAAATTGTTTAATATGGCCTAGTTTCACTGTTTAATATGGCCTAGGCACTTTAAAGCTGTCATTTTTACTTTCGTTTTTAACAATGCAGTAAAACGTGAGTGACTGATTTGCTGTTTTTATCTAGCTGACAGACACAACATTCTTAAACTATGAAATGCTACAAAGCATTTTGATAGTATTAGGTCAAAATCTGTTTCTGTTTCCTTATTGTTTACACAATTGTTATCTACAACTAAGGAAACATTTTTCATTCCCTGATACTGTAGCTCTTACAGCTGTAATACCTACTTCGATTTGTTTCCAAATGGTTTGAAAGTAAAATTTAATGAGCTGTTGAAGATAAAGTTTTGAAAAAAACTTCAAAAAAATTTTATTTGGTATTTAGTACGAAGGATCTTTCCATCGTATTCATGAAACTTGCCTCTTAGTCTATTTTTTATTAAACTGATCAACGCAATATTTATTTGAAGGTTTTCAAATGCCAGCAGTCCAAACAAAGTATTTACATGCAACCATCACATTAAGTTAATTTTGCAAGTGTTTCACAAAACTATACTTGTCAAGCTTTTATTGCATGTCTATTTCCAACCAAATAAGATATAGGGGGAAATGTTTGGTTGTTAAACTCTTGCTCAAAAAATTAAGTATTTATTGTAAATATATTTCCATTGGTTCTGAACTTGTAAATGCAGTCAATCATTTAATTTGGTGGTTCTCAAACTTTTAGCTGAAGGGAGCCAAATCTAGACTTATGACTTGGTTAGAGAGCCGCACTAAAGTAATTTGAACACAGGTTGATTGACATGTTTGGTTTTATTGTAGAATGAAGTCTGTTACATGAAACATTAAGAGGTTTTATTGAAAGACTGCTGAGAGCCGCACAAAGGGTGCTTGGGAGCAGCATGCGGCTTTCGGAAAAGTGTTTGAGAAGCATTAATTCAGTTAATTTGGCATGCTCTATTTTGAAGGAATGAAGTACATTAGCAACATCAGAAGTGCTACAAAATTCCTTATTGATCTTGTAAGTAGTTGGTACTACTGTATTGCATTTTGTTTAGGTATTCAATGATCCCATTCATGGACATATTGAAATTCATCCTCTGCTTGTAAAAGTGATCGACACCCCTCAGTTCCAACGGCTGAGAAACATCAAACAACTTGGAGCAAACTACTTCGTTTATCCTGGCGCTTCTCACAACAGATTTGAGCACTGCATAGGGTCTGTGGTTATTTTTTGTTCTGTTTTTGTTTCCTTGTTGTTTACACTGTTGGTGCTTCTCACAACAAATTTGAGCACTGCATTGGGTCCGTCGTTACTTTTGTTGGTGATAACTTTACCTTTTTGGTTCAAAAAGTCAGTGGTTACATTTGATGATCCCCCATTTTTTCGTTTTTTCAAGGTTATATTGATTTGAGCAGAAATATGCTAGATTTCCTATCATCGTTTTGCCTTAAACTGTCGTCATTTAGGATAAAGTCTTTCCATCTGCTCCTACTAAAAATGAAGAAACTTATTCCAATGTTTCTGTAAACTCATGTTGTGATATAGAAGTCGTAATCGTTTTCTTTTTGGCCAGTTAATGGTGAGTGGTTTCGGTTGCATTGTAATTGCTTGCAGGACTTGTTATTTGGCTGGAAAAATGGTGCGGCACTTGAGGTCCAAGCAATCTAATTTAGAAATCACCGACGAAGATGTGCTGTGCGTGGAACTAGCAGCTTTAGTCCATGACCTAGGTCAGTACGCCGTACATTTAAAGGTTTTATTTATTTTTGTTTGCGTGTGTGGCTCAGACTCATATCACCAGGCCTGTAGCCATGGGTGGGAATTCGGGGGCAGTGCCTCCCAATTTTTTTGTGCCACCCCAAATTATGTTTTGCCTATAAAACTTTGTATTGACCAAAAGTCTTGCCCACCCTAAAATGTATTTTGTCCCCCAAAGAGAGAATAAACACCGAAACAAGGCAACTATCAGTCATTGTCACACAGAAGTGTTACGTATTAGGAGAAAAACAAAGATGTGTAAAAGGCATCAGAGTTTCTAAGCGATCGGATCAGAAAATGAAAAATCAGCTACAGTAACAGATTCGTTTGATGTCTCAGTCATTATTGTTTTGTTCGTGTTCGTGCAGTACTTGCTGGACACAAATCAGTGAGGCTGTGACATCTTACATTCGAAAAACGTCATTACGGTGGGGTGTTTCAACAAATGTACTGCTGCACGCTATATTATGCCAGTGTGCATTTTTCTTCTTCTGACATATTTTCTAGCGCTACTGGTGGTTTCGTTTTCCTCAGGCCACGGTCCTTTCTCGCATTTATTCGACATGCAATTTCTTCCTCGGATGCGTCCAGGAGAGAAATTGATGGTGAGTTTCTTATAAACGTTGTCATAAAAATCGACACCCGAAAAAGTGTTCGAGACGATGCTCAAACTTTCTTAGGCTGTAACGTTTAAATTGAGCTTTCTACCGCCATTTGTTCGTAAGCGTTACGTTGCATGCCACAGTTAGGCACTTCATGTCGTGTCGGTTAACAACGACTACAACATGCGCAATTAACAAACTACGGTTTGCGCTCAGCACGAAGAAGCTTCGTGCAAAATGTTCGATCATTTGATTCGAAGCAACGAACTTTGGGGCGATTTTGAACGGTATCACCTGACTGAAACCGACGTCACGTTTGTGAAAGAGATGATTGCTGGTCCGCTGCCGGAGAACAAAGGCAAAGTGAGTTCCTTCAACATGTGCGGGCGCCGCGCATACGTCTGTTGCGCACGAACGTTTCTCCTGTTCAGTGATTTCAAACTGTCAAAATCTTCTCTGCTTTATGTTGACAGAAAGCTGTGTTAGTAACTAACTCCTTTTCTGGTTGGTCAGCTGTTTCACCGACACGTTATTGCTTTTCCGCAATGAGGGTGTGTTCGGTTCGTGGTTGTGCCTCAGTCAGAGCAAGCTTTGGCTCATTGGAAGGCCGTTAAATTGAATCTTGATTCCTCCTGCTTTGAAAGCTCATGTTGTCCGCTTCACCTGTTGGTGTGTTTCTTCCTGGCACCAACCAACCACCGGCGTTTTGTTTCAGGTTGGTTGGAAGTTTGACGGGCGCCAAGAAGATAAAAGTTTTCTCTACGAGGTTGGGAAGCCATGCTTTTTGAATCGTTTCGAGTAGTTTGCTTGCTTGTTTGTTTGTTACCGCCAGGCCATGACGTAGCCACGGGCTGTTTTCTTTCGGCCATTGACCGAAGTGTTTTTGAAATGACCGAAAAAAATTTAGTCATTCTGGTCGGAATGTCTGAAAATACAGGCTAATGAACACTGTTACGGCGAGTTTTGATACAATTGTGACGGCGGAAACGTCTCAGCGAAAAAAACAGGCCACGGGTGTGTATTCGGGGGGGCAGTTCCCCCAAAATTTTGTTGTGCCCAGAAAATTTTGTTTCAAACAGCAAGCTGAGAGACGTTCGTCTCGTCGCGTTTTCGAATGACTTCTGCGTTGCCACGGCAACCCGAAAACGCCGCCGCTGACCGCGGTGCTGGAGTCCGAAACTGTACATTTGTGAAGTTGTGTAAAAGATTGCGGCTTGGGAAAACGCTTTGTCGTCGGGTCACACAAAGCGCGCCTTTACCGGGCAGGTAGGCTCGCCTCGCATTCACTGAGCAGCTGTTTTCGCTGCGCGATATGTCGTCCAACCGACCTTCTGTATTGCAAGCAAATCAGATTCCAGTGTTTGTTCAATTGTGGGTCGCCGCTTGCACTTTGCACATCTTTTGCTACGTGCAGAGGCAGCGACTTTTAACTCGGTGCTACACGCAATTCTTTCGCGTCGTGCATTTGTGGGAAGCCTCGTCGAATGCACAAAAATGCCATCAGCCAGTGAACGTGCTGGCTTGATCGTATCGCGTCAGATAACTTTTCGATGTATTCAGAATCTTGGATTTTCAGATTATATAAATGCAATTTTTCAAGAAGCACTGATGCTTTGTTTTGCTGCTCAAAGCTCAGTTGAAACGGATGTGTCGTTTAAAGGTCCGCTCCGGTCGAATGCGCATCTCGTCGATTAGTCGAAAAATGTTTTTTTTTATCAACCAAATGGCTTTTGTTGACGCTGCAGCGTCACGTTGCTTCGCTCGTGACTGTTTTGTCAAACGCTGCCTCAAATTTTTTTGGACAATGGTCACGTGGTCTCCAGAAGGTACCCCTGTCTCTGCGTTTGCGGTGCGCCTTTTCACTGGTTCGTACACAAAAAATTTGCAAAACCGACCACCAGGAAAAATTCGACTTTCGCGGCGAATACGTTGCCGTGCCAACGCAAGACTCGGAAAAGGAAAAACTCAATGTTGGTGCGCCAACTCCCAGCCGTAGCCACGTGACACATCACACCCACTTTTGTTACGCCAAACCACCTATGTATGCACACCAAAAGGGTAAAAATGATTGAATTGGAGAAAATTACCACCAAGCTGGTGAAAAAAACTTGCTGATGAAACCCAATGCTTGTTGGGCCGGGCTGACCGGTTTGTGTTCATGTCTAAAAGTCTGAATTCTAGATACGAGTCACATTTCACAGAATAACATGTCTAGAATTCTGTGAAATATGACTTTTTTTCTGTATGTGCTGTTCGACTTGTATTTCGCGGGGGAGGATGACTCGATGACCTTGCCGTCAATCTCCTCCCTCTGATATCTGATTTTTTCAGATATTAAATAAAAATGTCAGTCAGCCTGTGTTCGTTGCCGATCAGCATTTCTGAGCTCCAGAACTGCTGAACGGCGTCATAACTAGAACGACTTTCGTCACGCTATCACGCAGGGGCGCAACCGGCTCTTCATTTCGGGGGTGGGAGCAATTTTCATGAACTTTCATTCGATGACGTAAAATTTCATCTTTACTCTTTGAAAATTTCTGCAAATGTCAAAACTGCTGTGCAATGTTTTGAAATTTTCGGCGGGGGTCAAATGCCTCCCCCGCTGGTTGCGCGCCTGCTATTGCGTCACTGCGGGAATCAGCAGTTTGAAAAGCGGGAACAGAACAGCTGTTGTTGCGTTCCAGATCGTGTCGAATGATCGCAACAAGGTCGACGTCGACAAATGGGACTACTTCGCTCGCGACTGCCACCACCTGGGCGTGAGGAACAGTTTCGACCACAATCGCTTCCTGCGGTTCTGCCGAGTGCTGAGGGTCGAAGGGGAACGACGCCAGATATGCGCCAGAGACAAGGTAACGTGGCCAGTTTGTTCCCCCCCAAGAAAATTTCACTCTGAGTGAATGTTTGTTTAAGTGAGCTTGCACTTGGCGCAACCATGTAGACTCACAACCAGTGAATCGTTATAAGCGGCGAAAGGGCTGTGCGGTATTATATAATCCAGGGGTCACCAACCTTTATGTAACTGAGAGCTACTTCTTGGGTACCGAGTAACGCGAAGGGCTGTCACTTTGATACACACTTCTGAAATAAAAATTTAGTTCAATTTGCCTATTATGTTATCATTGTTGATGTTAATATATGTGATGATACTCATCATTTTAATGTTATTTTCAAAACAGGCCCGCGGACGGCGAACGTAGTCCTTGCGGGAAACCCGGTGTCAGAGGGCACCGTGTTGGTGACCCCTGATATAGACGATGTCAAATTTGGAATGTTGCGAGTGCGCGAGAATGAGCTTTCACTGCGCAAATGATCCGGTGGTACTGCGCAGTTAAGCATGACCACGGCACCTGGGTCGAGTGAAATTACTTTGTTGTGCAGCAAACAAGCTCGGAGGCACCTTTGTCTAGTGCTGTACTGCAGTTAAAAGCTCTCTGTTTCGTGCAAATTAAATGCCAATGCATGTCGACCAACTGCAGTGCAAGTTCACGCGCAGTCCAGTATTAAACAACATCCCCGCGCTCTCTGCAATACTTATCGGATTTTGCATTATATCCAGGGCCGGATTAAGGGGGGGGGGGCAACGGGGGCAATTGCCCCGGGCCCCCCGCTGGAAGGGGGCCCCCCG
>Ga0210059_1010781_pt1 | contig 14073 bp, 10 predicted proteins | sample Ectturendosymbi2_FD_188042 | JGI IMG/M metagenome (GOLD analysis project Ga0210059, IMG submission 188042) | Ecteinascidia turbinata endosymbiont from Florida, USA - Sample 2 (SPAdes) (version 2) | ecosystem: Host-associated > Tunicates > Ascidians > Unclassified | place: Key West, Florida... | reverse complement strand
ACGCTCAAGTGTATCGGCGTTTTTGTTGTATATCTGAATATAATCGAAAGAAGCAGTCAACTTAGAGTACTACTGGAGAGTTATTAGCGAACAAAGTGGTGAGAGCCTTTTAATTTGCCCTGCTTTGGCTTGGCAGCTTCAAGACGTCAGGTTGCTTAGTTGGGAGACCGACCTGCGCTCCTGCAACAACTAGGTTGACCCCTCAACTAGTAGGGACCTCTGCAATAACCAACAACTTCAGTCCCTACAGCAGCAAGCAACAGTAGAGATCATACGCCGTGCTCACTCCATTACTCCTTGTTCACGCCACATACATACAGCTGCTATTCTCACCGCTGTTGCGATCGGAAATCCCGAACGGCATATACGCAAAGCTTCGCACTGTGGCAGCAAGCAACAATAGAGTTCACATGCCATGATCACTCTATTATTGCTTGTTCACGCCACATATATGTATGGCGTTGTTCTTCACGCACATCCCGTCAACGCAACACCACTGGAGAGGTTGCAACACCGCACACTGACGCCGCGCCGACGGTCGACCGAGCGGCATCAACATTACCCAAGATTCATGACCACAGGTGAGGATCGGAACAAGGCCAATTCCAAAAATGAAAGCTTTGCGGTGTTTGAAAGCTCCCAGTTTGTGACCACGGAACAATAAAGTTCAGGGTATACGTGTTTCCCGTACCAATTGGTGTATCAATCTTCTTCTGCCTTCTGTCACTCGTGCAATCATGCCATCCAGAGTACTTAAACTTCTAGACCCGTTGCAGTGTATTCAACTTATTTTTCAGCTTACACTGACCTGGGTTTTTGGGAAAACATATTACCTCGTTTTTTAGTGCTAATTTTCCTTCCAGTTTGATCGCACGCAGTTAAAAACCGATCTAGTGAATTTTGAAGGCCTCAGAGGATGCAGGCAGCACCAAATCGTCCGTAAAAGCAAACGGTTGATCCTGTAGCTTCCACATGGAACATCCTAGTCGACTTGGCTTTAACTGTCTATCGAATTCATATAGGCCAGTGGTTCTAAAACTTTTTCTGAATGCATATCAGCTGTTTCAGAAAAAAGAAATTTCTCAATGTGAAAGATTCAACTGTGTTTTCCCTGCTAGCTGGTCTTTGTGGGGTAGAACTTCACTTTCAGCGCATCACATATCATGTCCAGGCACAGCAAGACAATTCTGACTTTTGGATTTGGTGGCCATCATGGACAATGGCTGTTTACTGCATCTGTTCAGAACAACAGCTGTTTAGTAACAGTTGGTGACATTTGATTACAGCGGGATTCAATTTGTAAAAAAGACAAGTACCGTATTTATTTGACTGTTGGCTGCCCTTGAACATAGGTTACCTAAGCCTCTGAGATACTTTCACATACTAGCATCCTTTGTTTAATTGGCAAACCTGGTAATGATGCTTACACCAGTAAAATTGCCGTCTGTTCATCATAATCCCTCCTGTGACAGATGTGCACATGGCCTTGATGCTGAAGACAATAGAATGCAAAGATAGAGTTTGGTCGACAAAATGTAGCCAAGGAAAGACTGAGCGTTATCTATACCTTTCAATGAGGTGAAGAAAAAAATGTAAGCTGCCCTTGATTTTAAGCCGCATGAAATGATAAAAAATACTTAAGCTGCGGCTTACAATCAAATATATACAGTAGTTTGCGTTTACAACAGTCGCAGTAATAGACTCCAGAAGTTTATCTGACACAAAGCCTTGCATATGACCTGGAGGGTACTTGCGTTCTACTTGGAGAGTCCTCGCATACCACAAGTGCTGCATGTACCACTGATTTAGACTATGAAGAGGAGTGGTGACAGCACACGCCCTTGTCAGAGTCCAACAACCATGGTGAACAGTGTGATGTAATGCTACTGACACAGACACAAACTTCTACGCAGGAATGGGCTGTAACAAATGGAAAAAACAAACATACATCTTCTGCAAACTCCCAAGATTTCTCAAAGATTTGTTGGACAGTGAAAATTTAGCCTGTAGTACAACATCTCAAGGCATCATTTTTCTAAAGCTTTTGGCATACACTTCCCTTGGGAAACTAAAGAGGAAATGCCATGAAGCTAAAACTGATTTTTTTTAGCTGAGACATTTCGATAATTTTTTGCTGAGACATTTTGGTTACTTATCTCACAGTTCTATTAAAACTTGCCGTAACAGTGTTTTTTAGCCTATACTTTCAGAATTTCTGACCAAAATGACTGAATTTTTTTTCAGTCATTTCAAAATCATTTTGGTCTATGACTGAAAAAAAACAGGGCTAAAACACTAAAGTACAAATCATCTCACTTTATTTTTTAAAAACTCTTGTTGTCATACACGAAAAACGGAAGTGCTGAATAGCCTTATAATGAATATCACGACCAAAGCAAACGATACAACTGACATCTTGCAAACGTTTCGATAACTACTGTTATCATCCTCAGTGCATAGCAAAAGAACTGCAGTGATGTTGCTACAGGTTCTTATTGGTTATTCAGGAGAAAAGCGCTGTAAAAAATGAAAAACGCAAAGGGCTGTTTCGGTAGTGACGTAGTGGCGCGAAACATACGTAGTCACATGACTCAGCTGGATACGCGCCAATGGTGATGGCGCGTGTTGTCATGATCACACTATGGTTTCATTTTTAAGACCAGCACGTTGGCTCATTTAATGAACTGTCATCTCAAGATGTTCCCTAAAATAGTACTTGTGTGTTGCAAAAGTTGAAAAACTAATATTTCTGTGTCATCTGGAACAGAAGAAAAGAACAAAGCAGAACTTGAACAATACAAAACAGTTACTTTGCTTTTTTTCTATCTGAAATCAAACACTATAGCTATTTTTAGTGCTTTATTGTTTTAATCCAACAAAATCAGTTTACAAACCTTGTATCAGACACAGGAAAAGTTCTGGAAGACTGGTGAACATTCCAAATTTCATACACAGACTGATTAACTCTTTTGAAGGAAGACATATTAACAGATCGCTTTGTAAGCTGGAAGTGATATGGGTGTAATAAGTCATCATTCAGAGATCTGCAAAAGAAAAATACTACAGTTTCTTGAAAAAAATACCATACACTTTCCTAGAACTAACGAAATTTATTTGGACATAAGAAAACAGTTTCACAACATTTACTGCAACCGATGTCAAAACTTATAGCATATTTGTATCATATAGCATGAAAATCTAGAACCCTGCACACACAATGCACAACCATGAACTGTGTGTTCTCTGTTCAATAGTTTGAAAGATGCTTTGACATATATATATACAGTACTCGAACTTCAGTGCATGTACATATAGTAGTCACACTTTAATGCTGATAATACACACACACATATATATACTACTTGCACTTTCATGCTGTTGCTTCTGAGCTTTGATACTTTACTGTTTGTGTCAACATAGCCCTTAACATGCAATTGGATTTGTCAAACAATTTCACAGCACTGCTATAACTACCACATGAATGCATACATTACATGTTTGGTTTGAATATTACTTTTGGGTAATAGGCTAACAGTATTTCTTTGTAAGCAGACTGTGGCAGACAATAGCACAGGTTAACTAGCCTTTTTAACACCATCGATGCTGGTTTATGATATATTTCGATTAATTCATACTTGCTATTTAAGAAACTTTTTTTGCGTCAATTTGCAGCACCATAACTTGCCATCCAATTGAGATAGAGAGCTGTTGAAACTCTCAAACAATGCAGAAAGTCTTCTAGTTTAGATTTTTTTTTAAATTGGTAAGTTTAGGATTTGGGTTTTTGTGTCATAATTGAGGTAGGTTTAGGCCTTTTTGGCCAAGCTGAAAAAGTAGGAAGTTTTTAGTAGGTAGTAAAAAAGGAATACTGTTGTTTTTTTAATTTGACTTTGGCGATGGCAACTAGTGGCAGGTCGAAGCCTGAAATTTGCTTCTTGCCAGAGCAATTAAAGTGAATGTTCTTGAAGGAAGAACTACAGCAATTCACTCAGTGGCCTTGGGTCAAACATCCAACCTTCCAGTTGAGAAGCAGACACGCTGCAACTGAACTATTGTTGCCCATGGTTATTTGAAGTCAAAATGAGATTGAAAGTTGGTATGGTCAGATATTTCTGATCGCAGAGCTGGCATTCATATGCAGACTCTGCAACATGGGTTTAATAACATCATAACAGAAAATAGTATTTGAACCCTATATACAGACTCGGGAAAAAACTTAGGAATCTGTTTAAAAAAACCTTGTGTGAAACTAAAACCCGACTAATAAATCTGCATGCTGATGTAAATCAGCTATTATGACAATGATGTGTGCACAGTGCACATTAACTTTAACTTAACGTGAGGGCATTAAGTTTAACATTTGACTTTGTACATTGTCCAATGTATCTTAATGGCAACATTCTATATACTAGCAACATGTCCTCATGAAATCCATTATCTATATGCTACCATATTGCATGTAATGTTCAGAACCCAAGTTATTACTCCATCCGATATATTAATCCCTATTCTCTATTGTGTTCCTTATAAAACCCCACACTGACAAATTGCATTAAGTGCCTAAAGTAGAGACCGGCCATGTAACCACCCTTGAAATCAATAGCATAGTGAATTTCATGTCATGAAGCACATGTCTCACTGTGAACAAATCCATGGATATTGCACTGCAGTATTTTTACTGTTTTGGCGCCACACCTCTGCATTCAAAAAACAGTATATACTGAGTATATTAGAATTGATTATTACCAGCAATAAAAAATTTCGTTATCAGCCTAATAAAGTCTTGTTGAATAAGACATATGTGAAACAACAACATATTATTAGATATTAATATTAGGCTATTCACACAATACCATGCCATTAACAAAATCAAAAAAATTAGACAGTGGCAACAGAACCGCCTGTGGTTCTTCACACAGGGTGACACAAAAAAACGGTCATCACCTAAACTTGAATAACTTTTGAAATAATTAATCAATTCTTTTTATTTTTCAGATTTACCAAGTAGAATTAATGTTCTAAGAGTCTAGCAAACTTGACCTTTGAGATGCCATGGACTACTGAGCAAAAGATATTTATAGTTGAGGCATATTTTTAGCAGAAGTCTATCTACGCAGCTCAATTGCAATTCAAAGAATGGTTCGGATGTTGTGAATTTCCTTCCACTCAATGATCTACAGATGGGTCAACAAGTTCAGAACCCATGGGACTGTGCATTACCTCAATCGTAAAGACACTAACAGACAATCACGCTCTGGACGACCAAAATCATCAAGGACACCACACAATGTTGCTGCTTTCAGAGACTCTGTTGTCCACAGCCCAAGAAGTCTGTGTGTTGGCGAAGTCAGGAGCTTGGAATCAACCGAGAGTCCGTGCGGAGAATTTTGATCGCAGATCTCCACATGTATCCTTTCAGTATACAGATTAAACAAAAGCTTACACCTGATGACATGAGGAAGCGATTGATCATGTGCCAGTGGTTTTGCGTCATAAGCATGAGGTGAACAAAAGCTTGATTGATCAGCCGCAGGTGTGACCAGCAGTGGTCGCCACATTCACCAGACTTGGATTGAATCCCCAGATTTTTATCTGTGGTATACGTTAAAACCAGGGTGTATGGCAACAACCCCCAGACTATCCCTGACCTGAAGGCAGCAATCACAGTAGCAATAAGAGCGATCCCAAGGGAGGAATGTGGGAGGGTCATTGAGAACTTTGCCTGCTGATCCAAATGTGCCTGTGGCGCCGGGGAGCTCATTTGGAGCACATTTATTGAGCGCCAGTGAAACAAAGAGTTTTTGTAGTACAGACTTGAAACTTTGGAGATGTCTGCTACACAGGCTTGACCTAATATAGCTAAAGTTTAGTGTCAATCTAAATAAAATTTTGTAAGTTAGTCGATTTGTGGTGATGACCATTTTTTTGTGTCACCCTGTATTTGAAACCTTATTCAAACACTACCTGTAACATTACAGTAATGCACGACAGGAGTCAATAGTGCAGTAAGCTTGGTAGAAACATACCTACTGAACATTACCTTTCATGATGAATGGTAAACCCTAAACCTAAAATCTAACCATAACCCTAATGCTAAAAAGACTAACGCTAATCTTAAACCCTACACCTAACCCCTAAACCTAAGGTTTGGAAACTTTTGAAAAAAGTAAAGAAAAAGTGGTCCCATGAATTGAAATGTGCAACTACTACTAACAAAATGGAAGTCGCCAAGAAAACCGAGCCAAAAACCATTGGCTCAGAAGATGTAAACACTACCCCAGTACCTGTACCACTACGCTACCACGGCAGTGCCGTTTGAGTGACAAACTGAAGCTCAGCATTTTATTTAAACCACGTCATGTGAGGCGGTTCCGTAGCCACTTCCAAAAACTTAATGCAAGTCTTACCTTTTATCTGAATCTTTCAAACAAACGAACTTAAACATTGTGAAAGAAAACAACAAGAAAAAACTTCTCATTATACATTATATAAGCATTGGTAACCTAGATTTTCATGACTTAGAAACTATAATGATGAAGAATTAGAATTTTTTAAACCATTAAATTTAAATGATTAATATATTATAACACTTCCATTCTTTCAACTTTAATTAATAGGTAAAATTCTGGTTCAACACCAACAATTGAGAAAGGCAGTGTCTAAGCAACTGTATCCAGTTTTCCTTCGCCTTGGAAAGTCTAAAAACCGTATCAAGGGAAAATGCGGTCTGTGCAATACGCTATGTAACCACTTCCTTCGCGCATCGCATGCCAGTTCCTTCTCAGAGCAAAGCATCAAAGTTCCTTTTTTATAGGCAGTGTCTAACCGTAAGCAGTGTTGCCACTCTGTTATCAAGAAAATCCCCATAATTTACCTTGAAAACACCCCAGAAAATAATAAAAAACCCAGACATACAAAATGTTTACAAAAAGGCAAAACCAAACTATGCATGCTACCGGTCAGAGATGAGCGGACTGTTAAATTTTTTAGTCCGAGTCCAATCCTGATCCGCAAAATTGAATCCGATCCAGTCCTGATCCGCAAAATTTTTGAAAAACATCGGTCCGATCCAGTCCTAATCCGCCCATGTAAAAGGTAAAACCATGTATGTTATTTTGCCTCATGAGGCAAAATAGACACAGCTTTTTGGCATTTCCAAAGTTTAACATGGCAATGTTTATTTTGCAATCAGAGGCAAAAGCATTGCTGGAGTTATTTTGCCATCAGGCAAACCCGATTGGTAGAATTGATCAAGTGACAACGACGATCCTCCCTCCTGTTGTGATTGGAAAGCCCAAGCAGTACGTGCACAAAGCTTTACATTGTGACAGCAAGCAACAATTGAGATCACCCAATGAGATCACTTTATTATTGCTTGTTCACACCACATATACATGGGTTTCATTCTTTGTGCACATCCCGTTCATGGTGAATCGCACATTCAACACAATGTCAACCAAGAGGTTGCAACAACATCTCCTTTTCACAACGAACCACACCGATAGCACATTCTCTTTTTGAAGGTTGCATCTGGCATGATCTTCATATCCTGGGCACAGCAACACCGAAAACCCTTAGGGGTAAGTGCACAAAGTTTCACACTGTGGCAGCAAGCAATAGTAGAGATCACGTGACGAGATCACTCTGCTATTGCTTGTTCGTGCCACATATACGAGTATATGGGTGTTATTCTTCGCGCACATCCCTGTCGTGGTGAAACGCACATTCAACGCGACGTCAACCGAGAGGTTGCAACAGTACACTTGGATCAGTGCATGATCTTTGTCACATGACCTAACACTAAACCCAAAACCTAAATCCAAAACCCAAGACCAAAACCCAAAACCTATATCCAAAATATAAATCCAAACCTTAACCCAAAAAGAAAAGCTATACCCTAAAACTAAACCCTAAAAGTAAACTCTAAACAGAAGCCGAAACCCACACCCTAAACGTTATCCCTAAACTTAAAACCGAAACTTTATGGAAAAGTTCAAATAAAGCACTTCCATCAAAGGTGTCATCTCTACTACTAGCTAGGTCGCAGCAAATGGTGAGAGCAGAACCACTGAACACTCGCACAACAGGCACAGACATTGATGTAGGCTCACTTATCGGTGTAAACTGGAGTGCAACGCTGCGCAGAAACCCAAAGTACGAAGTGCACATAAATGTATAACGGCCATACTAGGTTTAAGATTTGCAAGGCATGCTGGCATAAGAATCATAAGACGGTTTAAAAGTCACGCTGTGAATGAAACATGCACCGTTGTTGTGTTTGTATGACACGCAAAAACTGTGCGATCGTACACTGTTAGTGGCCTTGCAGTGTCTACTTAACCTGCAGCACAAAATGCATGCGATGTGCATACTCTTTATAGGTGTGCTATAGGGCATCTAAAATGTATGTTCCTATGTAAGTTATGCAAGTAAGTGTTGTTAGGGTCAGGCGCCTAGCCAGGGGGGGAGCAACTGCCCCCCAATTCCGAAAGTAGCACTAACAATTTTCAAGTTAATCAAGCTTTTGATGTGTAAGCCAAAGAAATGCGTCAGTGCAAATCAACGAAACTGCTTAAAAACTATTCTACTTCAACTTTTACTCGAACCTGATGAAAGCAGAACCAATTGCCCGTTGTTGAACAAGCATTGTGTGTAGCAGGGGTCGGCAACCTACGGCAAGCGCGCCACACTTGGTGCGCCAAGCAATTTCTAATGTCACACAGAAGCTCCATGTTTTACAATTCGATTTTGTAATGATTCGCTCAGAACGTAAACTGACCTTGACTTGCATAAAAATAAGGCCCGTAACCAGCTTGGGACACCAAGGGGGGCAAAGAGTTTTCTGAGAAGGACCCAAATTTTTTAAACTATGTCCAAGACATTTTTCCAGGTGGGGCGAAAAATTTTTAGGGGAGGCTTCGCCCCCATGCTTACGGGTCTGACAAAAATACATATGTTGTTGGCACACTGAATGATTTGTAAGCTTTGAGTCGGTGCAGTTAGCAAAAGGTTGCCCATACCTGGTGTATATTGTAAATGCTGGAGAATTCATGCCATGGCTGACCTGATCTTCACCTGAGGTTTATGCTCCGTGTGGAAGTTGGTGATGATGAAATACACTCTTGTATATACGCGCTTGTAATCAATAACCGAAAGTAAAACAAGGATTAACGCCTTTCGCAGCCGTTTCTGGCTCACCAGCTTGCTGTATCCCACTTCATTTCAAAAACATCGCAGAAATTCCTCTCTGATAAAATTGGCATGCTACAGTACTATACATTGTGCTCTTGTGTGCAGCATCAGCCGTAGTAGAACATCGTAGGGTTTTGTTTTTGTACAGTTTTACAACTAAATGCGTGAATATGGCGGTGATATACAATTTGTGTGCGTTGAAGCTCAATCCTTGGCTAAGAAGCAGTTCATTTTCAAAATATTTTTTATTACGCAGTCAGGCCATAGACACTGTTCAGCAACAATAGCATTTGTTCTTGTGTAGATATTTAGTTGCGATGACATGTAGACAGGGCTGCAACCAACTGATATATTCGGGGGGGAGCAAAATGATGTAGCTTGTTGCTGCACCTAACAAATACATACGTTTGTGAAAATTTCGGGGGGTCAATTGCCTGATTGCCCCCCTCTGGTTGCAGGCCTGCATGTACACTTACTGTGGCCGTTCAATCACAAATATGTGGAGCCTTAAAGGTTTCATCAATAATATCCCTTTACTTTGCCGGCGAGTAAAAAATCAGTTTTGTCAAGTAATCAGTGTCTGACATGTACATAGTCTGAATGTGTTTCAACTTTCATTGGATGTTAAGTGACACCTTATCCTACAGAAAATTTGAAATCATTCAGCTGCAACGCGAAGAGTCAGCAGCAAAATCTAACGAAAGTACAGCAGAAAGATGTTTTTTATTTTGTAAGTGGTGAGGACATTGATACTGCCATTTACAGATAGCTTGCAATCTGTTTTCTCGATGAAGCGCATGTGACCAAAATGAAACTACTGTAAATAAATTTTTTTCCCAGTCGATTGATTTTTTTGGTATTTAAACACCAATGGGTTCAAAGAAAGACTTCAATGTCTTAGTACCCAAACTTTTTTGAGCGCGACCCAAATCTGAGTTTGGTGAACAACCCCAACCCAAGCCTCAAACAACGTGCGAAAAATACTGATTGTGCGGATGATTTTCGGCATCAAGTTGCTATGTTCGTTGTTAATGTCAGCAATCCACTCTTTTCTCAAGTATCTATGCTACAAACAGACACAAAGAAGCAGACAAGCAGTGGTAACGTTCAAAATCTACAACTCCGATTTGGATCGCCTCTGCGCGATCCATCTTTGACCCTTCTCCACCCTTCTTTGGGTTTTGATCCATACTTTGGGAACCACAGGGCCAGATCAACTTACCAACCGTTCTGTGTAAGCTACGGCAACAAGTAGGCCTATTTATTAACTTCAGTGCAGAGCCGTAGTAATAATCGATGTGGCTTCGTTTTCGCAAATACACAACCATTTTCACACTTAGCGTAGACTGAGTGGGTCAAACATATACAGGTTTGTTTTGGGGGCATGTACAACTTTTCCCAGTTAAAAAATCTGTCTTTAAAATATTCGTGAATTTTATTGTTAACTCTGAAAAGTTAGACAGATAAACACCTAATCGTTTATGAGAAGCAGACTTAGTGCAACTAGCGTGGTACCGCAGTCGCATTTCATAGCGTTTAATGACATAAAATCCAAACATTTTTTAAACATGTTGGGAGATTCTAGACTTTGCATTATCAGTTGCATACGTCAACCAGTCGCTCAAAAACTGAACAAGATCCACGTCTTAGTCTACATCCGCGCAAGTTTTGTAGACATACTTCGGGAGAAGGTGTCATATAGAACAGTCTCTACTCGGCTTCGCGATTGAACGTGTGTTGGTGTACATCAGAAGGGTGTAAACATAAAAAGCGCAATCACAATGACGGCCGCGATGACTCCATGCTCGACTGCAATATTGGCTGAAAAGAGGGTACTGCAGATCTTGCACTTATAGCGTCGAGATTATCACAAACGCTTTCGCAAGAAAGTTTTACGCGCAAATGGTGGCTTTCATTCAAAGTAAAAACTTGGAAATTTACTAAAAACAAACCTTAAAAACTTGTCGATTCAATCAAAGCAGACTTTCTATTTGCCGGCTTAAATCTGAACAAAATTATTCAGAAAAAGAAGCGCCAGAAAAAGGCACATTTCATGGATTATGCTTTAAAAACAAGGGGCATTAAGTTGAGACTTGGTTGTTGTTTGCCCCGCCCCTATCAAAATTCCTGCCTACGCGCCTGGTTGGGGTATATGTGAGGTAAGATGTACACATTGTGTTTACAGAGAGGAGGGACAAAGCATAGGCTTGACTATTGCAATCGATAAGTTTGCACTAAGGGATACTTTTGCATGTTACAACAGTCTTTTGAAAACGAAAAGTTTATTTGGACAGAAAAGTAGATGGCGGATGTACTCGATCAGTGATTTTCAACGTTTTTTGTACCGCGACCCATTATAGCAACCCGCTACAACCAACGAACCGCATGTAAGACTCCAGAAAAGCAAATGTAATGCAGCTGTGTACATAAAATATCTACTCGCAACCTCTCCTGAAAACGGTTCACGATCCTCAGAGGGTCGCAACTTCAGGTTGAAAACCATTGCTAGACGAAGTATTTAATCCTCTGCGTAAGTTCTATGCAGTGAAGTTCTCTTGTATTTATGATGGAAGAAACTACAAATCAACTGGAAAGGTGAGAAAAACATCGTATGTATTTTTTGTGTGAGAAAAAAAAAGAAGTTCTTATGTCTTATTAGGGGAAAGTCGACACCTACCACCCACTTTTTATGTAACGAGCGTAGTAACAACACGATACAATGTTTTTTGTTCAAAGTTCTGCAGTTCCTGTCTTGAGATTGTGGAATGTTCTCAAGGAAAATGGCGGTACAAACGTCTGGAATCTCAGGAGTTGCATACAGAGTTGCGAAATTTTCAAAATATTTGATAGCAAGTTTGACATTTGTAGAAACTTTCAAAGAATAAAGATGAAATTTTATATTCTAATCATCTCTAAAAAATCGCATTTGAATTTTTCTTTGTCTTGCTCATTTTTCTTTGTCTTGCTCGTAATTATTGTCTCCTTGCAAGATTTATCTTGAGACAGGTTATCTGATCGAAAATTTCGTAAATGATTGGTATTCCACCACGAATATGCTGGAAGTGTCAACTTAAAAGGTAGTTTAAAATGTTCGCATTTTTAAGGCATTTTTTGTCTATTTGTTCATGTACTATTTTGTCTTAGACTGGCCTCAATTTGCTCTCGTGAAACTTTATAACATTAGGGTACCGTTGAACCGTGCAAATTGCTGGAACTTTCAAATTAATAAGAGAAATCTTGACATAGCAGTTAGTGCCTCGCCAAACCGCTTGTTCTTCTACCTTTTGATTATTATTTTCGTTACGGACAAAGCGGATCACCATTATTAACGAAGTACATTTCTTTAAAAAGCGTTGTTTAGTTGCATTTTCGCTTCAAAACTTGATAGTTTTTAACTAAATTAGGTTGAGGGCTGTTTCACGTTTTAGTGTCATTCTGGGTTGATCCCAGTACCACAGCTTGGGAAAAAGGTTTAGTAAAGTGTCGTAGGTATGAGTGTTTGTCAAGTGTTGAACGCATCTACCTACTAGACCACTTTGGCTCAGAATGACGCTTTGCAAGATCCTAACTTTTGCAACCAGTGCAATTCCTGAAAGCTCATAGCCCTAAACGTGCCTCTAAAAACTTTCACACAACTCATGGATGCCAGAAAAAGCCATTTTGCCCCAAACACACCTGATCCGGAATGCGCCAAAGGTACAAGACACCTGATCCGTTTTGCCCGAAATGGTAGCATTCAAAGATCCCCTCACCCTTGACATAGGCTATCTTTCCAGTTGGGGATCTTCATATGTGATAGACTCAAATGAGTCCGCGGAAGGCTCTGGCTGAGTCCGCAAGCACCATGGGCAAGCAAGTTTGCTGTAATGCCCTCAGACACTAATAATTTTGCTGTTTCACGTCACATTTATACTTTTGAGGTAGTATGTTCAGTAGCTTGTTACGGTAAAATGTATTATTTGATTTGGCTTGTGAGCCATAATACCTTTTCCGCTTTAGCCACATCCGAAATGCCTACATGGGTTCGTCCATGGATGTAACAAGGACGGTATTCACGAAAGCCATGTTCGCTTGACCCCCCTAGAAGACTTCTATTCTTATTGAACATTATCGAGGACACAGTATTTTAAGTTTTGTATATTTTATTATAAAGTAAAAGCAATATAATCAATGGTACTCACCAAACAGATGTGTCTCCATTCTTTACTATCAGAATGGTTTCGAATACAGCAATACAGGCACACAGGTAATTTACATCTAACTAAATCACTATTCTGATACGGTCGTTACAGACAGACAATGTACAGACCTCTGCTGTTCGCTGCGTCTGAATCGTGATCAGTGTTTCAGCATATTCTCTAGGTTACGCCTTTTTTTCTGTATCATTCTCACTGGTACATCGCGTACGTTATTTCCCGCCAGCGGATTGGTGCTTAGACGTTTACAAGGCGTTTTAACTTTTCATGTTAAATAATAGCAAGTTTCGCCTTTTGAATGACGGATTTGTCTCAGAACAACAGAACTTCGCTCTCTGACCATTTCCATGGTTCAGAGAGACAGAGCTCCGCCGTCTAAACGGATTTCATTGAACAGACCACTAGCGCTTCGCCTTGTGTTAGGCGAGAACGCTGGGCTGTTCGGCCTCGGCTTGGAGCGGTCCTCAAGAGATCAAGCCAGGCGGCATTTCGCCTTAGCGACCTCTTGTTTCCAGGAAGATTACTGCAAGACTGAGCAAGGCATCGGCCTTTTGACCATATCAATCAGGCAGCGGGCGGCCAATTTGGACTAGCCAAATTTGCGCTGAGGAAGGACAGCATATCTCCCGGACAAGCCGTTTATAGTCACTGGAGAACGAGTATCTTCTACTCGATTTCCAGTGCC
>Ga0210059_1010780_pt1 | contig 14073 bp, 9 predicted proteins | sample Ectturendosymbi2_FD_188042 | JGI IMG/M metagenome (GOLD analysis project Ga0210059, IMG submission 188042) | Ecteinascidia turbinata endosymbiont from Florida, USA - Sample 2 (SPAdes) (version 2) | ecosystem: Host-associated > Tunicates > Ascidians > Unclassified | place: Key West, Florida... | reverse complement strand
TGAGAACCACTGGCCTACACTGTGTTAAAAGAAGCACAATAAATTTGAAAAATCCATTGTTAGCGTAAAACTGAACGCTTTTTCAGTTTATATGGATGAGCGTTCACCGTGAAAAAGTCAGTAACGGCAAGCAAGGATTTATTGAAATGGTGTTTGATTGCTTTGGACGAGATCGTAGACGTTTGCAGCTCTTATTTCTAAGTGACGCTGGCAAGTCTTTCTAGGTGAAATAAAGACGTTATTGTGATTTTGTTAAAGACCATCGCAATTTGCTTCTTTGAAAAGAGGTACTCTGCTTGAAAAATCTGCAGATAGTCTATTTTGTAACTTACCGCAATATACCTGACTATTGCCGAACGTATTTTGCATGCAACACTGCCAACGAATTGCATTTTTGTGAGAATTGCCATAAAGTGGAGCAATTTCTTTTTGTGTAGAAAGGGTAAAGCGATTTGTTAAAGTCCGTTTGCACCGCATCGTCAACAACCTGAAAATATAAGCAAAATATCGACGTTGATCCCCCCTGTAAAAATTTCAGCGGACGCCCATAGAAAGGGGGCTTGGGGCCATTCTAACAAAAGTTTGCCATTCACTGCTGTAGGCAATACTGCTGAACGGAACTTCAGGAAGTTGAGGCTAATAAAAATGTTCCACAGATCAAATATGAATGATAAAAGACTAACAAATCTGGCAAGATATCTATTGAAAGTGAAACTGCTAATACATTAGATAAGACTGAGTTGGCAAAAACATTTGCATTTTTGAAAACTTGAAAAAATTCATTTTCCTAGTGTAGTGGTTGAGATTCCTGGACTGAGAACCAATTTTTTGTAGTGGTTGAAAGGTATCCTGGCTGAGGAGCGGATGCTTGCTAGAACAGCGGACACGCAACACTGTCTTCTACAACGTCACCAAACGTAGTCCGATCGACACGCGCCCTTTTATTCTCTGACACAGGTTCTTGCAGACGAACGCACAAGACATCGATTGGCACTATTGTCACGTCTGGACCATCGAGGTTCACTTCCAACATGCTCTCACACGACATACATAGGTCAGACACCAACCGTCCCGATCATCTCCACACACTAGCAGGGCTCCCATTCTGTAATTTCTAATGAACCAAGATTGCTCATGAAAAAAAACATTTGTCTACCAAAAATGGGCAAAAAACAGAAATGCAAGAAGACACATGAATGCAAATACATGAGGCAAAAATATGATTAAAATATTGATTTACTTATAGTTCCTTTTATAAATTTGTGTCTGCAACGTTAAAATTAACATTTGGATCACTTCTCTTTTACTCAAAACATTTTATATTAACCAATAAAGCTGATAACATACTCCATTGTTTACATCTCTCACTTTTCAGGCTTAGGCAGGCTTTATTGTAGCCGCTTTGCTGACTTCTTGACAATGCTTGTTTTTCATTTTTTTCATTTTTAGCAACTTGTTTTTGTTTCAACATGATTAACAAGTGAAAATAGTTTTTCTAGTAATGCAGTAAAATGTGGCAAACTGCCATTAAATCATAAAGTATTGCAAACTCCGAGTTATCTAAGCCATCTTTGATGTTACGCTGATTATACCAGAAATCAAGGTTATTTGTTGGACAAGAACACATGTTTAAACTTGATATAACCTCAACTTGTATTTTTGCTGAGACGTTTTGATCATTTGTCTCATGTTTGTATTAAAATTTGTAATAACAGCATTCACGAGTTAATATTTTCGAACAATATATGACCGAATTGACTTAATTTTTTTGTCATTTAAAAAACGTTTGGTGTACGACAGAAAAATGACCAAAAATAACCTAGAATCCAGCTGATCTTCAGGCACAAGATCTTTTGTGAAATCTTGAGCTGCAGAGGAAGCCAAAATTCCTAAGCTTCAAATCCTCCTTACTTTACTCCAATGCATCTGAAAGGAACAAAAAACGCAGTGAATACAGCACAAACCAAGCTGTCGATGGGTAGGAAACTTTCCAAGCAAAGAACAATGCACCAATTACATTAGATTTTCCACTTGTTGATTATTTGCACATGAAATCTGGCAAAATTGATGTGGTTGGTACGCCAAATATCGAAAGAAGCTCACGAAAACGCAACTCCACTGAGACCGTTGTTTGGTTTGGTTTTTGCATGTATCATGAATCGCAACGAATGCAGCGTACTTGGAAAGAAAGTTATGTTTAAAACTTTTATGAATATTTGAAGCACTGTGGATTGCATAAGTAAAGGGTATAGGTAAATCGGCAAGCCGACGTTTGATCTGCGACAAGCCCTAGACCGACTCTTGCGCTCACACGCGCCTCAGATGACAGTCGTGCGCTTTGGCGACTTTTCAAAGGTGTCCTGTGAAGGTGCGAAACTTCTGAGAACAATTGCCGAAAAACATACCGGTAGGGAACGTTTGGCAAATCAGCGAAACCAATTCACGAACCCGGAATGGAACGTGTTAATTTGTAAATCATCTGTAAGGACAAAATGTGATTAGTGTTGCTTACAAAACACCTCTAAAAAACAAGATTGGGAACCTGTTTTTATAAAACTGTACTTCTGAATCGACTCGATGACTATATTGATTTCGCACCAAGCTGTCCTCTCCACATTTTACAACAAAATTGCGCCCATACCTGCACCCTCTAGTTACGGGGCTGATTAAAACTTAAAAGTTTTCATAATGGGAAATGTTGCGAAGAGAACTTTCTGTGACCGCTTGCGAAAAGTTGTATCACGGTTGAACAAACACGATGACGTCATCGAATGAAAATTCATGAAAATTGCCCCCCCCCGAAATGAAGAGCTGGTTGCACCCCTGATAAGTGGTATCACAAACTTAACTCACAAATTAATTTTCAAAACATGATCCTCCCACGCGTAAGATAATCATTTTGTTTCTCTGCCTCTGAACGCTGATGTACTGCAATTCTACAGACCGTTTTTGTGTTTCACTTTTCGCGGCCAGTGTGCAGGTGTTTTGTTCGTGTCAGTCAAAGCTTTTCCATCGTGCCCGCAGAGTCTTGGTTGCTACAGCGACCAAACTGCACATTGATTGATTCATAACGCTTGTTGTTTCAAGGCACTTCGGAAGCCTCGCTCTAAGAATAGTTACTCTTATCAGAAAGCGACTTTTTCTTTGGTGTCAATCGTTAGCTGGCGTTGGGTTTTGGTAAGTTTTTGTCATTTATGCAGTAAGTTTTGCGGCTTCAGCATTTGCATGTAGTTTAGCAAGACGTTTTTGTTTTGTTTTATTTGTCGCAGTTGGGTATGCGCAGTTTTTTCATTGCAGTCTTGAGGTTGTTTTTCACACCTGTTAGCATTGCTTGCAGATGATAGGACTGACGATGCGTAGTGTGACGTGAAATCGATTTCCTATCAAAAATTTGTGATTGATTCCTTGCTTCTTTCACTTGCAGAGTGAAGTTACTTGTAAACATGACACATGACGTTAATCACTAGCTGCGAACAGTGAAAAGTATTGACCTGCCGGGCTATGAGCGCGTCATTACAGAAGAGGTTTAATGTACTTAGAGAAGTTGATTTGAAATGGTCAATATCGATTCAAAACTTAGAGCATAACAACGACTGCAGTTGTACATTTTGCACTGATATAAACAGGCACAAACGCTGAAGTTCAAACAACACATACTAGACAACTGAAAGGCACATCGTAAGGTTAGCAGCAATGTTTCATAGCGCTTGTTTTTTTGTACTAAGCAGATATCGAAACAATACGTATAAAGACAGCAGTTATTTACAGTGTCAATGCAATGCTTCATTTCAAATAGCCAAGCATATCACAAACGTATAGGCCAGGGATGTGGAAGCGGAAACGGAAGCTGGAAGCGGAAGCGGTGGAAGTGGTCTTTTTTTCTGCGGAAGCGGAAGCGCGAAAATTCTACCGCTTCCGCTTTCACTTAGGTTATTTGACTTGAAGAGTAACTTGGCGAAAAATTTTGTCCATTTCCCAATGTGGATTAAACGGTGAAGTAGCACTATAAATCTGAATGAACGTGCAATATCAGTAGCGCGAGAGAACGAGATAAAGCATAACTAGCATCCATGGCGTTCTTCATAGAAGGCCAAGTCATCGAGCAGCTTACCGATTTTATCGGAGGCTGACTTTTCAAACCTGGCTGCTGTCTACTAAAATGGTAACAGTTTAAAAACACAGCAATCTCCTGGTTATGTTCGCAACTTGAATCTGAGCTATTTGTGCGAACTATGTGGTAGGTGCGAACTTAGCAGTTGTGCTTTTAAACTGCCTTAGCAAACAGATATTGATCATTAGGGCTAATGTTTGGAGACTGATTGATGCTTTGACTGAAGTTAACTATTCTTTTCAGCAAGGCATATAGTATTCACTTACATTATGCTATTCACTTCACAAACAATGTTAGGCAAAGCCAAGCGTTTAATTGAGTCATATTGAGTCAAATCTTCCAACTGATCCAAGTTAACGAAATATCGCACGACAGTACGGAGTGAGGCTGTTGTAGGAAAGTCTATGCGAAGTGGGAATTTATGTGCAAACGTTGTTTGCCCTAATGTCTGAAGACATACACACAAAAAAAAGTTAGTGCGTCTGTCCTCAGATTAACAGAGCTGGATAATAAGGTATTTCTTTGGATTGATAACATGCATCGAGCAAACTGCCCCTTCCACCTTCACTAACCATTTTGAAAGTAAACGAACTTGGTGAACAATTATATCAAATCGTAAACTTTAGCAACACGATGTTTCGTTTTTAATATTTTTATGACCAGTTGTCACGTTTGCTTTGCTGTAAATGCCAATAAATTGCTGAAAAAGTTGAATACAGATTGTTTCATAGCTTTGTGCGAACTTAACTGGGATGCGAACTTAAACGGGTGCGAACTTAACTTGATATTACTGTTCCACTGTACATATGTGTTTGCCAACTCAGTCTAAAAAGCTTTTAACATTTTATCAAAGATGTAAAAAGTTTGTCCAAAACCTTGCGTTTTACAATTTTGCTCAAAGCATTATTATGAAGTAATAATATATGACAATCAACGCGCTTTGAAGAAATGTTAAACGGTACGCTATGCAATTTAGCTAGATATTTGTTAGGCAAAGGCAGTGGTTCTTAACCCGGGGAAGCACGTACCCCTTGAGGGTACCAAACACCGAAACAAAGGGTACGAAGCACCAACGTTTTTAGGCATACAATTTTAAAGATGTGTTGTCGATTGTTGTGAGTGCAGTAAACTTTGTCAGAGGCCAAACCTTGAATCACGGTCTGTTCAGAGTTTTTTGTAACGACGTTTAAGCTCAACACAATGTACTTCTTTACTACACGAAAGTGCCGTTGCTATCCTGTGTTCCAATGGTTATTCTTGTTCGTGAGCTGCGCAAAGAAATCGAACAGTTTCTGAAACACGGAGGTAGTGGCATGGCAGAGCACCTAGAAAATGAGTTCATTATGTTTCTGGGTTTGGCTACCTTGCAGATATATTCAGCCACCTCAACGACTTAATACCTCCATCCAGGGGACGGCAATGAACATGATCAAAGCTAGGGAAAAGATCCCTGCCTTCACTAATAAACTTTCAAACTGTATTTGTTTCATTTGATCAGGCAACTATGCTAATTTTCTACAACTTCATGTAGTTTTGAATGAAAAAATATCCTAACCCATTGTCATGATATAGAAGCACTTGCAGGTGTTATACGGCAGTCCTTCCACAGATACTTTCAGCCAGGATTTCTGTTTTACACGGTTGGATGCAAGACCCATTTATTTTCAGCCTAAATTCTACGGATGACCATGGTGGAATGATAGAAGATCCAATTGAAATGAAAGCCAGTAGAAAAATTAAAATGAATTTCCGTTTAATGCAGTTAGATACTTTCTGGTGCATGCAACTCAACGCTTCCTCGCAGTTAGCAAAGTCAGCTTTGAAAGTGCTTGTGCCATTTGCAACAAATAACTTATGTTAAAGCAGTTTCTCAACTCCCTTACACCTCAGAAAGCCAGGAATCTTTCAGAGCCCGATGAAGACACGCGTGTGGCGACGTCAAACAAAGAGCCTCACTGCAGCATGATCATTGAAAAAAACAACAAAAGAGCCATGTTTAATTGTTGGTGTACCTTACTGTAAATTCATTGTAGTGTTATATCGTTGCAATGAAACTGTGTTGGCATCGATTACTCTTTGATTTCAGACAAGGGGTACGAGAAAATTTAACGAAAGCTCAGGGGGTACGAGTGGGTAGAAAGGTTAAGAACCACTGCGCTAATGTCAGGTTGTTGTAAGTGCTGTTTCTATTGATATGCATTGAAGAAAGTTTTCTAGGTTGTGTTTTTTTAAGAGCAGAGTAGCAGTACCGTGTTGACAGATACTAACTTATGCGATCATTTTAACTAGTAATGTGCCCTTGTAAATCGTAAGCTGCTCGTTTTGATAGTCATGCTTGTCAGCAAGTTCATAGATGAGATAGAGTCAGGCTCTGTTAGTGTCCAGGCTCTGATAAGAGTCCAGGCTGTGATGAGAGTCCAGGCTCTGTTGGAAGCGGAAGCAGTGGAAGCGATAGGTGCGGAAGCGGTTGATGAAATAGCGGCTTCCACGTCCCTGGTATAGGCCCAAGCATAGCAAGCGTATGTCGGCATGAGAAAAAGTCAGCAAATGACAAGAAAAACTGTCACAGCACCACTGTGAAATGGCCTTTTGATCACGAAAGAACCCAAACTGATTACAAGTTTGCTAACAACATTCACAGCGGCTGATGAAATCCCAGCGAAAAATGGTTGAAACTTAAGGCATTTCATAACATGGCCACAGTAGAGTTACATAGTGAAATGCAAGCAGGACGTATAGACCATTGCCAACCCCGCCAGAAATGAACATAACCAGTTTTTTTCACCAAGCATTTGTACGGGCCTTTCTCCCTTAAACGGCTGAGATGTGTTTCCTTTGAAGGGTTGAGATGTTCTCTCTGACGTCGTTGTTGACCTCTCACACAATTGCAGTTGACCTTCAAACAATCCACATCAGCAGCATGAGAAAACAGCAATTACCACAAACAATAAAAAGATGCAGAAATTACTTCGCACTATTGTCCAACACGTCTCAAAAACATGTCGAAATTGCAGAAGGCATCCTTGCGCTGTGAGACTCAATAAGACTCGTAAGTTTTTTTTCTCGCACCCACACTTTTAACTCAGCATTAGGACCACAAATTTAAATTTCACTGCTAGATAGTAGTTCGCTTGCATCACAAAAATGCATTAGGATGATGTTGATGTGTGACACGGTTGAACTAACATTCACACGTTGTTTTATACTACAAGTAAGGAGGCAGCTACTAATTACTATCTTGTGTCTTGTAAGATAACCCTCGACCAGTTTGACTTCGCAGCGTGCATGGGTCAACCAGCAGCTTTTAGTTTCACAAAGAAAAACCACCAAACCATAGGTCCATTGGGAGGTCAGTATGAGGTCACCCCAGAGATTACGATCTGGAGCGACTTGTTCCTCCACAGAAAAACACTTGATAAGTGTTACAGAATTACTACCAACGCGTGTTGCCTGTAAAGACTGTATTGAGTCTTGAGTCAAGACTAACTTCCATGTGCTGGAAATACTGTAGTGCGGACCAAACAACCACTACCGTATTAAAGGATATAACGTTCACGCAATCTAACCAAAACAAAGTACTCACCACGTAGAAGTTCACACGTGCACCATGTAGAAGTTCACACGTGCACCATGTAGAAGTTCACACGTGTCATTTGCATGGCAAAAATGATGTGGAAATCTAAAAATATACAGTACTAGCACAGGACATAGACATGTCAAAAACAAATTACTTTACAAGGCTAGTTTAAGCCAGATGTGAAGCAAACGCAAAGCAAAAGGAATGCAATCCTTCTTTGTATAGTAAACACAATTCTCCCTATAAGCCACACACAAAAACAGAACAGCATTAGAACCAGGATTGCCATATTGGCGAATTTACCACCAGATTCCGGAAATCTGGCGATTTTTTGAAAGTATTTGGCTACAAATTTTTTGGTTTGGGCGGAAAGTACGACCTGTATATTTGCACGTATTTGTTTACATGTTCATATGTAGATTACTGCTTTTAAGCTTGCTGATGGTTTGAAAATTCATGATATCAAATGAAAGTGTGAAAGTTTTGAAAGTAGAGGCATGGTATTGAGCAGTTGTTATCAAATATTTTTGAAAAATGGTAAAACGGATTATCTAAAAATATTTGCAAAATGTTGAAAACATATACACTTTCTGGTAAAATACAAGGCAAAAGTTAAATAGCTTTAAACGACTGATCTCCAGTGAAAAAATTAATGTTTTTGTAAAGATGCAACCATTTCCAGAAGTTTGGCAAATTTCTGTTGAATTTGGCTATTTTTTGATGTGAGTTTGGCGTCAGTTTTTTATTTCTATCTGGCAACCTTGATTAGAACATCGCAAACGCTGTAGTAGTGACAGTACCTAAGACTGAGCAAACTCACTTCAAGCCCGAGACTGAGCAATTTTGGATGGTTGGAGCCAGAGCCAAAAATTTTTAGATGGTGTACCTTGAGCCAGAAATGTGTTCGCAATCCATAGACATATTTTGTGAGGCAAGCTAATTGCACAAATATTACAATAGCTTGTAGCTTTCAAATGGACCAAATTGCTCTTGAGCTGGACCCAAAAACATTTATAGGTTAAAGCCTAAGCTTCAACCATTTATAGTTTAAAGACGAATGTTTGGTTGGTTTAAGGTAGACTTGCTAGATTGATGTTAAAAATTTTTTGCCAGCTCTCAGCCAGTATAACTTGAATCGTTTTTTCTTAGCACATATTTAATCAATTGTGTAGGCCATAGGTTCTCAAAGTGCTCCGTACGGAGCCCCAGGGCTCCGCGAGAGAAACCTCGGGGCTCCGCGAGCTGTTCGTTAACTTATGTTTTTATTTTTGGAAATTTTTTGTGGGGCTCCGTAAATTATGGTCAATCTCTTCATGGGCTCCATAACACCAAAAGTTTGAGAACCCCTGGTGTAGGCTACTTGCTAGAAATGTTTGCGATAAGGTATATGAGGAAATATTTCCTACTTTTGCACTTTTTTCAAACAACTAATGTCAATGCAAGATGAGGCCACCCTTGACTTCCCCAACCTCAACGCTTTCCAAAACAAGTCTCAGGTTGAATGCTTTTGTGTCCTATGTTCATGTAATTATAAGGATGAACTTAAAAACAAATTTAGTGTTTTAAATCTTGGTTGTTGTTTATGGTTTCATGGATTCCCACAAAGAAATGAATGTGAACAAATTCAAGATACCAACCACCAGGCATTTTTTCAAAGGGGGATAGTGTGAAAGTTTCAAAGGGGTGAACTTTGTAGTTTGTTGATGGTGAATGCAGAGAAATGAGGCATGAAAATAATGAAGCGTGGGCGATGCCAACTTGCTATTACCTAACTTTCATGTGTGCAGCCTTGCTTTCCCAACTTACAATGTTTTCAAAGTTGTGCACAGGACTGCAGAGCTCTTGTAAAAATGAAATGGCTCCGGCTCCGGAGCTCTCTGTTTTTGTAAACATGGCTCCGGCTCCGGAGCAGTGTTTTTTTCAACATGGCTCCGGCTGGGTGTTGTTAATACACATTAACAATTTCGGTATTCCTAGTGTCCTTCTTGTAGCAAGTGAGCGTGTTATTCCAACATATTTTGAACTAATACTGTTACCACTACCAGGCCTGGGTACTAGGAAGGAGTTTGGTCTAGTATAGTCGGAGTCGGTAAAAATCCTTTTTTAAAAAATCCGACTTCGGGCTGATCTTCTGCTCGCCGATTGTGACTGTTTGTGCCACAAAAATGTCCGTAAGCGTCACACTTTGCGTTGTTGCACAAGGAGGTAGTCTCACAAAATGCACAAATACGCGCTGCGCTGCTGTTGACTGACTTGTCCACAACACACTCAGCAGTAATGCAAGTCTCATGTGACTAGAACAAGTCCCAACATGAAATAAAAACGCATTGTGACCTTAATTGCTGGTATAACAGACCCTCGGATTTCGCCGCGGTAACTTATTTCGATCAAATTAATTGGTCTCGAAGCATGCGCGAACCATGGCAACTGTCAGTACGTGAATGATAAACCTGATTTTGCTTCTCGGTTATGCTTCTGCTTTTAAAGCGTTGCACGTTTTGATCCAATTAGTTGGTGGTAACACAGTTACTTATCTTCGTCCTCTACACCAGCGTGGTCCAACTGCAGGCCCGCGAGCCACATGTGGCGTGCGGACAGAATTTTTTTGGCCCGCGAGCTCTCTCTATTGATTGTTGTGTGGATGTAACAGTAGGTAATTTTAATTAAAACACGCATAACATCTTTTAATAATAATCATGTACCATGTTACCGGCGTTAGACCAGACCAGGGTCTGCAAACTTCGGCCCGCGGGCCACATGCGGCCCGTGAAGACATTTTGTCAATAATGAAAAAATAATACTGTATTTACAAAAAATTTATTGATTTCGTACAATGTAACATATCCTGAAACAATCCTATCATGTAAGATGTCCGGTCCTCGAACTGTTGTGTAGTGGCTCTCTGACAAAAAAGTTTGGAGACTCCTGGGCAAGAGCGTAGAGAGCTTCTAGAAAATAATCAGCATAAATAGGTTTCCCAAATTGAAAAAGCTTGCAATCAAAATGCACTCGGCATTGAGAATCACATAAATGTGTGAGAGTGGGCTACATTTTCTACTGTGAAGCAAGTTAAATCCAAAACATAAATCGAATGTCAGGCGAAGCACTGTCAATAGTCTCCGACTTGCTATCACATTTCCTTCTTTTGAACGAGTTGTTCAAACCAAAGCTTGGCCGCAGTGCCGGATTAAGGTAGCTAGGGGCCCGTAGCATATTAACAGTGCGGGGCCCTAAGTTGAAACTGCACTTGAACAAGTGAACAACTGTTACGTATTATATTCCGTGGGCATCCATGTGACTACCATTAAGCATACTGAATTTCGTAAGTGCGAAAACCCTGGTCCTATATAGCAGTTGGTGTTCATTATGGACTACACATCTTTTTTACCAGAAAGTACATATGTATATTTTTACCAGGAAGGAATACATTACTGTACAGCTCACAAATACAGTACAGAGGCAGTAATTAATGATTCCAGACTCATCAACAACTTGCTATATTTAGACAGTGTAGTCACACATTATATGTTTCGAAGTCGATTGTCAAGAGCAGCAAACCTGCTGCTTAAGATTGCATTTTTTAGATTTTCCCTTAGCGAATTTGTTTATGATACTGGCAGTGAGTGTCTATATCACATAGAAGTTCCTGCGCTATACTCTTTAGAATCATGTTGTTCAACTTGTTTTGTCTAATGGTGCTCCGTGTTCACCCTGCCATCTTAAGTTTAGAAAATGACCGTTTTCCACTGCAGGTGGTCACCATGAGAGTTAAATAAATGCGCAAATAATTTCCCGCATTTGCAAAAGATGACTACAAGTACACTATCAAATGGCTAGTGAAAAGATGCCAAATCCAGGGCTAGCAATGATATCTTTTGGAAAATCTCATATAGACTTACCCAAAAACCCAGATTTGAACCGAAAATCCCAGGTAGACACAAAATTAATTGAATCTTTTTACTACCGTATCTACCATAACTGGACGTCTGTAATCACATAAAGTGCTAGTGAATATATACTGTAACCTTACTTATAAAATTTTGTGTTTGTCGGAATTATTGTATCGCAGTAGCATAGAGTTGTTTGCATTTCTGACCGTGATCTGGTAGCATTTACAATAATTAAATCTTCATTATCAGTGTTCTTCTGCAGCTAACCTTTGAGATCTGGATCTCTCAATCACTCCACCTTGCAACCGCTGTGTGTACAACTTAATTTTTTCTTTGGGCTTGCTTCATTAGTATCACTTGAACTCATTGAACCTAGCTAATATATACAACTCACATGGTGTCAGTTGCTTGTTCATCAGTCATGCTGAAGAGCAAGGTACCTTGTTAAAGCAAGATAAAGAATAATGAGGTTAGAAATAAGAACTGTAATAAATCATACCCTATCTTAAATCACCGCTACGCAGTTAAATCCTAAAACCCCTGATTTTCAGAAGAAAAAAAACAGAAATGCATTGAAAACTTAGATGTGCGGGCAAAAACCCAAATTTGGCGCCACTGGCCAAATCATTTTGAAAGTACCAAAAAGGTAACGAAACTTATAGAACAAGTCAATGTGATGTAATAATATTTTCTGAAAATGCTATTGACAACAATTTATAGTTAAACAATATCTGGAAATTGCTGCAATTTCGCCACATTGGTTGATTGGTCCCATAATGTTGCAAATAACTGCAAAATACTTGAATTTTCAAATCATAGTAGTCTAATGCAAAAGCATTCAGTTGAAAATTTTCGCTTAATTGCTTATGGCAAACATAGCAGCATAGTGACTTCTTGGACTAAAAAATTTACATATATATATATAATCAGGAGCTGATTTTAGGGGAGTCCAAAAAGGCGGTCTTCTCGGGCCTCCCGTTTGAGAGTTTCGCACTGTTTTGGTAAAAAGCTTATCAATCTATCTAGAGGCACATTTAATAAGCTCTGAAGCAAGTCATATGTTTGTCAAAATAAAACAAAATTTATGTCCAAATGTGCCAAAAGGGGACCCTCAAAAGTTTAATGTGTAGACAAAGAACTGCTTAAAATCATTTTACTGCAAACAGTTTACAATGCAAAACAGACCTTCAAACAGAAGCAAATTCCCAGACAAAATTAGAAATTAAACTTGCTTTCAGCGAATAATGTTTTCGTATAGCATGTGTAAAATATAGACAGAGAGAGGTAAATTACTTGCCCGTGTAATGTTGATCCGTCTTCTCTGTCGCAGGTAAATTCTTACCCGTGTAATGTTGATCCGTCTTCTGACATACGTCGTTGATACAGTGGTTCCGGAATCTCAGTGTGGCTTTCATCGCGCGCGTAGCGCCACTGACATGATTTTCGTTGCAAGACATCTTCAGGAAAAATGCAGGGAACAACATCGTGACCTTTTTATTGCCTTCATCGACCTTACAAAGGCTTTCGACACCGTCAATCGTGACCAGCTGTGGCAAGTCCTTGGCAAAGTTGGATGCCCTCCACATTTTCTTAGCATCTTACGAGAATTCCATACTGATATGAGTGCCCGCGTCGTGCAGGTAGGAGAATTGTCGAAGAGTTTTGGTGTTAACACAGGAGTTAAACAGGGTTGTGTCCTACCACCTGCTATTTTCAACCTCTTCCTTGTGGCAGTGACTCTCGTCTTCCGTCACAACATCTCTGCTGCAGATGGCGTCCGCATCAAGTACATGCTCGATGGCAACTTGTTTAATATCCGCCGTTTGCAAGCAGTGACGAAAGTAACAAACGACACCATCTTCGATCTACAATACGCAGACGATGCTGCCCTGCCCAGCCACATACCAGACGGCCTGCAGCGACAGCTGGATGCAATCTCTTCTGCATACTCTCGCGCAGGACTGGTCGTTAACTCCAAAAAGACGGACGCCCTTTACCTCCCCTCAGATTCGACGGTGCCCCCAACTTTTTACATCAGCGGGGATCAACTTGGCCTCACTGAACAGTTCACGTATCTGTTAAGTATCATTACCTCCACATGTGATCTCACTGCGGAGATTCAACATCGTGTTAACCTATCGTCCGCTTCCTTCGGGAGGCTGTCCAAGCGAGTTTTTACGAAACGTGACCTTTCCACACGCACCAAGATGGCCGTTTACAACGCAATCTGCGTCTTGACATTGCTCTATGCATGTGAGGGATGGACACCGTACCGTCGTCACATCCGAGCCCTCGAGGCCTTTCACATTCGGTGTCTTCAAACTATCCTCATGTGCACTGGTGGGACAAAATACCTCATGTTGAGATTCGCCGCAGAGCAGGCACAACATGCCTCGAGACGATACTACTCAGAAGACAACTGAGGTGGCTTGGCCATGTGATAAGGATGCTTGAAAACAGACTTCCCCGCCGCCTACTTTATAGTGAACTCTCCT
>Ga0210059_1010778_pt1 | contig 14075 bp, 8 predicted proteins | sample Ectturendosymbi2_FD_188042 | JGI IMG/M metagenome (GOLD analysis project Ga0210059, IMG submission 188042) | Ecteinascidia turbinata endosymbiont from Florida, USA - Sample 2 (SPAdes) (version 2) | ecosystem: Host-associated > Tunicates > Ascidians > Unclassified | place: Key West, Florida... | reverse complement strand
GAAAGTGTGGACGGTAATGAGCAATGTAGTTCAAATGCAAAAGAGGCACCTAATCCGAAGCGGACCAAATGTAATTCAATTGCCAAAGTTAGAAAATGGAACGGCACGTATTTCAGATACGGGTTCTTTTTGCCGGATGACCAAATTCTGAATGTAGCTGCTGTAGCAGCAAGGCTACACTCCAAAAATACGAGAACAACCGAGTCATTAAATTTCTTGCTTTTGAACTTCTCTAATAACTGTTTATTTGTTGAAATGTCTAATAACGACATACTTGATTTTCTTACAAGTACAGTAATTCGTGTTTTTTTTATTTTTGTTAATGGTGTTCCACGACAAACGGGGAAGTATATCAAGGGTTCCCCGATGATAAAAGGTTGAAGAGCACTGACGTATATGCAAGGACGCCGGATAGCGGCATGGCGGGGGCACTGCCCCTGACCTTTTAAAAGGAGGATAACGGCGGCGGAGGTGCCTTTTCATAACGGTATCAGAGGTAATTTGATGTTTTATCAAGATCGTCTTGAAAAAAATTTATTGCAGCTATTTGCACTCGCAGAAACTTAAGAATTGTTTTTCTATACTTTATGTTATTATTTTTGAGGTGAACATTGTTGCTCAACGGAAACAAGTATAATTGGTAACGATTTATTTTTTTTTGTTTTTATAAGTTTCCGTTGCCATCAACTATTGTACTGTCCCCCTCCCCTACCGCTGTTCCGGCGTCCATGCATATATGCAACATCCAACAAGGTGTATAAAATGTGTTCATCGAATTCTAAACATTGTAGTTAAAATTAAAAGCAAAAGCTTCTCTGCACTTGCCGGACATGGCCTCCACTAATATAAAGTAGGTGTCTTGCAGCATACTCGATTCCCTCAGTGCAGAATTGATAAACGCACACAAACAAAATGCGTGATGTTATGTCTCTGCAAAAACCCAAGTCAGTTTATCCTGCAAATGAGCGGCAATCCACTGCAACAAGTGGAGAGGAGAACCTTGGAGTGTATTACGAGTGGGGAAAGCGAAACAAGGAGATTTGATACCAGGGCCGTCGCCAGCGAAGGGGCTAGTGGTGCCGGGCCCCCCATTTGAAATAAGTGCCCCTCATTTAATGTTTGACCTCTCGGTTGCGGCGTTTATCCAATATTGTGTTTGAAAAATGAGGCTTCCTCTTGTGGTTTTTGGTTCCCACTGCTGCGAAATTCTGGCGACGGGCCTGAGTGATACACCGATTGGTAAAGCAAACGCAGTTCTGCGTGAGCTCTTTCGCTCTGTGGTGGCAAAATGGGGCTTTGAAGCACCGCAAACAATGTTCCCTCCAATTTTTAATAATGCTGCGTGGAAAAACAAGCGGGTTTGCGGTCCGCAAACTGTACGTTTTTTAATTGGTCTTTGTTTCGATCCTCACCTATTATCATGAATCTTGGGTTGTTCCGGGCATATGTCAAGAATTCCCCACGAAAGGGTGGCAGGGCAAGTCTTGCTGGCTGCACTCACGAGAAAGTGACCCACTGGTCGTCCAACGACCAGGTGAAGTGACTACATCTCCGACCTTGCTTGGTCCCGTCTTGGTGTGGAGCCATAACTGTCTGAGATTGCTATTGACCGTGAGGTATTCGAGTCCTCCTAGGGCTGCTGCCCCGCGATCCTCCCCAGTGTTATTTTTTTGCATCATAGGCATTGTATCAACACGCAGTCCTTCACCGACAGAAGCCACGACCAAAATATAAAAAGGACCTTTGCCTCTGACAAATAACATATCAAAACAGTTTCAATAAATCCTGTTGAAAAACACAAGTTTCATCACAAAGTCATGTTCCAATGGCATGCGATGCCCAAAATAACCCTCAGTGGCAAACGATGTTCTGCAAAAATGGTAGTAATCATAATAGGTTTGTGATGGCAGACACCGTCGTGTCAAAAAACGTGGTGGCATTTGGTTGATGACTGCAGATGTCTCGGTCATGAAAGTGCGTGGAGACTGCTACGCAATCCATCTACGTATTTCTTGAATACGCTGTTGCTCTTATCTGTCCGCTTTGGGATCCTAAACGGTTATACTGTACTTGTGCAATCAGTCCGTAATTTTATTACTTATGCTCGTACATAAATACCTTCAGCTATAAACAAACACAGTTTTAGCATATCACCGTCCTCAGTTAAGAATGCTGGTACAAAGCAGTGTGGCGTCTGCCATGATGCTGATCACAGTGATCAGCACTGGGGCAGGGACACGTCGTGGAAGAAAATTTCTTGTAGCCAAGGAAAACATAAATAGCCCCTACATTTTGCAGACACGCATTTCTATTTTGGGCCCACTAATATTCAGGAGAGTCAGCAAAAGCCTGCACGGGGCTTCATAGCGCTTCATAAAGCTGCGTAAAAATTGCAGACCCAAGCTACTTGTTTATTTACGGAGTCAGTTGCGTCGAGCAAAATAGAGCACTTCAGTCGAGCTACTATAAGTTATACCTTCAATTTCAGCCTTTAACCGCACAAACAGGTATGGGAATGGCAACAGACGCTGTTTAACTTATTCGTAAATATTCCCATCACCCTAAAAATATGATTCGGAAATTTAACACGGTATGATTTGTGCTTCAAAACCTTTGCACATTTTGAAATAATTTTTGCAAACACGCTTTCGTGAGTAAGCTTCTGGTTTTGATAGATGGACGCTACGTGTAGAAAATCGTTACTTAATAAAAAATTTAAATTCCACATTCATGTTCAGGTTGCGCAATCGCGCCGCTGCTGCAAAGACTCATTTCTTCCAGCAATCGCTCTCCACGTATAAAGATCGTGGCAAGACGCTCAAGGTTTTAAAATATGTTATGACGTCCCGGATTTTTTCAGGTTTCATTCATATTTCGATTTTAAAAGAATTTATCTAAAATACAGTCACTTCCGTAATTCCTGAGCTTCGACATTAGCCCGTTAGCGCCCATGATCCTTTTTTAAGGACCAGGTCGTTTTTAATGAATTTCTACTGCAAAATGCGTTTTTCAAGTTTGGTTTGTGATGATTATCCTAGGTTACAGTATATTTCAAAGTTTTTGATAATTTTGGAAAAAAATTAGAAACACTGGATCGTTTTATAGCAGCGAAAGTTTGCTTGTCAGTGATCTGCAATATTTGATAAGTTCAAAAGAATTGTTTAGATTGGCAAAATCGGCAAAATATGATTATTTGTGGTTTTATTGTTGCCTAATGCCTCTAGTTTCATATTTTTATCATGTTTCTTGCAACTTCGTCGATAGTTTACTTCTGGGGTAGGTTGGGGTTTGGTCCTTTTTTTAGGACCACAGGCATACAGAGTTGAATTTTAGCTTGATATGCGTAGTGGTGATCTCATCCTCATATGTGTGAGTTCTGAGTGCTGGGAAGAAAGTAAGAATGATTTTCGGTTCTCAATTTAAATTTTTTCAAGTAGTTATATCTTTTTCTTGTTATGGACAGCGCTTACGAATTTATTCCAGCCTAGGCTAGGTGTAATCTGTCATTTGGTATGTGAGTAGGCATGTGTTTTTATAGCTCGTAGTAGCCTTTTATGAATGAACATGTTGACTTCTTTTCACTCATAAGGGTAGTAAATGTGGATAGCCTATTCAATGTTTCTTGGGGTGCAGTGTATGAATGCCCACGTCTGCTTTCAGCAGTCATAATCCTGCGTCGTTTCAGTAATACGTTTCGCATTATCAACTTCATTTTGCATATACTTTTATATCGTAACCCATGTTTATTTTGCTTGATGCTATGATGAACGAATGCACTCCCATTAGAAGATTCTATACATTTCAAGAGGCTATAGGCTTCATTCAAGAAAATCCTCTGCCAGAGAATGAGGAACACATCGATGTGATCGAAATACCTCCCGCACCAGATGACCAAACGGATGTCGAAGATTTTGATGATGATGTGATAGCTCGTGAGGATTTAGATCCCACATTCCTCCCTGCTGATGTTCCTGGCCGAGTTGAACTGCACCAGTACAATTATGAAGAGAAACTTGTTAGTGATGCGCCACCAAAAAAACAAAAGAAAATGCAAGAAGTGAGTTGGAAGAAAAAGTACCCAGTTCATACTAAACTTCCCCCGGGATTGGATGGTGCAGATCAGAGGAAACAGAAAATCATAGATAGTTTGCATGACAAAAACCCTGTGGAAATATTTGAATTGTTTTTCACCGATGTTTTTCACCCTTTTCACCGATCATGAGATCTACATTGACAATTTTTTTACCAGCTGTGACGTTCTGGCTCATGTGAGGTCTCTTGACATGTGAGGGTTACAGGAACTATCAGGTCAAACAGGACAGGAAAATGCCCTCTGAAGGAAGACAAAGCAATGAAAAAAGAAACACGTGGTGACATGGGCTACAGATTTGATGACGAAGAGATTTTGTTCGTAAAGTGGAATGATAACAGCCTGGTCACTGTAGGGACAAACTACCAAAGTGTTGAGCCAATTGCAACTGCCAAAAGATGGTCAACGTCTTTGAAACAAGAAATTTCAATCCCCCAGCCACATCTTATGGTAAAGTACAATAAATTTATGGGTGGGGTTGACCATCTTGACTGGCTGGTACAAAAATACCGCATTGGTATAAGATCTAAAAAATGGTACTTCAATATTTTCACCAATTGCTTGGGTGTTGCATTGGTAAATGCGTGGATCTTGCATTCAATGGTCGCAAAAAAACAGTGACACTGTTGAGCTTCAGGTGCTATGTCACCAAAAGCTACCTGAAGCTTCAGTCGGCTTCTGACCCAAAATTTGCTGGTCGTCCAAAAATTTTGTCTTCCAACGTAATGATGGCAACAAGATTATCTCCAACAGGCCATGTTCTAGAAAGAACTGAAGGTGACAAGCAAAGTAAGGGCACAGCTTGCAAAAGAAAGTAAGCAAACAGTGCAGAAAGCGTCTCGTTAGTCTGCACATAGGCAAATGTTATGACAATTGGCATAGTCAATAAATGCTTGAGCAATGCGCTTTGCTTGTTTGCTGTTTTGTTTGTTCATTGTTGCTTTAGCCTATTTCGAAAATGCTGATTGAATTACACTTTTTATTGAATACTTTTACAATGCACATGCTATTTTGATGCAGATAATAGAAAAAATGTAACGAAGGTGCTTCAAGTGCCCGTGGTCCTAAAAAAAGGACCAAACTTGTGACCGTATTTGATTACCCCTAATTTGATCCAGAAAATTTTTTTTGTCATAACCTTTTATTAGCCAACATTTACCAAGGAATTATGCAAAAATAAACGAAAAATAAATTTTGGGCACTAACGGGTTAGCTTTAAGATTCGAGAAGACTCGATTACGAAACGTTTTTTTTAATTTGCAAGATAGTGGCGGTGTTAAGTGGCGAATTTTTACGTGCAGCTTGTGGCCATCCGAGCAACAATTATTCTGGGATGAGTAGCCCTCTGAGACCTTATTAGGCGTTTTCCTGCAATAAAGCATAATTGCTTCCCGATTTCTCTGGCGTGCGGCCTAAATGTTTTCCTAGTTACGAAAGAAAACTAAGCGAAAAATGGAAAAGTGTGTGGAGTTTACTTCACGATCACGTCAAGCACAACCACATCCATATCTTCCCAAAGCTTTATCACTTTCAACACACATTTTCCCAATCACCACTAAATCGAGTGGAAGACGTCACATCTTTAAATACTTTCTGGGCCACAGCCAAGCCAGCACGACAACTGCGAATAGTTTGATTTTCTTTTAGTTTGTACAGTGTTTTGGCAACAGATTGCGGTTGCTCATGCTTCGGAAACAAAATGCTTGTGACTTCGGGTTCTTGAATGAAAAACAGACCCGAACTCGCGAAACTAACAGCAACTGATGCGCACCAATGTTAGAAGCCATTTGCGTTCGCGGAAATTGTTGTAACAGCCCTTCCGGCCCATTTACTCAGACTCGTTTGATCTGATGACGCAAAGCCCCGGCAAACTTGCGTTGGCGCGGCATCGTTAGGAATGTTAAAATCTTACTCTACTGTAGCATATGTAACGAGATGAGCAATATGAAGTGAGGACGAACTCGTCAGAAAGATCACAACGCCAGATGGTGTGCGGGGATTTTTGTTCGTCACGCTTCGTGCAAGACAACATAGGACGTGGCAGGTAGCCGTATACAGGAGTATGCGTAAATCAAGCCGTAAAGCATCGGACACAGCTACAAACTTGTCTGCACTGTGTCAAACCCTCTTGATTTTGAGGGGCTGCATTGGACCGTATTGGAATAATGGTTATGTTCGTGCTGCCGCCTCCGGCGGCTACAACAGCAAAATCTTTGCATTGGCATTATCACAAACAATTACAGTTTATCCGCAATTGAAAGCATGTTGTGCATGAACAGTAATTGTTCCACATTTCACGATCTTTCTTTATACAAGTTCGTGAATCTTACAGGAACAAGACGGTTAATGTGATTGTCCGACGAAGTGGCGCGAACGCAGCTGAAGTTAGTTTGTAAAAGCCCTACAGTTTAGTGATATCACTAATGACAAACATTCCACTTCGGTATAGTTATTGACAGTGACGGTGTAGCTGTAGCGCAAAAGGAAGAGGGAAACGTTTTTTTAACACTGATGCCAAAAACGACATCGAGTGCAAGCGCGTCACTAAGATTGTGTTGATGAGGGAGCCAGCAAAAAACGGAGGGGTTGTTATCACCGAAAGACTCTAAAAAGAAAGAGGGTTACACCCATTTCCAGCAAGGGGCATCACTTGCAATGGGTATGCCCGGTGCCCCAAGCTCTCCCACTAGCGACGGCCATGATGGGGCGCATGACTATTTCATTGCTCAAACGAGTAGGAGAAAATCCTTCACCGTTTTCTATTCAAACGCGAAAGTAAGAAGACGACGTTTTGCCTCATTCGCTGGCAGACTCGTCATCACTGCCTGTTGGAAACAACTTAGTGTGTAGTTGTTTCGACCTATGGATGTTATTCTCCTTTGTCAGTTGTCCTAGGTGCCAAAAACACAACTTTGGTTAACAGAAAGCCGAAAAATAGTCTGTTTGCTAGGGAAGACTTCATTTATTTATTCTGTTAGTTCATTTTAACATTCACTGGAACTGGAGTACATTAGCTTCCCAAGCGAGAAAAACTGCATCAGAATTCCCGTTTGACGGAGCAAGTGTAACGCAGCGGATCTGGAATGACGATTGTGGGACAACTAATGCTTCGCATGCACGGGGAAGAGGTCTTCTGCTCAGAATGACACCTCTGCTCAAAACTGACTCCAATCAAAACGCTGCGTTTGTTTCCGCAGTCAGAGAAGTTATATATAGCTGATTGGCGCGTATCCTTTCTCATGTTTCGAGCCACGTGTTCATCAACAAGCTCATGAACTGCGCTAGGGGAAGTGAATAACCATGAAACGACCCCTCCTTCAATGCCTGCTGCTAATCAAGCTTTACCTTGGTATCTATCTCAGGCCCACTAAAGGTCGAGAAACCCTTTGTCAACGTAAGAGCAACCTGAAAAGGAGCGTTTGAGCCAAGTTGAAACAGTCTTGCAACGAAAGTGCCAATTGGCACTAAACTTTTTTGTAGAAACTAGCAGAGTTCCATAAATATTGTCAACCTCCTGACAACCGTGAGAGCGGAAACCCGTGTTAACCGCAATTATATCGACCCTGGCTACGAACTGCCTTTCCACAATCACTGCCGTTAAGACAGTCCCATCACTTTAACTTTCAGAATTTATTTGTGCGTGGTAATCGAACATCGCTACCACTTCTGCTAAAATTTTATGTGGCACCATTGAAGTTCAAGGCAACTTTATCTCGTAAGGCAATTCTAATCGTTCGGCTACCAATCTTGTAAAAAGCGATAAGGTCAAGCTTGCGGCGAGGCACTTTTCGTCACCATCAGGCAAGCGCTGATAACGTAGTAATTCGCAAATATTTTGTGTACTCCCCACCTTCACGAATTTTTTCCAAGTCTTCACAAAGCGCCGCCGTCCTCTTTCCTCTCGGGAGGCTGTGCGGATGAATGCCGGACAATCGGCGGGGCATACAGTTTCGTTGTACGTCAAAGAATTCCCAAAATAAAAACGCCCTCTTTTCCAACAACAATAGCAGCGGTGTCCGCCGATTCGCTATTCATAAAGCCGCCGACGTTCCACGTAACTCGGGCAAGGAATCTTTGCCAAAGAAAGGTGTTTGCTCCCAAGACAAGCACGATTTACCAGACATAGGCAAGCACGATTCATGCAAAAATAGCAGCAAATGATGCAAATTGATTGAAGTCGCTGCAGTAGACGCTTGTCGCTTTCTATATACCGGTAGGCAGTTTTTGAAAGCATCATATGTAGGTTTGGCTTTCTACATCAGTTACATTAATGCAGGGATTTTTTTAAGGGAAATGTTAGGTACCCTGTGTAGACCTGTAGGGACCCGATTTCTCTGATTCAAGGGACCCGATGATAATTTTCTCTGATTATAGGGACCCGATTTTCAATTCTAGGGACCGAATTGGGTCCCTAAAACACCTTAAAAAAACCTGCATTAATGTAAAGGGATGTTGTCACCAAGGGTGGGTGACGTCTGAAGCTCTGCCAGTAAGCGCTCAACTTCAGCCTCACATTTTCTCAGCCCGTGACATAAAGTTACTAATCAATGTTTGAAAAGGCGCGCAAGCTGATAACACCCTCGACCAACCAAAACGCTCTTCTAAATACCCTGGGCTGGCGATGGCTTGCATCCACCTATAATGCATAACGATAACGTGAGATTCCAAAAATTGCCACATTTATGTGAAACAAAGCCGCGCTCATACTTGCCCTAGCACTACCGGCAACGGGAAATCGAAGGTAGAGGTTCGCCAACAAACACGGCGTGACCCTGTCGACTAACACCAGTCGTAACCTTTGCTTTCATACTTAACGTTGTAGTGCTAATTGGCCCGTAAGAAGGCATGCATTTTGCAATGTCGCACAAAGGATTGCTGATTTTTACCTTCAAGCTTCGACAACTGTACTTGCAATGTAAGAGAGATGTCTTGTGCGTCGTGATACTTGGGTAACATTTTCAAAAGAAAACAATTTGTAAATCATTTCAAACTGAAACTCGCCTAAATTATGACGCAAGTGGTTCAAGGTCGATGTTAATTCCTGTTGCCAGCTACAATGTAGATAGTAGGGCACATCAACATCCCTCAAAGCGTTTAAGAAAATATTACAGAAAAATTAAAGTGAGCTGAAGGAACTGTGGCAAATGAGTGAGACTATAACCCAGTTTCACCCCTATTGATACGCAGGTTGGTCATTTCTTCAAGAACAGCGAATATTATAGTAACGCCTGTTAGTTACTGCAACTAACATAACCGTGACGATTCTACCAAACACAGCTATCTGCTGTCTTAGTCATCGATCTTAACAAGATCAGCGTGTGATCCAGTAGCAACCTTGGAGAAGTTAACAATCCTTGCCATTCGCAATATGGCAGGATTCTGAAGGAAAATCCAGTTGAAAAACAACATTCTGCTCTTGTGGTCACACAGCTATCTCAACAGCCTTATTCATCAAAGTGATGAAATTAGAAAAACAATTTCAAATTAAGCTGCCCGTAGTTAGTTGCTTGGTATAAGCAATCGTCGCTCTGTAGCGAATAAAAAAACACTGGATGATCATCACTTTCTGGTCGTGGTTAGTTTCTTGGTGAGTCTCTGCTTCAATCCGCTCAGGTTTAGTCAAAGATGTTGTGTTCAGCTGGTTGCATTATAGGCACAGATTATAAACGAAAACACGTTGCTGCAGCACTGCAACGTGTGAGTGACCCTGTATGGCGGTTCTTAGACTTGTTTTAGTGAAAGCAATCGCAATGCAGTTGCAAGCTGTGACAATGTAATCTTCTAAATCACTAACTGGATGTTACAGTCACAGGAGTTAATACAAAATATGATCAAGCCGCAAACGCGTCGCCAGGTTTTGACTGTTGCGGGGGAAACAGAAACATGAGGGACACATCCTTAAATGCAATCTAAATCGTTGTATTGAAATAAACCTTGTTGGAGAAATAAGGCGGGAAAGAAATCTTCGATAATGTTTACCCAAATCTCTTTGAAATTTCCAGCAAATGACGAAAAACAGGTCGTCAATCATCAACATAGCTGCGTTTGCCAAATTCGGAATATTTCAATATATTGCATTCCACATTACCCCGAAAAACAAATTTTTAAATTAGCACCAAACGTCAAAAGAGGACCAGGCCCCCACTGGCAACAACCTGGCAACCCGGCCGTAGGCAAACGGAAACTTTCATGTCCAGAACTTTCAAAATATTGAGGACCGTTGAATTAACTGTATGGGCGAAACAAACCCCAAATTAATAGAGACACAAGATGTTTGTTGAGCAAAATTAGGCATATTTGTAGATCGTCTCGCACAAAGGCTACCACGCACAGTATTTGTACCCAATGAATAATAAGTTTGTTAAAAAGGAAAAGTTGATTTGCTTGAAAACCGACAAACCTTCGAAAAATTGCATTTATTTGACATCCTTTTTTTACCAAGTTATGAACCCATTCATCTCACAGCTATTTGGCCAACAAAGTAATCGACGATCTCAGTCGCACTTTTACGTTGACATGAACAGTTGTATACATTCAAAATTTTATGAAACGTTTGTCCAAGACATCTTACTTTTGCAATAGCAGGATTTTCCCTAACGACTAACATTCTGTGAGGACAGTCCACTCCCTATGTCCATTATCTGGTGCGCTCTTCGTTAAGGATGCTATTATTAGGGAGACTTGATTCTATTGAAAATTACCTATTAAAACGTTGGCCAGCAATTGAAGAAAGCGTTGAAAACGCCCACTGCAGAATATCTGACATAGTACATCAGATATCTTCATTGCAATGTCAGTTAAAAGAAATGCAGACTACTAGAAAGAACGGGAATATTATGTATTCAAGAGTATTGCTCAAAACAGTACGACGTTCTCTATCATGGACTACCGCAGAAAGGCAGCATCGAAAACGAGGAGTCTGAAGCAGTAGTCTGAAGGTTTTTGATTGAAGAGTTGCGTGTTCCCCTACGTAAGTGGATGCAAGAAAGGTTTTCGCCAAGGACTTTCAACGTCTCTAGCACTACTGAAACTCCAAGATCATATCCTTGAGCAAATCTCTGAAAAACTACTCACACGTGCTATATTTCCAGATCGAAAGCCTTTGATACTGTTGGCCAGACCACCAAATATTACTAAGAAAGCTAAGCCAATGGGGCTTGAGAGGAACTACCAACAAATGCTTTGAAAGTTACCTTTCCAAAAGACAACAATTTGTGTATGCTAATGATAGTAAATCAAAGACAAGATACGTTACCTCCGGAGTTCCTCAAGGTTGTACGCTGAGCCGTATCCTGTTTTTACTCTACATAAACGACCTACCCTCCATAACTAAATTAAATACGTTACTATTTGGTGATGACACTACCTTAACTTTATCCAGTGGGAGTGTATATGAACTTGAGAAATCTGTCAACAGTGAGTTAACTAATATTGCAGCCTGGATGCAAGCAAACAAATTAACGATCAACTTTGAAAAGACCAATTTTATTATCTTGCCAAAGACGCGGTTTAAATATATTCTATTTTCAGCAGACTATCTCCCAAGTAGATTCTGTTAAGTATTTAGGGATCCTTATTGACTCTAAACTTACGTGGACCTTCCACATAGAAACCTTTTGAAAAATCGCTAGTGGAGCCAGCGTTTTATTTAAACTGCAACCTTTGTCGATGTGCATTTGTTAAGAATACTCCCATCTACATTACGGTATTTTTAATTTGTCTGCAGGCAATTGGTGAAGTATTGCTGATCTAGTAAAGTTAAATAATAGAGCTATCCATAGTCTTCTCAAAGTTTATCGTAGAGAACGTATTCTACTCAGAGATCTATTTTATTCAGCACACTGCAGATCAAGGGAATCTACAATTATGAATTAACAAAACATATGTACAAAATTTATCACAAAATCTTTCCTGATTATATCATAAACCGTTTCAACATTTCTGCTACTACTAAAATCATATAAACTAGACAAACTTCCAAATTAACATATAAAACTCCCCTAGCTAAGACACATACGAACAACGTCACACACCTTTTCAAGGACCGACAATACGGAATGATATTCCAAAAGATTTTAAAGTAGTTAATTATTTTCGATTCTGTCGGTTATAGAAAAATTACTTAATTGAAAATCCTCATATACTCTAAAAAAAATTTTCCGCTTGCTTGTAATTGTGTTGCAGCGCGTCTTGTTTGCGCTTATGTTACTGTCTCTGCAGATACATGTCTAGAATTCTGTGAAATAAGACTCGTTTTCCATGTGCTTGTTCGACTTTGTTTTTCGCGGGGGAACATGACTCGAAGATCTTCCGGCCAATCTCCTCCCCCTGATATCTGATTTTTTCAGATATTAAATAAAAATGTCTGTCTGTCTATTATTAAAACTGGTTTGTTGAATACCTGGTCTGTTTAAGACCAATTCTGTGGAGAATCGTTCACTTGAGACCATTTTGTTATTACCTGAGTTGATCTCCCAATCTTCTCCTTTACACCATGAACTGATAGGCCCATCTAGATATTCCGCTAAAAACTCGCATGAGTTCAAATAAAGGTCGTTTCAAAGTTGACACGATAGAGGATGTTTTCACAAGATCTAATCTTTGTGGAGGTGGGTATCTTAAACATTGGTTTAGCGAAGGGAGGTCGTTCTCCGCTTATGGTTATGGCATGTATCATGCCCAGCCACCTCCATACTTTTTCCCGAAAGGAAACTATCATGCTGTTGTTTTTCCTCAAATAAGATCCCATCCTCGTCTTCTTGCCATTGCCCCTCTGGTCTCACCATCGCGTTCCACTCCATACCCGTCGACAGCCAAGGTGTCTTAGGGATACCATAAGCTGGGTAGGAGATTTCAAGAATAAAGCCATACCTTATCGAAGTTTATTGTTTTTGCAGTAATGATTAACCTTATACAGTATCGTGGTGTCAAAAGTGGGTGCAACTTTCAATTAAGGGGCTTGACCAGAAAGCAAACATTTGAGGAAAATTATTTGGCTAAACTTCTCATTTTTTGTGCAGATATACTCTGCGAATGCGACACTTCCAAGAAAACCATTTTCAAGAAATATTTCCAGTTTCGCTGGCTAGGTTATTCAACCAGTAAAGATGTTTGCTGTCGTCACACATATCATTGAACAGGTTTACAAGACTGCTGGTGATCGAAAAACTTATTTTGAACAGTTGATGACTTGATGCTGACTCTCCCACTGCTTCGGTTTTATCCATGTTAATATTTTTGAAAATTTAGATTACCAATTTGAACGTTCAACACGACCCACCACGTCGTCCTCAGTGTGCTTATCTTCCTCGTGTCAGCGGTTGAACTTCGCAAGCTGTGTTCGTATTAACTTCACTATCGATGTTCTAGCTAGCACACTGCTTCAGAAGCAAAAACAATGTCATTGGGCTCTACCGTAACAGGTCTATACAGGCTGAGATGATAATGGAAATTGTGACGGTTTGTTTCGTTTTGTATTTATTGCACAAAAGAAACAAGCTTCTCGGAAACAGTGGCGTACGCAGAAATTTTTAATGGGGGGTTTCATTCAGTGGTATGTGGTGGTCCTTTCTATTTGGTGTGCGCTGTTTGTGACGTCAAAAATTAACGTCATCATGATTTTTCCAAACCAACGATTTGGCGAAGTTTGTTGACATAATATGCATATTCTTGTACACGCACTCCCCTTATTTTATGTGTCATTACTCTGAATATAAACTATTAACGCTCCAAGTTAGAAATATTGGGGGAAAATAAACTCAATGCTACGACACAGCAGTTCATAACTGCAAAAATATCAAGCTGTGCGTTAAAACAGGGGAGTAAAGCACTCTCAATCACTGCGTCAGAGCAATTTACAACTACAAAATGAGGCTACGCCAGTTGCGTAGCTAGAGTGTGGGCTGCCCGGGGCGGTTCTTGAGTTTGGCGCCCCCGAAGCCCATAAAAGTACATATTGCAGTTGCACAGTGACTGGCCCTTAAAG
>Ga0210059_1010777_pt1 | contig 14075 bp, 7 predicted proteins | sample Ectturendosymbi2_FD_188042 | JGI IMG/M metagenome (GOLD analysis project Ga0210059, IMG submission 188042) | Ecteinascidia turbinata endosymbiont from Florida, USA - Sample 2 (SPAdes) (version 2) | ecosystem: Host-associated > Tunicates > Ascidians > Unclassified | place: Key West, Florida... | reverse complement strand
ATCCAACCAACGTAGGCGTTATAACGACTCCCAAATCTAAGGCGGCTGCTTCGCGAACACACTTTTACCTGGGAGCTCACTTACGAACCAAGCAATTACGAGCGTGCTGTGCTCACTTTCCCGAGAGTTCATTCGATCACTCAAGCAGTTGGTGATTCAGCAGTAATCGTGTCACGTGACCAGGAAAGTGAGCTGATGAGCTCGCTTGAAACGCCATGTAAAAAGCCCTAGTGATGGTATTCTTGCTGCATGTGGGAAGACTGCCGTTGGCCACAAGCCGGATCGTAAGCCGCAACCGGATTCTGTGTGACGCCGCCTTATCGATACGTGCTACTACTTCGTTGTTTTGAATACGGTTATTCCAGCTTACTGGCGTGTTTAATTCAAGCGCAGTGTCGGTTAACTTTCGGGACAAAAGATCGGATTTAGGGTTATGGCGACCATGTCTTAGGGCGGAAAAAAGCGAACCAGTGCACTCAGGGTAGTGTTAAAAAGGTATTATTTTCGTAGGGTAATATTACGTAACTTTGGGTCAATATCAGATGAAGGACATCTTCTTTTACCTCTTCCAGGGAACTTGCCAACGGCTCATTTCAGATATTGGTATAATGAAATTCCGTATGGACAAACAGTTAACACCAGCCAAGTAAATGCCTTGCACTAACCTTCGCCGATGACATCAGATCGGAAAACAGTCAGTTATATTTCCAACTTGTTGCACTTCAGCACCTCGCAGTGCTAAGTGGGAAGCTGTGTTTGAGGCAGCTGAGCTTGCATTTATGCAATAATGCGTGCAGTTGTCATAACAAACCCATCTGACTGATATCTATACATAACTATTTAACACAGTGAGTCAACTGGAAAGTAAAAAGTTTTTTATACATCGGGCGTTCTTAAAGTAAACCAACGGATTTTTGTTACTGAGGATTGAAAAGTTGTGTCATATAATCATTAGGCGAAAATTATGATCAATGTCGCTTTCTAAAGCGTTGGATCTTGTAGCCCGATCAATTATAAAAGATATTGTGTGATTGTATTTGATTGTTGTTCGGTGCTTCCATTTCGAAGGATGGAATGGATGGCTTCGTCGTTAACTCTCCAATCTTATCAACAACAGTCAGTGCTCAACCACATTTTTTCTTCCGTTGCTTATTTTTAACGGGTTTACGTATTGTTTAGGTGTTAACGGAAGAAAGAAAAAAACAAAAACTTTCGGAAGATCAAAGTCAAGAACAGGAAGCCCACAGGAAAAAGCATAAAAAACAAAGCCTTTCTGCTTCAAAAAGTGTGTTTTGGAAAGACACGTCAAAGGTTGAAGGATTTGGTCCAATAGGAAAATACAAAGACGGTGTTCTCACAATTTCCTCACATACGTTGAAAAGGAGAAAGTAATTGTGTTCACGTGAATTTCCCAAGTCTAATGCTGTGAATATGTCACGAGGAACAAATGTACGTGCCAATACCTTACTGCCTGAAATACGGTGAGTTTTGAAGACGGGAGCTGTTTGTCATTAATTCACTTTTTTGCGGTCAGAAAAACGTCAATAAAAGCAGGCTTGCCAAGGTGAATGCTGTAAAAGTGGATTTAATTTTCATCACTACTCGGACAACCAAAGTGAACATAACGACTACTTTGTTAGTACCATTTGGAAGCAAATGTTCTTGCCGAATCGATCATAACTGACATTTTATGTGGTAGCTAGATGCCTAGATGCAATCATTAAGAGCTGTCATGGTAAATTGTGCCACAGATTGTTCTGATGCATTTTTGTTGCAAGATAGCGACGTTGATTTTCTGTTGCTGCTAACTCTTATTGATTACTGCTTACTTTATAAGTCACAACATTTTGATGATATTTTGAAAAGCGTGCATTTTCGCCTTTCATGAGTTATGTGATACTGCAAAACAATTAAAACTTCTTAAAGATTTGCGTGTTTGCAATGCAGCAGAAGCAGCGGTACTGAGCTGGCGGAGCTACATTTTATGTTTTGATCGGCGTTATCTCACCTGTATTAATTTCGTTTAAAATGATTTCCCTGGCGCGTTGTCGTAATGCAATAAATTTCGTATTTACCTCGTAATACACAAAATATTTTTGTGATATATATTGGCTTGAAAAACACCGTAATACTGCAAAGCCGAAGTAACTCCCATGGGCATCCGCTTCAATCTTCCCGGAGAGGAGGGAAGTCAACTTTTTACGTAGTTATAAGGTTAGAGACGATGCGCAATGCAAAAGTACGTTCGCAAAATGTTTTGCCCTTTCTACAACACAAAGTAAATACCCGATGTTACAGCAACGTCACAAAAATGAGCTGTATTGGCATCAATAGCCGGATATTTAAACGACAGTTTTGACCAGTGGTTGCCAACCCTTTTTAGACTTTCAGCACCCTCCAGAAAAGATAATGAATTTGTGGCACGCAGCAATGGAAAAATGGCATTTTGCTATGAGGTTTGCTGACATTTTCAAAATGTAGTTTTAATGATTTATTAAAAAATGCATTAATTTGCGGCACTTCGGTTGCGAATCACTGGTTTGCACAATAGGACACTTCTAGATTTTTGAAGCAGGATGTTTCCTAATAAGAACTGTTTTTAAAAGCGCTGCCAATGTCTATAACAAAACTACAAATTATGGCTGTTAAGTTTACTGATTAAAACCTGTCAATGGAACTTAGAAACAAGAGCTACAAAAGTCTGGCATCTCGTGCAAAGCAATCAATCACCTTTTCAATAAAACCTTGCTTGTCTTCGCTGATTTTTTTCGCGAGACGTGCTCATCATATGGAAACGGACAAGCGTTCATCTGGCATGGTCGCAAAGTACTAAACAATCTCTCCAAGGTGCGGGTCTTTACCGAAAGTGTTCGTTAGGGCAATACTAATCGCATGACAGACAGCGGGCAGCAAATGAACGTGCTTCAGGCTTCAGCTTTCTGTAAAGTCTTCCATCTGCAGCAGGAAGCTCCTGTTTTTCTCAACATTTCGAGCTAGGTTGCTGCTGCAGCCTCCAGATTTTCAACATGGCACAGCGTCAGGCGCGGATTTACCATTAAGTTAAAAGGCCTAGGGCCACCGACTTTGGGGGGCTCCAAAATTTTGGGAGCAAGTATAATTTCCAGTATAACTAAGTCAATACTTCTCCAACGTTTTGATTGAAATCCTGTTTACTAATGGCTGAAGGCAGTCTTGCAAAACTGCCCATCGTAAAACTAAGTCTCCACAATAGCGTTGCTTTTTGTCTTCGGCAAAAACTTCGCAGAGATTTGCCTGAAAATGTAACTTACTACATTATAAACTTACATCTTTAAATTTTACTCGGTCTGTTTTTGAATACGTGACAACCAACGTTGCAGCAAAGCCACTTACATTTTTGCACGAAACAAATCATGGTTGTACTGTGGTCTCTCACACGTGCAGCTGTGAAACTCTCATTGTTTCAAGGCACTGACCTATCTTACAGTATACCGCACAGGTTAAATGTCCGACAGAAGCAGTTAACAATCTTTCGAGGTCTCTAAAAACTTGCAAAAAGCTAAAAATCAATTTATCGAAGCTAAAATTTATAAAAATATCACAATCAATGCAGCGCCGGATTAAGGGAGCGCAGGGCCTAAGTTTAAAAAACATCTCAACTCCTGCTAAATCATAGTGTTTGGGGAAGGCCTCCGTGTTCCATAGCTTTACTCTCTGCATGTACTTTCCAGTTCGCATGGTGACATGACAATCTTGAGTGTATCGTGCTGACCGCCAGTATTGCCAGATGGTTCTGACCTAAATTTGCTAAATGGTGTTACAAAACACTTGTAGAAAGTCTTGTCACAAATTTTCAGCTAAAATTTGATGAAAGCAGTGAAATTCTGTTAAAAATCTGTTCTTTTTAACATGATTAAAAGAAACCTATAAAGTTTACAATACATTAGTTCCTTGTCTTGCACTCGCTCTCAGTAAGCATGGGCTGAAAATGCCGGTCTTGGCCAACACACTTTTCGGCCCACAATTTTTTTTCAGTCAACATTTTGAGCAACGTAACTGCAGCTTACTTAATTTTTTATATGACACACAATTCCTGACAATCTCTTTCAAATGGTTGCATGTTCTTATGCAGTAGAACAATGCTTGGCGATAAACAATTTGAGCTTAGCTTCAGCTCTACAGGTTTCCAAGTCTGGTCTTTGTATCTACAAACTTCGTGTTACGTTATGGAGCATGCTAAAAGTTCTTTAGTCTTTCTGAGTGCTTTTGCTACCAGTTATGCCTTTTAAGCTCACAAAGTTTCGCTGTGATTGCATAACTGCAAATTTCGCAAAAGGTTTTTCTTCTTCTTTTGAGCGAGTTGTTGAAACCACTGCTGGGCTGCACTAGATCTCGGGGCAGGTGTTGAGCAGCCATTCAACTGTCTCATCGTCCAGAACCGTCCAAGCCATGCAGTCCATTGGGAGGTTGATGGATTGGACATTGGAGGACAACATGGTCGACGGTTTGTTCTTCTGCGCCACACTCACAGGTCGCAGAGGAGGCCATACCCCATTTGTACAAGCAGGAGCGGAAACGTCCGACACCGGTGCGAAGGCGGTTAAGCCGGACCCAGATGCTTGGGAGGGTCATTCAGGGGGGTGGGTAGGTGCCGATGTCAGGGATGAAAATGCGGAGTCTTGTCGGGCTGTCCGTCCACTCCGCAGATTTTTCTTGAATGAGCAAGATAGGCAGTAGGCACTGAGCCAACATAAAAGTTCTCAATCTTGCAACCATATATGTCGAAACTCTCGGCAGCTTTGGTTTACCAGGACGTTTTTTTACCAGCCATGACTACTTACTACCGCAACTGAACCACTTGGAAAAATCGTGCCTCTGTCGTGGGATAAAAACATGTTATACCAATGTTGTCTTTAACCCAAACGCGCTCACTAAGCACACAAGCATATCATTTAGGCTTCACCAAGCCATCTAGTTACTTGTTATTATGATACAATTATCTGCTTCAAGCAACTTCGTTGCATCATAATAAAAATTCCAAATAATTGCAGGCAGCTGGTTTGCTTTACCTGGTGTTACCCAATTAAAAACGTTATAAAGAAGTGAAGTATATTGTTTAATGAAGAAGGTGTAAAAGTTTTCATCTTGAAAAACTGTTGAAACAGGTTTTTGGTCAGGAATTTGTTACCTATTAAACATGCCAAACGTTTGGTGAAATCCAGCTAGAAAATCAGTTAACTGCTATTTTGAAAATGTTACAGCTAACTGTGAGAAAATCCTGCTAGATTTAGCAGCAAATCAGCTAAATGGCAACACTGCTGACCGCAATTTTATGCCTTTTGTTACGTAACTGTACAAAAAGAATCGAGCAAAAATTTCTGGACACAGACAGCGTTCAATTGAAAACCTTTGCTTACTACTTATGGAAAATTTAGCAAAATGCTGACTTTTTAGACGGAAAAAAATCTTATAGATAATGTAATAATAAGATTTATTACAGACGACCGCGGGGCCCCCAAAAGCGCGGGTCCCGTAGCAATTGCTACTATTGTTACTCCGGCACTGATCAGTGATACCATGCCAAACTCTGTTTCAACATCAACTTTGCTATGTGTAACATGTAACAAGAAAAGCTCTTCGTACGAAACGTGAAAAACGCCGCTTTTATTTTTGAAACCTTTCCAAATACAAAACCTAAATAGAAAAATATGGGGGGACATGGTTTATTATCTCCCCACCGTCTGAAAATGTGGGGGGACACGGAGGTCGTGTCCCCCACCTAATTGAGCCCATGACACTAACTAACGTTAGTGGGCCGAATCGTAGTTGGCGGCTCTGTGGTTTTGACCGATGCACCTGCATGTTGCAGATTCGCTGTGCACCCAAGGAGCTACGATTGTCCCTTTACTGTTTTCGCGATCCTCCCGACTCAGTGCGTTGTAAATATAACCTTGACCACCATTGGCAGTTGTGGCGAGCGGATTTGTTGAGACAAAAGTTCGCGCGAGCAGTTTACCCCTCTTGTAACGGCGGTTCTGGTGCCCATCCGTTACAGATTCTAAGGAAATAGGGTTTTTGGGCCTTACTAATTTCACAGATATTTGTAGGTTTCACGAGAGGTTGGATGGTGGCATTAGAAGGATTCCACAACTGATGATAGTGTTAGTAGGGAAAAATACTGAGTTGTAAGCAACTTAGTACAGTTTGAGTTGTGAAATCTTTAAGTTAAGATGACGCAAGCGCGCAAGTATGCTTCGGACCCAGGCACACGGCGCTTAGTTGGCATACAAATCTTTGCTTCGGTGCGAACTTGTTCACCAAATTGCAGCTTGATTTAGGCTACTCAAAAATCTTACAAAGTAGCCTATTAGCATTACAAACGCACTGAAACCGCATGGCGAAGATGTTACTAAACCCTTTTTCGTTGACATGGCACATGAAACGTGGTGGTATAGCACTGATAGAAAGTTGCGTTGTTAAATGATACTATTCATAGAATCCACGATCTCAGTATTGACATACGCGATCAGCTAATCCCGGATCTCATACTTTTTGCAATGAAAGTCTCTCTTCAGCTCGACGAGTCTGCAGATATATCGAAATTCAGTCAGGTAATCTCTTTTGTTCATTGTTTAAAAAAAAGATACTTGAGGAAAAATTTTAATTTCGTGAACAGATACTGACCACAAATACCGCGAAGGATGTGTTTAAGCTTTTTAGCACAATCTTGGTTTAAATAAAGTTGGTTCTTTTGATGCCACAGGTGAGTTGCATAGGCGCAATTTTGTTATAATATGTGGGGGGGCAGCTTGGTGTGAAACCAATATGTTATGAAACCTAAAGAGAAAAATGTGGGGACATGGCGTATTATATTTCCACTGTCTGAAAAAGTGGGGGGACGCGTCCCCCGTGTCCCACGCCTAATTGCTCTCGTGGTGTGTTGGACAATCGTTATGAATTTCCGGCTGTGCTGGAAAATGAAATACCAGACCTTAGGGTGACATGTTGCCTACTTCACCGACAGGTTCTCGCAAACACTACCTCAAAGTTTGAAGGATGCTCTTAATTCCTGTAAGAAAACCATTAATTACATTCAAAGGTGTGTAAAGTGCTTATACAGTAATAACCGGATTGGGATACAACGCTATTTTAATAATTTCTAACCTAACTCATTTTTTACCAAACTATTCTTATCGCATTCATTATCAACAATGAAAAATTTCATAGCACTGATTTGTTTATAAAATGATCACAGGCTTTCGGTGCGCTAAAATTTTTGAACAATGTGTCTTCTTACGCTATTGCAGGGGTCTCGGACGCGCGGGCCGCATGCGGCCGGCGTGGAGTGGTGTTCTTGCCGCATGCGGGCCGCAAGGGAACTTTGCGCGGCCCGCGATGTTTTTGGGAAGTTTTAAATGATTGATATTTAAGTTATTTAGTTTATTCACCAGTGTTTAAAAGTACTCGGCTACCAACCGAGTTAACAAGCTCCTTTTAAACAAACGTAGAGAAGACTAGAGAGGATTTCCCTCTTACTCACCATATTCCTTTTGCAAGAAATAAGGTAAAGCAGTGGTGCCCAGCCAGTCGATCGCGGTCTATTGGTAGACTGCGGACTGCCCCAAGTCGACCGCAAGGGCCGGTGGTAAAACTTTATTTTTTTCTGCAGTGGCTTCTAATTAATTGTCTATTTGCCTTATGATTGCAGGCTAAAGATTTACTCGCGGAGGCAACGTAGCCCAGTAACTGGCATTATCATATCTTAATGACCCCTAACAATGGAGTTGTCTTGCAGTTGCCTTTCATGTGCCGTGATAGCGGGATAAAGTGATGTGCTGGTTACTGAGACTAAGGAAAGCTGTTAGTTTAGTATTATGCTACGTGTTAAGTCAGTGAGCACTTAGACCAGGGTCCAGGCGCGTAGCCATGGGTGGGGGCAATGGGGACAATTGCCCCCCCCAATTCCAAAAGTTGCACCAAAAATTTTCAGGATAATCAAGCTTTTGATGTGTAAGTCAAAGAAATACTTCAGTGCAAATCAATAAAATTACGGAACCTGCGCTACTTCAACCTTTAGTCGAACCTGAAGAAAGCAGTATTGTTCACCATTTGCTCACGATTAATCAAACGAATTATGTACATGGGCATTGCAAACTAGATTTTTCCATGTAAAGCCAAGAATTTTCGTAGGGAGGGCAAAATCGTGCAATTTCATTTTTTCTAATAGAAACTAAAAAAACAATCTTTTTTGCTAAACCTTTAATAAGAAAATGTCAAATTTCCAAATGCAGGGAGGGGCCATGACGCCCTTCTGCGCCTCCCCTGCCGACGACCATGGTTGCGTGTATAGTGTAAATGTTTGAGAATCCATGTCATGGCTCAACATTTACCTGAGGTTTGAGCTCCGTGTGGAAGCTAGTGATAATGAAACACGAACTTCTATCTATCCGCTTGTAATCACTAACCGAAAGTAAAACAAGGAGTAACGCTTTTCACAACTGTTTCTGGCGCACCAGCCTGCTGTATCTCACCTAATGGTGATGTAAATTTAATTTCAAGCCCATCGCAAAATTTCCTCTGATAATTTTGGCGTGCTACAAATACTGTATATCTTGCCCTTGTCTGCAGCATCAGTGGTAGCCTTAAATGAACATCACAGATCTTTCTTTTTGTGCAGTTTTAAAACTAAATAGCGGTGAATTACGCTTTATATGCCTTGAAGCTCAAACTGTGACTGAGAAGCAATCCAGTTTCAAAGTCTTTTTATCACGGAAATAGGCCATAGACCAGGGTGTCACACTCAAATTGCTCCGAGGGCGAAGCGCGGACTTACAAAAGAACCAGGGCCGCAATATGACTATCCTGTGGCCGCATTATGACGCTGACGCAACAAAGGTGGTACCTGAACTTTACTAGAAAGAGCTTTTACATCTTTATCCCTGTGGATGGTACCGTGAGTTATATGGAATTTATCCCTAGCCCGTTATACATTCGTTCAAAACAAACTTGTTCACTCGCTAGCAGAGCACTTAACACCAGTGAATAAAGTAAATAACCTAAACGTTAATTATTTGAAAATTCTGAAAACGTATCGCGGGCCGCACAAAATACCCTCGCGGGTCAACTGCGGCCCACGGGCCGCGTGTTTGAGACCCCTGGCATAGACACTGTTTAGCAACAACTGCATTCTTTCCATATATTTATTTGTTACGATTAAGCCTGCATTGTGACGGTTTAATTACAATCATGTGGAGCGTTAACGTTTGCATCAATGGTTTCACATTAACTTCCCCGCGAAACAAAAACAGTTTGGGTCAGGTAATTACAATCCGACCTATGCATAGTCTAAAAAGTGTTACAACTTTCATCTAATGTTAATTGCCACCCTATCCTACTGCAAACTTGGAATCATTCCCCTGCAACGGGTAGGCTCAGCAGCAAGTAGGAAGATGTTTTTTTTTGGAAGTGCTGAGGACATTGACACTGCCACTACTTACAGATAGCTTGCAATGCAATCTGTTTCATCGATAAAGCGCATGTAACAAATATGAAAAAAATTGACTTTTTTCAAAGTCGATTGGATTTTGTTATTTAAACAGCACTCATGGATTTAAAAAACGTTTCAATTGCTTACGCTAGAATGGCTAGATCAGCGGTTCCCACACTTTTTTGAGCCCTACCCAAATCTGAGTTTGGTGAAAACGCCTCACACAACGACCCACGCCTTCTCCATATGTCTGACAATCTTCTTCATATGTCTGTCATTTGATATTTTTCCACCTTGTTTTTTTATCATACAATCATTTGCATCATCAAACAAATGTAGCCTACATTAATTTCAGTCTTTGTTCTCTGCACACCTGTGAAATTAAACACCTCATCATGAAAACTATGTGTGCATAGGAATGCACTCATTTGTAAATATCATGTGTTGCCCTAATTTGTTTTTTATCACCTTGTTTTTTCTTTTCACACGACCTCACACAACGACCCAAACACATTATGAAAAAAATAATGATCGTATCGGTGATTTTGGCAGTAAGTTGCTGATCTCGTTTTTAATGTCAGCATTTCACTCTTTTCTCAAGTACTTACACTACAGACAAAGACAAACAGCGGTAACGTTGAAAATACAAAACTTGGTTTGGATCACCTCGGCACGGCCCGTTTTTTGACCATTCGTTGCCCTTGCTTGGGTTTCGACCGATATTTCGGAAACCACTGGGATAGATCAGCTAACCCACCGTCGTGTTATGTTTCGGCGACTAGTGTTTCTTAACTTTACTGCAGAGACGTGGTGAAAATCGATTGTGGCTTTGTTTACGCGAACACACAACCATTTTCACACTTTGTGTAGACTGCGTGGGTCAAACATATGCAAGTTTGTTTAGAGGACATGTGTAACTTTTGCATTTCATAGCATTTAACGACATAATATCCAAACATTTTTCAAACGCGTTGAGATATTCTAGCCTCTACGTTATCAGCTGCATATATCAATCAGTCGCTCAAGAATTAGACAAGATCCACATCTTACACGCGCGCAAGTTTTGTAGACCTACTTCGAGAGTCAGTGTCTTAATAAAGCAAAGTCGCTACCAGGCTTCGATTGAACGAGTGTTGATGGACATCAGAAGCGTGTAAATATAAAACGCAATCATAATGGTGGCCACAATGACTCCTTGCTCAACTGCGTTATTGAGTGCTGAAGTCATACTGCAGATCTTGCGCTTGAAACATCGAGATTTTCACAAGCGCTCTTGCATGAAAGTTTTACGATAAAATGGTGGCTTTCATCCAAAATAGAAGCTTGGAACTTTACTGAAAACAAACTTGAAAATTAGTCAGTTCAACGAAAATGGACTTTGTATTTGCTGGCTTTAACCTGAACATAATTATTTAGAAAAAAACGCCAGAAAAATGCACCTTTTATGGATGATGCTTTAAAAACAAGGGCAAGGGACATTAAATAATCAAATGTTGAGACTACATGTTGTTGTTTGTCCCCCCCTATCGAAAGTTCTGGCTACGTGCCTGCCAGGGTCTGAAACTCAAATTTCTCCGAGGGCCCAATGAGGATTTATAAAGTAACCCAAGACCGCGATATGACGCTGACGAAACAATAGTGGTATCTGAACCTTACTAGAAACGGTTTTGCATCTTATTTTTTGCGAAAGGTATCGTGCGTTATAGGCAATTCATTTTTAGCTGTCACTATATTCGTTTAAAAGGAGCTTGTTCACTCGCTGGCAGAGCATATCTAAACACCGGTGAATAAACTAAAAGGAGACAAAACTGGCGCCCTTCACTTGATGTTGGTGACATTGCCACTAAAGTCAAGTAACTTTTCGACTTGTGAAGCTCTGCTCTTGAGAAAGAGATTATGACTTTGCAAAATGACATTGAAATCAAAGCCAGATCAACCACGGCCTACTTAAGATGTCTGTGGATCGTGGATCAACATCCGCTCAACCTAGAGAGCATGCAGTGCTCTGGAAACTACTGGTGGCGGAGAAGTGGCCCAATCTCAGAATTGCCCTGAATTTGACAGCTCTGTTTGGATCAACTAAGGTTCACGTACCGCCAGTGTAGCGTCAGCGTCATAATGCGGCCCTCAGGTAGTCATAGAACTGCCACGGGTAACTTAATAAGTCCTCATTCAGCCCTCAGAGCAATTGTGAGTTTGAAACCCCTGGCCTATCGCAACGGTATACCGTTCTTTTGCATTTAGACAACAGAAGCTGCTACAAAACATGCAATTATTGAAGATGTGCTAAAGTTACGTATAGATTACAGAAACCTTGTTTGCATTTTGTCCACTTTGTTTCAAATAACGACATTATTTTTCCAGGGCTGGATGAGCACTGAGCAGTTGACCCGCATGTTCTTTGGCCAACCCTTAGTGATACAAACATGTTAGAACAGGGGTGGGAAATTGGCGGCCCGCGGAGCATTCAGGAAAAATATTTAAATCTAATATTTCTTCCAATTTATCACAGTAAATGTTGGTGCTGAGGCTAACCTCAAACGAGACTTGCTATTATTACTATCGACTTGCTTCTATTTCCATTGGAAGTATGGCCCTCCGCTAACCGCGAAGTGGCCCCCGAGACAAATTAATTGCCCACCCCTGTGTTAGAACACAATCATCAATTTACTAAACGTGAAGTTTTTGATGTTTATACATTCTCATCAACATGCGATTAATTTCTGCCCTTTGATGTTGTTTCTTTTCCTCTTGCTAGATTTGTGTTACTTCGCGATTTGAATCACAAAAATACATGAATAAACCATTACCATTTCGAAACACAGCGAATAAATACGTTAAAGCAGAACAAAACTAGTCTATTTATTTTTCAAATACAACATAGATTTTGCAATCAAACGAGTGGATCATATTTCAGCGGCCGAAGCTAACCTGTAGTTACCTTGATGCCAACGAAATGTACTAATACAGTGGAAGTAATCCATTAAGCATTCTCCTTTTGCATTTGGCAAAAATATATTAAGAAAAGTGCATTTTTGATTTAGATTTTTTCCCATGACTACAGATACTTCAAGTGTTGAAAATCGACAATAACTGTTCTGAGATCATTTAGAGTTTAGACATATCGTCAACAATTTAGATGCATAATAAATCACTTATACAGTGTTTCCAACCAACCGTTAAAATTTTCTGTGGCATCCCTGTAGCAAATGAAAGGCATCTGCAATCAGGTCCACAACCTGGGGGGAACGGTACCAGGAAATTGCTCCCCGAAATTTTTGAAAATATTTCCAAAATTTCAAAAACATTTTAGTTGTTAGGTAAAACAACAAGTTGCAATCATTTTGTCCTCCCCCCGAAAATATCAGCTGGTTGCGACCCTGTCGCTTTGTATCTCGGCCGAGCTGAGACCAAACATATAATCCTGAATTTTAAGCAACAGGTTGCTAAGACACGGCAGCCCCTTAAATCTCCTTGCAACATTAGAAGAAAACGCAGTCTGGTGCAATCTTCGTCCTGTACATGGATGCAAGTGCTTCCTCTAAATGTTCGGTGCATCGACCAGAGCAATGTAATCGCTCGTATAACTTCCCAATGCAAGACGATGGTCACTCAGTACGGTAACTTGCGAGAGACAATACATCATTAGGCCAGCTGGATCTTGATATGTTTGATAGACGTCTCCTGTGTCATCCAGCTCTATCGCCATTCCGTAGCTGTACTTTGTAAACATCATCATAGCCCTAAACAGACATTTGTAAGAAAGATTACAAGACTGTGCAATAACATATGTTGAAGGATCTAGCTCCACTAAGTTGTATGGCATTACACTTTCGAGCTGTGTAGTGACAACAAAATATTGATTCTTACTACATTTCGATCACTTTTTGCAGATTTTAGCGGAAGTGCATGGGTAACATTACTGTCATTTCCGCCGGCAGCATATATAACTTACATCTTGCCGACTGTGAAGTTCACCATCGGCAAAAAACAAAAGAGTTTTAAAAGAAAGCAATATCAGATTTTTGATCGAAATTTTATCAGTGGAGCTTTTCTTTGAGCGTAGTGAATATCTTCATACAAGGTGTAAGTTACATGGACAGCGATCTTTGCCAGAAAAGTCCCGCCCGAGGTATCCATCTTCTTGGCAAGCTTAACTGCCACAAGATCATGCTCTTATCACTGCGTACAGCATGAGGCTTACACGGTTGCAACATGTTTCGTGGTGCAGTTGGCGCGGAGGGCTTCTGCTCGTTTCCGGAGGTAAGTCAAAAAAGCAATAAGCTCTTGTGGCCAACTGATCATTAAGTTTCAAGAGGAAGTTCTGCGTGACAATGCGTTTATCTAGAAACACAAGCATGCTTCAGTGTAATAACGCGTGTTCATAATAAAAAGGAGGAATGCTCCAAGTAATTTATTAGGATTTGGAAAGCACTTCAAAAATGTTACCGTAATTCAGCGGTCGCCAACCTTTTTGAAACTGCGAACTACTTCTTGTGTACCGATTAATGCGAAGGGCTACTAGTTTGATACACACTTCTGAAATAAAAATTTTGCTCAATTTACCTTCAATATTGATATTCGTTACTGTGAAGACATTAATCATGTT
>Ga0210059_1010776_pt1 | contig 14075 bp, 11 predicted proteins | sample Ectturendosymbi2_FD_188042 | JGI IMG/M metagenome (GOLD analysis project Ga0210059, IMG submission 188042) | Ecteinascidia turbinata endosymbiont from Florida, USA - Sample 2 (SPAdes) (version 2) | ecosystem: Host-associated > Tunicates > Ascidians > Unclassified | place: Key West, Florida... | reverse complement strand
ACATCTACTTTTCCAGGAAGGCTGAGAGAGAAATGCCTCAGCAGTCATTGCATTGCTTTCTGTGTCCCTTTTTGCTTATGAGGGTGATCAACCCAATTCGCCAATCATTCGGTGTTTTTCCAGAACGCTATGTCATTTGACACACACGAGTCAGCTAAAGAACTCTTTCTCGATGCGAAGCTTTAAAACCCTTCAAGGACCGAAAAGCCACACAATAGTGGCTATGACTTTGTCAAGTCATATCTTGCCGACCGATAGAGCTAGAGAGCTGCTCCAACCTTCTAAAGATGCAGAAAATCTTCTAGTTTCCATACAAAATTTGGCAATTTTGGATTTGAGTTTTCATGTGTGACCAGGGAGGGATTTAAGGAGCGCGGGACCCTAGGCCATCTTAGTTTTGGGGGCCCCACGCAAGTGTGAGTTATTGGGCCGATTATCTGAAAAGCGTGAAAGTATGCCCCTCTTATGTGTAGTGCCCCTCAAAAATCTATCTTTTGTTTTGCTGACTCTAGTTCTGCAATTGCGTTAGATCTTCAACATAAATTAAAACCTTTCCTACATTCTTCTAAATAACAAATGGCATTGCAATCTTTTCTGGGAATTTATAGCTTTTTCTTGTAGTTCAGAAGTTCTCTTCGCTAAATTTCCGTGACTTCTAGCGTTCATATTAGGTTTGTTTTTCTAATATATGGTATATTTTCATGCGAGACCGTGTTTCCGCCCTCGAAAATATCGTCCAGCTGTCGATCTGACTATCTGTGCGTAAACTCCTATTTTTGATAGTCATAGTGTAACCACACATTTTATGAACCAAACAAGCACAATCCATTCAGTTTACACAGGGGTTATTTATGCCGTTTTGAAGTTGTCATTTTCCAAGCAATACAAAATATAATGTTTCAATCCTCTATGCCATAGGCCAGTGTTCCCCAAAGTATGGGTCGCGACCCAAACAAGGGTCGCGAAAGGTCAAAAAATGGGTCGCGGACAGGCGATTCAAATCTGGGCTGTATATTTTCAACGTTACCACAGCTTGTTGTGTTTGTGTGTAGCGTAAATACATATGAGAAAAGAGTAGATTGCTGACAATGAAAATGAACTTAGAAATTTACTGCCATAACGCATCTATACAATCAATACATTTTTCATGTTAAGATACGCTGTTTGAGACTTTGGTCGCGAGATGGCCACCAAACTCAGATTTGGGTCGCGCTCAGAAAAGTTTGGGAACCGCTGTCATAGGCAGTGGCGTATCTGACATGTGGGCAAGGGGGCAAGCCGACTCCGCGGCAAGCTAAATGTAAAACTGAACCCCCTTAGTTAACATTTTGATATTTGGTATTCTTTAGGTTGTTTTTTTCTGCGTTTTTCCGGATGTTTTCGTAGATGTAGCTAGTATAGACATCCACGACATCCAGAGATTCATTATCATTTCTTAGTTTTTTTCTGAGTTTGGCTAGTGCGCCCCCTACGGTGACCATTGGGACCCTTCAGCTAAGCTTTGCCCTCCCTGTCTCAAACCTCTAGTTACGCCACTGGCTATAGGCCGATGGTACACAATCTTGCAAAAACAACTAAACGTAGGATCCAATACTGAAAATATTGCTTTTCATCGGAGTTTTGCAGTGTCTGGTGGTCTTGCGTTGTTGCGAGCTTATTGTCAGTGGAGAATTGAACATCAATTAAGTACCGTTTTTTCTTTTTCATTCTTTTTCTTCAATCGCATTTATACAGACGGCCTGCATCTCTCTCACGCCCAGATGCACAGTATTGTCGTTATTAATGTACTGATAAGAGTCTGGAGTAAACATTTGCTTTTCCGCTCGTTTCAAGGTAAATTGTGAAGTTATGCCTCGGCAGTTTCGCAAATTTTCAATTAATATTGAGTCGTCATAGGAGAGAGTTGCGCGGGGCCCCCAAAAGCGCGGGACCTTAGGCCATGGCCTATTTGGCCTATGCGTAAATTCGTCACTGTGTGTGACGTCACAAAAGAGGTAGCTTTAGACTTTGAATTGACCCACATTCATCGGGCCCTGGGCCCCAACCCCAAGGGGCAATTTGGCAAGTTTTTGTTTCTTTTTTAAAATAAAACCTAGGCAACAATGCGCATCTGTAGAGCCCTTGGTTAGCTTTCTAGCTTTTGTGGTTTGGAAGTTATGGCCTGAAAACAACAAATTAAATGATTAATACCTAGGGGATGAATTAATTATTTGTTCAGTTATTTTCTATATGTTAGGTCATAACTTGCTAACCACAAACGCTAGAAGGCTAATCAACGGCTCTAAAGATGCGTATTTTTTTCTTTTTTTTTTTTTTAATAAAAAAGAACAAAAAGTTTCCCCTTGGAGTTGGGGCACAGGACCCGATGACATAAGTCAAAAATGTCTAAAGTTACTCTTGATATGACGTCACATACAAAAAACTCAAATCCAAAACATCCTAATTTTTTAGTGGAAACCAGAAGATTTTCCGAGTCTGTTGAGGGCTTGAACAGCTCTCTAGCTCAATCGGCTGGTGAGTTACGGCATTTGGCCAAAACATCCAAGTACTGTATACCTTTTGTGGGATTTTATTTTTTGCCAAAAATTTGTTTTTTGAGCAATAATTTTGGCATCAGAAACGCTAGAAAGCCGATCAAGGGCTCTGAACCAGATTATAGCCTAGTTTGCAAAACAAAATTTGAGCCAAAAATCGGCTCGTTCTGTTGGCGCCAGGACCCAATAACCTCGGCCAAAGGTATGTAAACCTGCCCCCATTGTGACTTTACCCACAAAAAAACAAAATCCAAAACTTTTCAATTAAAAAAAAATCACACTACAAGACTTTCCGCATCTTTAGAGGGTTTGACCAGTTCTCTAGTTCAATCGGTAGTGCCAGTGACTTGACAAAGTCATTGGCACCATTGTGGTTTTGCGGTCCTTGAAGGGTACATTTCAGGTCAGATTTCATCACAAATTGAAGCCTTTCCAGCTTTCAGTTTTTTTGACTGCTAGGAATGCTTCTGTCGCAGCGATGGCGCTTTCCTCCCCCGAATGCACCTCCTGTGTATCTGATGGCATAATAGTGACTTGGTTAGAAAGACGTTTAAAATACTATCTCTATCTACTTTTCTAAATTTGTTTTTGGTGGCGGCAATTGGCCGCAGGCCGAAGCCTGAAATTTGGTTTCTTGCCGGGGCAGTTGAGGTGAACGATCTTGCCCAAGGAGCGCTACGGCGATTGATGCAATGGCCGAGGATCGAATACACAACCTTTGACTATAGAGGAGAACATTCTACCCTGAGCTATCTTTATCTTCAAACGCTGCTCTCCTCTTTGGCGTTTTCTGAAAGCAACCCATCGCAAGTATATATGTAGTTCCGGTGAAGATGAAACCTGTAGCTAAAATTTGATCTCCACTGCGCCACACTACTTTTCACCAGGACCTTATTCCGTGACTATATGACAGTGAATTACAGTACCTCAAACCATTTTGACTAGTGCACATTGAAAGGTACCTGAGTGCAGAAAATGCTTTCTATTCTGCAAACCATCTACCTAAAAGCTCAGCCAAACGACGCTTCGCGCTTAGTTTTGCTCCTGTAACGCCACGTGATTTATTCAAATAAAGGAGAAAAACCTAAAATCATTTCTGCAAATTACTTATACCCCAGGCTCTCTGTTTGGTCTGAACTATTGTTCGTGTTGAAAGATCAGACCACAACTTTAGGCAGTGTCGTATAGAATGGGGTATGAAGGTTAGATTTGGTGTGATTAACTCTCCCAAGCCTCCTTTGACGACGGGCATGGGTCATGCACATTATCAAGTTTAAGTTTTTCTCAGAGCAATATTTTCTTATTTTTTTCAGATGAACTCCTAGTAAAGAAGGTCGTTCAAAATTTTCCGGTTTCTCTCACTTCTCAGCATCATCCGGATTTTTATCCAAACAACTATGTTGAATACTGGGTCTTCAAATTCGACAAGCTTTGCAGTTATTCTTTTAACTTCATTTCCTTTTCAACGGAAAGCTTGTATGACTACGTATACGTACGTTTGCTCTATCAAAATTTATAATAAGCGTTAAACTTGTTACGTACGCATGTCTTGAGTAGACAATGGAAGATCCAATACAAACAGAACAAAATGCATTTAACGCAGGAAAGTTGAGGTTATATGAAATGCTTCTAATGTTATTTTTTTCTTTATAAATTTTGTACCCTGAAAACTTGCCCATCCGATGCCCCTGCTTACATCTAAATATTTTTTCAACCATCCCAAGATAACCAGGCGCGGTTATTAGTGAAGATACACTACCAATCACCTGCTAATATGTATTTTTACTCTGAATGCGTTTGTCCAGAAACTCAGCTGGTTAGGCAAATACTGATTCGCATATGGATATCTTCACAAGATATGAAAAAACTAAATGTTGCACTAAACTCGATCAATCTCAGAAACACTAATAGTTGTCTGGAAAATGACATCCAAATAGAAAGAAATGAAATTTTCTTTGAACCTTACCAAACTAAATATTTGTTCCGTTGTGGAGGGGTCTTTTTCAGAGACGACAAAAACCCACAAAAGACATAAATCGTCTGCTAATCAGAAAGTGTTTCCAACATTTTCACCAGTGGTCATGGCGTTGCTGAAGCTTTACTCATTAGCAGCTTTGTTCTGTAACTAACCTTGGGTGCAGTAGCATGAACTGAGGGTGCTGTAGAAATAACATAACAAGGGGGAAGCTAACCTTCACACATAAAGAAAAGCAGGGTCTGATGCCAAAGTTCTCAAAGCAAACGATATTTTGAAATCTTTTTATAACTACTTTAAATTAAAGCTGCCATTGGCCTGTCACTAATTCAGCATTCGCTGCGGAAGTAACCACGTGCCTCACGGCGCAAAGCAAGTGGTGATGGGCGCCACAGATCATTTGTAACATTCTACAGAGCGTACACATGGAGTATAATAAAACTTTCTTTAAAACCACATCATGATGCGTTTGCCTAAAGGGTTCAACCAAAGAAATAGAGTATAAATTCTCCCGCGTTCTTTAACACTAATGCAAGCTATCTTTAGCTCCTTTTTCAAGAACAACGTCAAATTTTGATCGACAATTCTCTAGATCGGATGGAAAAAAGCCTCTCGCACCTGATTTCGAAATCATTTATTGTCCAGATTATTTCCAATGAACCTATGAAACTGTCGGGCTATCTCTACCCTTTCAGTTACCAAATCACCGACTGTTGCATCCGCATGGTCTTCATCGCTGATGGCAGCGTTCCTCAAAGCGGTTTTCAAGTGAAGGTTACTCAAGGTAAAATTTTTGCTAATTGAACAAAATACCTTCAAAATCTTATGACCAGTTTGAATGGAAAGTTTTATTCTTCAACACTCTTTAAGTCTCCCAGTGAACATTGTTAATGACCTGTCAAGTTGCAAAGATTGTGTGTCATGTTGCTAAGGCTGTCCACCATGCTGCTAAAATATGGCCAGCACTCCAATTCGTATACGGCGAAAAATGTTGTTAAGTACAAGCTGAACGTATAACGATGTTCGTCGTAGAAAGATGTACATCATTTCTCAAGTTTGAAAAGCCACGCTGCTTAAAGAATATTTTGCGAATAAAATTTTTCATAAAAAACGGCGCATCCGTTGTTTGCAGAGTGTGAAACGCCGGCCGCGTTGGTCTGTGAAGCACAAGACGGAAATGACAGGTTTTGCACCGACAGCATTTGCAGTTACAACGCAAGCAGCCTCTCGAGAGACGATTGCGGCTGCGCTAGTGGATTTGTAATGGCCGACTCATGCGTAGACATCGACGAATGTCTTCAACCTGCTTTGAACCAATGTGAAGAAAATGCGAAATGCGTTAACAGCAATGGGAGTTACGATTGTTCGTGTCTGCCTGGATTCGACGGCGATGGATTTTTATGCAAAGACGTAGATGAGTGTTTGCGTAGCTCGGCGGTCTGTCAACGCAACTCTGTTTGCTTGAACACAGTTGGAAGTTTTGCATGTCTTTGCTCGACTGGATATTTGAACAATGGCCTTGCATGTGAAGACGTAGACGAGTGCTCCGCTTCGCCTCCGTGCGGTGAAAATTCCACTTGCAACAACACGAACGGAAGCTACACATGCTCCTGCAAAAGAGGATTCACTGGAAACGGCTTGGATTGTTCTGATGTAGATGAATGCGCTCTTAACGGTGTTTGTCACATCAATGCCATTTGCTCGAATTACCCAGGCGGTTACGCGTGTTTCTGCCGTGAAGGTTTTACCGGGCCTGGAAAGACGTGTTATGATGTGAATGAATGCGAATTTGCTTTTCTCAATCACTGCGCCGCAAAGGCAAACTGCACAAATTCTCTGGGATCTTACAGATGTTCCTGTCATTCTGGTTTTAACGGAGATGGGAGGAAATGTGACGGTACCTTTGTTCACAGTTTGTTGGTTTGTCACCTTATCCAACATTTATTCTTGATAGGCGGTTTTTATAAAATTTTTATCAGTTTGAAGCAGGAGGAAACTTCACTTGAAAAATAGCGACAGAAAACCTCATAGACTTTTTCGTACGCGTTGATGTTTTAATATTTTTTGTGGATAGTGGGTATTTCTTTTTAATTTCTTTCAACAAATCCGTAAGTTACCTGAAAATCGAAAGGATCAATAACGTTAGCGTAAAACGTTAACTTAATTAGTAGAGCCATAACAACAACTGTCTTCAGGATATAAAACCTCTCGGTAGCCTTCAGGACAAAATCCTGCCTTCTCGACAAAAGAAACGCAGTTTGCGTTCGATTTTATCCATTGACGAACAAACTTGACCCTGGTAAGTGAAGATTATGGAGGTTGGGTTGCAACCACAAATCTTTAGGTGGCTTCGCTTGCGTTCAAACTAGTATCAAACCTACTATTTTTTGACAGAACTTTGACAGAACTCGTTTTATTTCAAGATTATAATTTTTTCATGAAAATAATTTGATAAAAATATGTGAAAAAGCATGATTTTGCTCCCAAAAGCAAACTGCTTTTACCTGGGCGTAATTTCGACGGCACCTTTGCTTGCTGTAATCACTACTTCATTCATGATGTAAGATTCAACTTTTTTCAGAGTTTCACAGGGTTTTACAAAATGCGATGATAAGATTTGCAGAACTTGTAGGATGAAAAACTTTTCTTTAATCTCATTTTTCTTAAACGTATTCACATGTTGAAAACGTCTTGATTGTTGACAGACGACACGAACCATATTATGTGCAGACACGGGGCACACTTTTTTAGACAAAGCGAACATCTGTTATTTCCTTTGAGGCTGAATGGAAAACAAGTTCCCTAGTACGGGTGTGTAATTTTCGCACGGAATATGGCTGTACCAGTTGATTGGCTATTTCTAAAGTCACATATTTTTCTGGCGAAACGTGTTCTGAAAACGTCACCTGTTGAATGCTTGCAGATGATTATGCTCTTTCTTGTGCAAAAATTCTATCTGGTAATTTAAAGCAGCACAAATTATATTCCTAGATATTAATGAGTGCGATATGCAAGAGACATCCTGTCACATCAATGCAACTTGTAGAAATGTAATCGGCAGCTTCAAATGCGTATGCAATCCCGGTTTCATTGGAACTGGAGTACTGTGCACAAGTAAGATTGTTTCTGAGATCTGTTTTATAATAGCTTGGTCGAAGCTGGCAGTCGTTTATCCTGAGAGGATTAGGCGACTAACTTTGTTATATCAAAATCAAAGTTGTTAATAAGAGCGTACGGAAATTATTTTCGTGTCTCGTGTTTTCCGTATAACCTACCACCTGCATCGAAATCGGGCAACTTTGACCAATATGTTGAATTAAATTGATAATTGTGGCTTCAACATCACCTTTGTTTTTAAATGGTTGCATGCATGGCGGAATTATAGACTCTAAATCTTGACAGTGAAAGGATATCTTTCGATAAACGGTGTTTTCTAGGTATGTATCTACACGAATACCAACAGGGCCTTTCAAATCAGAACTTTGGTTGGGTTGAGTCACAAAAGATGAAAGAAAACACAGCAAAGCTTCTGCTAAAAGCCTTTCAATGGAAGAGCGACGAAGTCACAGATGTTTTTATAACACAATGGCCCTCTTCCAAACGCTGTGTTATAAGGTAAGATTTACGAAAAATTGATGGAAGTTAGTGTTAGCTAAGTCTCAAGAATAACTTCGCATATCTCTGTCATCCGGTGTAAGACCTATTTCGGCTCTTCGTAAAACGAAAGTCAAATATTGTTCTGCTTTTGTTTTCCACAAAATGGCATTTTGGGGTCCCTTCAGACTCATCTCCCGAGGTACAAGCTCTCTCCGCATGGTTAACTCGCTGCTCCCTATTACTGGCCGTAATGGAAAAGTGTTTAAGTTTCCTCACAATCAAAGGTTTTTGTGGAAAAATCTTCTGGCACATAATGAATTGCTGCACCGTTCCAACTGCATTTATTCCCGCAAATATAGGTTATCTTGAGACTGTGGTGGATTAGGTCAGTTTCAGGAAGAGTGCAAATCATGCGTCGTATCACTGGAAGCAAATTAACTCCGGTATGGCACGCCTCAGAAGTAAATCTGAATGATGCGCTTCTTTCCTTCAAAAGTTTCATAAGTACTTAATAATGTTTCATTCACCGTAGTCTGTGAATATTACCTTTTTAGTCTCTGCAAAAGATGCTTCATTTGCGTGCAAGAATTTACGTTGAAAAAGCTTGGTATCTACTTGCGCTAAAATGCACTATTACCAATTGCTTGATCGAAAACATAACCTTTTATGTGTTTCTGGTTTTATATTTATTGCTTTAGATTGAGCGCCCCTCGCTTTGAGGACAGCAAAGACGTTTAAGTTGCACTTGAGGCAATTTCGTTTATAACTCGCCGAGCGATCGCGCTAGAGAGTTAATGAAGACAGCACGAGATCCGGATTTTCGTGTGCTTTCTAAAAAACGGGTAAATTGGCATTTCAAAAAAACATTTTAGCAGTGTGACGTTACACGTTATCCCTGTTACATTATTGGGACCTGTCAAAGTTTTTCAAGTGTCAATTTGACCTTTTTTGGAGAAGGAACTCAAAAAGACGCATCTTGTATTGTCTACATTGACACTTTAGCACAATCGGTCGGCGAGTTATGGCCGAAAATTGTTTGAGGTGCCACTTTAGTGGTTCTAGCGGCCAGTACACCAATAAAGAGCCTATTTAAAGATATTTAAAACATTGTGTTTAAGCTCAGTTATTCTGAACAGCGGAAAATTATCAATGATTGCCTGATTCGAATCTTTTCTCTTATGACCATAAATTGTATTGGCCTGGGTTTGCTGAAAATTCGCACCATTTTCATTTTTTTTCATTTAGATATAACGTTCAGTTCAAAAACCCATCATTGTCAGCAAAGACCTTGTTGAGTAGCTACTTGCATTATCGTAGAGAACACGACATGTCTCATCTCGAAAAGATTCCCAAAACAAGTAGGTGGTTTCTCACATTTTCTGCTAAGCGTGTGTGGTAGAAAACATACGACTGAATTTGCTATTTGTGGATGAGAACGAAACAAGTTTTGATCAAGGTGAAGAAATGCGATAGAAACGTGCTTCCTCCATTTCAGCATTTAACAGATGCTTCGCAGCCAAAAACTTGCTGCAAGGCAAAAATTTTTTTAATGATAAAAGCTTATAGTAATTGCTGACGTGTATTTAAATTTTTCCTATCTCTCAGTATTCACTGCGTGTAAGCCATTCCGAAAATTTGCTTGCATGTATGTGCTAACCTGTCCTTCGTTTGATTTAGCGCGGAAATGTTTTCCTTGATTCGTGTGTTTACTCTTATCCATGTGTTATAATGACCAGGACCGTAGGTAGGGAGTGCAGGAAAAATGTGTTTGGATATAGTTTAAAACTACTGGATATATTTTAAAACTTTGGGCCCCTGTCAGAACACTCTTCGCCCCGCCTAGTGTCCCAAGCTGGTTACGGTCGTGATACTGACCTTACATTTGTGGTAAACAAAAAATAAAAGTTATCCCCAAACGTAAAAAATGTAAAATAAATAAACAATTTGTCAATAGATTTTTGTAATGTGCTGCCACGTTTAGTACGTCCTTTTTAACATGGCCATCGGAAGGATTTTGTTCCCGGGAGGTCCCTGGTGGATTTTTTCACGGGCAGCCAAAAATATTTTTCGAGGGACTGCCAACACTGGTGAAGGCAAGAGAACAACCTTTTTTGCGAAAGCTTTAATAGGAAAACATAAAATTTCGAGATTAATCCATGGGAGACTTGGCACCCTTGCCCTCCTTCCGACGTCCATGACGCTGACATGAGAGAAAAAATATGCAAAGGTTTTATTTTTATCTTCAGGTCGCCCATTAGTATTTTGCCGACCTTTATCTATTTTGTTTGCAATACTTGCACAAGAATTAAATGTTTGCTTCGTGATATTTGTTACACAAGCTAAAACTGAAGGTATGTTTGGCTGAGGCCATGAGTTTATTAAAGCCTAAAAATGTCGATTTTCCACTCTAGCTTGGGCAAAAACTCCAACAAATCATGTGCATCGAAAAATAAGCTTATTTTTGTTGAACGCCTTTCCAGCTTTCTGCCCTTCTGCGAAGATTTCTGGATATCTTTTTAACGACACTCGGCTCGGAAGAGACGTTGGATCCAACGAGCGATGTGATGCAGGTATTTCACGAATGTTGAATTATTCAATTTGGGCGGAACAGTATAATTTAACACAGTCAAAAATAGCTTTTGTCCTAAGTGACAAAATTTCCGTTTAACGAAGTTGACTGAAGCAAAAAGTTTAGGAAATATCAGTGCAAAAGGAAATGTCTTACGCGGACTTTTCTCGATCAGTGATTAAATGCGGTTTTGCGACGTATCGCTGGATGTTTGGTACTAAACAGTACTAACATTGCATTTTTTTGTGTTCATTGAAAAAGGTCGATCGGAAGCGATTGTGACTTGTGTACCCTCCGAGATTCTCACTGCGAACGGACTATTATTTACTTCCATGTTCGATCATACAAGCTTTGTCATAGTTCCATGCAACACTACGACTGCGGATTTAAAGGTCCTGAAAACAAAAGCTTGAGTTGCAATTGTTCTTTTCAGATGTACTTTGGAAATGTTGACATCATTTTTCAAGCATTATGCTTAACCTTGAGATAGTAGGATGTGATCATTCGTTTTAGTTTAGATAACACCTGGCCAAACCAGTTATTCATACACGCTTTTCTAATATGTCCTATTTGAGTTACCTTTGGTCTGTGCAACGCAATTTACTTTAACTCAGAATTTCTAATATTTTCTAATGGAAATTTTGGTATTTTACGGGTGCTTTGTTTAAAAAATGAACATTTATAAATTAGAAACACCACTACAGTTAAAACGTATTGAACTTGCTGCTGCTCACCATACCGTTGTTTCAACTTTGCCCACAGAAATGATAAAGTAGTTCGGTACTGAGATCTTCTGAAGTAAATATTTGGTGTTAAACGTAAGCATTTCCCGCATTAATCATCGGTTAGTGGCAGTGCTCTAAAGCAGCAAAATAAACAGAAAACTTTTGTTACGCAGGTTAACTTAGAAGAGGCAAACACCGCAAGGATTTTGAAAACTTCTGCGATTCTGAAAGTTTTATTATCTGGTGGCGAAATCAGCGAAGACGATGCTTCCAAGGCGATAGAGATAATTTCAAGTATCGGAAGCGTTGTTCAGCGAAAGAAGCTGGAGGTTGCTTTTTTTGGTGTTGGGCTTGTGAAAAAGAAACTGTGTAAAGTTAAAACTGATTTGGACGCCGTTTTAGTATAAAATAAAAAATAGTTTTCAAAAAAAATTTTCAGGTTGATAAAGTAAGAACTATTATTTTGTTGCTTTCAACCAATTTTTCAAAGCGTTTGTTGTAAACTTGTGTCTTTGTGTTCATTTTAGAGGATTAGAACACTTTTTGATCGTTTAAAAGCAGCGTATAAAACAGGGCTCTCCAAAAATTTTTGTCAGAGGGCCGCAATGGCTGTTACACAACAGTTCGAGGGCTGGACATCTTACGTAATGCGATTGGTTTGGGATATGTTACATTCCAAAAATCAAAAAAGTTTTCGTAAATATATTATTTTTTCATCATTGAAAAAATGTTTTTGCGGCTGGATGAAATGGCATCGCATGCCGGATGAAAGGGTTTCGCGGGCCGGGGTTGGCCCGCGCGCAGTAATTTGGAGACCCTGGTGTAACATCATCATGAAATACTTCCATATTTTTAAAGTAACGTGCTACTGTTTTGCAAACTTTCAAAAATAATTAAAATTAAAAAATTAGACGATGAAACCTTTACGTAATTTTTCTTAAGATCTGATGTATCGCGCTTGTTTTGAAATAAGCGTTACTGGGGCTGTTTTCACTTTGATCGGCATCGGTTTCTACCTGTTAAAATAATTGATGCCGGTAAAGAAATGTTTAAAATGTTTCCAGCTCCAAACGTTTTCAAACTGCGGGCGTTGCCTGCTTTGGCTTGACTTTTTAGCAGCCAGTACCAGAAACGAAACCAGGAAAAATAAACGATTCTACTTCGCTTCTTTGCAGGTTCCATCTCAGCTGCTTCGAAATATCGTTGTTTCAAGTGACCGCTTATCTGAATCTTTCGGCGTCTCTGATTCAACCGAAGTTTTTCCTCTGAAAAGAGCTGCCTCAAGCAGTGAAGAAAGTACTAAAGACCTGAAAGAAAAAATTGCCACAAGACAAAAAATTGCAAAAAGCCTGACCACTCTGGCAAAAAAAGTGTTTTTGCAAAACGTATCAGATTCATCACTGGAACTGGAAACAGATCACATCGTGTTAAAAGTAGCTTTAATTTTTTTGAAAAAGTTGTTTCTTTGAGAGTTTGATTAATCTTGAGCTGAGTGCGTGCAATGTGAAGAACCGTGTGTTTAAAGGGGCACAAATTTTTGGAAATAATTGCATATCTTCCCACCTTTGCAAATCTGTATTTTTGTGATCAGAGTTAGATAAGGTAATCGTTATGTTCGCCCAAAACTGAATAAAAAGTACTTTCTTTTACATGATGTTTCACAAAGCAGAGCCAACACACACTTTACTGCGGTAAGCAACAAGTTTATGTCAAAACTGTTTTTAATCAACTGCTGTAAATTTTCGAAGCTGTTGGATGAAACAAAGACGTTTTCCGGTAAAAGAGTGTGGTTCGCTCCTGAAGTGCTACCTGGAGAAGGCGATGACAACGCTTACGAACTAAATATATCAATTCCAAGAGTGGCTTTAAATCAAGCTTTGCACCAGGAAAGGACACCGCTATTAAGAGCGGCTTTTATTGTTTACCGAGCAGCGCACCTCTTTCCATCCACGTTCAACAGCAAATGGGTACATTTAGTATAAACATTTCATACGTGTAAAAAGAAACATATGCTTTTCTGTTTGTAGATTTAAAAGTCAGTTTATTCGTTGGAATGGGTCGAGATTTACATACTGTGGGAAAGTCCCCCACCTCTTTCTTACTCTTTCCATAGATTCTCAAGATGTTGATAATCGCGTCAACATTAAGCGTTAACATTAACGCGATTATATAACCTCATAATCGCGTTTGTTATATGATCAAAGTTTTTTTACTTGTAATTTACGCTTTATCAAGTAGGTAAACAACAGCAGCTTAGTGTTTGTTTTCGCAGGAAGTATTTCTTGAAAAAGCAAACTATCTTTTTTCAATGCAAATATTCAAATATTTTATTGATTTACAGGTGGTTGCGGTTAATCTCGGAGAAAACACGAAAATTGCCAATTTGACATCGCCTGTTTTAATTTCGTACGATTACGAAAAATCCAGGTTTGGAAAGCAAATGTCCAACTCAACGATGGTAATATTTTAAAGCGACTTCGATACTGTTTTGTAACTTTTTAATTCAACTAGTGTAAAGTGTTACGGTAAAAAGTATTATTTTATTTGCCTTGTGGGCCAAGATACCTTTTCCGCATTTAGCTACATCCGATATACCTTCATGGGTTCGTCCATGGATGTAACAAGGACGGTGTTCACGAAAGCCATGTTCGCTTGACCCCCCTAGAAGACTTCTA